>Ga0187880_1004134_pt1 | contig 10814 bp, 6 predicted proteins | sample June2016WEW_19_4_FD_132998 | JGI IMG/M metagenome (GOLD analysis project Ga0187880, IMG submission 132998) | Peatland microbial communities from SPRUCE experiment site at the Marcell Experimental Forest, Minnesota, USA - June2016WEW_19_40 | ecosystem: Environmental > Terrestrial > Soil > Wetlands...
AGGCCGAGCCCACCATGTAGGAATAGCTCACAAACCCTGACAAATGTCCCCAACGTGGAAGATTAACTTTTCCTTCCGCTCCATAGATCCGGGCTTTGCGAAAGGCGATGGGGAAGCTCACCGAAGTATTCAGCAGCAGGTCGTCGTCGGCGAAGTTGTTCATATCGCGGAGATACGAATTCACATCTACGCTGACCTTCCCCATGAACCCCTTCGTCAGGCCAAGCTCGTAGTAGTTGCCATGCGATGGCTTGACCGGCAGGCGCAGCACGTTGGGGTTCAGGACTGCAACATCGGGAGAACTCGACAGCAGGATGTTTTCGAAAGCGGGAGTTTGGAAAACCCGGTCATAAGCGGCATGAAGCAGTAGCTCGTTCTTGGTGAAGTAGCGCGAAACTCCCAATCGCGGACTCACTGCATTCTGATTGACGACGAGCTGATAGTGGTCCCAGCGCACACCTGCGCTGACCGTCCACTTGCCCAGACGAATCAAGTCCTGCACAAAAGCGGACTGCTCCAGGTCCGGGCGATTGCCCACAAAGCTAAACCGGGTCGGCGTACCCGGATCGAACTGCGAGGGGTCGGTGATGACATCGGCGAAACGCTCGTGCAGGAAGATGCTGTCGGATTCCACACCGGCCTTCCACTCCTGATTGCCGCGATGAATCGAGACCGTTGCGTTGAAATAGCCCTCGGTAAAGTGGTTGGCTTGGAACGCGATGATCGGCGTGGACAGCAGGTTGGATGACAGGCCACTGGAGTTGTCGCGCACCATGGCTCGAACATCACCCACCATGTTGGAAGAAAAAATGTGTTGGTAGGTGATGGTCCCCATGTTCTCGAAGTTGTCGCCATCCTGCCGTTGGCCTGTAGCTTGCTGGACCTGCTCGTTGGGTATGTCGTAGCGAGCCAACTCGTGGCGGAACATCAACGTCAGGCGGTCGCTGGGAGTGAAGTCCCGCTCGTATCTGCCGGCGAAGTCCCCCGTAGTTCCAGTGTTGGTGAAGTTTTGCGGAACGGGAGGGCTGAGATAGTAGCTTGTCATCGCGCCGCTGGCACTAATGCCGAACAGGTTCCTGCCCGACAGATACTGCAGCATGGTGTAGGCGCCGGCAGTGTCGAAGCTGCCCCCTGACAACACCACTTGCCCATGAAAACCTTCGCGGCTGTCTCGCGCGGTGTTGACCTCGACAATGCCTCCCATCTTCCGCCCATATTCAGCGGGGATTCCGGCAGTGTAAACGCTTATCGACTCGACATTGTCCGCTTCAATCTCTGGGCCTGAACCGGGCGAACGGTTGTCGGTGAGCGGAATTCCATTGATGACGAACTGGGTCTGGTACTCCGATCCGCGCGGATGCAGCACCGCGTTGCCTTCATACAGCCATCCCGGCTGCGAGTTCACCAGATCCTGCAAGGAACGTCCGGGCAGGGATGTGGCTCGATCGGCAATCGCCTCGGAGCCGATTTGGCTGACGGCGCCAACTCGTTCGGGGTCGATGAGCGTGTCCTGATCACTGACATTGATCGACGTATTTATGCCGGCAACGCTCAGCTTGATATTGAGCTCTCGCGGAATGGCGGAGCGGATCTCCAGCGATTGCGAAACGGGAGCGAATCCCTCGCATTTCACCTCCAGCCGGTACATCCCGAAGGGCAGGCGCTGGGCGTCGAGTGTGCCCGCTTCGTCGGTGCGAAACGTTTGGCGAAACTGGTTCGACTCACTCACCAGCTCCACCGAACTCTTCAAGCCGAGTCCGGCCGGATCGGTCACTCGCAGGCGCAGTTCCCCGGTCTTGCTCTGGGCAAAGAGCGGCAGGGCGCACAGGAGAACGATGAGGACCCTTTTCATAACGGCAGTGACGGGGCCTGCTCCATTTTGCGAGCAGATGGCGGTGGAAATCATTGTACGGGACGACAACCCGCGTGCTGGTGTGCGCGCCCAAATCAAAAAGGGCCGTCCAAATGGACAGCCCTTTGGTTGTGCAACTGGCTCCGAAAAACAGCGATCCGGTTCGATCCTGCTGCCCGGAGAACGTCAGTCTCATCCAACCGGGACCGTGCTCAGCACCTGCTCGCGGACCTCTTCGTCCTGCTTGGCTTCCGCGCGACTGGTGGGCAGAGCAATGTCGAGCAGCTCCTGAATGGTCTTAACGTAATGCATGCTCAGGCCCTGCAGCTGCTCCGGCGTCAGGTCCTCGTCAACGTTCTGGCGGTTATCGGCAGGCAGGATAATGTCCGTCACGCCCGCGCGTTTTGCCGCCAGCGTCTTCTCCTTGATGCCGCCGATGGGAAGCACATTGCCGCTCAACGTGATCTCACCGGTCATCGCGGTCAGCGGCCGGACCCGCCGATCGGTGAGCAGCGAGACCAAAGCCGTAGCCATGGTCACGCCAGCCGAAGGTCCGTCCTTGGGAATGGCGCCCGCCGGCACATGGATGTGGATGTCGTGATCGGCGAAGAACCCTTCGTCGATGCCAAGCTCCTTCGCATTTGAGCGCACCCACGTCAGCGCCGCCTGCATGGACTCCTGCATCACCTGGCCGAGCTGGCCGGTCATGGTAAAGCCGCCTTTGCCCCTCATCTTATTGGCCTCGATGAAGAGGATGTCGCCGCCCGTCGGCGTCCACGCCAGTCCCACGGCCACGCCCGACCGCTTGGTGCGCTCGGCAATTTCGCCCTCGGTGCGGATCTTCATCCCACCCAGCATGTCGTGCTGCTGCACCAGTTCCGGCGTCACCGTCAGTTTGTCGTGCTTGCCCTCGGCAATGCGGCGCGCCTGTTTGCGGCAGAGGGTCCCGATGGTGCGCTCCAGGCTGCGCACCCCGGCCTCGCGGGTGTAGTGGCGAATGATAAAGCGGACCGTTTCCTCGGGAAACTCAATCTGATCGCCGTTAACTCCGTTTTCCTCGATCTGACGCGGAATCAGGTACTGAAATGCGATGTGTACCTTTTCCTCTTCCGTGTAGCCCTGCAGCTCGATGATCTCCATGCGATCGCGCAGCGGATCGGCCACGGGATCGAGCATGTTCGCCGTGGTGATGAACAGCACCTTCGAGAGATCGAAGGGCACGTCGAGGTAGTTATCGCGGAAGCTGAAGTTTTGCTCGGGATCGAGCGCCTCCAGCAGGGCCGAGGCGGGATCGCCGCGAAAGTCGCGTCCCACCTTGTCAATTTCGTCGAGCATGAAAACCGGATCGTTGGTTTCCGCGCGGCGGATGCCCTGCATGATCTGGCCCGGCAAAGCGCCAATGTAGGTACGCCGATGTCCGCGGACCTCGGCCTCGTCGTGCACGCCGCCCAGCGACAAGCGCACGAACTTGCGCCCCAGGGCGCGCGCGATCGACTTGCCCAGAGACGTCTTGCCCACTCCCGGCGGTCCCACGAAGCACAGGATCGGGCCCTTCATATTGGGCTTCAATCGGCGGACCGACAGGTAATCCAGAATGCGGTTCTTCACCTTCTCCAGATCGTAATGGTCGGAATCGAGGATTTCCTTGGCTTTCAGGATGTCCACTTCCACGCCCGAGGATTTCTGCCACGGCAGCACCGCCAGCCACTCGATGTAATTGCGCGTCAGCCCGTAGTCGGCAGCCATCGGCGACATGCGCGCCAGCCGGCCCAGTTCCTTCAGGGCCTCTTTCTTCACGTCGTCGGGCATGCCCGCCGATTCAATTTTCTGCCGCAGCTCCTCGGCGTCGCGCGTGGTTTCGTCCTGCTCGCCCAGTTCCTTCTGGATGGCCTTCATTTGCTCGCGCAGGTAGTACTCGCGTTGCGTCTGCTGCACCCGGTCCTGCACTTCGCTCTGGATCTTATTGCGCAGTTGCTGAACTTCCAGTTCCTTGGCCAAATGCTGGTTGATCTTTTCCAGGCGCACATTCACGTCGGGGGTCTCCAGCACGTCCTGCTTATCGCGGGTGGACAACGACGGCAGCGAGGACGCGATGAAGTCAACCATGCGGCCGGCGTCATCGATGTTGGCCGCCACCGTGGAAAGTTCATCGGAAAGCGTCGGTGAGCCCGCCACGATCTGCTGGAACAGCGTCAATACGTTGCGCTGCAAAGCCTCGATGGCCGAACTCTTGGGCGCCGGTATTTCGGGAATGGTCTCGACCGTCGAGTACATGAACGGCGTCAACTGCGTGTACTCCGTCACCTTGACGCGTTCCAACCCTTCGGCAAAAACAAACAGGCTCTGGTTGGGCATGCGCACTACTTTGTGCACCACCGCCAGGCTTCCCACCGCGTAAAGGTCGGTAGGCTGCGGCGAATCGACGCGAGCTTCGCGCTGCGCCACCACCACAATGGTCTTGTCCTCACCCAGGGAATTGATCAACTGGACCGAACTCTCCCGGCCCACCGTCAGCGGCAACACGGCGTGGGGAAACAGCACGGTGTCGCGCACAGGCAAGACCGGCAGGGTGCGGGCGGCTGAGGCATCGTCGCGCAATTCCAGGTCGGTCACCTTTAAATCTTTTGTTTCGTTAGACATATGACTCCTTGAGTCAATCACGCTCAAGCTTTAGATGAAACGGCCTCTGCAAAAGATGCAGACCAAGACGATAGTGACTGGGCGAAGCTTGATGTCGCCCACGGAAGCGGTGATGGATACTGCGCTGCCACGTTGCCCAAACTGTAATATCGACCGCGACACCGAGTGGGTTGAGGGCCGTACTGTACGTCAGCCGCCAATCAATGCTACGCCCTAACCAGCTCTGGAGTTAGCTGCCGGATAAACTCCCAGTACCTTCACAAACTCTGCGATCTCTCCCAAGTGACGCAACGCATGGCGCGACGCTTCGTCATCTCCGCGAAGGATGTCCACAAAGAAGACGTACTCCCAGGGATGGCCACGCAGCGGGCGCGATTCGATCTTACTGAGATTGATATCGCGCAGGGCAAAGACGCTCAGCGCCTTGAAGAGTACACCCGGCACATTCTTGAGGGCAAAACCAATTGAGGTCTTGTTGGCGCCTTTGCCGATTTTCTTGGATTTGCTGAGCAACAGAAAGCGGGTGTAGTTCTGCTGATCGTCTTCAATCCCGGTCAACAGCACGCGCCCTCCATACTGTCCGGCCGCTTGTTTGGGAGCAATCGCCGCCGCGTCGCGCAACTCTTCGGCAACAATGTGGCGAACGCTTCCGGCGGTATCGTAGAACGGCACCGCCTGGATGCGCGGATGCGAGCGAAAGAACTTCCGGCATTGGTCCAACGCCACCGGGTGCGAAAACACTTGCCGTATCGCGTTCAGCTTCACGCCCGGCATGGCAATCAGGTTGTGGCGGATCCGCAGATAAAACTCGCGATGCACGAACACCTCACGCGTGAGCAGCAGGTCGAAGTGCTCGGCCACCGACCCGGCGAGCGAATTCTCGATCGGGATGACGGCCGCGTGCAACGAGCCGCTCTCCACCCGGTCAAACACCTCCGCCGATCGGGCGCAGGGAACCACGGTCGCTCCCGCCAGCATGTTCGTGGAAGCTTCGTGGCTAAACGAGCCGAGTTCTCCCTGGATCGCAACTTTCATGGCAATGCGCAGAGGATAACAGAGAGGACAGGCTGTGGCTGTGATTAAGGTTGCCTCGCCGTGCAAGATTCAGATTGCGTATTTTCTCCAGAATTCCGCGGTGCCTCACAACCGCGGGCGCGCAATCGCCGTCCAACCTAGTAGCTCGGCATAGCGAGCATGGCAAAAGACTCAGGGGGTGAAACATGCTTTGGACGATTTTCGTGATCCTGCTGGTACTGTGGTTGCTGGGAATAGTGACCAGCTACACGCTGGGGGGATTCATTCACATTCTGCTCGTGCTCGCTTTAGTGGCACTGATCTTCCAGCTTATTTCAGGCCGAAGAACGGTAGTTTAGAAGGCGCCCTTTGTTTGTTTGGCGCTTTCGATCAGCAGATTCCCGGCTGGGTCGATGAGAAAAGTTGATCCGGAGGGAATGAAGGTTGTTGCGCTGTACTCGGCGATGACGGCGGGGCCGCGCAGCCTGCGACCGGAACGCAAACTGGTTCGCTCATAAAGTGCAGTTGCGACCGAACGCCCTGAAAACCAGACTGCTCGCTTTTCCATTTTCCTGGCGGACTCATTTGTCTTCGAGACCAGCCTCGCCGATTCACGTTGCGTCTTGATCCGGGCCCGCAATCGCAGAGTCACCAGCTCGACTTCCCGATCAGGATGGCTGTAACCGTAGCGGAAATGATGCTGGCGATGAAATTCGTTCACGAAGTCCGGCGAGAAAGCAACATTCAACTCGAAGCCTTGTCCACGATAGCGAAGATCGGCACTCCGCTCGAAGTGAAGTTTGCCGCCCCAGCCTTCGTCGCGAAATTCGCGTTTCGCCCGCTGCTCCAACACCGCAAATTGCTTGCGGATGGGCGCGGTGGAAGGTTTCGGTCCCAAGCTTTGCACCACGGTCCGCGAATAATCCTTGACCACATCGCTGACCAGAATGCCGTAGGCGGAAAGCGCGCCCGGCATCACCGGAACGATGACCTGGGGAATGCCCAGCGCCTGCGCCAGCTCGCAGGCATGCAGACCGCCTGCCCCGCCGAACGCGACCAGCGCGAAATTTCGCGGATCGTGACCGCGTTCGATGGAAACCACGCGCAGCGCCCGCTCCATGTTGGCATTCACCACCCGGATGACACCTTCCGCGAATTGTCCCAGCGACAGTCGCGAGCCCTGGGCCTTCAGCCATTCGCGCGTGAGGGCCTGGGTGCGCTCGAAGTCCAGAGTGAATTCTCCGCCGAGAAAAAAGTCCGCCTGCAAACGCCCCAGCAGCAGATTGGCATCAGTCACCGTGGGTCGAGTTCCGCGCCCGTAGCAGATGGGGCCGGGATCGGCGCCCGCGGATTCAGGTCCGACCCGCAACGCTCCGCCGGCGTCAAATCGCGCCAGCGAACCACCACCGGCGCCCACGGTATGAATGTCGAGCATGGGCACGCGCACCGGCAAGCCCGCCACCTCCGCCTCATTGCTGGGCTTAGGCTCGCCACTCACCAACGCGACGTCGGTTGAGGTTCCTCCCATGTCGAACGTGATGACCCGCTCGAAGCCGCTGCGGCGGGCCATCGCGGCAGCGCCGACCACTCCTCCAGCCGGGCCGGACAGTACAGTTCGCACCGGCTGGTGCGCCGCCGATTCCAGTGCAGTGATGCCGCCGCTGGATTGCATCACGAACACCCGCGATGCCTTGGCGCCTGCCTGGCCGCGCTGCCGCAGCCGCGTGTCCAGGCGCTGCAGATAGCTCTGCATGATGGGCTGCAAGTATGCGTTGACCACCACCGTGCTGGCGCGTTCGTACTCGCGGAACTCCGGCAAGATCAAATGGGAGAGGGACAGGGGCAGGCCAAGCTCTTCCAGTACCCGGCCGATGGCACGCTCGTTGTCGGGATTAGCGAAGGCGAACAACGTGGAGACGGCAATCGAGTCCGCCCCACTCGCGTGGACATCGCGCGCCAGCATCCGCAGGTCCTGCGGCGAGGGCCGTTGCAGAACTTCGCCCTCGCAACTTACGCGTTCCGGCACACCGAACCTCATGGCCCGCTCCACCAGCGGAGGCACGCGCTGAAACGCCAGGTCGTAAAGCTGGGGTCGGGCCTGCCGTCCGATCTCGATGATGTCCTCGAATCCAGCGGTCGTAACGAATGCCACGCGCGCGCCTTTGCGTTCCAGCAGGCTGTTGGTGCCCACGGTCGTCCCATGCAGCAGCACGATCTCGCCCGTGCAGCCGCTGCGTGCAACCGCTTCGGCAATGGATTGCGACGGGTCTTCCGGGGTGGAGAAGACCTTGACCATGCGCAACCGTCCGCGCTCGATCCAAACGCAGTCGGTGAAGGTTCCGCCGGTATCCACGGCTATGCGGGAAGGTGGCTTCGAAGTGTGCTGGCGAGAAGCGGACATGGTCGAGCGAACGCAGGCGTGGAGAAGCGCGATTTTAGCACGGGCTTCCGGCCGCTACAGCGGTTTCCACATCAGGAATGCATCCAGCGAGGCGGCGTAATAGTCGGGCAGGGTGCGCAATACTCGATAGCCCAGCTTGCGATAGAGCTGCAAGGCAGGCTCGTTGTTGACGGCGGTTTCCAGGTACACCTCGTTGCAACCGAAGCAGCGCAGGCGGTGCTCGCATTCCTGCATCAGCAGCGACCCCAGGCCCAAGCGACGCGCTGCAGGAACGATGTCGAGGGTCAGAATGCGCCCCGCTTTTCCACGGACCGGATGAGCAATGATGAAGCCGGCGATTGCCTGGGTGGTCCCCACAGTTTCCGACAGCACCGCGCCAGGGACGCGGGGATTCATTCCATTGGCGGAATGGAGCGCGGAGACGGCGAGTTTCTCCCGCTCATCGTGCAGTTCGGCAAAATCAGCCACCAGCGTTATCGCGTTACGCCGGGTGATGAACCCGCTCAAATCCATCTGGGTATAGGAAATACCTTGGGGAAAGCAGAGTTGATCGATTTGCCACAAGCGCTCGAAGTCGGCGGCGCGATAGTTGCGGAGGTTAAACTGCACGTCAGCAGTTTGGAGCTTCCATGGCCAGCCGCGCAAGTGTTCTGCGCCGACGTGGGATAAGGAACTCTGGAGTTGTGCCAGATCATGCGGCGGTTAGCGCGTGTGAATCCTGGTCATGGTGCGCAGAAGCGTCATGGCTTGTTTCACCTCTGGCATGGAAAGGCCACAGTAAAGCTGTTTTCCTTCTCGCCGTGTGCCTACGAGGCCGGCGGACTTCAGGATTCCAAGATGCTGAGAAAGGTTCGCTTTGGAAATACGGAGTCCCGCTTGTAGCTCCGCGGACCAGCGATCGCCGCGCTCCAGCATCGCCACCAATTGCAACCGGGTGGGATTGGCGAAAGCCTTGCAGATCGCAGCCTCGCGTTCGTAGTCGTGCGGACTCGACTTCGATTTTTTCTTGATCACACACCCCCAGTTGAGTGTCCGGTTTGTACGGGTAGTGGGGCGCTTCGGCGCCGCGTTTCGCCGCGACCAAATACCCCGCACTACCCATATCGGAGGACACACTAATCCCGGAACCGACTTAGAAATAGCACCACGGCGAAGGTTGGGGAATCCCCTAAATGGGGTGCTAACTATGGGGTAACCGATGGACGAGCAGGACTGCCGACTCGTGGCGGGAACGCCAGCCGCAGGACGCTGGTTCGCAGTCCCACACCATGCCGTCGATCAAGCGGCAGTTATGTTTTGGCTTGCGAAGCGGATGGAACAAAGCGGAAAGCAGTCAGGACCGCGTGCCGCCCGGCGGCAGCAGCCGGAACCAGGAACAGGCGGGAAGCACAACCGGCAAACACTCCGCGTCGGAGGCGCCGAGGCTGATCAGTAGTCGCCATCGTCCTCTTCTTCCTCGTCCTCTTCTTCCTCCTCGTCCTCTTCCTCGACGCGAGTCAGTTCCAGAGGCTCCACGGCCACGACTTCAAAATCGGTCCCGCATTCCGGACAGGAAATGATTTCGCCCTCGTCCACCTCATCCTCTTCGATGTCCAGATCGCTCTCGCATTCAGGACAAATAACCATGATCATTAGCCTCCCAGTTCTCGCTGTTGCCGCGCCGTCAGAATTAGGCCCGCACGTCACTGCATTTATATTTAGAATCTCTTGACAGCGTCAAGTAATAGACGCACGAGCTTTCCTGAGGTTCCTGGAGTTCCGATGCCCACTCTGAATTCAATCCTAAACGGAATCGCGGTTTTGATGTTGACCATCGTCCTCTCGGTTGCTCTTTTTTCGCAGCCGCCGGGCAATATCTCTCCTGCAACGCCGGACCCACAGATCGCGGCGGCCCTGCACGATGTCTCTCCCGCGCGCATTCAGCAAACCATCGAAAAACTGGTCAGCTTCGAGACCCGTTCGACGCTCTCGTCCGACATGCCGGCCTCCAGCGGAAAGGGCGCGACCGCTGCCGCGGAGTGGATCCGCAGCGAATTCGAACGCTACGCCAAAGCGTGCGGCGGATGCCTGGAAGTGAAGACTGACGAGTTTACACAAGAGCCCGGGCCGCGCATTTCGGCCCCCACGAAGATCACCAACGTCTATGCGGTTCTGCGCGGGACCGATGCTGCAAACGCCGGTCGCATTTATCTAGTCAGCGGTCACTACGATTCCCGCGACAGCGACAACAACGATGCGAAGGGAGCCGCTCCCGGCGCGAATGATGACGGCAGCGGCACGGCGGTGAGCCTGGAATGCGCGCGCGTGCTGAGCCAGCATCGTTTTCCCGCCACCATCATCTTTCTCACCGTGGCCGGAGAAGAGCAGGGGCTGTATGGTAGCGCTCATTTCGCCAAGATGGCCAAAGCGGCCGGCTGGGGCCTTGAGGCGGTGTTGAACAACGATATCGTTGGTGGCGATCGCACTCCCGGAGACACCTCGCAGGATGCGCATATAGTGCGTGTGTTTTCCGAAGGAATTCCCAGCACCGCCGATGAGAAGCAGCTTAAGATGATTCGCGCTCTGGGCGGCGAGAGCGATGGCCCTTCGCGGCAACTGGCGCGCTATGTCGCATCGGTAGCAGGGGAGTATCTGCCAGCCGCCACTTTCAGTCCCCTGCTGGTCTTCCGGCACGATCGCTATCTGCGCGGCGGGGACCATTTCTCGTTCAACGCCGAGGGGTTTGCGGCGGTGCGGCTGACCGAATTTCGCGAGAACTACAACCATCAGCACCAGAACGTGCGCACCGAGAACGGCATCGAATACGGTGATCTGCCGAAATTCGTGAATTACGATTACACCGCGAACGTAGCGCGGCTGAACGCGGCGACCCTGGCGTCGCTGGCCTCGGCTCCGGCGCCGCCGGCC
>Ga0187880_1004136_pt1 | contig 10813 bp, 10 predicted proteins | sample June2016WEW_19_4_FD_132998 | JGI IMG/M metagenome (GOLD analysis project Ga0187880, IMG submission 132998) | Peatland microbial communities from SPRUCE experiment site at the Marcell Experimental Forest, Minnesota, USA - June2016WEW_19_40 | ecosystem: Environmental > Terrestrial > Soil >...
GATGAGCCCCCTATTTAGCGCTCACGGTGGCAGCGGACAGCGCTAGCATTTGCAGGGACAACTCATAGCGGGATTAAGAGGTGGTGGCCCTCGGGTGTCTAATGGTCCAGAACGAAAAGGGGATGGTGCCGAACTCCTCAATGCGCTGTGGGCCCGTGATATGATGAGCCCGTATGTTTCGGCAACAGCCGAGCTGAGCGAAATGTCGCTGACCCCGACCTGGTTCGATTTATGGCTCACGGCGCACCTGGCCGGTTTCCTGGGCCGACACCCGCTGTTCGATCTTGGTGTCCAAAGCGCCATCAACCACCACGTTCTGGGCGGGTTCTGGTATGCGGCCTCGTTTTTTGTTCTTTGGCTGCGGGGGAGCCAAGAGGGAAACGAAGCAACGCGCCGCCGGATGCTGACGACTCTGCTGGGGTCGTTGATCGCAATTCTGTTGATGCTTGTGGCGCAGGCGCTTGTCGTCTGGCCGCCTCCCATCCATCACCCCAGCCTCTCCAGTCTCTACCCGAGATACATATACACGAACCCGGAGGGCAGTTCCTTCCCCAGCCAATCTGTTACCGTTTACGGATCGCTGGCAGCCGGCATCTATTCCTTGCACAAAGCCGCAGGCTGGTTTCTCTGGGTGGGCGTGGTGCTTCTGGTGGGCTTGCCGCGTATCTATGTCGGTGGGCATTACCCAACCGACGTCCTGGCGGGAATCATCCTTGGACTGGCCGGCTACGGTGCCGCGCGATACTGGCTGGAGCCGAGGTTGGTTCGGCATGCCGAGGGGATTTTGAAGGGGAAGGCTTGGCTGCGCGCGCTAGGCCAACTGACTGTCTTCGCTTGGATCCTGCAAGTGGCGACCGGATTCCGAGACGTCGTGTGGTTGAAGATCGCATTCCAATACCTTCTGAAATGACAGGCTCCGTCCAGTGGGGCTGGCCTCAAGGCCCAGGTCGGCGGCGCTCAACCGTAGGAGGCGGTGGGAGCGGCCGACCCGCCCTTCAGGGTTCACTGCCGGCCGAATCAAGCAAACCCTCAATCCCCGGTATGACCGCGGAGGTCCAGTTCGATGAGGGGGTTCGAAGCCGCGAGGTGTCATTCCAGGGGAATCCGGAGAAGGTGGTGCAGAATTTTCTGAAGAAGGGGAAGCAAGCACGTGCCCGGTGTTGTCCAGAACTCCAGAGTGGAAATCTCAGGTCACCGTCCCTCGTGTCGGATTTTGGCTGCTTTGAAAATGAATTGCATGGCGACAAGCCCTGCAAGCCGTCGCTTCACGATGCTTTCCAGCCTGCTGCCGGGCCGAACGAAGCGATCGCCACGAAACTCGTACACAATATCAGAAACCTGGATTGTGTACCCTGCGTCAATCAGCAACTGTCTCGCGCTTCGGAGAGTGAAAAAACGAAGGTGGGTCCTATCCATTAGCCCGGTGGGCTGGTAGTTAAATCTCCCTCGCAACAGGTCGAGGCGTATCCTGTAATGGGCGACATTGGGTATCGAAACCAAGACGAACCCATTTTCAGCAAGGCGGTCTTTGCATCGCAGCAGGACCGCCCCGGGCGACCGGAGGTGTTCCAAAACATCGCCAAAGGTAATCACATCAAATAACCCGGTGACCCGGTCTAACGCATCCTTCTCCACGTCGGCGTTAATCACCCTGGCCCCACGCAGTTCTGCACGTCTGACCGCTTCAGGGTTCATTTCAATTCCGACAACTTCACAATCCAACTTTTGCATCAGATAAGCAGACAGCCGACCGTTCGCGCAGCCCACTTCCAACACCCGCTTCCGTGGACCGATAAGTTGGATGAACTTTGCTGTGGAGGTATTCTGAAGGGTCGGATCGACAACGAAGTCGTAGACAAAGGGCTGCTCCTCAAACACTACTCACCTCCTCCAATCCGGAAAAGCGCTCGGGATTTTCGTGAATGTCGAGAGCCTGCTAGATGCCGAAGCCCCGTCGCGGATCGTCCGGAGAGAGTAATGGAGCGGCGAATTCGTTTCTTCTCATCCAGGCCGACCCTTCCTTGGGTTCTCATGACTCGCCGCGGTTCATTGGCTCACCCGCAAGGTGCGCCAACACTCGCTGCCGGAAAACCTGCGGGCTGAATTCTTTCCAGGCGTGTTCACGGGCTGCCTGGCCCACTCGCTTGCGGAGCTCCGGATCACGCATGACCATCCCAATACATTGCCGCAGGCCCTCAACGTCCCCATGCCTCACGTAAAAACCTGAAATTCCATGCTGCATATAGTCACGCGCCCCTTCCGGGTCCGTGACAATTACGACTTTCCCCATTGCCATTGCCGCTGTCCACGTCGTTGTGCCGGTGATTCGTAGAGGTTCGGGCAGAAGAGGCACAACTACGCAGGACGCGGCAGCCATTCGACGGTAGAAGTTTTCCCGGCTCACGAAGTCCACCGTTGTATTGGATGGCACACGTGGAACCTTGCTATTCGTAAAAATCTTCACGGGGTAAGGCAGACCATCCACGGCGTCTAACAGCGCTTGCCAGTCGCGGCCTTGCGAACCTCCGGCAAACACATACCCTTCGTCACTAGATTCATGAAGGTCCCGACGCTGAAAAGCAAGGGGCACGAGCACAAACTTCTCTCGTGGGATACCGTAGCGCAGAGAATATCTTTCGATTTCAACTTTTGTATTGCAGCATACTGCAGAGCTGGCAAGAGCCGCTGCGCGGTTCAGACGACCTCCCTTCACCTCCCGCCACTCAATATCTGTCATCACAACGCGCTTCCTAAGCCCTAACACCCGCTGCAGGACGGGAAACCACATCCCGTACCGCCCGACGGCAATGCCGTCGTACTTCCGGGAGATGCGGAGGAGGCGGAGAGCAAACCGCACTTCGTACCACTTGCCGGCCACTCTCTGTAGTCTTGGAGGAAGCCTATCCACACGCGAGTTAATGTATCCAGCCTCGTTCTCCACATCGATCTCGGAGCCCCATGGATCGGGATCGTAAAAGCTTACTGTTCGTGTGACAAGCAACTTCATAATTCGGATTCCTTTTCGGACTGGGCCAAGCCGCAGGCGGAGCACTTAAACATGAGCGCTTTGCGGGCGAAGATCCGATCCTGGTTATCCAAGCTCAGGTTCCGCGCCAGCAAGGCGTCGAGGGTCATCCCGCCCCCCCCCGCCAGTGCCAGCGACCCGTATCCACGGACCAGGCTCTGGGCCCGCCAGAACCATAGCTACAGGTCGTAGGGAGCGGCGGCGGCCAGCGGTCGCATTACCACTGATCTGTGGTGCTCCATTACAACGGTCGGATCGGCGAGAACCCCAAGCGCTACCGGACTGAACCCGGCATTCACTTTGAGCTTGCGACGCAGTTCGTTTCCCGAAAACTGGGCGCACAGGAATTTGTTGGATCAGTTCAAAAAGCCTGTACACCTGGCACAACCATCTCAGGGGACATCAGCAAATTGGACAGGCCCTGAGGAAGTTGCGACTATCTCGAATTTCTCGCCGTTACTTCTCGCCCAATTAGTGAGCCGGCCGTATTCATCACCCCTGAGATGTCGAGTATTCCCGAGCCTCGTCAACTTGTGAATCCTATACCCGGCACTCTTCAGCAACGCGTACACTTCCGCAGCACTTGAATCGAGTAGCTCCAGCAATACGGGGTTAATCTCGCAGCAAAGTGCACGAACTTTCCGCCGTTGAAGCGTTCTGTATCCACCTTTCAGGATCGCACCTTCAGACCCTTCAGCATCCATGGATATGAGAGCAACGGAGCTGAGATCATATTTTTCGATAAATTCATCCAGCGACATAGCTGGAACCGTCATAGTACGATCTGACTTGCTGGCGAGTGAATAATTAACCAACTCGTTGCGAAATGGGACTGCAAGTTCCCCCGTGTGCTGGCCTAATGCACAATGGATGGGAGTGACATTCGCAAGTTGGTTCAGTCGAATGTTCTTCTCAAGAAGCTGAAACTTGACCGGAAGGACCTCGAATGCATAAACGTGGCCACTCGGCCCCACATGGTGGGCCAGCGGTACCGTGTATTCACCGATACTTGCGCCGATATCGAGTACGACCGCTCCGGCCGCGCAATTCGAGAGGAGATAATGCTGGACATTCCAGTCCAGGCATCCCGTGTAGTACATCTCAGCGCTCCTCTCCACATCGATCAGCAGTTTTCCACCACCGTAGAGCGGAACCGTGGTAAAACCCGCCATGGGGCCAAAAAACGAGTGGATGGAACTTACAACACGTGAACGTCCCGGGAACGGCACACGGCGAAGAATAGCGGCGCAGATGTCTCTTAAGATCGTTGACCTACCTTGGTAAAATCGGCACCATCTCCAGCAGATGCCGTCCGGGCCGAACCATCGCCCGGCGCAGTCTATACAGCCACGTCCATGCAATGCTTTTTAGAGACATTGCCAGCCTATCACTTTCGCGACACGAGAAGCCGCATTGGGAGTTCAATTCTCTTTCTCGCGCACAGGATTTCCCTCAAGCAATGAAACGATCTTGCGTCGAAAGCTATCTGGACTGAACTCCTTCCAGGCGCGTTCTCGTGCCGCCCCACCGACTCTCCTCCGTAGGTTCGTGTCCGTCATCACCAACTCGATACACTGGCGCAGAGCCTTTGCATCGTGATGATTTACATAGAAGCCGGAAATACCGTGTTCCATATAGTCTGGCGCGCCCTGAGGCTCAGTAACTATCACCACTTTCCCCATGGCCATCGCTGTGGCCCAGGTAATTATCCCCGTGACGCGCATTGGCTCGGGCAAAAGAGGAACCACGACGCAGGACGCAGCAGCCATCTGGCGGAAGTATTCTTGGCGACTCACCAACTCCACGGTTGTGTTCGGGGGAATGCGAGCGAGCTTCTCCCTTGCGAATACCCTGACGTTATAAGGCAAACCATCGACCGCAGAGACCAGGGTGCCCCAATCCCGTCCCTGGGCTCCTCCCGAAAAAACGTATCCCTCATCGCTAGCCTTGCAAAGGTCGCGCTTCTGAAAAGCAATTGGGACGAGGACGAATTTTTCGCGTGGGATACCATATTGCCTGGAATACCGTTGAATCTCGATGCGCGTGTTGGAACAGACTGCCGCGCTGGCAAGTGCCGCGGCCCGGTTCACCCGGCCACCTTCTAACTCATGCCATTCCGTGTCCGTCATCACAATTCGTTTCTTCATGCCCAAGCATCGCTGCAAGATGGGAAACCAGATTCCATACCGCCCCACGGCAATAGCTTGATACCTTCGGCACAGGCGGAGTAAGCGCAGAGAAAACTGGATTTCGTACCACCTTTTAGCAAACGCCTGCAATTTGCCGGGGAGTCTCTCAACCCGCGAGTTCACATAGCCTAACTCATTTTCCACATCGACGTTGTCTCCCCAGGGGTCGGCGTCGAAGAAGGTTACAGTCTGTGTAACCAGGAATCTCGTTTCAGACTTCATTCTATCATCACTCCTGCAAGCGAAATGCCGCGCCACTGAGGCTATTCGGGCCGGGGCGCCGCCCAGGCCGGTCTGATTCCGACGAAGGTGGACTTTAGGTTGGCGAGGAAACGTCTGGCGAGCTTCCTGTCTTCGGTGTCGATGCCAACAAACCATGCGCTTAGGCCATAAACGATTAACCCCGAGCCCACCGTCAGTACTAGTGACAGATAACCCCGAATAAGACCCTGAGTCCGCCAATACCATAACCACGCCGCGTACGGAAGCGCGGCCGCCAGGGGCCGTAACGTCGCGGATACATAGAAGCGGCGGAGTGGGACCTGCAAAACGAACGCCGTATAGGCGGGCAGGATCATCGCTTCCACAAAAAAGGCTGGGATCAGCGTGCCCCAAGCCACACCGACCGCTCCCCACCACCGGATCATGATCGTACTCAGGGTCAGATTCGCCGCCGCGTTGCACAAGGACAGCCAGGCATTCACCTTATGCCGGTTCATTCCGTAGAGCACTTGACTACAAGTCAAAGCTAACGGGTAAAATGCGGTTTCCGTCGCCAGGAGGATCAGGATCGATCCCGAACGGTCCATGAAGGACTCTCCCATCCAGAAACCCAGAAACTGCGGTCCCAAGACCGTCAGACCCACAACGCCCGCCAGGGCGTAAAGAAGCCCAATGCGCGCGCCGCCCAGGAACAACCGCCGCAGTGAATCTTTCTGCTTCAGCGCATCCATTTGAGAGGCTAGAGAGGCATAGAGCGCGGTAATATTGCTGAGGCTATCCCTTAACACATCCGCAAGCTGCATGCCCACGGTGTAGAACGTCACGGCCACCGGGCCCAGGACAAACCCCACCACCACGTTGTCCGTCATGAAAATCAAACGCCATGAAACTGAGAGGACGAAAACATAAACGCTGAATGTGACGAGCGACCGCAGAGTAGAAACGTCGAAAAACTCGCGACGGATGCGAATATAAGGAAGCTGCCGACGGGCCAGGAGGAAATCCAGGCCATACCCCAAATAAAGCGATCCCGTGGATATTAGAGCTACCGCCAGCAGCCCATAACCTCGTCGAAGGAAGAACCAGAGGAGGAGTGCCCGAGCCAGGTTTGTGGATATGTTTCGGATGCTCAGCAGGTCGTAACGCGAGCTTGCCGTGACACAGCCTTGAAAAACGGACCCAGGAAACGCGACCGCGACCCCTGCTGCCACGACTATGCAGCTCAATCGTGCTTCAAGAAGCAATTCCGAAGGTATCGCGAAGAATCGCGGCAATAGATAGGCCGCGACCACACCACCCACCAGCGCCAGGGCTGCAGAGAAGCAGGTGCAAATCAGGCTGGTGGTAAGAACCTTGTTGATTTCCCCTGCCTGAGCGAGCGCCAAGTGGTGGGCAACATAGCGCGTGACGGCAATTCGCATCCCAAAGTCCAACAAGAAAGAATAGCCGATGAGCTGCCCGATTAATCCCCAGACCCCGTAGGCGGTATTCCCCAACCCGTGGACAACCAGGGGTGCAATAAGGAAGGTAATCAGTATTAAGACGCCGTAATTGAGCCAGTTGAAGAGAACATTGCGCGGAATTCCCGCCTTTGCGTCATCCAGTGAATCGGCCCCTTTCGGCGCGCCAGGGCCCTGCTGTGCCACCGCTTGTTGATTTGTTGAACTCATCTAGGCTCGATCATTGGGTCGACAACGCCATCCTTGCCAGACCCTGCGGGTTCCGTTACCAGAGGTGCGGCAGCAGGGCGTATCTCCCCCGCCAATCGGAGTGCATGTCCCCAAATCGTGACGTTGCACCGCTCGGTGGTTAGAGGCGTGGTCGCGCGCTGGGCCTGCTCGCCCATGGCTTGGGCCTCCTCAGGATGATCCATCAAGTATTGAACGGCCTCTCGGAGCGCCCTCGCGTCCCCGTAAGGCACCAGTAAGCCTGTCTTTCCGTTTTCAATATAGTCCGCGCCGCCTTCCGGGTCCGTGAGAACAACAGGCTTGCCCATCACCATAGCGTTGAGCACGGTCTGCTGGCCACCGGCATGGAGAAGGGTTGCCCGCATCGGCATTACTACTAACCTCGCGCGCGCCATCAATTGGCGGAACTCCGCGGGCGATACGCTCACCACCCTCACGTTCGGAGGAACCACGAGACCCGCCAATAATTGCGGTCGGTTAGTGGCGAGCATGCAAGGCGTCGGGAGGTCACGTACGGCGGAAAAGAAAAGTCCGTAATCGCGATCTGCATTGCCGCCGGTGAAGACGTAGCCCTCATCGCCGACTTCGAACACATAGCGTTTCAAGGTGTAATGGTGAGGAACATAGAGGAATCTCTCGGGCGATACGCCATAGGCCCGAGCATACCGCTGCTGCTCGACAGATGCCCACACAATGCAGCGATCCACTCTGCCAAGGCAGAAACGCATCCAGGCCCGGTGTAACCAGCCTCCCCCGTACCAAAGACAATCCTGCATCACATGGACCGGGCGCCGTCGTCCCCGCAGCCGCTGCAGGCAAGCAAAAGCCAGACCCTCTAGATCACCAAGGGTCACGATGGCGGAAAACCTTGGCGCCTCGCGGAATAGAGCCCAAGCGCGACGTAAATGTCGGCTCCGACGCGCAAATTCCGGCAACCCGGCCTTTCGCAGACCACGCTCCCACCAAGTGTCACTTGCCGCGGGTAGCACGTCAGTTCGTGCGGCCAGTTCCCGAGACAGCGCCGCCGGCTCGGTGGCGAGTACCTTCAGGTTGGCTCCGATGATCACAGGCGTCCCCCTTCCGCTATCTGCCTGTTGTACTTCTGCCCGCTCGCCCCGCTTCATGTCCCAGCCGGACCGACCAATGTCGCTCTCGTACATCTGGCTTCGTCCTAAAGGAAATCCGCTGCTAGCTCGAAGTAGTAACTCCGTGCACGCCGAACGAAGGGCTCCAAACCGTATTCCATCGCTCGACTGCGGTATTCCGCTTGTCTCTTGCCTCGCGTCTCGCGGTCGTTCCACAAACCCACGATTCTGTCTGCCAAGTCGCGTGGATCTCCAGCTTCGAAAAAGACACCGTTCACCAGCTCTCGGTTCGCAGGAAGATCAGACACTACGGTGGGAAGTCCCACGGCCATGTACTCCAGCAGCGAATTCGAAGATCCCTCACTCCGTGAGGTCAGCAAACCGATGTCAGCTGCGGCCAGATAGGGACGGACGTCGGACTGAGCACCTGCCAGTCGCACCGTGCCCCTCAATCCCAGTTCCTGGATGCGATCCATAAGAGACGCGCGCAAAGGACCTTCGCCAACAAGCAGGAACTGTGCGTCGAGGAGCACCTGACGCACGCGTCCGGCCGCCTCCACAAGTACCATGGGGTCCTTCACGGGAAACAAGGTGGCGACCGAAACAAATACCGGCGCCGTGGGTGAAAGAGCTAGCGCCTGCCGCGCCGCCAGTCGCCCCTCGGGCGTGAGAACAGAAAACCGCTCCAGATCAATGGCATTGGGTAGAATCTCAATCCGGTCCGCAGGGACAGCCTCCTCCACCAGCGATTCAAAAGCGGTGCGGGAATTGCACTGCCAAGCATCCGCCAGGCGGTTGATTACCTTTAGTGCGAGCCGGTCGAGAGCCGTCTTCCAGTGCCCGGCGTTGCGCCGGGAAATCACTACAACTGGCACCCGCGCCGCGCAAGCAGCCACCGTCCCGTAGTAGGTTCCGTCCCGAAAGAAGGTCTGAACAATTTGGGGGCGGTGCTGCCGGAGCAGTCTGGTCAAACGCCACAGGGTGCGGAAGCGAGACTGCCCAGGCCTGGAGCCCGCCAGGTAGACGGGACAGGGGAAGTCACTCGGGGTCAGTTTCACCGGCGGACGGAGAAAGTAGAGTTCCGGCTCGAAATAGTTGCAGTCGAGTGCCGTCAGGAGCTTCCCCACCTGCTGGTCGGTTCCCCCGTCTTCCCAGGAATCAATGGCGTCAATCACCAAGCCCAACCGAAGGCGCTCTGCGGGGCGTGATTTCCCCTGGGCTGGCAAACGCATTGGGTCAGCTTTCCGTAAGGCCCTTGAAGCAAGGTAAAAGTTGGTGCGGCCCGCTCTGAAACTGCCCTGGACGCCGCGCAGCAAGGAGTCGCTAATCGGAATGCGCGGCACCAGCCAAGGGTCAAATCCGTTGCGAACCATCCCTTCTTTGGTGGTGACGGCACACTCGTATCCGCTTTCCTTCACACGCTCCCGTATGTAGTTACCCGTGGCCCCCCAGGGATACGCAAATCCCACGGGCGGCGCACCCAAGCGTTCCGTCAGTTCGCGGCGAGACTCCTGAATCTCCCATTCCACAATTGCCGGCTCGGCCCGAGTCAGGAGCGTATGGTGGAGCGTATGCGAACCAAACGTCATGCCGGCATCCTGCATCGCTCGCACCTCTGCCCAGTCAACAAAAGCGCGATCCGTCAGGGCTGCCAGGGGCCCGGTGACAGTCGCCAAGAAATCCACGAATTTCTCGGCTTCGCAACTTGGTCGGTTCAGGAGGATCCGCCGCAGACGCTCAAACTTCTTCTCCCGGACCAGAAGTTGAGGACACCAGGGGAAACGGTTCATCGCAGTCTTGAGGGTGGGCTCGGCCTCATTTCGGCTGTCGAGATCCTCCAAACAAACCCGCAGCCTTTCCTGCCAGAATCGGCGCTCTGTTCCGATAAAGCGGACGGGAAGGAAAATCGTCGCCGTCAATTGGCGTTGTCGGAGCAAGGGAAGGGCGTGGAGGAAGTTGTCGCGCCACCCGTCATCGAAAGTGATGGAGCAGATTGCGGGTTCCCCCTTCCTGGGCTGCTGACAATACCTGACCAACTCATCCAGGGACACCAGGCGATACCGCTCACAAACCCAATCAAGAAAAGCGCCAAACAGCTTGGTTGAGGTAACTAGCTCCGGGTCGTAACTGCCCTTTCCCTCCGGCAGAACACGGTGGAACATGAACACAGGAGCGCCCCTGGCTCGCAGCCAGTCGACCCCGCTGGCAAGCAGGGGCAGGCTACCCGCGAGTTCGGCAAAACTTTGCTCCACACCAGACACCTGCTATTCCTCACTCTCCGGAATGCGCCGGGCTCCGCTGCCAGAGACGGGACGCGCCGACGAGCGCTTTGTTGTGGCACGCAACCACTCCAGAACGGACCGACCCGCCTCGGCCCAAAAGCCCAAGCCGAGGCCAACATGTACGGCTAGATAAACGGCCGGAGCTACAAGGAAATCGCACCACCCGTGCCGGAGCCCCAACCAGCCGGAAAATGCAAGTACAAGCCCGGCGTAAAGGACAAGGGGCACAAGGAAGACTTTGGCCGCGAACGTTGACACACACGACGCTATCACGCCGGCCGCCAGCCACGCCACAAACGCGGCGGGAACAAGTTGCGAAATA
>Ga0187880_1004138_pt1 | contig 10810 bp, 11 predicted proteins | sample June2016WEW_19_4_FD_132998 | JGI IMG/M metagenome (GOLD analysis project Ga0187880, IMG submission 132998) | Peatland microbial communities from SPRUCE experiment site at the Marcell Experimental Forest, Minnesota, USA - June2016WEW_19_40 | ecosystem: Environmental > Terrestrial > Soil >...
CAGCCGGTCATTCATGGTCCACAAGTCATTGACATAGACGCCGCTCACTACGTTGATCGCATGCGCGTTGTTGCTGATGCCGAAGGGCGTGTCGCCCGCGAGCTGCGTGTTCGGATCGACCGGAAACACCCACGACGTATCGTCGGCCGCCACGCGGTATTCGCCCAGATAAAAACCCGTTCCTACGCTGTGAGCGCCGTTTTGGAACGCCAAATCGCCTTCCACCGTATTGTCGACGTCGGTGTGCGACGCGGTCGATGCAACTCCTTGGTAAATCAGTTCGCCGGCATCGTCGGGCCGGAAATTCTCGGAGATCGTGTGCGCTGAATAGGCCAGCGTGTAGGTCCAGCCATCGGCGGGCGTGCCGGAAAGCGCGAACATCGCGAGGGCATCGCGGAAATTCAGACTGGAATTGATCGCCGCCGACGCCAGGGCACCGGCGCCGGCAAGAGCGTATTGGGGCGCAAGGCCGGGGACGTTGGGTAGTTGATTGTTGCTGCTGGCGGCAGAGAGCAGGAGACTGAGCCGGGTAGTCGAATCCAAGGCGTAGGAGAAAAATCCGAAGGCCTGTCCCGATTGAGTCGAATCGTGGACAGGCGTCGGCCCGGGCGTCGCGGAACTGAAGGCGGTGTTGGATTGACCGTAAAGGGCGCTGACGTAATAGCCGAACCCGCCGCTGCAGCCGCTCACTTCCGCACTCGGCTGGACCGTATCCCGTTGGCCGACGAACAACCCGACATCGCGGCCCTGCGTTTCACAGCCGTCCTTGGTCTGAATATCGACGACTCCGCCGGCGGCATAACTATAGCGGGCGGGCAGTACGCCGACCTGTAGATCCAATTGTTTGACGAACAGCGGATTGATCATCGACAGAAACGGTGGGTTGGTGTTGATGTCGAGCGGCACCAGCACCCCATTGATTTGGTACTGGAATTGGGGTCCTTCGGTGTTACGGATGTGAATTTGCTGGTTCTGGTCAATGGCCACACCAGGCATCTGCGCCAGTACGCCAGTCAATGCGGTATTCGTTCCGGCCGGTAAGTCGGCGATGGTCTGCGCCGTGGCCGTGTACTCCGTGTTGGCGCCCGGCGCCAAGCTGGGACCGCTGATGCGTTCCGCCAGCACCGTGATCGTGTCCAACATCGATTGGCTCGGTATTCCCGCCATCAACAACGGGTCCTCCGTACTGGTATCTGCGCGGCTTGGTCCACCGGCAAACGGCACTGCGAGGGCGATGAGCGGTAGGATCCCGCAGCGGCGAATAAACTTCTTCAAAGTCTCCTGAGAGATTGCTATCTTACCAATGCGTATCATAATACGAATGATAATGATTCTTATTCGTAATGTATAGCGAATGGTTGATCGGACGAACGGGGGAGGCGCCAGCTATCCGTTACGGCGCGCACTTTCCTGGCTCATTCCTCGACAGGGAAGGGCGGGGTACAAGACCCAAGTTGTCTCGCCGTCAACTAAATAACGGCTTCCTTTACTCGGGCGACCAGGCCTGCGATTTTGTGCCTGACGTCCGCGCGGCCGACGCGGTCTCGAGAATCTTCGATTTCATCGGCGGGAAACCAACCGCTGACGCAGTTGCCCTCCGCCGTCACGGTCAGGGTCGCACCGTTCGGGAGCGGTTGCGAAGCATGTACGTCGAACATGACGCAGTGATACTCGACACCGATGCGTCGGAGCGCGTCGCGCGCCTCGGCCATGATACTGGTCTTGCCATGTTCGAACTCGCTGATGGTAGCCCGCGCCTGCATGGTCGTCATTGGACCGTGATATAGGGGGCGCACTTGCCGTTCTGCGAAAGGATTTCGAACTTCGCGCGGGAGCCGGCGTATTCGCAGATCAACAAGGGAGTACCGCCGAAGTAGCCATTCAGATGATGCCCGATCAATGTCGCGCGCGCGGTATATTCGGCATTCGCCGTTACTGCAAATAGAAGCCCTGCATAGAACGCCAACGTTTTCAATTTTTGTTGCTCCCGCATTGAAGAAATCGAGGGGACTATTTTGCGCAGGCGGACTCGCTGTGCATCGGCATGGATGTCTCAGGTCCAGCGTTTCGCCGCGTGGCTTGCGTCACTATTTTGAGCAGCAACGTTTTTGATGCGACGTAATATTGCTCGCGCCGCCGAGGCACGGCCGGTCAGGTACGGCCGGTCAGGTACGGCCGGTTAGGCACGGCCGGTCAGGCACGGCTGGTCAGGCACGGCTGGTCAGGCGGGGCTGCCCAGCGAGCGCGTGCATGGCAGGCCGCGTGCGGCACCCGAAATAAAATGGCCCGGACACGCTTCTTAAGTGCGCGCCGGGCCGATTCGACTAGACTGCGATATGTGAAGCAGCGTTGATCAGCCCGCGGGGCTACCCTCAACCTGGATCTGCAGCTTTACCCACATCTTGAAACCAACCGAGTCGCCGTAGTTGATTCCGAAGTCGCTGCGGTCGAACGCCGCCGCCGCATCGGCGCCGCAGACTTCCTTCTTCGTCATCGGGTTCGGCTTGCACAGGAACGAGTTGATCTTGAGTGTGACCGGCTTGGTCACGCCGTGCAGCGTCAACGTCCCTTGAGCCTCGGTGGGCGCGGCGCCGTTGAACTTGGTAAATTTTCCCGTGTAGGTGGCGGTGGGGTAATTGCCCGCATCGAAGAGTTCCGGCGACTTGGCGTGCTCGTTCAACTTTGCATAGCCGAAGTCGATGGAATTGATGTTCACTGTGACGTCGATCGAGCCCGATTTCGCTTCTTTGTCATAGACCACCTTGCCGGTGGTATCGGTAAATTTACCGCGCCAAACCGACAGTCCGCCGAAATGGTCAGCCTCGAAACTCGGGTATGTGTGGCGCGGATCGAGGTCGTACGTGACGGGTGCGGCGAATGCGGATGCGGTCGCCAATGCAGCGATTGACGCCAAGACAAGTCGGTTCATGAGGGCTCCTTGAGAAACAAACAGCTATAATTTCCGGTCGGGCAACCCGGCGACCGTTTCCAGCGGCGCCGATGGTCGCTTGGCCGCGAATCATAGCCGATATAGGGCATGCTTATGGAATTATTGACCGCCATTGACACGCGATCCTCAGCCGCGCGCTTGACTCAGCCCGGCCCGACGCCAGAACACCTGGCACTGATATTGGGTGCCGCCGCGCATGCGCCGGACCACGGTCGCCTGCGGCCTTGGAAATTTATCGTTCTCGATGGTGAGTTGCGAGAGAGATTCTCGTTCGCCGCGGCCGCCGCCAAACGCGTTCGGTTGCCGGCCATGAGCGACGAGCAATTCACCGCTGAGCGCGAGAAGATCGCTCGCTCGCCCGTCGTCGTTGTCGTCGGCTGCACGTTGCGCCGTGAGCAGACCAAAATCCCGGAAATCGAACAAGTGATTGCGGCAGCGGCAGCGGCGCAGAATCTGTTTCTAGCGGCGCACGATCTGGGCTATGGAGTGATGTGGAAGACGGGCGCAGCGGCCTATGATCCTACCGTCAAGGCAACCGTCGGGTTGGCCGCCGATGATCACATCATCGGCATCATGCATTTGGGGACCCGGGTCAAGTAGGTCGCGAGGTTTCACTTCGGGCGGGCAGCGAACGCATGCCCACGCAGCGACACGGATTTCACCAGCGCCCAAGCCTCCATTCCCGGGCGTAGAGACAAATCGCGGGTCGCCGCCTTGGTGACCCGCGCCATGATTTCCTCGGCGCCGATATCGATGGTGATGAGATCCGAATCGTCATCATCGCCGTGAATACCCGTTACTATGCCCGCGAGACTGTTGCGCACGCTCAAATGCTGCGGGATGCGAGTGGAGACGATGATGTCGCGCGCCAGAAGCTGTACGCGCAGTGCGGTGCCAACGGCAAGACCTCTGGCTTGCACGTTCAGTTCACCCTGACCTACGCGAACTCTCGTCAAGTTGCTGGATGAATCGACGCCGAGCACGACGCCGTCGATGATTGCGCCCACTTCATCGGGACCGATGATCGACCGCAGCCGTGGATTGAGGCTCATCTCGCCGACTGTCCCCTGCGCGGTCACGGAACCCGCTTCCATCAATACGATGTGCGTCGCGAGCCGCAGGACTTCAGCGAAATCATGCGTGACATACACCATCGGAATCGCGAGTTGGTCGCGCAGCGTTTCGAGGTACGGAAGCACTTCCTCGCGGCGTGCTTCGTCGAGCGCGGCCAGCGGTTCATCGAGCAATAGCAGACGGGGCTGCGTCAGCAACGCCCGACCTATGGCGACTCGCTGACGTTCACCGCCCGATAGTTGATGGGTGCGCCGATTCATCAACGCGGCGAGGTCGAGCAGACTGGTCACCGCGGCGAGGTCCACGTACGGCGCCCCGACTGCGCGCTTCTGCGCATACCGCAGGTTGGCGGCGACGGACAGATGCGGGAATAATCGAGTATCTTGAAAAACGTAGCCGATCCGTCGGCGCTCCGGCGGAACATCGACGCCCTGTTGCAAATCGACCAACACGGTATCGTCGAGCACGACGCGTCCGGAGTCCGGCTGCAGCAGGCCGGCGATGATGTTTACCGCGGTGCTCTTGCCGCAGCCGGAACGGCCGAACAGCGCGACCACGCCGGGTGTCGGCAGTTCGAAGCGGACATTCAACGCGAATGTGCCGCGGCGTTTTGCGGCAGCAACGGTCAACATCAGCGACCCAGCAGGCGGCGTAAGCGCCGCGCCAACCATTCGGACAACAGTAGACCTCCCAGACCGAGCGCCAACGAAAGGCAGGCAAGCCGTGCGGCAGCGTGCTCGCCGCCCGGCTGTTGGAGGGCCGTGTACAGCGCCAAAGGCAGTGTCCGAGTTTCCCCGGGAATGTTGGAGACGAACGTGATGACCGCGCCGAATTCGCCGAGGGCAGCGGAAAAGGCAGTGATCGTACCGGCGAGAATGCCGGGCAGCATCAATGGCAGGGTGATGGTCGTAAACCGATCCAGCCCACCCGCGCCCAGAGTGCGTGCCGCCTCTTCCAAGCCGCGGTCGACATTTTCCAGGGAAATGCGTATGGCCCTGACCATCAGCGGGAACGACATGACCGCGGTGGCGAGCGCGGCGCCATTGCGCGTGAACACCAAATCGATGCCGAAGGCCTTCTCCAGCCACGAACCGATGACGCCGCGAGCACCGAATAAAACCAGCAACCCGTAACCGACGACCACCGGCGGTAGAACCAGGGGTAGGTGTACCAGTGCATCCAAAAGGGTCCTTCCCACGAAGCGGTATCGGGTAAGCACCCAAGCGAGGGCAATGGCCAGCGGCAAGCTGCATGCGACACTGCGTGTCGCCACGTCCAAGCTCAGGCGCAGCGCCTCGCTTTCACTCGGGGTGAGCCACATCATGCTCAAGGCTGGCTACACAAGGGTGCAGGGCTTCATTCGGCAGGCAGTATACTGTGAGCGCAGATTTTTAAAGGATTGGATAAATGGTCCATTATCGCGCCGTGGCGCAACCGGCGGTGTCGGCTCCTGCGCGTATTGGTGTGTTGCTCGTCAATCTCGGCACACCGGATTCGCCCTCGTATTTCGCCGTCCAGCGCTACTTGCGTCAATTCCTGAGTGATCGGCGCGTCATCAATACCTCGCGATTCATCTGGCTGCCGCTGCTGTATGGCGTCATTCTTCCGTTTCGTCCGCTAAAAACCGTGCGAAATTACCGCAAGATCTGGATGCGCGGCGGGTCGCCGCTGGCGGTGTACTCCAAGCGTCTCACCGACAAAGTCGGTGCCGTGCTCCAGAGCCGACTTGGCGACGACGTACGGGTTGCGCTCGCCATGACCTATGGCAATCCGAGCATCGCCGGCGCCATCAAGGCGCTGGCCGAGCAGAATGTCAAAAAACTGCTGGTGCTGCCCCTGTATCCGCAATACTGCTCCTCGACCACCGGTTCGGTATTCGATCGGGCCAGCAAAGTAATGCACCGGTGGCGGTGGCTTCCGGAGACCCGATTCGTCAACGACTACCACAACGACACGGGCTACATCGATGCATTGGCCGCCAGTATTCGCAATTACTGGGAACATGTCGGCGAGCGGTCTCACCTGTTATTCTCCTACCATGGGATACCGGCGGTGTATGTCAAAGAAGGCGATCCCTATCAGGCGCAGGCAGAGGCAACCACGCGCATGGTCGTGTCGCGGCTGGGATTGGCGGAAGAAGACTATTCGCATTGCTACCAGTCCCGCTTCGGGTCGGTGGTTTGGTTGCAGCCCTATACGGAAGACACTCTCGAGAAGCTGGCAAAGCGCGGCTTGCGCAAGCTGACCATCGTGTCGCCGTCCTTCGCGGTCGATTGCCTGGAGACCTTGCAGGAGTGTGCGATTGAATATCGCGACAAGTTCCTGGAACTCGGAGGCGAAAAGCTGACGCTGGTTCCCGCCTTGAACGACGACGACCGGCATGCCGAGGCGCTGGCCAAGATCGTACAAAATCAGCTTGCGGGTTGGATTCCCCCGGCTCAATAGCCGATCGTGAACCGCCGCCGAATGTGCTGCGGCTTTTCCAACTCGTCGACGAGAGCGATGGCGTAATCGTCATACGAAATGGAGCTCTTGCCATCCGCTGCGGTGATCAATTGATCGCCGCCGAGACGAAATTTTCCCGTGCGTTCGCCGGGGCCGATCATGGCCGCGGGAGAGAAGAACGTCCAGTCGAGTTCGGTGGTGGCGCGCAGCAGCGTCAACAGTTCGGTTCCCTCGTTGATGGCCGGCATCCATTCCGGCGGAATGCTCGGCGAATCCTTCAGCAGTTTTCCCGGCGCCACCTCGAGCGAACCCGCGCCGCCTACGGCAATGTAGCGCTTGACCCCCGATTGGGTGACGGCTTCCACGAGATGGCGTGAGCTGCCTGGCAGAAACGTGACGGAACTGATGATGGCATCGTGACCCTTGAGAACGGGGGCCAGGGTATCCGGCGACGTTATATCGCCGCGCGCCATCGTGACGTTCCTATCGGCAGGAGCTGTTTCGGGATGGCGCGATATGACGGTGACCGCGTGGCCACGGCGCAGCAATTCTTCGCGAATTTTACTACCGACTTTACCGGTTGAGCCGATGTGCGCGACACGCATGATATCTCTCCTTGGAAGCTACGATCCGGAGGGGAAACATAACACGCCGATCCGAGGCGGAATCATCCATCGGTGAAATGGGCGAATTGGGCTATGCTTCCACGGTCGCTAAAGGATGTCGTGTTGCTCGCTCTGTTATCTTTGTGCATCTGGCTATATCTGTTTTTCGCGCATGGCAGATTCTGGCTGTCCACGCCGGAGCTATCGCCGGCGTTGCCGGAGGAGACTCCGGACGTCGATATCATCGTCCCGGCGCGCGACGAAGCGGAAACCATCGGCCGCGTCATCGCGTCGCTGGCAGCCCAGGAATACCCGGGTAGGTTTCGCATCATTCTGGTCGACGACGGCTCGAGCGACGGTACTGCGGATCTCGCCGCAGCCGCGGTACGGCCAAGCGCTGGACCGCCGCTGCACGTGGTTCCTGCACAACCGAAGCCGCCTGGATGGTCCGGCAAGCTATGGGCAGTGAGTCAAGGCGTCGCGCTCGCCCGCGCACCGGTCCTGTTGCTGGCCGATGCAGACATCGTGCACGATCCACGGCATCTGGCAACGCTCGTCGCGCGCCTCAACGCACCGCGGATCGACATGGTGAGCGAGATGGTGCGGCTCAATTGTTCGAGCCGCGCTGAACGCGCGTTGGTGCCGGCCTTCGTGTATTTCTTTCAAATGCTGTATCCCTTCGCCCGGGTGAACGATCCGAAGTCGAGAGTTGCCGCAGCCGCCGGCGGTACCGTGCTGATTCGCCGCGAGGCGTTGGATCGGATCGGCGGCTTCGCATCGATCAAGGGCGCGCTCATCGACGATGTCGCGTTGGCGAAGGCGGTGAAGCGGGGCGGCGCCATTTACCTGGGCCACTCGGGTTTGGCGGCGTCAATCCGCCGTTATCCCGACGTTGCCGATATTTGGAACATGATCACGCGCACGGCATTCACGCAATTGCATTATTCGGCCGCACTTCTGGCGCTTACGTTGTTGGGCCTGACGCTGGTCTGGTGGGTGCCGATCTGCGAAGCTTCGTTGGGTCATGGCTGGCACCGGCTGTGCGGGCTGGCCGCCTTCGCCCTCGGCTCCTCGAGTTATCTGCCCACGCTGATGCGCTACAAGCGCAATGCTGTCTGGGCACTGGCGCTGCCGCTGATTGCGCTCTTCTATATGGCAGCGACCTTGAGTTCAGCTCTGCATTTCTGGCGCGGCAGCGGCGCGCGTTGGAAGAACCGCGACTATGGAGCGCCAGGTTAGCCGGCCCACGCCTGTGGCGGCTTCCGATTCCAGTGCGGGGTCTGATTGAACACCGAGTGCGTTGATCTAGCCTGTTCCATAGGGTTCTAAAGTCTTGCGTTCCAGTCGTGACCAATGCTAGATTCTGCGGCTATGTACTCACGCCAGAGCAAACATTTCGCCGCCCCCTGCCGCGCGCCGCGCGTGCGGTCGATTGCACTGCTGCTGCTGCGCCGCTAGGCGCCACATACTCGCGCTATCGGTCGGCGCTTACAAGACCGGAAAAAACCTTGAAGATCGCTTTTGACAAGCGAAGGTTAGAATTCGTGGGGCGCCGAACCCGAGTGAGAGAACATCATGTTGCGTAATCCATCGACCAAGTACCAGTCCTTCAAACCGATCGATCTTACCGATCGTACCTGGCCGAATAGGGTCATCCAGACTCCTCCCACCTGGTGTAGCGTCGACCTCCGGGATGGCAATCAAGCGCTGATCGAACCGATGGACGCGGCGCGCAAGCGGCGCATGTTCGACATGCTGCTCAAAATCGGCTTCAAGGAAATCGAAGTGGGTTTCCCTGCGGCCTCGCAAACCGACTTCGATTTCGTTCGGGAAATCATCGAGCAGCGGTTGATCCCCGACGATGTGACCATCCAGGTATTGACCCAGGCGCGCCCTGAATTGATAGCGCGTACCTACGAATCCTTGAAAGGTGCACGGCGCGCGATCGTCCATGTATACAACTCCACGTCCGCCGCGCAGCGTCGACTCGTGTTCCGTACCGACCGCGCGGGCGTTATCGACATCGCGTTGCGTGGTGCAACGGCGGTACGCCAGTACGCGGAACTCGACCGTGGCACTGAATGGGTGTTCCAGTACAGCCCGGAAAGCTTCACCGCCACTGAACTCGATTTCGCGGTCGAGATTTGCGATGCCGTGAACGCCGTTTGGGAGCCGACGCCGAATCGTAAATCCATCCTCAATCTACCGGCGACGGTCGAGATGGCCACCCCAAACATTTACGCAGACCAAATCGAATGGTTTTCACGGCATGTCGGTCAACGGGACTCGATAATTCTGAGCGTGCATCCCCATAACGACCGCGGCACCGGCGTGGCCGCGGCGGAACTCGCCATGATGGCGGGGGCGGAACGCGTCGAGGGTACGCTGTTCGGCAACGGTGAGCGCACTGGGAACGTCGATATAGTGACATTAGCCCTTAATCTTTATACGCAAGGCATTGATCCTGCTCTCGATTTTTCTAATATTAACGAGGCGGCCCGGTGTGCTGAGGCCTGCACTCAGCTACCCATCCACCCGCGGCACCCCTATGTGGGGGATCTGGTCTTTACCGCATTTTCCGGTTCCCATCAAGATGCCATCAAAAAGGGTCTCGCCGCACGCGGTGAAGCGGATATTTGGGATGTTCCGTACTTGCCGGTGGATCCCTCTGACCTCGGGCGCTCCTATGACTCGATCATTCGAGTCAATAGTCAGTCAGGGAAGGGCGGCGTTGCCTATCTGCTCGAACGCGACTATCAATTGGTGATGCCGCGGCGGCTGCAGATCGAATTCAGTCAGGTAGTTCAAGCCGCAGCAGATATCACCGGTAAGGAGTTGAGTTCGCAGGAGTTATGGGATCTTTTTTCGAAGGAGTATCTGGCTCTCCGCCAGCCCTTCGCGTATCGCTCGCACCAGTTGGCGGCATCTACCGATGGCGCCGATACCGAGCGGTTATCGCTACAGGTGGAACGCGAGGGGCGAGTGGAGACATGGCACGGGCAGGGTTCGGGTCCCATCGACGCGATGGTCAAAGCCATCGGCTTGCCATTCGACGTGCTCTCCTACGAGGAGCACTCGCGCGGTGAGGGGAGCGGCGCCAAGGCCGTCTCTTATATAGAGATCACAACACGCTCTCGCCGGACTTTGTTCGGCGCCGGCATGCATAGCAACATCATTACCGCGTCCTTATTGGCCATATTGTCGGCGGTCAATCGTGCGCTTGCCGTTGGCGCGCTCCCGGCGCGCACCGATTCGGTGCTTACCGGGACGTAGAATCGCGGAACATTAATAAGAAATCACCGGAAGTAATTTGCTTATCCTCATGATTGAGCAAGGTAAAAAAATCGTAATCTTGAAGTCATCGTTTCGTGGCCCCAATGCTGTATAAGCGCAACGATTGAAAGGCGTCGCGCTAGTTGAATGCCGGACAGAATCCGATATAGTGCGCAGCTTCATGCATCGGGCTGATCGATCCTATTGATTTCAAGGGCTTTTCTCGAACAATGAGCGAACGCGACGACGAACATTTTGATATCGACGATGAGTTTCTTGGCGAAGCCGAAGAATCGCATGACTTCGATCCTCTGATAGAACGCTCCGAGCGTCGGCCCAAAGCGGCGGCTGCCGGTAAGCGCGGCAAGGCGGCTTGGAGCCGCGTCGAGGACGTGCTCGCCGAGCGGCAGTTGGAAAAGGAGCTGCGCGATATCTTCGAAGACGATTGATAACGGCCTTAAGG
>Ga0187880_1004139_pt1 | contig 10809 bp, 9 predicted proteins | sample June2016WEW_19_4_FD_132998 | JGI IMG/M metagenome (GOLD analysis project Ga0187880, IMG submission 132998) | Peatland microbial communities from SPRUCE experiment site at the Marcell Experimental Forest, Minnesota, USA - June2016WEW_19_40 | ecosystem: Environmental > Terrestrial > Soil > Wetlands...
AGGTCTCAATCTCGGTAACCTCTACCGCGTCTCAAAAGCTCAGACGCGGTCCATTAGCCCCGAGAACTTCACCGGTGAAAAAGGCAAGGCCGGCATGGCAACCGAAGGCACCGGGAAGAACTGCGCGCGCGAGTTGGGCCAGGGCTGGAAGATTTCCCCCTCCGTCGATATCGCGCCGGGGAAGACGTTTACCCTGTGCGACATCAAAGGGCCCGGCTGGATCCAGCAGATCTGGATGACACCGGCCGGCAACTGGCGGCACGCGATCCTTCGCTTTTACTGGGACGATGAAGCGGAGCCGTCCGTCGAATGCCCGGTCGGCGATTTCTTCGCGTGCGGCTGGGGCAAGTATTGCCATATCAGCTCGCTGCCGGTGTGCGTGAATCCGGGCAGCGCCTTCAACTGCTACTGGCAGATGCCCTTCCGCAAAAAGGCAAGAATCACCATGGAAAACATGGATGCCAAGAGCATGACGCTCTATTACCAGGTCAACTACACCCTGACGGACGTGCCGAAGGATGCCGGTTATTTCCACGCGCAGTTCCGCCGCGAAGCCCCCCTCCAGCAGAAGGGCCTCTACACCATCCTCGACGGCATCGAAGGCCAGGGCCAGTACGTCGGCACCTACCTCGCGTGGGAGGTGCACAGCTCCGGCTGGTGGGGCGAGGGCGAGATCAAGTTCTTCTTGGATGGCGACAAGGAATTCCCGACCATCTGCGGCACGGGCACCGAGGATTATTTCTGCGGCTCGTATGACTTCGAGGACCCTGTGACCAAGAAATACGATGTGTTCTCGACGCCCTACACCGGCCTCGCGCAAGTCATCCCGGCCGAGAAAATCTACGAACCCGGCCAACGCTTCGGTTTGTACCGCTGGCACATTGCCGACCCGGTGCGCTTCGCCAAGGACCTAAAGGTCACCATCCAGGCCCTGGGCTGGCAAGACGGCGGGCGCTACTTGCCGTTGAAGGACGACATCGCCTCCGTCGGTTACTGGTACCAGAAAGAGCCGCACAAGGCATTTCCGAAGCTTCCGGCAGGGCTTTGAAGCACTGCTGGAGCATCCGCTATCCCGCCATATTTCCTTTACGGATCACTTGGCAGCGTGCCACGGGATGAACCGCAGCTCCGGCTTGACGATTGGCATCGACGAATCTCCGCCTGCTGGCGTGACGATACACCGGTCATCCGGGTTCGGCCCCGGCACGACCACGTTGCAGCTATAGGGGACCGTCCTGTAAACGCCGGCGGGGATCGTAGGCGGTGCAGACGGAGAATGGCGTCGGGCGGATGGCGGGAACGCCTGAATCTTGAACTCCAGTTTGTGGGCTGGCACCGACGCCTGGAGCAGCCAGTTGCTGCCTGGGGAGGAGATGACAATGACGTTGGTCTGGTGGTTCCCTGGCCAAGGTATTGATGGCGCTCGCGCCGAGCTCTCATATAGGCCTCCCTGCGCCGCCCCCAGAACACCCAGACAGCCTGCGGCTGCCACAACCGCGCCAACTATTGTTATACGTTTCACGCCTCTTTTAGACGGGAGTCAGCGCGCGATGCTCCCGAAAACTCCGCTGTTTCGTCCACCTTTGCCAATAGTGTCAGCCGGAAGGCGTCCGCGGCGGCCATCCAAAGCGTCATGCATCCAATCCAACTCATAGGGGGTGCAAAAAGTGAAATGCTCCCCCCATCGCGTAAGCCAAGAATATGTTCGACAAGGCCAGCCTTCTCGCTGAAGGTGAAAGAGATGAAAGCCAAACTCGTAACAACCATCTGCGTGCTCGCGGTCACCCTGGGCAGCGTCGCTTCGAGTGCCGCGTCGGAAGGCAGTGGGCCGCTTACCGTGGCGACCGATGCCGTGGTGATCCGCCCGGCCTGCTTGGTCGCCACCGTGCTCGGCTCGGCGATATTCGTTGTCGCCCTGCCAATGGCGACCATATCCAAGAGCGTGAGAAAGACGGCCGATACGCTGGTGGCCAAGCCCGCCAAAGCCACATTCACCCGCCCGCTGGGTGATATGGACGCCTTGCTGGACGACTAGCCGCACGGTGTTCGGGAAGACCTGCAAACCGCGCCTGCCTGCAGCCAGAATCAGGCGCACGCAAGAGCTATATGATCACAGAAGAGAGTTTCATTGACTTCAAATGCCCCCATTGCGGCGATTCGGTCTCTTTCCCTCGGGAGAGCGCCGGCTTTGCCCTGGCCTGCCCCAATTGCACCCAAAGCGTCATAGTGCCGGACGACGGCAGCGAGCTCGGACACCAGATCCCTCTCCCCATCACCACGCCCAGGCTCCTGTTAAGGCGCCTGGCCGGGGGTGACTGGAGGGATTTGCTGGAGTTAATCTCAGATGAGGAATTCTTCCGCTACCAGGACGGCGCGCCGCTCGATGAAGACGGCGTCTTACACTGGCTGGAGAGCGATGCCCACGTCAAACTGACCACACCCGACCAGCCGTTTTATCTGGGCATCCAGGTTCAGGACGGCGAAAAGCTCATCGGCTACATCAGCTTGAATTTTACCGATCCACAACGCCTCCAGGTCACCTTCAGCATCGGCCTCAACCGGAGTTTCCAGCGCCAGGGCCTCGCCCTGGAAGCCGTGGAAGCCCTGCTCGGCTTTTGCTTCGAGGGCTTAAAGCTGCACCGGGTCGCTGGCTGGTGCGACAGCCGCAACACCGCCGCGTGCCGCCTCCTCGAGAAGGCCGGACTCAGACGCGAAGGTGAATTCGTGAAGAATCGGTGGGTCCACGGAGAATGGACGAACTCCATTTGGTTCGCCGCGCTGGACGAAGACTATCTCCAGGCTGAAGCCGAGCCTCAGGCCCCCTGAGCCCCACGCTTGAACCGGAGTGGTCTGGCGTCCTTAAGCTCCAAATCTTGCTGTAATCAGCTCAAGTTTTGCCGCGCGAACGCATTTGTCATTTGCCATCTGCCACTTGTCATTTGCCATCTGCTCTCGGCGTTTGGCGATTGGCAATTCCGTCTTAGGCCGCCTCGCTAGAAAACCAACGCGAGCCTTTCCTGCTCAACCGTCTGCCAGTTCCGCGGCGGCGGCATTGGACGCGACTTGCGCCGGGTCCTTGCAGCCGGGGATCACCGCTGAAACCGCAGGGTTCTTCAAGCACCACGCCAGCGCCCACTGCGCCATTGCCATGCCGGCAGGCACCTCCGTTTGGCGGATACGTTCCACTTCTGCCAAATCCTTGCCCATCTTCTCAGCCTCGAACGTCGAGCGCCAGTCATTGGCGGGGAAGGCCGCGCCGGGCCGGTACTTGCCGCTCAACAAGCCGCTGGCCAGGGGAACGCGCGCCAGGATGCCAAGATTCTTCTGCCGGGCATGCGGGAAATAGAGCTCCTCCGGCCGGCGATCAAGGCGGCTGTAAATCACCTGCAATGCTTCAACGCCCAGACGCTTCGCCTCCTTTGCCTGCGGTTCGCTGCCTTTGCCGAGGATCGAAATCCCCAGATGCCTGATCTTGCCCGCGCGCTTTTGTTCAGCAAGCATCGCCCACAAGCCCTCATTCAGCAGTTGCCTGTCCGAGCCGGAATGGAATTGATACAGGTCAATGCTCTCGACGCGCAACGCCCTTAGCGAGGCCTCAAGCTGCTTGCGTACTTCCGCCTCGGAGAAATCCTCCGTCCGGTCCAGGAACCGGTTGAAGTGATGGCCGAACTTGGTTGCGACGATCCACCGCGAGCGATCGTGCCGGCTGAGGTAGTCGCCGATCAGCCTCTCGGAAAGGTGGTCGCCATAGCATTCGGCCGTGTCAACGAGGTTGACGCCGAGTTCGGCCGCCCTATCAAGGATTGCGTCCGCCTCGGCCTGGGAAAAGTTGCGGCCCCACTCGCCGCCAAACTGCCAGGTGCCCAAGCCGATGACCGACACCCGCAACCCCGTGCTGCCGAGAATTCTATAGTGCATGGGGAGAACTTACCGCAAAACCCGCTTCTTGACACCCCGATCACGATGCCAAGAAGGCTGATCGCAGAATGCACCCTCGCCGCAGCGGCTGCCGAAACACACGAGAACATCGCCTCGAGCACCCTGATCGTCACGGGCACCCTGCTGGAACAGGACGCCCCCGGCTCAGTCCCCTCAGCGCGTGCCGAATTCGTCATCACCCCCATCTGCCCCACCAGGACCAGGAATCCCCTCCCATTCCGCGCCAGTGCAACACCGGATATACGCTAGACGTACACCATGCGTACACCATCCGTACAATATCCGTACACCATCCGTACACCATGCGTACAATATCCGTACATGACCCGTACACGATGCGTACACCATCTCAGTTCCAGATGCGGTGGCCTGTAACCCGCTTGCCGTGCCCGTGAATGGCTAGCATGCCTGGCCCTTTTCCAAAGACTTCAGGCGATTCTCGGAAAGTGCTCTATTCTAATGACTTGCGCGACTCCACAGATCTTAGTTCGGTGCGCAAACGAGGGAATGCCAATCGGATGGCCCCCTTCCCATGCATCTCGGCCTATCCGTGGCTGATTCAGTGAAAAAGCTGACGAGAGCTCCGCCTCATCCATTACCCGCCGGCTTCATCCAGATCAACTGCTGGTCAAAACTGCCCGCCATCTTGTAAGGCTTGATGTAATTCTTCAGTGCCGGACCGACGATCTCGATCTTGCTCAAGTCCCCTTGGCCTAGCTTCGCTTGGGCGCAGTAATTCAGGTAACCGACCTTGGCGAAGTCAATCCCCATCAATTCCACGGCGACCCGGTCGGCCGCCAGCCAATCCGTGCTGACCACGCAAACGCGCGAATTGACCGGCGTCCCGCTGGCCGGGCCTTCGCCTTCCATCCCCTCGAACCCGTCGATCACCGCCAGGTGCGGGTGCAGCCGCGAGGCCAGCGTAAACAGGTTATAGTTGATCCCCCGGTAACCGCCGCCATGCGTGACCGGCTTATCGCTGTTGCCCCAGTGCCCGCCTTCCGGCTGTTCGCCCCCGCCGCGCTTGATGGCCGCCCCGACCACGATATTCTTTAGAGACAGGGTGGCAACGACGCGGTCGTGAGTCTTGAACTTGGCCGCCGAAATAATGAAATTCTTCGGGTCCAGCAGGGTCTTGGCCATGCGGCAAGGGTGCGGATGAAAGTCCTTTTCATCAAAGCAGTACAACGTTTCGTATTCATCCTTGTCCAGGTCCATCAGCTTGGCGCCGTACTTGGCCGCCACCTTGTCGTAGCCGTAATTTGCGAACCCTTCAAACACTGAGCCCCCGGCCGGTGACTCGGCGATCGCCACATTTCCAACCTTGCCTATGGACTTCAGGAATTCGAAGATGCCCTCCAAATTCTTGGCGTCGCTGGCAGCCAGCGGACGATCAATGACCACATTGTTCGGTTTGACGATTACCCGCTTGTCGCCAATCGCTGTGGCGATTTGTTTGGAGAAGGGCTTGAGTGCTTGGAAGGCGAGGTCGGCTCGATCCTCGCCCGCCGTCACGGCGACACGGCTAGTCAGTCCAGCGCCAGAGGCCGTTCCGGCGGTGCCTGGTTTCATGGCGGATTCGCCTGCAGCGGCCAGCGCACGGCTGAGGCTCCAGGGCATGGCAAGCGCCGCCCCGCCCAGCAGCGAGGCCTTGAAGAAATTGCGGCGGTCAAGAGCATTGTGATTCATGGTAGGAAGGTTCCTTTCTCAGCATCAAAACGGCGGTTCGTGATTTTTGCACGTGGTGCCCATTACTTCGGTCCTAATTAATGAACTAACCTTGTGACGTCAAGGAGAAACGGCATTGGCTGCGGCTTCGTCTTTTGTGCCTTGAAATTGTCGGGCTGGCTCCTAAACTCCGCGGCGTGAGCTCGGCGAAGTACCGCGTGAGGCGCGCGACGCTGGATGATATCGGCCGGTTGACGGCCATATGGGAGTCCATGCAATACCCGACCCAGGACCTGGCCAAGCGGGTTACGGAATTCCAAGTCGCCGAGAGCGCGGACGGCACGGTACTCGGCGCGGTGGGCCTGCAAATCGCCGAGCGCCAGGGCCTGGTTCACAGCGAGGCCTTTAGCGACTTTGCCCTGGCCGAGCACCTTCGGCCACTGCTGTGGGACCGTATTCAGAACGTGGCGACAAACCATGGTTTGCTCCGGGTGTGGACGCAGGAGCAGGCGCCGTTCTGGAATCATTGCGGGATGGTCAAAGCCGAAGCGGAAGCGCTGCAAAAGCTGCCGTCCTCGTGGCGCGGGCCATCGTCCCCCTGGCTAACCTTGAAGTTGAGGGATGACGTGGAAACCGTCATGTCGGTGGACAAGGAATTCGCCGTGTTCATGCAGTCCGAGAAGCAGCGCACCGAACAGGTCTTTAAGCGGGCGCGGACTATGAAGACCATCGCGACGCTGATCGCGCTCGCATTGCTGATTGGGGTGGTGGGCTGGGCCGTCAGGCTGTTCCTGCGGAACCCCCAGTTACTGCATCGCTGAGGCGGGAAGCGTGAACTCGTCCGCGTGGTAGGAGCTGCGGACCATCGGCGCGCTGGCCACGTGCCGGAAACCCATCTCCCGCGCGCGTGCGCCGTATTCCGCGAACTTCTCGGGCGCCACAAACTCCTCCACCGGCAAATGCTTGAGCGTCGGCTGAAGATACTGGCCAAGGGTGAGCAGGTCGCACCCGACCCGGCGCAAGTCGGCCAGGGCGATAAAGAGCTCCGCTTCGGTCTCGCCCAAGCCCAGCATCAGGCCGGATTTCGTGTACATGGTCCCGTCACTCTTCGCCTTCACCTGGCCCAGCACGCTTAGCGAGCGATCGTAGGTCGCTCGCGAGCGCACCGCAGGGGTGAGGCGCCGCACGGTCTCCAGGTTGTGGTTGAAAATGTGCGGCTGGGCGGCGATCACAGTGTCAATGGCGGTCTCGCGCGCATTGAAGTCCGGGGTCAGCACTTCAATGACGGTGGCGGGATTCCGGGCGCGCACCGCCTCAATCGTGCGCCGGAAATGATCCGCGCCGCCATCCGGCAGGTCGTCGCGGGCGACGGCGGTGATGACGAGGTGCCTGAGCCGCAGGCGGCAGGTGGCTTCCGCCACGCGGGCCGGTTCGTCCACGTCGAGGGCGAAAGGTCTGGCGGTTGTGACCGCGCAGAATCCGCAAGCCCGCGTGCAGCGGTCGCCGCCAATCATGAAAGTGGCGGTGCCCTTGCTCCAGCATTCCCAATGGTTCGGGCACGCGGCGCTTTGGCACACGGTGTGGAGCCTCAGTTCGTCGAGCAGCGCGCGGGTGTGGGCAAAGCTGTCGGTGGTAGGCAGGCGGGTATGCAGCCAGGCCGGCAGACGCGGGCGGAGCGCGGAGGCAGCAGGAGTCAGCTCGGGCATTCTACTTCTCCAGCGTCTGCCAGAAGTCAGCGAGTTGGTCGGGGCCGAAGTCGGCGAGAATCTTGCCATCCACGTCGAGCACCGGGGCGAGGTCATGCCCGGAAAGCTGGATCATTTCGTGGTAGGCGGCCTCATCGGCGATGACATCGACCCTCTGATAGTCCACCCCGTGGTCATCCAGCCAGTGCACGGCCTTGTGACACCACCCGCAGTAGGGTTTGATAAAGAGTCGAATGCGTTTTGGCTTCACTACCATACAATGGCGGAGGTTGGGCCATTTATCAAATGGGGATTGGGGAGGGGGGAAGGGACGCGGCTTGGAGGGACCGCCGATTTGAGTGGAAACTAAATCCGAAATCCGAGGCCCGAAACCCGAAACAAATGCAAAAGGCGGAAAAGGGAACAACCCCACAACCCGCAGGACCGCGCGCTGTCTTGGAGCCTTCGGCCTTCGGATTTCGGGCTTCTTTCGGATTTCGGGCTTCGGGTTTCGGATTTGGGAGACCGTTACCGCCACTACCACTGACCCCCTCCCCATCACCGCCCCGCCTCCCTGGCACTCACGCCCCGCCAATCTGCGCCTGGTATTGCGCAGGCGTGAGCAAGGCGTTCAACTCGGCGGGGCTGGAGAGCTTGATCTTGTAGAACCAACCGCCCGCGTACGGTTGGCCGTTCACCAGAGCCGGGTCGGCGACGACGGCGGGGTTGACCTCGGTAATCTCCCCGCTGACCGGCGAGTAAACATCGTTGGCCGTCTTGACCGACTCCACCACGGCGCAGGCGTCCCCGGCTTTGACCTGCCGGCCAACCTCGGGCAACTCGACGAACACCACATCCGTCAACTCATGCTGCGCGTGGTCGGTGATGCCGACCGTCGCCGCGTTGCCCGACACCCGCACCCATTCGTGCGACTTCGCGTATTTCAGATCCGATGGAACATTAGCCATAAGTCAATTGAGTCAATGAGCGGGCGGGAGGTCAATCAGGTTTTCGATAGATCGGCTTCGGCACCAGGACCGCAGGCGCGCGTTTGCCACGAATCTCGATCTCGACCGGGATATTGGCCTTGGCAAATGCCGGCGGCACATACCCCATCCCGATGCCAATGCCAAGGGACGGACTTTGCGTGCCGCTGACGACCTCTCCAATCTTCGCCGCACCCGGACCTGTGCTCCAGATCGTGTAGTGCGGGCGCGGCGGGGCCGATCGGTCCGTCATCTTGAACGCGACGAGCTTTTTGCCCGGGCCTTTGGCCTTCTGCTCGGCCAGCACGGCGCGGCCAATGAACTCGCCCTTATCGAGCGCCACAAAGAAGCCCACCCCCGCCTCGATGGGGGTGGTGTTCTCATCCAGTTCGTGACCGTAAAGGGGATAACAGACCTCCGTGCGCAGCGTGTCCCGCGCGCCGAGCCCGGCCGGTTTCAACCCATACGGCTGGCCGGCAGCGAGCAGTTGGTTCCAAATCGCCTCGATGTTCTGGCTCGGCGCCACGATTTCAAACCCATCCTCGCCCGTGTAGCCGGTTCGCGAAATCCAGATCGGCTGGCCGGCCAGGCTGAAGCGGCCCACCTGGTTCTTCTTCAAATCCGTAACCCGCGCCACCGGCGTGCCGCCTGTGGATGGACCGGGGCAGAAGGAGCCGATGAATTCCACCACGCGCGGGCCTTGCACAGCCACAGCGCCCGTTGCGTCTGATGTATTCTGGAACTTCACTTCGCTGCGTCTGGGGAACGCCGCCAATTGCTTCTCCAGCCACGCCACATCGTTGTCGATGCGAGAGGCGTTAATGATGAGCAAATATTCTTTGGCCGTGAGCCGATAAGCGTAAAGATCATCAATGACCCCGCCGCGCTCATTGCACATCAGGGTGTATTGCCCTTGGCCGGCTGCCAGCTTGCGGAGGTCGTTCGTGAGGGTCTGATTAAGGAAAGCCTCGGCCCCAGCGCCACTGATCAGCACCTCGCCCATGTGGGAGATGTCAAACAGGCCGGCCGCTTTCCGCACGGCGAGGTGCTCGTCGGTGATGCTGGTGTACTGCACCGGCATTTCCCACCCGCCGAATTCAATCAGCTTGCCGCCCAACCTCTGGTGAGCGGCGTAAAGCGGAGTGCGTTTCATTATTCCAGCATTCTCGCATTTCCAGGGCCCCAGCAAGCACATTTTCCCTGCTGGTCGCGACAGCCAGCTCGGCTTCAATGGGGGCGGGTTCGCACCCCCTCGGCTCCACCTCGGACTCCCGGTGGCATGAATCCGGCCACGGCACGGCCTTCAAGACCGATTGGATGAACAACGTGCTCTACGAAATCGCCTCCTTCATGGTGATGCGCGAATCGACGCCCTGGCGCTGGAGCCACACCCGTCACCACAGCGATACCATCATCGTCGGGCGCGACCCCGAGATCGCCGTCCCACGCCCGCCGAGCATCCCCATCCTCATCCTTAACTTCTTTGGCTTAAAGGTCATCCCTCTCTACTTATGGCGCGTACTGCTCCACTGCACGGGCTGGCTCACTCCGGAGGAGACAGGATTGTCTTGCCGGCGTCGGCTCGGCGTATGTCCACCGTCTCAAGCCCGGCGACAAGGTCACGGCCATTGGTCCGTTCGGCGCGTTCCACATCAAACCCGGCAGCGCGGAAATGGTTTACGTGGGCGGCGGCTCAGGCATGGCCCCGCTGCGCTCGCACCTGTCGCATCTGTTTGAAATTCTGCACTGTGTCCATCTCTGGTCGCCTTGAATTAGCCCGGTCAGTGCCGTCTCCACCAAATCGCCGTCGGCTTGGCCACATGGAAATCCACGCGCTGGTCCGGCTTGCCCAGCGTGTAGATCGAGTAGGTAAAGGGCTTCTGCCAATAGATGCCGTGGCACATCATGCGCAGCCGGTTGAGCTGTTGCAGCGGCCATTTCCAACGCCGGACCCAGGCGGGCGCCCCCTCTATCACGCGCTCCAGCTCGTGCTGCGCATTGGGTTCAAGACACATATTCTCGCCGGTGTCAGCGAAAGACGAGGTGAAACGGCGCAAGACGGCCATGCGCAGCCCGCGGCGCACCATTTCCACAGTCCACGCTAAGTCCCCCAAATAACGCCAGCGCGGGTCAAAGAAAAGGCCGTGCTGGTCCAGCACTCGCCGGTGAATGAAGATCGAGCTGGTGATAACCGGGTTGTAAAACCGCATGGTGTGTTTCCACGGCACCAATGACTTGCGGCAGCAGATGAACTGGCCCTGCTTGTCCACGACGACCGTGTCGGCAAACACCACGTCGGTCTGCTGATGCTGGCGGAAGAACTCCTCGACCGCGCGCAAGCCGCCGGGCAGGTATTGCTCGTCGCAATTGAGGTAGGCGAGGATTTCGCCCTTTGAGCGGCGCCAACCCCGATTCACGGCATCGTACATGCCCTGGTCCTTCTCGAAATAGGCCTGCACGCGTCGATCCCGCGCGAGCCATTCCTGCGTCCCGTCGTCCGACTGGGCGTCCTGCACGATGTGCTCGACCTC
>Ga0187880_1004141_pt1 | contig 10806 bp, 7 predicted proteins | sample June2016WEW_19_4_FD_132998 | JGI IMG/M metagenome (GOLD analysis project Ga0187880, IMG submission 132998) | Peatland microbial communities from SPRUCE experiment site at the Marcell Experimental Forest, Minnesota, USA - June2016WEW_19_40 | ecosystem: Environmental > Terrestrial > Soil > Wetlands...
CCGCTTCAAGAGCCTCGCTCGTAGGCGTCAAATGCTTGAAACCTTTTCCAGTTACCTCGTGATCGCTATGTGAAAGGGTAGATTCTCTGCTCAAACATGTCACGTCTCAGAGTTAGGGTTTTCGTGAATAATTCAGGTTAAAGGTTCCTCTTTCAGCCATCTCCGGGTCTTACCTGGAAAGTGATTAAATGGATGACTGGTTGAAACGCTTAATAGCCCGTCAAAATGTCCTCGTCTAAACTGAACTTAGCGCGGTTCCCAGCTTGAACACACAAGAGATCGCTGAACACGAGAAAATTATGAAGGCCGAGGGCGAACGAATCGTAGCTGAAGCAACAAAACGAAACCTTCATGTACGATTACTGGGCGCAATTGCATTCCAAGCTCATTGCCCGAAATTCAACTTCCTCGCAGCGCGGCTTAATAGAATTCTATCTGACGTTGATTTCGCAGCCTACTATTCAGAATCCAATCATATCAGCAAGATGATGAAGGAGCTTGGGTACGAAGACCAACCCATGATCACTGCGCTCTATGGACACAGAAGAATGATTTGGGACAACAAATCAAACGGTATGCATGTCGACATTTTCATTGATAAATTGGAAATGAATCATGATATAGAATTCCGGAACCGGTTGGAAATTGACCCACTCACGATTTCGCTTGTAGATATGCTGTTAGAGAAAATGCAGATCGTTAACCTCGAGCAGAAGGACATGATCGACACAACGATGCTCCTGCGCGAGCACGATGTCGGTAACGCCGGTCCGGAAACCATTGATGCCCCATACATAGCCAAGCGGTTATCCGACGATTGGGGGTTCTACTACACGTGCACGACCAACCTGAAGAAAGTCAATGACAAACTCGCAACCTACCAGGAACTAAAACAAGAGGACCGTGAAGACGTGAGCAAGAAGATAGAGAAACTTCTGAAGATCATCGAAGATGAACCGAAAACAATGCGCTGGAAGCTGCGAGCAAGGATGGGACCGAGTAAGAAATGGTATAGAGATGTCGAAGAAGTTAGAAGATAGTTCGAGGCAGCCTGCGTAGGCTACCGGCACGCCCAGACAACAGCATTGGCCGCGGCGCCGATGTCTTCATTCATCGGGTTAATCCATCCGTTGTAGGCATAATTGATAGTCTATTGCCAAGCATGTGCGTGAAGTTTACAGTGAATGGGTGTACGAGAAGGTGGGCCACACCCCCTCGAAAAGGGTGGACCACACCCTTCACAGGCTGGATTTGTTATCGAAGCAGCTTCAGCTGAAGGTTGCCGTACTACCCGCAGAAAGAGATATGGTCGGTTCAAAGGTCGTCGTACGGTCTGCGGGTCACGTGCGAATCGCGGGCCGCGGCCTTCAGAAGGCAATCTGCCTAACTCTCATTCAGCTATACACGAAACCCAATAAAGGGCGGTTGCGTTCAGGCGAGTGATTTTGCATGGTTAGTCGTTTATTCGCGTATCTCCTTGAGCGGCGAAGAAGGGTCAAGAAGAGGCGAAAAGCTTCGGTTACGATTGGCCGAGGCTAGATTACGGGATCTCGCCGAAGAAAGATAGGCTCTGATCAACGCATGCGCAACGGAAATGCAGTTATCTGAATACGAGCAAATGAGAGACAGGAGAGAAATGGGTACCAGGATCAAGTGGCGAAGATGGGCTTCAGAAGGAAAATCTCTGACCTCAAAGTATCAGTCCTCCCTGACTTCTTCTTCGACAGGATAATTTCCGTCCCATCATTCAAGCACCTCTTCAGACAGGTAGAGCTGAAGGCAGCTTCGGGAGGCGGGAACCTGCGAGGTTTTTCGCAGATTGAACTCAGAGGAGGAAACGCCACAAACTTAGCTTATGCCTTGGCATCACTGTCAGTGAAGACAAGACTCTACTGCGTCGGAGATGAACACACCCAAACGGCGCTCGCAAACCCTCCACGTAACTGCCGCGTGAAAGTGATTCACGGAAAGCCGGGATACACAACTGCCCTAGAATTCAGTTTGAACGACAAGCCAGTCAACGTTATGATAAGCGATGTCGGTGACATTGGTGATTTTAACGGACGAAGGCTCGATCGCAACGACATTATGGGCTTGAAAAAGTCTGATTGTGTAGCCCTAGTGAATTGGTCATCCAACAGAAAGGGGAACGCGCTCGCAAGTAAGATTTTCGGGTTAAAGGGCCGGAATAGGAGACTTAACTTTCTCGACCCTGCAGACCTTGCAGGCGCCGAAGGACGCATCAAGGTGCTCTCGAAGGAAATTATTGGACGAGGTCTGGTCGACGTGGTTAGCCTGAACGAGAACGAAACCCGAATTATGGCTCGCGCCCTTTCAGCTGGCCGGTTACCAGGGAATTACAACAAACAGGACTTGCTCAGAGTTTCAGGCAGACTCAAGGATGTTCTTGGAGTCACATTAGATGTGCATACTCCGATCGGTAGCGTATCTTCAACCGACCTGGGTCAAACTTGGGTTAGGGCATCTGGAAAGATTACGGGGTTCGTCACCGGCGCAGGTGACGTGTGGGATGCGGGAGACATAGTCGGACACCTTGTCGACCTCCCGGCCCAAGAAAGGTTGCTTTTTGCGAACGCTTCTGCATACCTCTATCTCAAAAATAGAAAAATGCCAGCGCTCAAGCAAATGACAACGTTTCTGGTTGGAAGAAATCGGCTGTCTCTAAAAACTGGAGGATAAGCTGATTATTCAAGACACCGTAACCAAAGGAACATGTTCAGCAGCGTTCGTATACGGCCTATCGTGACAGGATTTCGTCCCCGAAATTCATGACCGACTCTTCCTCTGAATATTAAGAAAGACTGGGGAAATTAGAGGTGTATCCAGTTCATGCGTCGGTGAATTACTTATAGTTCTTCAGAGCTGCGCTGTCCTCGTTGAAGACTTGTTCAAACATCCCGAGAGCTGCCTTCTTGAGCGACGCGTCATCCATGCCCTGGGCGACGAATTCACCCTCGACAACCACCTTGGTTTTGTTTCCCATCGCCGTGTATGTATGGCTGTGTTTTGTGCCCTTCATCGGTCCGCTAACCATTTCCATGCTAAATCCCTTCGGGGGGTTGAAGGTCAGTTTCCAGGTTTCTTTACGCCATGACCCGTCGGGGTTCTTGACCTCGACCTCGGAGGTCATGCCCTTGTCGGTCTGTTCTAGTACTTTTGAAAATTTGAGCGAGCTGTGTTTGTGGCTGTTGTCGTCGTTGAGAAAGCGCCAAATTTTTTCTAGGGGTGCGTCAAACGTGCCTTCATCTGATACGTGTACCATTTTTCATCAATCAAAAACATTAGTTTCGCGGCATTTAAGCGCGTCTTTCCAACGGATGGCTCCGAGCGAACATTGCGAGGTTTGAGTGCGTGTGTTCTGTTATCGTTGGCTCCATCTACTGATGACGACCTTTCGATCCGTGAAGAAATCGATAGATTCCATCTGGCCATGCAAGACCCCGAAGAATGAGTCTCTCATTCCTCCGAATGGGAAGTACCCTACTGGGGCGGCCACGCCAACGTTTATGCCGATGTTTCCTGCCTGGACCCTTCTCCTAAATTCCCTAGCGTTGCCGCCATCACGCGTGAAAATACTTGCTGCGTTTCCAAATTCAGAATTAGTGTTGATCCACCGTATCGCCTCGTCGAGGTCCTCAACTTCCACGACGCTTGCGACGGGGCCAAAGATCTCCTCTTTTGCGATCTTCATGTCCTTGCTTACGTCATCGAATATTGAGGCGCCAATGAAGAAACCGCTCTCATAACCCGGGACCCGAGCTTTTCTTCCGTCCAACGTGAGGGTTGCTCCTTCTGATGCTCCGATGTCGATGTACTTGAGAACTCGTTCTTTGGACTTCGCGGAAACCATCGGTCCCATTTCCGTGGACTCATCTAAGCCGTAGCCCAATCGGATCTTTTCTGCTGAGCCCACGAACTTCTTGAGGAGAGTGTCATGAATCGGGGTTGTGGTAACGAGGTTGGCTCCGGCCAGGCATCGTTGGCCGGTGTTTCCGAAGAATGAGGAATTGCAGGATTCGATTGCGTGAGTGAGGTCTGCATCGGGCATCACGACTGTCGCGTTCTTTGCGCCTGCCTGGACGATGGCCCTCTTCCCGTATTCACCTGCAAGCTTGTACACGTATTTTCCGACGGGGGTCGAACCTACGAAAGTCACACCCCTTACGAGTGGGTGGGAGATGAGCGCTTCGGTTGTTTGTTTACTCCCATGGATAAGGTTCAGTACCCCCGGGGGCAGTTTAATTTCTCGCTGTAGGGTTTCTGCTACGTAGGTCATGGGTATGGGTGTGATTTCGCTGGGTTTCACGACAACCGTACATCCCAGCACGATCGCGTAAGGGACGAACCAGAACGGTACCATCACCGGGAAGTTAAATGGGCAGATGATTCCGAAGACGCCGAGGGGTTCCTTAACGGTCTCCTCATCGACTCCCGAAGCTATTTGATCGAGCTTCTCGCCCTTCATTAGCGTATACGCGGCGCCTATTGCAGCTTCAATATTCTCGATCGTGCGTCTGACGTCGCCACGACTTTCAGCGATAGTTTTGCCGTGGTTTTGCGTGTTAATCCTAGCAAAGTCTTCGAGGTGTTCTTCGAAAACCTGTTTCATTCGAAATAGATATTGCACCCTCTCAGTAATCGGCATTTCTTTCCACCTTTCAAATGCGGTTTGCGCCGAAACTACCGCCCTGTCAACCTCATCCTTCGGGGTTAAGGGGACTTGAGAGAGAGTTTCACCAGTTGCAGGGTTAATGACGGGCAAGTGTTCAGCTGAACTAGACGTGATCCACTGTCCATCGATTAGCAATTGTAGCCTACCGGGTTTATAGGAGACCTCCGACAAAACTGCCATGAAAAGAGTCCTCGCTTTGTTACTCCTTTCACCTGCTGAGCGATAAATCAGGCGCTCTAATCTTGAGTAAGTAAACCCCTTTCTTAGCTAAAGGCGATCAGTTCTAGGGGATATCGCAACCTAGGTTTGACTTTGACGTAACGTAGGCTAATTCTCGAGGGATTACAGACGACCAAGGGATTCGCGACTAAGCCAGCCCTGACACTTGCATCGATTATCGGCCGCGGCTCATTCTATGTTCCCAAACGTTGTGACTTCCGGCATCTTGTTGCATTACAACTGCTCATCAACGGGTTTTGACGCAACCCCTTAAAAAGCAAAGACCGAGAAACCATCACATGGCTTTTACGCGAATATTCTTCACTTCAGATGTCCACGGCTCCGAGGTTTGCTTCATGAAGTTCGTAAACGCCGCCAAGGTCTACAAGGCGAACGCGATCATATTAGGCGGCGACATAACGGGGAAGATGATCATCCCTATTGTCGAAAATGCCGATGGAACATTTGCGGCCACCTTCCTAGGCAACACACAAATCATGAAGACGCCTGCAGAGCGCGATGTACTTGAGAAGAACATACGTAACAGCGGCTACTATCCGTACCGAACCACGCCAGGTGAAGTGGAAAAGCTTCAAGCCGACGAAAAAACTGTACACGATCTGTTCTCTAGAGTTATGGCAGATGGAGTCAAGCGATGGGTTTCCATCGCGGAAGAACGCCTCAAAGGGTCAAGCGCGAAGTGTTACATCAGCCCTGGAAATGATGACCGATTTGATATCGATGAGGTCTTGAAGTCTTCATCGGTGGTTCAATGTCCGGAGGATAAGGTGGTTTGGCTTGACGACAGCCACGAAATGATCACGAGTGGCTGGACTAATGTTACGCCTTGGAATAGCCCACGCGAAACGACAGAGGATAAACTGACTGAGATGTTCGACCGGATGATTTCCAAAGTAGAACGAATGGAGAATTGCATCTTCAATCTACATTGTCCACCATATGATACCCCTCTAGATTTGGCACCAGAACTCGACAAAACCCTGAAACCCGTGGTCGGAACCGGTGGGGACGTAAGCATGATTCATGTTGGAAGCAAGGCGGTGAGGCAGTCAATTGAAAAATACAAGCCCTTCTTGGGCTTGCATGGGCATATCCACGAGGCGCGTGGCTTCGCCAAGATCGGCCGAACACTCTGCATAAACCCGGGAAGCGAATATGGCGAAGGAATATTGCGCGGGTCACTGCTAAACATCGACGAAAAGGGGTTAAAGAGTCACTTGCTTACTCAGGGATAGCTAGAAATCGATAGGACCCACAGTATCTGGTCCAATTCCCCGCCCAGATAAGGGTAGAGATTTCATGGGGGATACTAGAAGGCTCTTTTTTTGACAAGCTTGTCACGGTTCTACTTACTGTGAAGCCGGGTAATGTACCATAAGTTCGATAGTGCTAAATACATAAAAAACGGGCCCTTTCATTCGGTATCTTTTTCCAAGGGGACGTTTCGTCTTGACTCAGAAACCGCCGGTTTTTGTTAGAGAGGCAACAGGCCTCATTCGGGAAGTGGGTGCTTGGTCTTCCTTTATGGCCGTGCTAGCACTTGTCACAGGAGGCGTTCCTGTACTCTGGGTTGCTCTAATGTACGAAGCGCCCGGGGCTAATTGGCCGGTAGCCTTCCTTGTCGCCTATTTTCCAAGCCTCTTGATGGCTGGTTTGTTTACCATAGTCGGCATCTCGATGCCAAGATCTGGCGGAGATTACGTCTTTACGACTCGAGGCGTCAATCCGTATATAGGATTTGTCAACTACTGGGGAGTCGCAATAGCTTTCATCATTAACGCAGGCATATTCTCATTCTACACGGGCAGCTATTTCGGATATCTGCTTGCGAGCCTAGGTGCCTTCTATAACAACCCAGGCGTAGCCATCCTAGGGACGTCCCTGAGTGGACCTGTTCTATCCTTTACCCTAGCCGTAATCGTGTTAGTCATCTCATGCTTGCTCTCAATCGTACGGCCACGAATTACTTGGACGCTCGTTTTCTGGTCAGGAGTAATATCCCTGGCTGCTACCGCTATTATGTTCATAGCACTGGCGGGCATTAATGCCTCCACTTTCGCGGCAAGCTACAATTCGTTTATGGGAAACTCAACCGCTTACAATGCTGTCATAACGAGCGGAGCTATCACTGCGCCTTCCAGCGGTATGATGGCTACTGCAGCCGCGCTTCCAATCGTCTGGTTCTACTACACTTGGTACAACCTTCCCACTACGTGGAGTGGGGAAATGAAGAATGTTAAGCGGTCTATGCCTATCGCAATTCTAGCTTCGCTAACCGCAATAGCGATCTTCTACATACTGCTCGTCGTACTCGTAACACACGCCTTTGGACAATCATTCCTTGAGAACTGGGGGAGTCTTGCTGCGAGTGGAGCCGCGCCTGTTTCAGGCGTGGGGGGATTCATACCGTTCTTCGCGCTCTTGGTCTACAAGAGTCCTGCGCTTTTCACAGTTATGTTCGTAGCTCTCTTTTTGCCGATCTTCTTTGAGTTCCCACCACTGCTAATCTCGCAGACTAGATACATGTTCGCATGGGCCTTTGACAGGATCCTGCCAGACAGCGTCGCATCGGTAAGCGAGAGATTCCACACCCCAATAGTCGCCACCGTACTGGTAACCATCGGGGCTATAATTGCAGCCGGAATAATGGCGTTCGCGCCTGGCACCACGTCGGGAGAGTTTGCGACGCTGAGCTTCACAATGTTCTCGTTTGGTTTCATAATTCCCGCTATCGCAGCGATCCTCTTCCCCTTCAGAAAGAAACAACTCTATGAAACCGCTTTTGCAGTGAAGAAGAAATTTCTACTTCCACTCCTCACTTGGCTGGGCATAGGGTCAGCAATCTACCTCGCATACTCAACTTACCTCGCACAACAATCAGGGAGCTTACCGATAGACTCCTTCTCCATAACCATGTACGGGACAATCTACGGTCTCGGAGTAATTGTCCTAGTCGTAGGTTATCTGAGAAATAGGAGCAGAGGCCTACCGTTAAGTCTAGTCTTCGCGGAGATCCCGCCCGAATAAAGACGCACATGAGGTCGAGTTATACTTGAGCGCTCTACAAGATGAGGAAATGGTTAAGTTCGAAACGGCGACGCCCAAATCTAAGGCTATTTACGAGAAGGCAAAGATTGACGTTCCGTTTGGTGTGCATAGCACCTACCGTTACTCGGATCCGTATCCACTCTACTTCACCCGTTCGAAAGGAACGAGGTTGTGGGATGTGGATGGGAATGTGTACACGGATTATAACATGGGTTTCGGTGTCCTAGTCGCAGGCCACGCGCACCCACTCGTCGTTAAGGCGATCAAGGAACAAGCGGCGAAGGGCACGGATTTTGGTTTCGAGTGGGGAGAGACCCCGAAGTTCGCTCGAATGATCTGTGAGCGGTTTGGGGTGGATCAGTTGAAGTTAGCGAATACCGGGGCGGAGGCTACGATGTATGCTACTAGGTTTGCGAGAAGTTACACGGGAAGAAATAAAATTATCAAGTTTGAAGGCTGCTACCACGGCGGAAACGAGACACTCATCGTTAGCGTAAAACCCTCCCAGGCCAAAGAGGGCGATCCCCGAGCGCCCAACGCAGTCCCCTCTTCAGCGGGTCTGCCTGAAGGCGTCTACAAGAACACTCTAGTGGCACCATTCAATGACTTGGCAGCCGTAGAAGAATTAGTGCGGAAGAATAGCGCGGACGTTGCGGGGATGATTCTTGAACCCATCCCTATGAATATGGGTTTCGTGCTTCCGAAACCGGGTTTTCTCGAAGGTCTGAGGAAGCTTGCTGACCAGTACGGGTTTGTTCTGATCTTTGATGAGATCAAGACCTGCGGCAAGTTTTACGGCGGAATGCGGGACTGCGTCAACGTCCAACCAGACCTAATCACGTTGGGTAAGGCGATTGGGGGCGGCGTTCCCATCTCGGGGATTGCGGGGAAGCGGAAGATAATGGAAACCATAATCCCAGGCGTCGTAAGCCACGCCGGGACATTCAATTCGAATCCGTTGTGCGTGGCGGCTGGGATAGCGACCTTATCCAAGGTACTAACGAAGAGTGCGATGCAAAGGGCTACTAGGCTTAGCGAAACGTTAGCTAAAGGATACCAGGACATCATCGACGATAGTCACCTTACCGCCCAGATGTCACAGGCAGGACTGAGTGGAGCGATCGCCTTCTCATCGAAGCCTGTGACGGACTGGAGGAGTTTCCAAGCCTGCGACACTGGGAAATGGTTCGCCTACTGTTTCGCGATGATGAACCGCGGAATAATCCCAGCCGGCCCATCACCAGATGAACAATGGACCATCTCAGTCGTCCACACGAAGGAAGATGTCAAGGATCACCTAGAAGCGTTCAAAGAAGTTGTAGGTTACGTTAAAGGATACAAGAAAACGGCAGAAGTAGTGGAAGCAATCTAGCCAAACTCCGAAAATCGGCGTAGCTCCTTCGTCGTACAATGCTTCTAAAGCGGACCAAAGGTAGATCATTCTCGAACCCGTGAACGTAAGTTCTGCATGTTCTGAGCTAAAGTTGTGTTTTGGGGTTTTGGTTAATGTACCTTGGTGGAATTGTGGGTGTGGTGGTGGAAATGGTGTAGTTAGGAATAATTTGGTTGGTGACAGTATAGCCATTTGTGATTTGAGATGGCGAAATTTGGTTTTGTTAGACCGACGTTAGCTTCTGCGGCCTTACTTCTAATCGTAGCTTCATTGTTTTTGGTTGTGGGTGGTGTTAGTGCGGCTCCGGTTCCTGCTGTTGATCAGCAGTGTTCTTTGATTGGGGGTTCCTACTTGGATGGCGTTGGGATGCATGCTCCGGCTGGTCAGACGTTTATTCCAACTCAGTCTTCGATTGTGGGGTTCGCGCTTCATCTGCGTTCTGAAGATGATGTGCCTACATCTATGACTGCGAATATTATTTCGAATGGGGTGGCTGGTGTGAATGGGGTGGAGGGTGGTTTGGTGGGTTCGGTTACGTTTACCGTCCCAAGTCTCTTCGGTCAACCCACGGGTAACTGGCTGCAGGTGCAGTTTCCAAGCGGGATACCCGTTACTCCAGGTGCAGTTTACGCCCTTAACCTAATTGATAATTCTGGAGGCTCCGGAATTAAGTGGGATGCGTGTTCGGCGCCCTACGGGAATGGATGTGGCTATGCTGCGGGTCAGTGTCAGGCTAATTCCTGGGGATTCATGGAGTATAATGGTGACTTCTCAGTAGCGTTCTCATCGACTGGGATTGGGGTGGCTCAGGGGGCGTCCGGTTCTTTGAATCTGTTCCTAACCTCTGTGAACGGCTTTGCCTCTCCGGTTACTCTGACGTTCTCCGCTCCAGCCGGCGTGACGGCTTCGTTTAATGGGCCGAGTAATGTTGAAACTTCGGCTGGAGGTACAGCCTCGCCCACGCTCACCATATTCGTGTCGGGCACCGTGGCGCCGGGCACCTATCCGTTTACGGTGACGGCGTCGAGTGGCGCGATTTCGCATAAGGGTACGCTGGAAGTGAACGTAACCCCAAGCAGCCCTCTAATCTCCTCTGGAGTCACACCAGACTTCATCTCCCAACCCACCCCCGCTACGATCAGTCTAACGCCTGACGCTACGAAGTTCAGCACGGTAACTCTCTCCTCCATCAACGGGTTCAACGGCCAAGTCAGCTTAACCGCCTCATGGGTTGGAACAACACCCGCAGGAGTCAGCGTCACTCTACCCAGTCCGGTGACTGTTCCTACGGGTGGTGCAGTTACCTCAAGCCTCACGTTAACCGCTGGCAACTCCCCGTCAACCGGAGCCTACACGCTCCTGCTCACCGCGACGAGTGGAACGGTTTCGCATTCAACTGAGATCAGCGTCACAGTAGCCGCAACACCATCCG
>Ga0187880_1004149_pt1 | contig 10792 bp, 11 predicted proteins | sample June2016WEW_19_4_FD_132998 | JGI IMG/M metagenome (GOLD analysis project Ga0187880, IMG submission 132998) | Peatland microbial communities from SPRUCE experiment site at the Marcell Experimental Forest, Minnesota, USA - June2016WEW_19_40 | ecosystem: Environmental > Terrestrial > Soil >...
CGGATCATGGCGAAGGAGTCGGCGCTGGAGAAGATGGAGGCGCCGGGGACGAAGGTCACGGTCTCCTTGCCGGCGTTGATCAGGTCGGCGTCGACTTCGGCGTCGAGCGGGAACGGGCCCATGCCGAGCAGTCCGTTCTCCGATTCCAGGGCGACGGTAACGCCCTCGGGGATGTAGTTGCCAACGAGGGTGGGAATGCCGATGCCGAGATTGACGTAGTAGCCGTCCTTTAACTCACGGGCGGCGCGGGCGGCCATTTGCTGACGGGTCCAGGGCATAAAGCAACTCCTAGTTCTTAGCTTTTAGCTATTAGCCTCATTCGTGGCAATCGAAGCGGTCATGGGTTCAAGCGGCATTGGGTTTCAGTGAACAGTGATCAGCCTTCGCGAACGGTTCTCCGCTCAATGCGTTTTTCGGGATGCGGATTGTGAACGAGCCGGTGGACGAAAATGCCGGGCGTGTGAATCTCGTCGGGGTCGAGCTCGCCGGGCTGGACCACAATCTCCGCTTCCGCGATGGTGAGCTTGCCGCACGTGGCGGCGCTGGGGTTGAAGTTGCGCGCGGTGCGCCGGTAGACAAGGTTGCCGTACGTGTCGGCCTTCCAGGCCTTGACCAGCGCCACGTCGGCCCGGATGCCACGCTCCAGGATGTGGGTTGCGCCGTCGAAGTCCTTGTGCTCCTTGCCTTCGGCGATGATGGTGCCCACGCCGGTGCGCGTGTAGAAGCCCGGAATGCCGGCGCCGCCGGCGCGCATGCGTTCGGCCAGCGTGCCCTGCGGGGAGAACTCAACCTCCAGCTCGCCGGACAGGAACTGGCGCTCGAACTCCGCGTTCTCGCCCACGTAGCTGGAGATCATTTTTTTGATCTGGTGCGTTTCGAGTAGGACGCCGAGGCCCCAGCCGTCCACGCCTGCGTTGTTGCTGGCCACGATCAGGTTGCGCACACCGGTGTCGCGCAGCGCCTGGATGAGCGCTTCTGGAATGCCGCACAGGCCGAATCCGCCGACGGCCAGCAGCATGCCGTCGCGAACAACGCCTTCGAGCGCCGAGCGCGCATCGGGATAGAGCTTGTTGAGGCCGCGCGTGGGAGAAGGAACAGTCGCCATAGGATCACACTCACTCGCTGTCCTGGATGCGTCGAACGGATCGGCGGTGCCAAGACACAATAACTTACAAGGAACCGCGACGCCAGAGAGGTTCTTCGCCTACTCTTTGGCATTCCCGTTCGATGCAAGGGAGCTACCGCAACACCCTACCGCAACTGAAGAGATACTGTAAAGCCCCTATGCTGCTTTTTTGGTGCAATTCACAAAAGAATCTCTCTGAGCATCAGGCGCGGCGGTGGCCCGATTAGATTCTTTGTCCTGAGGCGCACGCTTCTTCAACCGGAATCTCCTTTTTCGGCTCCGACTCACTGCTGTTGAAGAGGCAATGTGGCAACTGAGGTCGAACCTCGACGAACCGTATTATGAGACTTGAAAGTAAGAATCGGTTCTTCAGGCGGGCAGCAGCGGGCGTCGCCTTGGTTGCAGCGGCTCTGGTCTTAATGGGTGCGGTAAAATTCCCGCCAACTATCGATGCAGGAAGGATCGTTCTGCTCGACAGCAAGGGCCACGCACGAGCCACTATCGGCGCGCCTGAATTTGAAGTGTATATTCGCATGGGGGCGTAATATGATTGAGAGGATAACGCTGGCCGGGCTCGCATTTGGGTGCCATGTATACAACACCTTGGGCGGCGACGTCGACGGTGGCTATACATCATTTGTGAGGCAGGCCAACGCAAAGCCCGACCTGACAAACAAACAACAATGCATATGGCTCTTGGAATGGCTCAATAGGTGGGGGTGCAGGCAATTCAAGAAGGCCGATTATGATTTGGCTGCTAATGAGATCTCTGCTTGGTATACCGCGTTCGGCGGGAGCCTCGTTCCAAAGGACAAAGATATTCTATCGCTGACTGACGCTGAATTCGGCAATGTGGAGCGGGTATACAACGGGCTTGTTAGTAGAACTGCCTCCGTGAAGGAAACGCGCGGCAGGAGGATGAATGTACGATTCGGACCGGTGGGAACGGCCAAGATTCTCTTCGCCCTCCGGCCCAATGCGCTGATCCCGTGGGATAACCCAATTTTCAACTACTTCAGTCTGGATGGTTCTGCTCATTCCTATACCGTGTACTTGCGGAAGGCAAAGAAATGGTTGAATGAACTTGGCGAGGATTGTAAGAAGAACGGTTTCGAATTGGCGGAACTACCCCGCAAAGTTGGAAGGCCAGGCTCGCCTTTGGCGAAGCTGATAGACGAATATCTTTGGGTCACAGTAGCGAAACGATGGAAGGCACCCTCAATAGCCGTATTGGAGCAGTGGGTCAGCTGGTCATGATTCCCTCGTGAGGGCTCTGTTCGGCTTTGTTGGCGCTGCAGTAGACATGCGACCTGACGATCCCGCGATCTGGATTTCAGCGTCGAATTCCGGTTCGCTTCATCGGTTGTCAACCTCAATCCGCGGGGTCGCCTGATATGAACCGCGGGCTCACCCCAGGTCGGGCGCAGGCTTCGCCAGCAGGACGCCGAGGGCGCAACTTGCCGTCCGAGCCAGTTCTCCGTCGGCACGGCCCGTGAGAACTACCGGGACTTTAGCTCCTACCACAACTCCCGCCGCGAGCGCTCCGGCCAAGTACTGAAGCTCCTTAAAGAGAATATTTCCGGCTTCCATATTGGGGACCATTAGAAGATCCGGGTCTCCCGCGACCGGCGATTTGATCTTCTTGATCCGTGCGGCGTCGCTTGAAATGGCATTATCGAATGCGAGTGGACCATCGACGATGGCGCCAGTAATCTGTCCGCGATCAACCATTTTGCAGAGAGCGGCGGCATCAAGCGTCGATGGAATGGCTGGGTTGACTGACTCCACCGCCGACAGTATGGCCACCTTCGGGTTCTCGACTTCAAGCGTGAGCATCATGTCGATAGCATTCTGCAGAATGTCGATTTTATCCTCCAGGTCCGGCTGGAAGTTGATGGCCGCATCGGTTACGAAGAGAGTCTTGTGATAGGACGGAACATCCAAAGCAAATACGTGGCTGGGGCGCCTCCCTGTGCGCATCCCTCCTTCGCGCGACACGACAGCGCTCATGAGTTCGTCTGTTTGCAGGGAGCCCTTCATAAGCATTTGGACCTCGCCTTTACGAGCCATCTCGACGGCCCGGATGGCGGCCGCGCGGCTATCGTCGCTGTCAACGATCTGAATGGATCCCAAGTCAAGTTGCGTGGTTTTGGCAATGTTGCGGATCGTTGATTCAGAACCCACAAGAACCGGAACAATCAACCCCTCTTTGGATGCCTCGATGGCGCCTCCGAGAGATAATTCGTCGCACGGCCAAACGATTGCAGTTTTCACAGCCGGCTTGGCATTTGCACGCGTGATCAAGCCGCGGTAGTGACGATAGGGATTGTTGACAATGAGTTGGGGTACCGGGAGCGTGGACAAGCGGAGCTTTTCCGTTGGTGCGATGAGCTGGGCAGTACCAGAAAAGATGGACGCGCCGGCGCTATTGCTTGCCTCGCAATCGAATTTAACCCCCTTTGTAGAATCGTCCTTGGCCGTAACCTCAACCTTGACGAAAATGCGATCTCCGACACGGATGAGATTATGGAACGCGAGCGACACGTTCGTCAGTGAGCATCCAGGCCCGGGTAGATTCGTGGCGAAAAGACCGGAGATGAGCGAGGCGCACCACATGTTTGGTCCTGTCGGAAGCATGCTGCTCACGGCGCGATCGATGAGTCCATCGGAGTCCAGAACGGAGTTGAATCCGGAAATCGAGGCCCAAGCCATCGCGTCTTCCGTGGTTAAAACGTGCTCCGTCCTGGCTGTGTCGCCAACCGAAATTTCGTCGTATGTCTTGTTCTCAATAAATCCGAGATCCATACAAATTCCTTCCCCGCTCGAATGCTGGCTATTGTCCAGTCTGCATGCCATTGTATGACCCGGGAGCGCCGTCCAAAGTGACTGCAATCACGTACGCCAAAGATCGGCGTACGCTAAGGAAAAGCCCCACTCAAGGAAGCTGGTTCTTATCCCCACAGATCGAGGAGGACTGAATGGGAGGCTTGATCCCATTAAACGGAATCTCCTTTTTCGGCTCCGATTCAGTGGAGTTTTACTGCTTCCGAGAGGAATTGAGAGACCATCCCGGCATTTGCGGTGAAAAAACCGGGCGGTTCCGTGTCGTCCTGAACTCGCCCGCATAATCGCGGTCGTCTAGTTTGACTTAGCAAGCCGGAAGTTGGCTCTCGACGGCCAGATTCAGGCTTGAGTGTGCTCTTGGGACTCAAAAGCTTCGGGACGGAGCAGGAAAGTTCTGAAATCATTCTCTAGCGCCGATCAATACCTTCAATGGTTCGCAAACGAGCGTGGCGGACCACCTGATACTAGCCCAGGTACCCTAGTGCCTGGAGGTGCGTCAGTATTGGGTTTCTCGCTGAGTCTTGGATGCAAGGCCATCTACAAAAACATCTACAATCGGAAGAGATGGTCCAGTCTCACATCCAGACAGCGAAACTGGATGCGTTACCTATCTGTTTGATTTAACAGCAGATCGGTATTTTGCGAGGGACAGGTTCAGAGAGACAGAGTTGAAGAAGGTCGATCCCTCGAATGGGTAGCCCTTGCCGTCAGGCTTCGCAGTTTACCTATCGCCTGCCGGATCGGACCAACTCAGCTCATCGCACTGCTCGCGTAAGTGGTCTTGAGGTCCTTTGCATCTACTTGCATCTTGTTGTTTCTTCACGTGCCAGAAATCGCATGCGTTCCAGCCTGTGTGGACCATCTCTTAGCCCACGGCGTAGAGTCTTCTATTGATGAATCAGTCGAGTCTTCTTGCCCTCATTCAGAATGCTCGGGGGTATGACAAGCGCATTGCAGTCGTTGATGCGCAGGGTGCGCACACATACAACGATCTTCTGGACGCATCTTCGCGGGTGGCAGCGTCGCTGCTTGCAGGAAGTCGAGATCTGTGTGAAGAGCGCGTGGCGTTTGCTGTAACGCCGGGATTTGAGTGGGTGGCCGCACAATGGGGCATCTGGCGCGCCGGAGGTATTGCTGTACCGCTGCCCGCGAATGCCGCCAGGCCCGAGCTTGAATACATCTTTGATGACACGCGGGCATCGATCGTGGTCTTCGATGAACCAGCGAGCGCGCAAATGACTCCGATTGCCGGGGTACGCGACTTCCGGACGATGGCGAGTGACCAGCGGTCTTCCGCGCCTGCAGCGGAGCTGCCGAAGTTTGCGCTCGAACGGCGAGCGATGATCCTGTACACTAGCGGCACCACCAGCAAGCCAAAGGGTGTGGTGATGACCCACGCCAACATTGCGGCGCAGATCACGACCTTGGTGGAGGCCTGGGAGTGGTCAGAAAGTGATGTCACCGTTTCATGCTTGCCGCTGCATCACGTTCACGGGATCATCAATGTGGTCTCTTGCGCTCTTTGGTCGGGCGCCTGCCTGCACATGCTGTCCCGCTTCGATGCACATGCAATCTGGGAGCTGATTGGACGGGACGCCCTGACGGTGTTCATGGCCGTACCGACGATTTACGTGAAGCTTATTGCTGCCTGGGAAGAGGCATCTCCGGAGCGCCGCAAAGACCTTAGCCGATCGTGCGCGCGGTTGCGGTTGATGGTATCCGGTTCGGCCGCTCTGCCCGTCAGTACATTGAAGCAGTGGGAAGCAATCGGGGGCCATACACTGCTGGAGCGCTACGGAATGACGGAGATTGGCATGGCGCTCTCAAACCTGCTGCATGGCAAGCGAGTACCGGGCAGTGTTGGAACTCCTTTGCCAGGCGTGGAGATTCAGCTAGTCGGCGAATCCGGCGAGCTGGTTGCCGAAGGAACTGCGGGTGAGATTCAGGTTCGCGGTCCGGGAGTGTTCGCGGAGTATTGGGACAAACCGGAAGCAACGGGCGAAGCGTTCCGGGATGGTTGGTTCTTGACGGGCGATACCGCAATTCTTGAAGGTGGCGTGTATCGAATTCTTGGCCGCACTAGCATCGACATTCTCAAGACCGGCGGGCACAAAGTGTCTGCATTGGAAATTGAGGAAGCCTTGCGGATGCATCCAGACATTGCTGAGTGCGCCGTTGTGGGAGTTCCTGACCCGGAGTGGGGTGAACGCGTGGCGGCTGCGTTGGTGCTAAGGGAAGGAAGATCGCTGGATCTGGCCTCCCTGCGCAATTGGGGACGTGAGTTTCTGGCGTCTTACAAACTGCCTACGAAGTTGCTGCTCGTCGACGCGCTCCCGCGGAATGCGATGGGAAAGATTGTGAAGCCCAGTGTGGGCGCGCTGTTTCAATCCCGCCCAGACGTGGAAACTCTGGGTTGACGGTGCAGGGCGCGTACCATGACAATTCCGACTCATTCCCCTGGCACGAAAAAAGGAGATCATGGCTAGTCAGGATTTGACCCGCCCCGAAGTTACGCTGGGCACCCGACTTGGCCTGCCCGGCGAAATCTGTGCCAGTAAGAATGAGAGAGACTGGTGTGGTGAGGGGCCCGGAAAGGCTGTACTCGACAAAACCTTAAACAACCACAAGGTTCCACAACTCAACGGGCATAATTTCATCTGACTGTAGACGATTTCGTAGCTGTTACTGCATCCATACTCTCAACGGATACTCAATAAAGACGCGCCTTCTGGCACTAGAGCACCTGGTCCAACACCGAGGGGTCCACAACGGCAGTCTGTAAACTATTGAAAATAATGGTCGGGGAGAGAGGATTTGAACCTCCGACCCCCTGGTCCCGAACCAGATTCAGCCGTTTATTGAAGTCTGTTGAAATTGAGTGGATATAACTGTTTCCGATTGAATGTGTTGCGGCTATACTATCGAAAGCTATGGTTCTGAATGGTTCCAGGGTGCTTGGTCTGCGCCCTTTCTTGAGACAGATGTGTAGTCGACGGTTCGCCGTTCGCTGTACTGTAGCTATCGGTTGACGGGTCGGTAACCTTCTCGTTGTCAGATCGTTCTATTAATGGATGTTCATCCCCAAATTTCGCTCAGACAAGGTTTATGTCCTGACGATGCTGACGCGGAGCTTCGAGCGGGAAGGCGAAGATCTTCGGAATATGCCTTCGTCCACCGCTGGCGATTGCCTAGCGAGGATCGCCGCTCTTTCAGTGCCAGACCTGCTCGTTATCCCCGGTAGTCCGCTGCGCTCTCAGACAAACTTGCAGAAATTCCTTAAAGACAGCGAGAGCATAGAGCGTGACCCTCTTACAGTTCGCATCTTGCACGAGGCAAATGCGTTTCGATTGACGGTTCAGAACCTCGAAAAGGCCCATAAGGAAAATGTGGTCAAGCGAGATCTTGAATCCGGTGTATCGGCAGACTCTGCTTACGAAGTGCATCAAGTGATGTAGCGCTAACACAGTTGAGCATCGCGTTTGTTGAATAACTTTGACAATGTCGTGCGGTCAAACGTAAGGTTCCCGCAGATTTTGTCAAACACATCATGGATGATCGTTTCTCCGAGTGGCTTTTTTGTGCTGCTTTCCTCCAACCTGGCTGGCCGCAGTTCATGGCGGAAGCAACTCAATAAGAAGCTCGGCACAATCCCTGGATTTGGCACTGTCATGGAGCACATTCAATAACGAATTTGACGAGGAGTAATCGATGACGCAAGCCTTCGCAGGAAGAACAGCTCTGGTGACCGGCGCAGACCGCGGCATCGGTGCTGGCATTGCAAACCTACTTGACCAACAGGGCGTCAGGGTTTGCCGCAATGTCATGGCTAATCCCGAAGTACCCGACACGGGTGGTGAAAAATCTCGCAACTTGATTATCCAGGCAGATCTGCGCGATCCAAATCAGGTGCAACGAATGTTCGGCCAAATCAAACAGGAATTCGGTGGTCTGGATCTTCTGATTAACAATGCGGGTGTGGAGTCCATCATTCCTGCAATCGACCTCACCGCCGAGGAGTGGGACCGCGTCTTCAATACCAATTTGCGCGGCGCATTTCTTTGTTCCCAGGCGGCAGCCCGGCTCATGAAGGCTAAGCCGTCCGGCGGGGTGATTATCAACATTGCCTCAATCCATGATCAGATACCCCGTCTCGGCACGGCCCACTACTGTGCCTCGAAGGCGGGAATGTCCATGTTGACAAAATCTCTTGCGCACGAGTGGGCTGAATTCAACATTCGTGTCGTTGGAATCTCTCCAGGGATCGTCGAAACTGAAATCAACCGTGAGCAGATTGAGCGGTTTGGACGCAATCGCTTTCTGGACTGGGTGCCTCTCAAATCTCTGGGAACTATCGCCGATGTTGCGAAGGCGGTTGCGTTCCTTGCCTCCGAGGATGCGCGGTATATCTCTGGCACGACACTTGTCATAGATGGCGCTTACAGCCTGAGCACGGTTCGCTACGACCCTCGTTCTGTTAACCCTTAGTTGTATGCCCTCTGAGTGGACCCAGTACGGCACTCCCAATCGCTCACACGATCCATTCACTCAAGGAGCAGAGTTAGGGACTTTATGAAGATTACTCGACTGAAAACTGCGGTTGTCGAAGGTAACTTTGACTGGACATTTGTCCGCCTGGAGACCGATACCGGGCTTCGAGGGATCGGCGAAAGCTTCTTTGCGCCAGGACTCACGGCGATGTTACGCGACCTTGAACCGGTAATCCTCGGGGAAGATCCGCGCAACGTTCGTCGCCTGTTTCGAAAGTTGCAGTGGGCTGCCTCAGGCGCCGGCTCAGTGGCAGGATGCGTCTACAACGCAATTTCTGGGATCGAGGCAGCGTTATGGGACATTGTTGGTCAGGCGCTAGGCGCTCCCATCTATCAACTACTTGGTGGCAAGTTCAGGGATCAAGTACGAATCTATGCTGACTGCCACGGTGGAGAAGGCCTTGAGAGCCTGGACTCGGTTTTGCGCTCTCGTGCCGCCTCATGGGTGAACGACAACGGTGGCCATAAACCTTCCGACTATTTTGGCAGTGATGGCGAGGAGCACACCGCCACACCAGAAATGTACGCTAAACGGGCGGTTGAGATGGCGGCCCAGGGTTTCACCGCCCTTAAGTTCGACATTGATGTTCCCAATCCTCACCGTCGGGACCAGCACAACCGCAGCCTAGGCAATGAGGAGTTGGATTACATGCTCAGCTTGATTGCCGCAGCCAGGAATGCCGTCGGTCTATCAGTGGATATTGCCGTTGACTGCCACTGGCGGTTTAACCTTGTAGACGCACGGAGGATTGCAGCCGGCTGCGAACCATTCAAGCTTCTCTGGCTTGAGGATGCGCTGCCGCCCTGGAGTGTAGATGGTTTCCGCGAGCTCAAACTCTCTTCAAACACGCCCATCTCGACTGGTGAAAATCTTTATCTCTTCGAGGGCTTCAGATCCCTGATACAGAAAGAATGTCTCAGCGTCGTTTCTCCCGACTTGCAAAAGGTCGGAGGCCTTACTGAAGCACGGCGCATCGCTGAATACGCTGACAGCTATAACGTTGGCGTAGCTCCGCACAATATCAGCAGCCCGATCGGTACGATGGCCAGTGCACATTTCTGCGCGTCCATACCAAACTTCCTGGCGCTCGAATATCACGCGAGCGAGGTTCCATTCTGGGATGATCTCGTCGCCGATCGCAGCGAAACCGGCCTGATCAATAATGGCTACATGAATGTGCCGGAGAAACCAGGCCTGGGCATCACGCTCAACGAGGAGGTTGCCCGGCGTTATGCGCGAGAAGATGAGCCTTTTTTTGAATGACATCTGAACACTGCATATTGATTTTGGGGAATACGGCGAATTGATACCGCCGCTGGTGCAGACTGACCCTTGCTCATTCTCGAAACTCTAAGAGGTCAGCACCAGGAACGATAGGGCACACATGACAACTCTTCAAAGCATGTCGGTGACCACTTTAATTCGGAAATCTACCCCACGAAGGCGAGAGGAAGAGCAATGTCAATTGCCACGAGTATGCTTTGGGTTGTGTGCTACCTGGAAAATCAGGCATTTCCCATCCTGCAAATCTCTATCGGCCCTGCAGGCACAATTTGGCTGTTCGCGGGCGGGGCACTTATGAGCATCGTACTGGTTGCATTTCTGGTTCCTGAAACAAAGAATCGGTCGCTCGAGGAAATCACAATGTTTCGGAAAGGGATGAAAACGATTCCATGAAACGGCTCGCTTGGTTCGTTCTCGCATTCACGCTCGCCACTGGCTCTGCTGCCGCCAGGGGCCACGCTTCATCGACAGGAAACCGTTTTGTTCACGCAAACGGAAGGTACCTGGTGGACTCCGAAGGACACACCTTACAACTGCGGGGCATTAACCTCGGCAACTGGTTGGTGCCGGAAGGGTACATGTTCGGTCTCGAGGGTGGACCTGTTTCGCCACGTGAGATTGGAACGTATTTTAATGAGTTGCTCGGCCCGGCCGAGGCGGCGAATTTCTGGCAGGCATATCGCGAAGCCTATATCACTTAAGAAGATATTCGTTACCTTCGCCAAACCGGTGTGAATTCCATTCGTATTCCGCTGCACTTCAAGTTCTTCACGCCCGGCAACGAGGAGGGATTCGCCTTGCTCGATCGTGTCATCGGATGGGCGCAAAAGTACCATTTGTATGTCATTCTCGATCTGCGCTGCGCACCCGGGGGGCAAACCGGCGCCAACATCGATGACAGCTGGGGCTATCCATGGCTCTATGAGTCGGAGGCCAGTCAGGCAATGACCGTCGCTGTTTGGAAAAGGATAGCCGCGCATTACTGCAACA
>Ga0187880_1004151_pt1 | contig 10790 bp, 8 predicted proteins | sample June2016WEW_19_4_FD_132998 | JGI IMG/M metagenome (GOLD analysis project Ga0187880, IMG submission 132998) | Peatland microbial communities from SPRUCE experiment site at the Marcell Experimental Forest, Minnesota, USA - June2016WEW_19_40 | ecosystem: Environmental > Terrestrial > Soil > Wetlands...
CGAACCGGAACGTCGGATTCGTCAGGCAGGCGGGAGAGGAGTCAGGTGCGGGCGGAGCGCCGCGAGACAAGACCCCGACAATCAGCGCAGAGGAATTGCTTTCCGTCAAAGAAGGTCATGAACGGCATGAACAGCTCTTTGCACCGATCGCACGTCTCATAAATCTCCTCCGGCGGCACCGGGTCCGGCGCCAGGGCGATGCCGTGCGTCCTTCCAATCATCTCGAGCTGTTCGAGCACCCGGTCAGCCTGGTAATTCAATATCAGCGCCGCCGAGCGGTTCTCGGTGAAGAACAAGCCATTCTCGTCCTGAGCCAGGTACTTGCCTCGCGCGGTCCGGATGAACACCTTAATGTCCGGAGGTTCGTTCGGTTTGTCGCTCTTTAGTGGCATCGGTCAGCGCAGTGCAAATGGACGTTTTCGCCGCTCGTCGGAGCAAAGCCGCCGCCATTCTGCCAATTCCCGCGCTGGAATTCAAGGCCCAGCAGGCGTACGGTCTCCGGTCACCGAAGCATTGCCAAACACGCTTCGGGTGCATTACCCTGTGGGTAATGAAATGGTTCTCAGTCATCGTCGCGCTGCTCCTGGCCTTATCGGGCGCGCGGGCGGAGGGGCCGGATGATCAGTACATCCGCATTTACACGCTCATCCAAGAGGCCGACAAGCTTAATAGCAGCGGCCAGCCCAGCGAGGCCCTGCCAAAGTATCTCGAAGCCCAGACCGCTTTGCAGCGGTTCCAAGCAGGCTACCCGGATTGGAACGTCAAGGTAATCAAGTTCCGGTTGAGCTATGTCGCCGAGAAGATCGCCGCAGTGTCCGCCCGCGTTCCCGCACCCACTCCAGCGAGCACCGGCGCAAAGCCCGAGGCGCCCCCCAAAACCGGCCCGGGCCTGCCCGCCCAGCCTGCCCCGAGCGATTGGGAGATTCAAGTCAGCGCCTTGAAGGAACAGGCCCGCCAGTTGCAGGCGGACAAGGCCGTTCTCGAAGCCAAGCTCAAGGAGGCGCTTGCCGTCCAGCCGGCCGCCCTGGACCCGCGCGAGCTGGCCCGGGCGGAGGAAAGGATCAAAGGGCTGATGAAGGAGAATGATTTGCTCAAAGTCACCCTGGACCAGCAGAAAGCACAACCCCTGCCTGCGGCCGGTGCGAAGGCCCTGGAGGAAACGCGGCAGGCCCTGACGGAGTCCAATCGCAAGCTGGCGGAGCAAACCAAGGCCGCGAATGCCCTGGCGCTCGAAAAGCAGGCGTTGAGCGCGGATGCCGAAGCCGCCGCCGCCCTGCGCTCTGAGAATCAAGTCCTGAAAAAGCAGCTGGCCGATTTGAAGGCCGCTCCGCCGCCCACCGCCAAAGCGGAGGAGGCCAGCCGCCAGTTAGCCCAGGCCCAGGCGCAAGTCGCCGCGTTGCAGTCGGACAAGGAATTGCTCAGCCGGGAGAAAGCCGACCTGGAGAACCGTGCCAAGCAGTTGTCCACCCCCGCGGCGAGCCCTGCCCTGCCTCCGGCGCAGGCCAAAGCCGCTGACGCGAACCGGATCAAGCAACTGGAACGGGAACGCGACGAGCTGCGGAAACTGCTGGACGCGGCCAACAAGGAGCTCTACAGCCGCAAGAGCAAAGCGGCGGCAGCCAAAGTGGCGGACCTTGAGAATCAACTGGCCGCGCTGCGCGCCCGGCTCGAAGTGTTCGAGGCGCGGCAGGTGCCTTATACCGCCGAGGAATTGGCCCTGTTCAAGCAGCCGGAAACCAAACCATTGCAGGCCGAACGCAAAGGCGGCAAGAGATCGGTTAAGGAGCTGCCCCCCGGCACCGTGGCGCTCGTGGCGGAGGCGCACCGATACTATGCCAACCGGCAGTTCGACAAAGCCGAGGAAAAATACCTGCAGGTGCTGCAGCAGGACAAAACGAATGTCCCCACCCTTGCCAGCCTCGCCGCGATTGAACTCGATCTCGGCCACTTTGAGGCCGCCGAGATTAATATCAAGCAGGCCATCGCCTTGGCGCCCGATGACGCCTACAGCCTCTTCGTCCTGGGCCGGTTGAAGTTCGGCCAGAAGAACTACGACGAGGCGATTGACGCGTTCAACCGCGCGGCGAAGCTCGATCCCCAGGATGCCCAAATCCAGAACTCCCTCGGCCTCGCGCTTAGCGAGAAGGGCCTGCGTGGACCGGCCGAAGCCGCCCTGCGCCGGGCCGTCCAGATTGATCCGGGCTGCGCTGACGCGCATAATAACCTCGCGGTCGCCTACATCACCCAGCAACCGCCCCTGGTCGAGCTGGCCCGGTGGCATTACCAGAAAGCCCTCGCTGCCGGACATCCCAATAACCCGGAGCTGGAAAAGATGCTCAACGCCGCGAAGCCTGCTGGCAGCGGCCAGTGAGAGCAGCTTGCTCTTCGGCGACCGGACTTTAGACTCAAGACTCCAGACTTCCAGTCAGATGTTGCGCCAGGCTCTGCATGAGATAACGATTCCCACCCGCGGTCGCGGCCTTTACGAATTCACCGGCAAAGTGGCAGACTGGGTTTCGCAGGAGGAGTTCACCAGCGGCCTGGTGACCCTGCACCTCCGCCACACGTCCGCCTCCCTGCTCATCCAGGAAAACGCCGACCCGGACGTGCGACGTGACCTGGAGCATTTCTTCGCCCGCCTGGTGCCGGACGGCGATCCCTTGTTCGCGCACACGGTCGAGGGCGACGACGACATGGCCGCCCACGTGCGGACCGCGCTTACGGCGGTCAATCTGTCCATCCCCGTCAGCCAGGGCCGACTGGCGCTGGGCACCTGGCAAGGGATTTACCTCTGGGAACACCGCCGATCACCGCACTCCCGCGCCATCACTGCCCATTTTGTCGGCGAGTAAGCGCCCGCGCCCGCTGACACAGTCTGCTTTGTGCTTTCCAACGTCCTTCTCCATCGGCAGTTTACGCGACGCTTGAAGACTATTACTTGGTTCCGACAAAGGGTGGGCTGGGGCATTATCTGGGCTGGGGGCGCGAGTTTGATGGCGACCTGCCTGGCGGACAACACCAACACCAGCCGCTTTGGTTTCACGGGGCCCGAGGAATTCCCAATCGACAGCCAAATGAGCCAACTGCGCGTGGCGGACCTCGATGGCGATGGTTTGAACGACATCATCGTGGTGAACAATGCCCACTCCCGAATCAACCTGCTCTACAACCAGACCGGCAAAACCAACCTGACCCAAAAGCTCAGGCCCGAGGGCAAACGCGAGTTGAACGAGCTGCCACCCGATGCCCGGTTCCGCATGGAATCCATCGCCTCCGAAAAGCGCATCTCCTGCCTGGTGGTCGCGGACTTGAATGGCGACGGCCGGCCGGACCTCGCCTACTACGGCGATCCCCGGGAGCTGATCGTGCTTTACAACCAGGGCACGAACGGCTGGAGCGCCCCCAAACGCTGGCCCATTGATGACGGCCAGCTCTCGGCCAACGGGCTTTGCACCGGCGACCTCAATGGCGACGGTCGCACCGACCTGGTATTGCTGGGCGAAAACTGCGTTTATTTCCTGCCCCAAAAGGAGGATCACACTCTCGGCGAGCCGCAGAAGATCCCCTTTTCTGGATCGGTCAAATCGGTCCAGGTGGTTGATATTGACGGCGACGGGCGCAGCGATTTGCTGCTCGTGAACTGGGAGGACCGTAATCCGTTCCGCGTCCGGTTGCAGAAGCCCGATGGCGCGCTGGGGCCGGAGATGTATTTCTCAACCGCGCCGATTCGCTCCTACTGGGCGGACAACCTGGAGCAGAACAAGAAGGTACAGGTGATCACTATCGCCCAGAACTCGGGCCGCGCGCAGATTTCCGAGTTCACCCGCAAACCGGCCGAGGCGCTCTCCGGCACTTTCCGGCAGGGCCAGTTCCAGGTCTGGCCGCTCAACAAGAGCGACCGGGCCCGCCGCGGCCTGTTGTGGGCGGATGTCAATGGCGACGGCTTGCCCGATCTGCTCGTCGCCGAGCCCGATAGCGGCCAGATATCCATCTACTTCCAGCAGCCGGACGGCTCCCTCGCCGCCCCAAGGACCTTCCCCACGCTGGCGGGCATCAGCGACCTGGCAGTTGCGGACTGGAATGGCGACGGCAAGCCGGAGATCTTTATGCTCAGCGCCGATGAGCGGCAAGTGGGCGTCACCCGGCTGGATGAAAAACAGCGGCTGCCCTTTCCCACCTTGATCCCGCTCGACGGCAAACCGCTCGCCTTGGCGACCGGCAAACTCCAGGCCGGGGACCCGCCTGTGCTCGCTGTTATTGTTGAGCAGGAGTCCAAAGGCGACCAGGAGGGCGGCCGTCTGCTGGTCGTGCGCACCGCCGACGGCAAGACCAAAACGCAGAGACTAAGCAAGGACTTCAAGGCCAACCCAACCGCCCTGGCCTTTCACGATGCGGATCAGGATGGGCTCACCGACCTGGTGATCCTGATGCCCTACGAGAAGGTCAAGATCCTGCGCCAGGTCCCGGGCAAGGATTTCGAGGAACTGGACGTTGATCCCCCCGGCGGCGCGCGCGAGCTCGCCCAGCCGTGGCTCGGCACGGCGGACGTTGATGGTGACGGCAAACCGGAACTGCTGCTGACGCAGAAGAACTTTCTCCGCGGAGTCGTGCTGCAACGGGAGGCGCCGCTGCAAAACTCAACCAACCTGGGCGTCTGGACCTTCGCCGTGAAAGAACAGATCAACGGCGCGGGAAGCAACTCGCGGCTGGCCGGCGCCGCCGCTTTGCCGAACGGCACCAACGCCATCCCCTCGCTCTTCCTCCTCGATGTCGAACGCAAGGTGCTGACCCTGTGTGAACGCGACAGTGCCGGCGTCTGGCAGGTGGTGCGCAATGTCCCGCTGCCCGTGTCTGATTTCACCAGCTTGCAACCCATTGCCCTTGGCGCCGGCAAGACCAATGGCATCGCCTTCCTCGGCTTGAATGCCGTCGCCTGTCTGCCACTGGACGGCCAGGTCTGGGACCTGACGGAACTCGACAGCTACGAAACCCCCATCAAAGACGGGCACCTCAACGACGTGGTCACCGGCGATTTGGACAACGACGGCCGCAAGGACCTGGTGTTCATGGAAACCGCCAGGAACTACCTCGACCTGGTTATCTTCGACGCCCACCACAAACTGGTCCCGGCCAACCGCTGGCAGGTGTTCGAGGAGCGCACTTTCCGCGGACGCCGCAGCGATTTCCCCGAGCCCCGCGAGGCTGCCGTGGCCGACGTGACCGGCGACGGCAAGAACGACCTCATCATCCTCGTCCACGACCGCATCCTCGTTTATCCCCAGGAGTGACCTTTCGGCAGCGAAAGATCCATGCGGCCGGCGTGAAGTAGAGATTTCCTCAAAACCGTATTGCCGCCTTGTCTTTCAGCCGCCATTGTTGCATTAGTACAAACGTACTTCGTCACAACAGTATTGTTGGGCGAATGTCGATGCCTGCTGTGACATGAAAGGAATAACAAATGAAAAAGTATGGCGCTGAGTTTGTCGGGACGTTCTGGTTAGTGCTTGGTGGCTGCGGCAGCGCGGTTCTGGCGGCCGCATTCCCCAATGTCGGCATCGGATTTCTGGGAGTGGCCCTGGCCTTTGGCTTGACGGTGTTGACCATGGCCTTTGCCATTGGCCACATTTCCGGTTGCCATCTCAACCCCGCCATCTCGGTTGGGTTATGGGCCGGGGGCCGTTTCCCCGCGTCTCAGCTCGGCCTCTACATCGTGGCCCAGGTGCTGGGAGGCATTGTGGGCGCTGGCGTTTTATATCTGATTGCCACCGGTAAGGCCGGCTTTGCGGTGTCCGCCGGCTTCGCCGCCAACGGGTATGGCGCGCACTCACCAGGCGGCTACTCGCTGACGGCCGCTTTAATCACCGAAGTAGTAATGACCATGATGTTTCTGATCATCATTATGGGGGCGACTGACAAGCGCGCCCCGCAGGGATTTGCTCCGGTGGCCATCGGCTTGGGCTTAACCCTGATCCATCTTATCAGCATCCCGGTGACGAACACCTCGGTAAATCCCGCCCGCAGCACGGGCGTAGCGCTCTTCGTGGGCGACTGGGCCGTCGCTCAGCTTTGGCTTTTCTGGCTCGCCCCGATTGTGGGCGGTGTGTTGGGGGCAGTGGTCTATCGATTGATTGCCAGCGAAAAGACTTAAGCTCGCCCAACCATTTGCCCGGCGATCATAAGCAGACGGCTGGAACCGGTTGTTGACCGTTGTTTCGCCGCCCTGTCAGTAGCCCTCGAAGACGATTATGCTACGCTCAGGTGAGGTCGAAACGGTCGAGGTTCATGACTTTGTTCCATACCGCTACAAAGTCGTGCAGGAACTTCTCCTGGGAGTCCTCGCATCCATAGACTTCCGCCAAGGCCCGGAGTTGGGAGTTCGAACCGAAGATTAGGTCAACACGGGTGCCGGTCCACTTGGGTGCGCCCGTTGCGCGATCGCGACCCTCAAATACGCCAGCGTCTTCCGTGGTTGGCTTCCACGTCGTGCTCATGTCGAGCAGATTCAGGAAGAAGTCATTGGTGAGCGCTTCTGGCCGCTTGGTGAAGACGCCGTGCTGGGACCCTCCGAAGTTGGTCTTGAGGACGCGCATGCCGCCCACGAGCACCGTCATTTCGGGTGCGGTTAAGGTCAGCAATTGTGCCTTGTCAACCAGCAACTCCTCTGCCGACACGGTATAGCGGGCCTTCTGGTAATTGCGGAAGCCGTCCGCGATTGGCTCGAGCACGGCGAAGGACTCCACATCGGTTTGCTCCTGCGAGGCGTCCATGCGTCCCGGAGTGAAGGGAACCGTCACCTTGTGACCGGCATTCCTCGCAGCCTGCTCGACGCCCGCGCAACCGGCGAGAACGATCACGTCGGCCAGCGAGATCTCCTTGCCGCCGGACTGCGCGCTGTTGAACGCGCTCTGGATGCCCTCCAGGGTTTTGAGCACCTTCGCCAGTTGGGCAGGCTGGTTGACTTCCCAATCCCTCTGGGGTGCCAGACGAATGCGGGCGCCGTTGGCACCGCCGCGCTTGTCGGAGCCACGGAAGGTGGACGCCGCCGCCCAGGCGGTCGAAACCAGTTCCGACACTGACAGACCAGAGGCCAGGATCTTGCCCTTAAGGGAGGCGATGTCCTGTGCATCAATCAGGTTGTGATTGACGGCAGGGATGGGGTCTTGCCAGATGAGCTCTTCGGCCGGAACCTCCGGGCCGAGATAGCGTGTGCGCGGGCCCATGTCGCGGTGCGTGAGCTTGAACCAAGCCCGGGCGAAAGCGTCCGCGAACTGATCGGGATTCTCCATGAAGCGCCGTGAAATTTTCTCGTAGGCAGGGTCGAACCGCAAGGAGAGGTCCGTGGTCAGCATGGATGGCGCATGACGCTTTGAAGGGTCGTGCGCATCTGGCACGGTATTGGCACCTGCGCCGCCCTTCGGCTTCCACTGGTGCGCACCGGCCGGGCTCTTCATCAGCTCCCATTCGTAGCCAAACAGGTTCGCGAAGAAGCTATTGCTCCACTTCGTGGGCGTCGTGGACCAAGTGACTTCCAGACCGCTGGTGATCGTGTCGCCGCCTTTACCCGTGCCGAAAGTGCTCTTCCAGCCGAGGCCTTGCTCCTCGATGCCGGCCGCTTCGGGCTCAGGCCCAACAAGTTTCGCATCACCGGCGCCGTGGGTCTTGCCGAAGGTGTGGCCGCCGGCGATGAGGGCCACCGTCTCCTCGTCGTTCATCGCCATGCGGGCGAAGGTCTCGCGGATGTCCCGCGCCGCAGCGATCGGGTCCGGCTTACCGTTCGGACCTTCCGGGTTGACGTAAATGAGGCCCATCTGCACGGCAGCGAGCGGATTCTCGAGGTCCCGCTCGCCGGCGTAACGTTTGTCACCCAGCCAGGTCTTCTCGGCGCCCCAATAAACGTCGCGATCCGGCTCCCAGACGTCCTCGCGACCGCCGCCGAAGCCGAACGTCTTGAAGCCCATCGTCTCCAAGGCGACGTTGCCGGCGAGGATGATCAGGTCGGCCCAGGAAATCTTGCGGCCATACTTCTGCTTGATCGGCCAGACCAACCGGCGCGCCTTGTCCAGGCTGACGTTGTCCGGCCAACTGTTGAGCGGAGCGAAGCGCTGCTGGCCCCTGCCGCCACCGCCGCGGCCGTCGCCGGTGCGGTAGGTGCCGGCGCTGTGCCACGCCATGCGGATGAACAAAGGGCCGTAATGGCCGAAGTCCGCCGGCCACCAGTCCTGCGACTTCGTCATTAGTTCACGGAGGTCCTTCTTCACGGCCTTCAAGTCGAGACTATTGAACTCTTTAGCGTAGTTGAACCCCTCGCCCATCGGATTGGACTTGGAGGAATGCTGGTGCAGGAGATCGAGCTTCAACTGGCTCGGCCACCAGTCTCGGTTGGTCGTGCCGCCGCCGGCGGCGTGTTTGTGAGCTCCGCCCGTTACTGGGCATTTGCTACCTTCATTCATAATACTTACTCCTTTCGTTGTGTGAATTGTTGTCTTGTCTCTAGTCTAAGTTTAGATTTTTTCCGTGGGATTCGGAGACGGGGAGCGCGCTGACGTCCGGCCCCAAGGGCTTGGAGCTTTTGTCGGCAGCGGGCACACCGGCCTCGAAAGTTAATGTGGTAGTCCTCGATCTGGAAACCGTGTCGGCCGACATCGGGCCACGGGAGTTTGTTCAGGCGCGCGTTCTCCAGGTCGATGATGTCGCCGCAATCCAGGCAGACGAGGTGATGGTGCTGGTGCAGCTTGGGGTCGAAACGCGCTGAGGAGCCGGGGTGGCAGGTCTTGGACAGGAGGCCAAGGGACACCAGCGTTGCCAGGATGCGATAGACCGTCATGCGCGAGAGTTGGGGCAGGCGCGGGTGAACGGCGTGGAAAACCTGATCGGCGGTCGGGTGGTCGCGGCGCTCCAGGATTGCCTCGAACACGGCGCGCCGCTGCACGGTGACCGGCAACCCACTCCGGCGGTGGGCGGTCTCAAAGAATTCGATTCGTCGTTGTTTCTCTGCCGGAGTCATGTTCCTGAGATGATTAGCTATACCGGATGATACTTTTATGCAAGCAGTTTTTGGGGGTTCGATCCTGTTGAACGGTGCCAGGATGCGGAACGCGCCGGCTGGTCCGACGAACTATGCCATCGCGCGGTCAGGCCAGAACATCATCCTCTCGTGGCCGCTGTCGGCGACCGGTTTCCCTTCTACACTTCCTTGATGGCTGCCCGAAGATAACATGGGGTGGTCAGCTTGCCGAATCCTCCCCAGCCTGACCACCCCATGTCATCTTGACGATGCGCCCCCCCGGATCCGCGGCGGCTGGCTGGTTTCGGTCAATTCATTTTCATACTGGCACTTGGCATTCCGGTTGCTTATTCTCCGCGCATGGCTATCAAGCGACGAAACGCAGTGCCTGAGCTAGGGAGGACCTCACAACAATGCACACCAAGCCCCATGTTCCATGGGCAGAGCGGGTGGCTCAGCAGGAATGCCGCGGCAAAAGGAGTCTCGTTGCCTTTTGTCGTGATGTTGTCGTCGTGCCTGCTGGGTGGTTGGCGCGGCGCGGCGGCCACGGCAATCTGGACCAATACGAGCGGCGGCTCCTGGCTCGTCCCCCAGAATTGGGACCCGAACCTGGTTCCCACCGGGTTGACGGATATCGCCGTTATCACCAACAGCGGCACCTATACGGTGACGCTCGACAGCGGCTTGGCCATCGCCAGCATCACCCTTGGCGCGGTGGACGGCGCCGGGACCCAAACGCTGTCGTTGAGGGGCGGGATACTCTCCGATTGCAGCGTGACGATTGCCGTCAAAGGAGTGCTGAACCTGGACGGGCCGGAGGACAAGTCGCTGCGGCGTTGCAAGGTCAACAACGCCGGAACAATCGCGTGGTCCGGGACCGGCAAGTTGATCGGCGCGGTGGACGGATTCAGCCAAAGCGTGCTCATCACCAACCTGGCGGGCGGGCTATTTGATATCCAGACAGATGCGAACATCGGCTACTCCGATCCCGGTTATGGGATTGCCGCGTACGTCTTTCACAACGCTGGGACGCTATGCAAGAGCGCGGGTCCCGGCACGAACGGCATCGACAGCCACCTGGCCTTCATCAATCACGGCACAGTGGAGCTGCAACAGGGCGGCCTGCAATTCCCCAATGGTTTCAATAGCGGCGGCACGTTCAGCTTGGCGACAAACACGGTCGTGAACCTGGACGGGGGCACTTTCACGTTCGACTCGTCGAGCTTCAAAACCGGGGCGGGGCAGTTGCTGGTTGACGCCGGAGATGTGGCGCTCAATGGGACAGTTCCCGGCCTGAACTGGACGGGCGGGCGGTTGGTGGGCAGCAGTTTCACCGTCGCGAAGAACGGCGTGATGACGATCAGCGGATCGGCAAACAAGGTGCTCTTGCGTTCGACCTTAAGTAACGCGGGAACCGTTATCTTGTCCGGGTCGGGCCAGTTGGTCGGAGCAGTGGACGGCTTCAGCCAGAGCGTGCTGATCACCAACCTGGTGGGCGGGGTGTTTGACATCCAGAACGACTCAGCCGTTGGATTCTCGGATCCCGGCTATGGGATTGCCGCATACGTCTTCCACAATGCCGGCACGTTGCGCAAGAGCGCGGGCGCGGGCGCCACCACCTTCGCCAGTCAATGCGCGTTCGTGAACTCCGGCAGCATCCTCGTCGAGCAAGGGACAATCGTCTTCCCGGGATTCCAGAACGACGGCAGCCTGACCGTCCAGCCGGGCGCAGCGGTGACCTTCCCGCTGGGCTTTGTGAATAATGGCAGCTTCAACCTGAACGGCG
>Ga0187880_1004155_pt1 | contig 10780 bp, 6 predicted proteins | sample June2016WEW_19_4_FD_132998 | JGI IMG/M metagenome (GOLD analysis project Ga0187880, IMG submission 132998) | Peatland microbial communities from SPRUCE experiment site at the Marcell Experimental Forest, Minnesota, USA - June2016WEW_19_40 | ecosystem: Environmental > Terrestrial > Soil > Wetlands...
CCGAAGAACTGGTTCGTCATGGTGGCCGGCGCGGGTAGCGAGGCTCGCAACCTGCAGTCAACGACCTGGAACTACAATTTGCCGGGCCCCACTACGGTGAACGGCACCGCTTACCAATTCAATCCGAACATCAATACGTTTGTCGGAAGTACGACAGCCGCGTATCCAGGTTACAGCATGTACTACTATGCCCCGTATCAGGGCTATGGTTCATTCGCGGATATCGCCACGCGGGAATCAAGCTCCTATAACGCGCTTGAAGTCAGCGTCCGGCATCCGGTCAGCCAAACCGTATTTTTCACGTTAGCCTACACTTGGTCGCACACGCTCTCGGCCGGCACCACTCCTGTCGACCAAGACAATCCGGGCTTAGACTACGGCAACGCCGCAGCACTCAATTACCCGTGGGACCTGTCGATCTCAGTGGTCTTCAGCGATCCGTGGTTCAAGACCGGCCGCGCGTCCGCCGCCCTCGGTGGGTGGAAGTTGTCGGACATCACCACGATCCGGAGTGGGAGTTCGTTCTCCCCGACACTCAGCGGCAACGACGGTCCAAACGGCGACCCGGATGTCGTTAGCGATAATTATTACCCGGCGACCAAGACGATTCAGGACTGGCTGAATCCGGCCGCGTTCACCTGGGTTCCCGCCGGCTATTACGGCAACTCTCCGGTCGGGGTACTGCAAGGGCCGGGAATCGTGGATTTCGACATGGCGCTGTACAAGGATTTTCACGTTCGCGAATCGACCTTTTTCGAGTTTAGGGCCGAGGCGTTCAACATTTTCAATCACCCGAACTTCGGCAATCCAAATGCCAGCGTCAATGAAAACGGCAGCGTCAACAGTTCGTTCGGAGCCATCACGAGTACAACGACGCAACCGCGCATTTTGGAATTGGCCGGTCGCTTTGAATTCTAACGGCGCGGACCGTGGGTGCGAACTTCAACAACGCGAACTCGACCTTCGGGAATGCCGCATTCGGGCAGATCTCGTCGGCAAAAGATCCGCGCATCTTGGAACTGGCGCTGCATCACACGTTCTAATGCGCGGCTAATAGGGGCTGTATCGGAGGCGGAGAGCAGAGCCCAGCAAGCCTCCCCGGGCTCTGGCTCTCCGCCAGCTCCTCTCCAACGCTCATCGGCATTGCGGTCTGCGCCAGCTCCTCTCTGACGCTCTTTGGCATTACCGTATGCGCCGGCTCCTTTCTGACGCTTATCGGCGTTGCGGTATTCGGCAGCTCCTTTTCTACTCTCATCGGCATTGCGGTATCCGCCTGTTCCTTTCTGGTGTTCTGCTTCATTGCACATTTCGTCGGCTCCGTCGTGCATTCTCGCCTCAGTTTCCACCTTGCGGTAATTACGGGCGGATTTCGCTGCAACTTTTTCCGAAGCGCGGTGTTCGGTCTGGTAGGAGGGGCGGCCGCGTAGAGGGTCGCCCTCAGCCATTATGTTTCACACAGATTGAAGGAGACCGACATGCGCGGTTCCAATCTAGTTACAGCGTTACTTTTTCTTTTTCCGCTCGCGATACTGGCGGGCTGCGGCGGCGGGTCGTCGATGGCGGGCGGGTCGGTGGGCGCGGGGCAGCAGACGGCGTCGGTGTTCACGGTTGGGACGGACGCTTCGTTGCCGAGCGTCGTGTCCTGTGCGGTTACGGTCAGCTCCGTCACGTTGTTCAACGGAACGACAAACGTGCCGGTGCTCACGACGTCGCAGATCGTCGACTTCGCGCAACTGAGCGGGCTGCATCAATTGCTCGATCTGAACTCCGTGCCGGTGGGGACATACACGTCGGCGACGGTGACGATTTCGGCTCCGGTAATCGGGTACATCAACACGGCCAACAATCCGCCGACGATCTCCACGATTAATGGGACGCTGCCAGGGAATCAGACTACGGACAGCGTCACGGTGACTTTGGCGAAGCCGTTCACGCTGAATGCGAACGATCTTGTGGGACTGCGCATGGAACTCGATCTGCGCCAATCGCTGGCCACCGACGGCAGCGGGAATATCACCGGCGCCATGAATCCCACGTTCGACATGGCGTTGCTGAACGCGGCCGACGCGAACGTTGCGATCGACGATTTCCGCGCCGGCGTGATTGGTGTTTCCAGCTCGACTTCGTTCACGGTGCAGGGGCCGCTCGGGCGCGATTGGAACGTGACGACCAGCAATGCGACGGCGTTTGATACGAGCGAACAAGTTGCTTCGTTCACCACGGACGGCAACACCATTGTGGATATTTCCGGCACGCTCGATCCGGTGACGCATGCGATCGACGCTACCGAGGTCGCCGTCGTGTCCACGGATAAATTCTTGCTGGGCGGATTGCTGACGTACGTGCCGCCGGCCAGCGGAGGAACGACGACTCCGAATCTTTACGTGCGCTACGAATTGCCGGCGATCAGCGGGATCAGCGACGGCACGATCACGCCATTCACGTTGAATGGCACGGAGCGCTACTCGATCGCGAACATCGATAATCCCATCACCAGTCTGCTGTTCGGATATACGTCGCTCACGCCGGGCCAGCGAGTGGATGTCGGCGGCGTGGTGCAAACGAAAAATGGCGTGACGACGATTACGCCTCATCGCGTGATCCTTGGGCGGCAGGGACAAGCGGGAGATTGGGTCGTGGGCAGCACGTCAATCACGGCGGGCAACGTGGGCAGCTTCTCGTTGAACGACAACGGGACGGCAGGGATTCTGCTGCCGAGTCCGCTGACGGTGCTGACGTTCGCGCAGACGAATTTTATCAATCTGAGCGGACTTTCCGCGCTATCGGGGAACTCCGCGATTCCGATTCGGGTTGTCGGCTTTATCCTCATAAACCCTGTGACGCACCAGCCGGTGATGGTGGCGCGGTCGGTGGAAGAACTAACAACTTCATAACAGCGCCGGGCGGTTCCGGCGTTGATGCGCGACGCGGCCTCGCATTTGAAATCGAATGCGAGGCCGCGCTGTTTTTTCGGTATCCCAAGCTGCTGGCCGCGTTGGCCGACGCATCGGGGTAGTTCAAAGCATGTGTCGCCACCTACGGGGCTTTTCGTTTTGAGTCTATGTACCCAGGGCATCCCCACCAAAGGGCTGGCGGGCCTGCGGCGTGGGCTAGTGAGGCGTGTCGCCTCTACGGGGCTGGGCGACGCGCGGACCGGGGGGCCGGTCTGCACGCCGCGGGTGGGGTGGGCTGCGTAGTCGTGGTGCGTGTGTGGACTTGCGAGGTCGGGGGGATTCCGGACTTAGGGGAGGCGATGCTAAGGCGGCGATTTTCCAGTAATATGGTGGGACTCGAAGCAGGGGCGTAGCTCAGTGGTAGAGCAGTGGCCTTTTAAGCCAAAGGTCGTGGGTTCGACCCCCACCGCCCCTACCAGTCTTCTTATTCAGTTCATTGGACTTGGGAAAACCGCGAGGCAGCAAAAGGCAGCATTAAGAGGAAATCAGCGTCGGCTAGCGAGCAAAAACTCGCGGCACGGATGGCAAGCCGACATTGAGGTCCACGCTTGAGCAGATCGGCACTTTCCTTCGAGGACTTGCAGGTCCGCGAGGATTGGATTGCCGGGATACAGAAACGCGCGCTAGTACTTGAAGCGTCCTATACAACCCCGAAGTTAACGCTTTGATGTCGTAGTTTCCGAAGAAAGGAACGCCCGCCGAGTACAGGATGTATCCTCGTCTCATAGATTTGCGGACTGGCACGTATCCCCGTGTGGAGTGCTGTGATGACGGACGAGACCTACTGGCCCGCTCGCACCGTTGCCGAATATGTGTTCTGCCCCCGCCTCTTCTACTACATGGAGGTGGAGGGCGTTTTCCTGCCCAGCGTTGACACCGAAAAGGGGCAGGCTATCCATCGTCGTGTGAATCGACCCAGCGCCGAAGTCCAAGAGAACTCGCACGAATCAGAGACGGAGAACAATGGCCGTCCCAAAACTGTCCGCAGTCTCGTTCTAACGAGCGAAAAACTTGGCTTGACGGCGACATTGGACTTGGCTGAAATCTCTGGCGACATTGCGATCCCGGTTGAGTACCGGAAGGGTGCCCCGAGACGGAATCGAATTGCTCCTGTCCGTGATGAGCTTGATGAGGACGAGGAGGTGAACTCTCTGTCCGTGCCTGAGCCGTGGCCGACAGATCGTGTCCAAGTCGGTCTCCAGGTGCTTCTGTTGGAAGAAGCAGGGTACGAGGTGAGAGAAGCTGTTTTCTACTACGCCACAGAGAAGCTCCGCCTAGCCATTCCCGTAGACTCTGCTTTGAAATCTGAAGCTCTTGCGACGTTGGAGGCCGCTAGAACATGTGCCAACGGTCCGCGTCCGTTGCCACTTGTCAACGATCCGCGCTGCATCCGCTGTTCGCTACAACCCATCTGCTTGCCTGATGAAGTGAACTGTGAACGCAGCGAATCGAACGGCGAACATCTGTCTCCACGAAAGATATGGCCGCCACGCGACGAAGGAATCCAGATTGTCGCTCAGAGGAATGGAACGCGCATCGGTATCAAAGGGATGGCGCTTACGATCAGCGAAGCGAATGGCAAGACGCGCAAAAAGGAAATCCCGCTAGCAAGTGTGGATAGTCTCTCGTTGCTCGGCTCCGTACAGATTTCAACACAAGCGATGAAAGTTCTTGCCGACCACGGAGTTCCCATAGCCTTGCTCTCTGCTGCTGGCCGTCTGGTGGGGATGATGGACCCGCTGGATTCCGTAAGCGCTGTGGTACGGCGAAAGCAAGTGTTGGGATTTGAGTCTTCCGATAAGTGTCTGGAACTTGCTCGCGCCCTCATTACGGCCAAGGTCGCAAACCAACGCAAACTGCTTGTTAGAAACTATCCTGAGTTGCCCGCCGACGTCAGCGAAGCAATGGCAGCTCAGGTGAATCAAGCGTCGAAGGCCGACTCGCTGGAATCTCTCCGAGGCCATGAAGGACAGGCTGCGGCCATTTATTTCGATCATTTTGCGGGAATGCTCAAGGGGGCCGCAGGAGCGGAATTTGACGTGAACGGCAGAAAGCGGCGTCCGCCGCCCGATCCTGTGAATTCGTGTCTTTCGATGGCGTACTCGATGCTTACACACGAATGTGTCGCCGCTCTGCGCGTCGCCCGACTAGAGCCGTCTATTGGCGCATTTCATGTTTCAAGGCCAGGTCGGCCAGCATTGGCATTGGACCTAATGGAGCCATTTCGCCCGTTGATAGCGGATTCGATTGCGATAGCGGCGTTCAATCGTGGCGAGTTGGCCGAGGGACATTTTTTGCGGACATCAGCCGGTTGCACCTTCACCGACGCAGGAAGGAAGGCATTCTTCGAGGCGTACGCACGGAGAATGGACACGGAAGTTACGCATCCCGCCTTTGGGTACAAGCTGAGCTACCGCCGGATGCTCGCGTTGCACGCCCGAATGATCGCGGCGTGGTGCGTGGGTGAAGTGGAGACACTGGTATTTCTAACGACTCGTTAAGTTTGGAGGAATTCTGTGCGCCGCTGTTATCTGGTGTGCTACGACATCCGGGAACCCAAGCGTCTCCGACGGGTCCACAGAATAATGAAGGGATTTGGCGAGTCGTGGCAATACTCGGTTTTCTTCTGTGTCCTCAAGGCCATTGACCGCGTCCGTATGCAGAGCGCATTGGAGGCGGAAATGAATCTCAAGCTCGACAAGACTCTCATCCTCGACCTCGGAGAGGACGAACATGCCTCCCGCGAGGCTGCAACCATTCTCGGCCAGGCAGTTCCTTCGGTCGGTTCCCGCACGATTGTGATATAAGAAGGGATACTTACCTTCGGAAAACAAGACTGGAAGGTCTATTCGTGCCAGCATCTTCAAAACCTGACCTTACTCAGCGCGCTTATACCCTCCGTCTGACTGGCACTGATCCCCGTGACCAGACCTGGAGGGAGCGACTCTGGAAGACACACGAGGCTGTCAACCAGGGGGCAGAGGCTTTTGGTGACTGGCTGCTCACCATGCGCGGAGGACTGGACCCTGCCCTCGCAGTCAGCAGGAGTGTGGGCAAAGCTCGGGAATCTCTTTCGGATGTGAGTGGAGAGGAAGCTAAGCGTCGCCGAATAATTCTTGCGCTGTCCTGGCTATCCGCTGAATCCGAAGATGGAGCCCCATCGAAACATGTCGTGCCTCACAAGTTTGACATCGCAAAAGGCAGAACGGACTGGCAGACAGCGGATGCCCTGAAAGAGATATTGCGATCATGCGGTGTGCCTGAGACAGAAATCGGGCGTTGGATGGCCGATTGTTCGGGGTCGCTTTCGGCTCCCATTCGAGATGATGCTGTCTGGGTAAACCGCAGGCATGCCTTTGACGAGGCGCGGGAAATATTAGGTCCCACACTAACCCGCGAACAGGTCCATTCATTGATGCTGGGTGAGTTTCTGGCAGATTATTTCTCACCTGTTTCGCTTGACGACGATGAAGAAGCGAAAACTACGACGGAATCAACTAGCGCAACGGAGCAGCTAGAATTTCGAAAGTGGGCACGAGGGTGGCTCAGTTTTCAATGGGGCACAGGGAAGAAGAGCGACAACACACAAATTGCCTCACTCTTGGCAAAACTTAGCAACGCATCCCTCGATCATTTGATTGGCAGTTCTGGAGAACAACTTATCGCCCATTTGACAGAGATTTTGGGCGACGCGGCTCCAAAAGATGAATCGGATGAATCAATGAATTGCCTTCGCAAATTGGTGGGCTGGAAAACGGGGCGCTCATCTAAGGGGAAAATGGCCTTGGAAATGGCGCAGCAGAAGCAAATTCTGAGTACGGCCGATATTGATGTGCTCAAGAAAAAGCTTTCGGAAGAAGCGGAAGAGAAGAACAAGAATGCTCATCGAACGACGCAGGAATGGGCGCGCAATTTACGGATGACGATTGAAGAAATGACAGGCGTGCCGTTCATCTCGGGGCGCAACCTAATCGGTGAATTCGCGGTGATGTTGGATCATGCCGCGAGACGCGTTTCTCTGGCGCATACTTGGATTAAACGGGCTGAAGCGGAACGTCGTCGCTTTGAGGAAGATGCTGCGAAGATTGATGGAGTCCCGGAGGATGCCAGGAAGTGGCTCGATAGGTACTGTAAGGACCGTTCTCTTAGTTCTGGGGCATTGGAGTCCTACCGCATCCGCAAGCGGGCGAAAGAAGGATGGAAGGAAGTGGTAGCTGCATGGTCAAGAAAAGAGTGCAGAACAGAGAAAGACCGCATTGAGGCCGCACGAGAAGTGCAGGCCGATGTAGAGAAATTTGGAGACATCCAGTTATTTGAAGCGGCAGCGGTCGAAGATGCGGTCTGTGTTTGGAAGCAGGATGGGAGGGCATCGCCGGCATTCTTGTCTGATTACGTGGTCGCCAGAGACGCAGGGGCAAAACAGCTTCGCTTTAAGGTTCCCGCATACCGTCACCCTGATCCATTGCGTCACCCTGTATTTTGTGATTTTGGCAATTCGCGATGGGAAATCAAATTCAACATTCACGAAATGCGGAAGCGTGATGCCAAAAACTCGCGAGAGAAAAAAGTGGAACGGATTGATCTGCAAGGAATGAGTATGGGGCTCTGGGACGGAGCAAGCGTTAGTAAGCAGCCCCTTCGCTGGAGATCTAAGCGCTTTACCGCTGACCTGGTACTTCCGAAAGCAGGAGGGACTGGAGAAACCCAGTGTGTTTCCCGTGCAGATCGCCTTGGACGTGGAGCATCAGCAGGAGATAAGAACTCCTCGATTCGTATACTTCAGGTGTTCGATGAAAAGGAATGGAATGGCCGGTTACAAGTTCCTCGGGCGCAGTTGGATGACCTGGCGAATCATCTTCATAGTAACGGGAACCAGTGGGACCCAAGAGCATGCCGGATGCGTGACCGCCTTAGATGGCTCGTCTCATTTTCCGCAAAATTACAACCTCAAGGACCTTGGTCAGCGTTTGCCGAACGCAACGGGTTGAGACCAGACTGGAAATACTGGCCGCACGCTGTAGACAACAAGAAACGGCAGGGGCTTGCACGATTGATGCTTTCTCGCTTGCCGGGTTTACGAGTGCTTTCCGTGGATTTAGGCCACCGGTACGCGGCTGCGTGTGCCGTTTGGGAAACTGTCAGCGAGGAGCAGATTCGCCGGGCGTGTGCCGCTGTAGGTACTGTCGCACCCGCTGAAGGCGATCTCTACCTTTCTGCCAAGGCCGTCAATAACGGCAAGACAAGAACAACGGTCTATCGGCGCATTGGAGCAAACGTGTTGCCTGATGGCAAGAGGCACCCGGCACCGTGGGCACGACTGGATCGGCAGTTCCTCATTAAACTCCAAGGCGAGGATGTTGGTGCTCGCAAAGCCAGTTCAACCGAAATTGCCGAGGTTGATAAGCTGGAAGAGGATTTGGGATTCAAGCGGTCGGTTTTGCGCAAGGGGTCAGAATTGGCGGTGGACGAATTGATGCACGAATCCGTTCGCCTTCTAAGGCTCGCTCTAAGAAGGCACTCCGATTGCGCTCGCATCAGCTTCAATCTCACGAGCAAGGATAAGTTGTTGTCTGGCGACAGGGAAGAAGCACTCGATCCAGAGAGCCGCATGGAACTGGTCACGGATATGCTTACGCTCTGGCGCGAGCTTTTTAGAAGTGATCGCTGGACCGACGAATGGGCGAAGAATCAATGGCAGGACCATATTCAGCCGTCGCTTGGAGATGTCGAATTGCCGGAGGTAAGCGAAGAAGCGAACGAAACAGCCCAGAAACGCAAGAAACGCGACGAGGAATTGAGATTAGGGCTAAGGCGTGCAGCCGACAAGCTTGCAAGTAATCCGTCCCTTTGCGTCAAACTCAATATTCTGTGGGCGGCACGATGGCAGGAAGAGGACAAACAATGGAGGCCCAGACTGCGCTGGATTCGCGATTGGTTGATGCCTCGTGGTGTCGGAAGAAACGGGAAGACACACCAATCAATACGTCATGTTGGTGGTTTGTCGCTCAGTCGCATTGCCACGTTCAAGAGCCTCTATCAATTGGAGAAATCTTTCAAAATGCGGCCCGAACCGGACGATCTGCGGAAAAATGTTCCCAAACCGGGCGATGAGTCTGCACGGCAGTTCGGGCAACGGATTCTAGATGCGATGGAAGGCATGCGCGAGAACCGCGTCAAGCAATTGGCAAGTCGTATCGCCGAAGCGGCTCTGGGCATCGGCAGCGAAGAACGAGCCAAGGATGGCAGACAGAGTAAGCGCCCTCAACAGAGAATTTCGGCACCGCAGTTTGCGCCTTGTCACGCCGTGGTAATTGAAAATCTGACCCGCTATCGCCCTGAGGAAACTCGGACGCGCCGGGAAAACCAGCAGCTCATGACTTGGTCGTCGAGTAAGGTGAAGAAATACCTAAGCGAAGCCTGCGAGCTTAATGGTCTTCACTTGCGAGAAGTGCCTGCCGCCTATACTTCGAAGCAGGATTCGCGCACGGGCGCTCCTGGAATACGCTGCAAGGATGTGCCGGTAAAAGACTTTCTGGAATCCCCCTTTTGGAACATGCAAATTACCGCTGCCGACCAGAAGATGAGAGACGGCAGTAAAGGTGATGCACGCGAAAGATACTTGCTTGCTCTTCGTACACAGTGGGGGACGATGCCAGATGTTAAGAAAGCAGGACGCTCGATACGAATTCCTTATCGTGGCGGTGAGGTATTTGTCTCTGCTCAGAAGACTTCACCCGCAAGCAGTGGGTTGCAGGCCGATCTGAATGCAGCCGCTAATATTGGCCTCAAGGCATTGCTCGACCCGGATTGGTCGGGGCGCTGGTGGTACGTCCCTTGCGACGCGGAAACCTATCGACCGATTAAGGACAAAGTCGTCGGCTGCTTGGCAATCAAACCTACCGAACCGCTCATCCAAGTAAAGGGTGAGAACGGTCAATCATCAGATGCCCATACTCCGCGCCGAACAAGAAACGCGGAGCGGCGCATAGGGTCGCAACGTGAGTCAAAACACAACATTGTGAATCTTTGGCGGGATATTTCTGCGGAGCCGGTAAACAACGAGAGGGCTACCGGAAGTGAGTGGCGGTCGTATTCCGAGTATTGGAGTAAAGTGCAATTCCGGGTGGTCAATATTCTGCGAGAACAGGCAGGATTGCCTCGCGACAGTTTACCCAGTTGAGGAAAATCAATTGGCCGTAGCGTGATTATCGATTAACCGTCTGTGTGGTTGACTTCTTCTCGTATCGCTGCATAATTGTGATGCCTGTATAGCAGGTATCAACGCCACGTATGTGTCTTCCCCTTCGATGGGCTTGGCACGTGGCATCGCTGAGAAAAACGTCAGAGAGATCGCCCCATTTTGAGGGAAGGGTGTCCACGAGTGCGAAGGTGGTGGAAGGGGGTGCGGGAGGTGCTCGCGTCATTGAAACTCGTTCAAAACGAGCAGGATGGAGAACTCTCGGTGTTGAGAATGCCCGTTAGGAGGATACGAGTCGGGCAGGTGCTCGTCGGCACAGCCGCAACTATTTGCTTTTCAGTGACTTCGCGACGTGACTGGCGCACCGCCTGACGGGTTTCTCATCGATGGACACTAGAGATCGAGAAGCGCGTGATGCAGCGCCGAGGTCTGCTGCACTTCGATGGTGATGTCGGCATTGTCGCCGGCCACATAACTCGGCATCACCACGCCATCGGTGACGGCGGTGGGCGTCGACGGCGCCAGCAACGTGCCCGGCCAGGACCCCAGCGGCGCGGACGGAGAGGTACTTCTCGACATCGAGGTGGCCGGATCGGTGGCTCCCGGCGCGACCCAGCTGGTGTACTTC
>Ga0187880_1004161_pt1 | contig 10770 bp, 6 predicted proteins | sample June2016WEW_19_4_FD_132998 | JGI IMG/M metagenome (GOLD analysis project Ga0187880, IMG submission 132998) | Peatland microbial communities from SPRUCE experiment site at the Marcell Experimental Forest, Minnesota, USA - June2016WEW_19_40 | ecosystem: Environmental > Terrestrial > Soil > Wetlands...
ACATCAAGATGAGCGCGATCAGCGTGAACGAGCTTCCGATGCTGTTTAAAACGACAAATTTTGTTGCTGCCTCAAACGCACGTCCCTTTCGGTACGTCACGAGGATTGCCGTCGAAAGGGTGCTAATTTCCAAAAAGATGTACAGCGTCGCAACGTTGGTGCTGAGCACCGCGGCAGCTGTGGCACTTATGATGATCAAAAGGAGAGGGTAGTAGATGCGCCCAGCGTTTTCGATGTAAGGGAGACTAAACCACGTGACAAGGGTTCCGATAACGATCACCACATACGCTACCATGAGCCCTACCGTGGACAGCCCGACCGCCGTTGCAAATGAATCGAGGCCGGCAATTGCGCTCGTGGCGACAAACAAATTGGCTGTAAAAAGGACAGCGCTTAGCGTCATTCCAATGACAGCGGCATACGCCGCTAATTTCGTTTTACGACCGAAAAGCGCGCATATGGCCGAAGTTATCAACGGAATGGCCAGGGTGTACAGGATATACATTTAGGTTCTCCGCTATCCACGAAGTTTAGTCAGCTTGTTGCTGTCGGTGGAGCCATATTCGGCGAAGTCCATGAGCGCTATCAAGGCTATTGTGAGCGTGATTAGCACGACGAACGTCTCAGCGACGACGGCAAGCAGCGCCGTGTTTACCCCCCACGCGATGAGCAGTGTTCCGACGTTTTCGAGGACGAGTATACCAAGGAGGAGCTTAAAGATGCTTCCTTGGCTCACAAGGATTAGAAAAGCGATACCGAATAGCGCTATAAGAGCGTAGGTTTCGGTAATCCGTCCAGGCGGAAATTGCGATTGCATTGAAAAAGCTACCATGTACGAAAGTGCTAGGGTTACGAGCGCCAACGAAATCATTGGCAGCGTGCCAAATCGAGGCTGGGTTTGTTTTGTACGAGCGACGGCCAGCAGGATGATGACGGGAGACAGTATCCCGAGCGCCGCCTTTACGAGTGCCCCTACCAAATCGTTTTCCGTAAACAGGAATGCTGCGATTATCAAGTTTAGAGCGAGGAGCGCCAACGTTGACCATTTGTCGCTTAAGATCACGATCAGAATCGCGCATATCACCCACAGGATACCAAACGCAAGTACTGTCTCCATTACGACCCCCTAAAAACTAGAAAAACGGCTCCCGCAAGGAGCAGCCAAACAAATATCCACGCGGCGTACCTGATCACGTTTCCGTTTTGTGCCCGGCGTAGCGCTCTCGACAGCGAGTCCACGCCTCGTCCGATTGCAGCGTAGGCGTAGTCAGGGTCAATCCACCGCAATCGCTCGAACGGTTGCGTCACTTGGTAGAGAAAGTGCCTTCCAGATGCGTACACGTATCCTTCAGGCAGCTCGTATCCGGCTCCGAAAAGCTGTTTGGATGTTGGAGCAGTCTCACGAGGTCGCCGCGTTAGGAATTCATTAAGGATTAGACCGGCAAGTATGGCTGTCAAAAGGAGAATCGCCGCCAGGGCAGGGGCGAAACTGGATACGCCTGGTATTTCGATATTAGTGAGCACGATCGCGGACTGCGTGACCACTGTCCCGCTGTACGGGACCTGCGCTATGATGGCGAGAGGGTATTGTGCGAAGACCCCCAAAGCGACGCACCCCGCTGCAAGAATTACCTGTGGCACCCACATCGTGGCTGGCGCCTCGTGCGCGCCTTCCAAGTCGGCCGGAAGCTGACCATAAAATACGCTAATCGTCGCGCGGAAGATGTAGCCTGCAGAGAGCACGCTGCCTGCCAGCACCACAATCACGAAGACCTGTATGCCGGCAGTCGTCGCGGCGATGCTGCTTGAGTAAATGAGCCACTTGCTCACAAAGCCGACAAGAGGCGGCAGGCCTGCAAGTGTCACGGCGGCGATGGTGAATGAGGCGGCGGTGTACGGCATCTTTCTCGATAGGCCGCCCAGCTTGTTGAGATCCATGGTATGCGCAGTGTGATCAACGGACCCCGCTCCTAGAAACAGACAGGCCTTAAAAAAGCCGTGCGCGAGGAATTGCATTAATCCCGCGACGAGTCCTATCGGCCCAAAGCTGAATGCAAGGAACATGAATCCTAGGTTTGTGATTGTGCTGTACGCGAGGACCTCTTTGAGGTCGTTAGCGCGCATTGCGAAGGTAGCGGCCAACACCAAGGTGAATCCGCCGATGATGGCGAGCACCCAGGGCCAGCCACCGGTAAACAACGGAAAGAGTCGTGCCGCGAGATACACCCCAGCGGGAACCATTGCAGCGCTGTGCAGCAACGCAGAAACTGGTGTGGGGCCTTGCATTGCGCTGGGCAACCACGAGAAGAACGGCGTTTGCGCAGACTTGGCGAATATGGCGATGAGCGCGAGGGCGAGCAGAGTATTCGTCTGCCACGCTGCCGGCGTCGACGTTAACAATGCGTTGATGTTAAGGCTGCCCGTCCACGCGTAGGCGCCGATCGCAAACAGCAACAATGCCTCTCCTGGTAGGTGTGTAAAGAAGAAGACTTTTTTTGCGGCCTCGTTCTTTAGGGGGTCGGCATACCAGAAACCTACTAACAGGAATGAACAAATGCCCACGATCTCCCAGCCCATGTAAAAAACGACCAAATTGGCGGCGTTGACAAGCATCAGCATGCCGCCGACGAAAAATAACATGAGGAAGTAGTAACGCCCTCTTCCGCTCTCGTTTTGCATGTAGCTATTTGAGTACCATATGATCACGCACCCCATCAGCGCAACAACGAGCGAGAACAGAAGACTAAGCGCGTCGAATCTGAATGAAAAAAGTTGCAGATTGTTGACAGCGACGTTTGCTAGGGCTGCGGTCACTGGTCCCGTGTACGCGATAGCAAGGGCGGAAGCGAAGACGAAGGTAATTAGCGCGATAAGGGTAGAAACATAGTCCACAATTTTTGACTGCGTGAAGCCGCCGAGAATTAGAGGCACAAGCGAGAGCACAGTCGGAGTGAATATCAAGGCGAGCAGAAGGTACGACATCGATAAACCATCCATAGGACGACTCCGTTTGCGGGTCGTATAGATGTGATGGGTACTTATTAAACTGACGCTTTTTTGCGAGAACGTCGCCCCCATTTCGAAAGGGGGCCGTAATCGCGCAACGGTCATATTGTCCGCTAAAAGCTTGTAGGTAAGCTATCATTATATCAATGATGGTTATATTTGATTCAGCGGATTTGATTTTAAATCTAGGTCGTTTTATTTTTTATTTGTCTTTTTTATAAAAAAAATGTATAGAAACTTTTAAATAGGGACTCATCATGGTGTGTTGAGTGCACTGAACTACCATACCGAGGTGTTTAGTTGAAATATGCGAAAAGAAATGGTACTAAAGCGCTTTTTTTATTGGCAGTTTTATTGCTTGTTGCAGGGTTCGTAATTCCACCAGCTGCAGCAGGACCCAGTACAGCACACAGCAACTCGGGGGAAAGCAACGCACAGCGCCTCATAAATGCAAGCGCGCCGCATACGTACGTCGATTTCAAAAGCAGCTGGGAGGGAAACACAGCTGCAACTCTCGCAAAATATGACGTGGTAGCCTTGAGCTACACCGAGACGTCGCAGCACATTGACGCCATCAAGGCAATTAACCCCCACGCTGTCGTCCTCGCTTATTTCAACCCGCTCTTCGGCGGCCCAGAGGGTACGCCGCATTCAGAATGGTACCTTCGAGATGCTTCAGGCAACACTCATCCGAGTGGGTACGCGGATGAACCCCTCATGGATTTGACCAATGCAGGCTGGAGGGCTATGTGTGTCCAGATTTGCCAGAACGCCTTATCTAAGGGCTTCGATGGACTCGTTCTTGACAACGGTCTTGCCTCCCCCAACGTTCTCTATCCGGGAAGCTGGCCAGGCTCAGACAGCCAATGGCAATCAAGCACGATCTCACTTTACAAATCCATAAAACAGGTAGCCGGGAACAAGATTGTAATATACAACGGCGCTTACTTCATTCCCGGGTACGTTGAAGCTCTCGACGGATATATGGACGAGGGATTCCCGTTTTATAAGGGCTGGGAAAACTCGATTGGATATGCTCTCGACGCATCCGCCAAGGGCAAACTAGCCCTATTTTATGCACAGGGCAGCGTGTCTGAGCGGTACTTCATCTATTGTTCAGCGCTCCTCACCGACGGTTACTTCTTCTACGCGCCGACGGGGACCACATGGTTTAGCGATTATGGTATCCATCTGGGAACCGCCTTAAACAAGGCGGAGAAGATGTCAGACGGCACGTGGCAACGGGACTATCAATATGGAACCGTCGTGGTTGATCCAAGCACTCAGACGGCGCACATTGATTTGAAAACGGGGCAAGACGCGCAGTCTGCTATAACGCCAACCCCCACGCCAACAGCGACGCCAATGCCAAAAGCTACGGCAGCAGTAACACAAGCGATGCTGACGCCAAAGCTACAGCAACTGTGATACAAGCGACCTTAACGCCATCGCTGGCAATAACAGCCCACACAAAGACCAAGGCCACCTCGACGCCCCGTCCAGTAGCAGCTTCTGAGCAGGCATCCGGTGAGTCAAGTGCCTCGGGTTTGAATTCCCTGATAGCTGCGAAAAGTGCGTCCAAAGTGCTAGAAAATGACTCGGCGCCTGGAATGTCTGTTCCAGCAGCTCAAACGAGCAGTGTGGCAAGCTCACCCCCGCAGCGCGTGCTCGAATTCTCGCTGCTTGGGCTCGGAATATCGGCACTTGTCGCTGGGTCGATATATCTGCTGATTAGGCGGTAAACGATCCCTACTTAGGCTCCTTTTTTTCTAGAAAAGGGCATCAGAGCTTCAAAACCTCGTCATTATGAGGGCGTTTTGCGTCGAATTGCTGCTGTCTTGATGTTTTTTGTGACGTCGCGTGTATTCGAGGCGCAGGCGTGCGGATATGATAGTCGAAGTGGGACAAAGGTTTATAAACGCATCTTTGCTAATCTATCCAAACGGGTTTTTCAATGCGCATAACCTTGCTTGGTGGCACGGGAAACATTGGGGAGGGGCTGGCGCTTCGCTGGGCTCCAAAACACGACGTAGTTATAGGATCACGAAGCGCTGAAAAAGCTGAGGAAGCAGCACTTTCCTGCGAAGCGCGACTGCACACCGAAGGCATTACGTGCGAACTGTACGGGGAAGAAAACGCTCAAGCCACAAAACATAGCGATGTGGTAGTGATTGCACTGCAGTATCATTTTGCAATCTCCACGGCGGTTGCGATCAAAGACCAGCTAGGGGGTAACGCAATAGTCGTGTCTCCGGTCGTGCCAATGACTAAGGATGGGTTCTTGCGCTACGTGCCCGCCGAAAAGTACGGAAGCGCTGCCGTCGAGATACAAAATATTCTTTCGAACAATAATGTCGTTTCAGCGTTTCACACGACGCCCGCGGCGCGCCTGATCGATCTCAAGGATAAGCTCGGCCTAGACGTTCTCGTGTGTGGCTCTGAACAGCCGAAGGAAACCGTTATGGAGCTAATCAAGGACATAGAGGGGCTTACACCCTTCGATGCCGGGCCGCTCGAAGCGTCATATATGGTCGAGTCAATAACCCCTCTTTTGATAAATGTATCAGCGCGAAACCGCATGAAGAACAGTTCTATTCGTATAATCGGGCAGAGCATCGAATGAGTGGCTGTAGCCCTATGCGCTATGCAAAATTTTCCCAGTCAACGCGTTTATTCTCACCCGTCTTTTTGAAGACTCGCCCGCGTATAAGACCTCAAGAACCGGCGAATATATGATATTTGCATCGGTCACCTCGCAGCCGGGGTACAGTCCTCGTATCAGTTCTTTGAGTTTTAGCTTTGATAGCCTTGGCTTTATGACGTTTTCTGCCCGACCCTCACTAAGCTTTAAACCTTCAGTGCTCTCTGACACGAGGGATTTTGGATAGTTTATATCATTCAGGGAGAAATAGAGTTCATCCTTTATGCCGATCAGATGCCGTTCTTCGAGCTTTTTCAAGCTCGATTTGATGCCCTTATCGGGCAGAGCTTCGCGCAATTGTGCGTAGGTGGTGCCGTTTCTATTCAATATGAAATCCATCACTTTCAGTTGGGTAAGGCTCAGGTCTGCTAGAAGGCCGAGATTCTTAGAGCGCCGTCGCACCCCATTAGGGCTTAGGATCTCTCCGGTAACGGCATCAACCAAGATCGTGTAGTCGTTGAACCTCACGCCTAAGAGTCGTTTCTTCATCTCTCGAACGGAAACCGAGAATATTGGCAACATCAGCAGGTTGAAGTCATTGACGCTCTCATTCCTGCCGAAGAACTTCAAATGTTTATGCTTCTTGTTACTGTTTAAGGCGCTGAGGACCTTGGTCTCGTCGAATGGCATATAATCAACCTTCTTACTTCCCGTCGTCGTATCAAGAGCGAGTCGCGCTCGCATGTGCTCGGCCTTGTCCAAATCCTGTGCCGCGCGAACGCTACCGTGTGGCGTGAGATCCGATGCGTACTCGGTCCGACGCTGGATGGTGGGGGTCGCCCCTCCGTGGCGCGTGTTCCGCTGCCGCACTTTGATGAACGAAGGATCAGCGATAGCTCCTTGGACGTAAAACTGTCCCGGTTCAAGTGCTGTCAGCTGGCGTGCATCATCCATCGAGGAGAAAAATATACGCACCGAATCGATATCGTTTTTTAACGTCAGCTTTCCGATGAACACGTTGTTGCACTGGCTCAAAACGTTCTTGTTGACCAAAGCAGGCCTCTGCGTAGCAAAAAGGATACCAAGGCCCCGCTTCCTGCCTCTTCTGCTCATTACCTGCAGGATATCGAGTCCGCGTCCTCTCTGCGGAACGTAAATGTCAGCCTCTTCGACGATGACTAAGAAAGGATTCTGCCGATGGCGCCCGTCTCGGAACATGTCCGTGGCGACCTGATAGACGATTCCCAAGAACTTATCTATGACCTTTGGATCAGTCTCGGAAACGTCAAGGACAATTTTTTGTGACTCTTCGATGATTTTTCGGACCCGCTCTTCGTCGGTCGAAATAGGTTCAATGTCTTCAATTACATCGATGTTCTTGTAACCGGAGAGCCCAGCGTATTCTCCTTCAGTATCGATCACGACGAATCCGAGGTCACTTGCGGCAAGTTCTTCGCAGATCACACTCACGAGATAGCTTTTGCCGCTTCCGCTTTGGCCGATAACGGCGCTTCGTTCCGTTACAAGGTACCCCGGGTCAATGCTGAACGTCTCTCCGATGTGGAGCTCCATTGGTTCAACATGGCTTATTTGTCCGATATAAGCTTAGTGTAATGCGACAAAATCCATCTAAGACCTTTTTGACGCCAAACTGGACTGCTCTCTGCGCGCGAGCAGAACTGAGTTGTGGGAAGCCGACCTGCGATCACTTGCGGGAGGCTATTAGGGTCACAGTATCGTTATCCAAGAGCACGTGGGTTAGCCCGACGCGCTGCCCCGCATGTCTCGCACTCGCACCCCACACTTGAGCGTATCTGAATCGTGTGGAGATACGTGCGTGCATGAGGTTGCAGACCTCTTCGATCGTGGAGTTGCGGCGCAAAATCAGCGGGTTTTCCCTATCTGCCGCCTTGCCCGGGGGTTTCAAGTATACCCGAATGAATCTGAGTTTTTCAAAGATCAGCTCTTTTAGATCTTCGATGTTGGTGCCATGCTCCGCAGAAATGTGAACGTCCCCGAAACTTGCTGACCCAGAAGACTGGTCCATCTTGTTTACGACCGTTAGTGCGGGTAAGAAAAGTCTGCTCGGTAATAGGGCATCGACGAATCGATCGACATCAACGTCTTCGTTAAGAATGACGTCGGCGTTGTGGATCTTGAAGTCATGTAAAATCGCTTTTATCGTAGCTTCGTCGATTTCAGCCGCATGGGGAGCCCCGCTAACCGTAACCCCCCCGCGAGGTTTCTTGATTATCGCTACGTTTGGGGGGCTTTGGTTTATCCTGATTCCTGCGTCATACAGTTCTTTTTTGACTACTTCGACTTGATACTCGCTGAAAACGTCGACCACGATCAATATTAGGTCCGCGCTTCTCACAACTGAAATAATCTCTTTTCCTCTGCCTTTTCCGACTGCTGCGCCGCCTATAAGTCCTGGGATGTCCAAGACTTGTATGTGCGCTCCGTTGTGCACCATAGAGCCAGGGATGACGTTCAGCGTCGTGAAATCGTAAGCTCCAACTGGCGATTTTGCATTAGTGAGCGCGTTTAGCAGGGTTGACTTTCCCGCGGACGGATATCCGACTAACACACAGGTAGCGTCGCCGGACTTTCGTGGAGCAAATCCGGTTCCCTTGTGCGAACCCCTGGACTCTCGCTTCTCCTTCAGCCGCGCAAGTTTCGCTTTTAGACGACCGATGTGGAGTTGTGTCGCTTTGTTGTAGGGTGTGTCGCGTATCTCCGTTTCTATTTCGCTGATTTGCTCTTCTATGTTAGTCACGCGATTTCCTGATCGTCTCACAGTCATCAACGTCTTCAGCGAATGCAGAGGGAAGACCGCACATCTTCAAAAAAAGTTAGGCTTTGCTCCGGGAGTGAACCTTCGTGTTCACCAAAACGAACTTCGTTCTCTCTCCTCGGATAGCGACTAGATAGACGTGTGGCTCATTTGATGCCATGCATTCCATCCATTTCTTATGCAACGTCCCATCTGAGGAAATGGGGGGCGATCCGTTTCTCGCGCGAAGCTCGTTGATGCAATATACAAAATCTGACTCAGATAAGCGCGCGACCTTAGATTTCGTGCCGATGTTGCGAGGCCACCATACTTGCAGCTCTCTTCTTATGTCGTTTATGAAGCTGACATTCGGCATCTTGCTATCAAGACTCTCAATGACTTCTACTTCACAATCCCCGTCAGCTAAGCTATAATAGCATTTCGCCACGTTTTTGGCCAGCTCTCGGTCGCGTTTTCCCAAAAATGAGTCCCATATTAATATTTGCGATTAAAGTATTTCAACGTTGTGAAATAAGTCGCAGCGGACGCCAGTTTTTCGTGTTCAACAACTGTGAGTCGCGTTTTTCTAGAAAAAAGTGTCTCCTAATCGAGAATTGAAATCGAACGCAGTTTGGTTCGCACCTTTGGAGAAACCACGCTTTCACATTGGTGATCGTCATAATAAGCTCGGTTTGTCCTCAGGCAAAGAGTGCGTGGCCCCTAGCGAGAACATGCCAAAAATAGAGACTGCTGCCGTTTCGTGCGTCAGTCGACGAAAGACTTGCTCATGTTACATAAGTAGTTCTAGCCATTCATCGAGCAGCGAACAGTACTCTGGATTACATACTTCGTGACATCCTATACACGGAGCTATCTTGCCTTGCGCTAAGAGTAGGTCGTGCTTGCTTTTTTTGCTTTGTGTTAGGTTCACTGTGGCACCTTTCTTAGGATCGAGCCCCAGCTGCGATCACAGGGGAGGTTGGACAATATGCCAGTGGAGTATTGGTTGTTCTCTCGAAGTAGGTTCAGTTAATTCCGGACTAATCGTTTACAGGATTTAGAAGAATGATGTTGTTGCCGCGAAGTACGACCGATCCTAAAACTCGGGACTTTTGTCCGTCAACAACCTCAGTGGTGTTTGTAAGATGCAAGTTTAAATAGTCATCTGCACTCATCAATAGGCCTTCGAGCACGCATTTTTCGCCCTTCATCTCGACTTGGATCTTGGAACCAACCAGATTTTGAACCTTCTTTGACGGGAACAATTTGAATCCTCACATGAAAGTGGCTTTTCGAATACTTTAATATTTTGTTCGCTTTTGTTAGCCGAGAATTGCTCCACAATGCTTCAGTTGCTGATAATTCAAGCCTACTTGTAGCCACGCTAAGTCCCGCATTTCACGTATTAGCTCGCGAAGAAGGGCCTTACTACCCATAAAGCACGAAGACGACGACTGCGGCACAGGACAACAAAATGATTGATGTATTGGCTAAAGGGCTGTCGTACTTGCAGAGGTGCGCCGAAAAACGGTGACGGCTGAGCGGCCAGAGCAGCGGACAACCCGACACCGTCAGCGAATCGAGAAGGATATGGCTTGTAATGGCTGCTGCGACAGCGGGTACGACGATTAGATCGAGTGGCGGATATGGCGAGAGCAGGACGTAGGAAAGACCTGTGCACGCTGCCGCGGTGAAGATCGAGTGCGAAAATCCACTTCTGTGACCGATGAGTCGTAGCGGCAGACGCGCGTCGAGGTCAGGAAGTGACGCTAGCAGCAGTGAAACTGTGGCAGAAAGCAGCAAGAACAATTTGTTTGTCGCGGTTGGAGAGAGCGCGATCTCGCTAACGGCGATGCAGAAAACGAAAGCGAAAATCGAGTGTGTTAGAGCTTTCACGACACCACGGTGTTAGCAGCGCTTTCGTTAAGTAAATATATGGTCGTGCGTGACTGTAGGTAGTAGCGTGCGCCGCTCGGATGAGCAGTTTGCGCTCGTATAGAAGGTAGCTATAGCCCGGTAGTGTAGCGGTCAATCATGTGAGACTCTGGATCTCACGACCACGGTTCGAATCCGTGCCGGGCTATCTGTGTTCAAGTTAGTGGTTCGAGTCGCAGCTTGCCGTGGGTACGCTCCCACTCCTCGAGAGGGATGCTGTACTTCTTTTCGATGGCATCTCGGTAGCAGGGGCCACTATTGTACGCGCAAAATGGGATGATTAGTCCGTCAGGGACTGCGTAGTGGATGGCGCAACGCTTGACCCGTTCCACGTCGTAGTTGTAGGCGTCCATGAAATGCATGCCGCCGATAAAAAGGGTATGCTTATGAAAGTCTCCGAGCGCAGTGTAGT
>Ga0187880_1004163_pt1 | contig 10765 bp, 9 predicted proteins | sample June2016WEW_19_4_FD_132998 | JGI IMG/M metagenome (GOLD analysis project Ga0187880, IMG submission 132998) | Peatland microbial communities from SPRUCE experiment site at the Marcell Experimental Forest, Minnesota, USA - June2016WEW_19_40 | ecosystem: Environmental > Terrestrial > Soil > Wetlands...
CACCGAGATCAACACCACCCAGAAGATGATTGTCTTTACGTTCGAATTCACGAAACCTCCCTACTCGGTCCCCATACCCTTAGACGCACCATCCGGCACTCCCGATTCCTGCTCTGCCCCCGCCGGCGCAATTTCCCGAATCCGGAGTACTAGATGGCTTTCCGCTCCCGCCGCCGCCTCGACGGACGGCCCGAAGCGGCGGCTCCAGAGAATTGCAGAACCGCTCGTGAGGACCGGCCACTCCCAACGTTCCCACACCGGAACCCGGTGTTTCTCAAAAAGGGATTTAAGCTTCTCTTCGGCGGAACACCTCGCGGGATGGTAACGATCGCCTGGCAGCCAGCTTCGCAACTCCAAAGGACCGGACACCGCATGCCAGTCCAGGCAATCCATCTCCTTATTATATACGGAATTGTCTGGGGCGAAAGTTCCCCTGTTTTCAGCCAGTTCCAAGCAAATCGCCAGGTCCTGTGCGGCCCGGACCACACATGGCGGCTGGGAAACCGCCAGCCGGAAGCCCGGTCGGGCGAGCGGGCTGGGAGCGAAGCGCAGCCAATCGAGCGAACGCACCGCCTCCGCGCCCTGCGCCGCTACCCGTCCGTGGCCCTGGGAACCGGCGGCCAAATCCACCACGGCCTGAATGCGATCGAAATCGATGCCGCGCAGATCGCCCTTCACCTCTTCCACGGCGCGCCTGGCCAGGCGGCGCGCGGCCGCCAGAGGCAATGCCGCCAGCCGGTCGGCTCTCACCACAACCGAGCCCCCCCGGCGCGTGAAAAGCGTTTCGGCAAGCCGGCCGATTTCTTCGTGCCAATAGCTTTCCTCGGCCAGCGCCCAATCGGCGGTGCGCGCCAGGGTCGCCTCCAGAGCGGGATTCCAATCGCCCGAAAGCTTGGGCAGAAGCTCATGGCGGATGCGGTTCCGGGCAAAAGCCGGGTTCCGGTTGCTCGAATCCTCCCGCCAGGCGATTCCGCGATCCCGCAGCCAGCTTCTCACCTCGCACCGTTCCACGTCGATCAACGGTCGCACCAGCCCGCTCGCGGTCACCGGCCGAATAGCCGACAGGCCGGCGGTTCCCGAGCCGCGCAGAAACCGGAACAGCACGGTCTCGGCCTGGTCCGAGCGCGTGTGCCCAAGCGCCACCCGGTCCACCGCGCCCTCGGCCATCTGTTGGCGAAAGAACTCTAGACGCGCTTTGCGTGCCGCCTCTTCCAGGTTTCCATCCGGCGGTATCCGTGCCGCCTGAATCACCGCCGGCAGACCCCACGAAGCCGCCAGATCGCGCACGAACCGGGCGTCCTCGCGCGATTCCTCGCCGCGCAAACCGTGGTCCAGATGCAAAACCCGCAGGGAAACCCCGAAGCGAGGCGCCAGCTCCCGCAGCGCCGCCAGCATGCCCACCGAATCGGCCCCGCCCGACACCGCAACCCCCACACTCTGACCGGGCCGGATCATCCGGTGGCGCTCGATCGTGCGGCAAACGCGCTCCAGCAAAGTGACTACTATTGTAAGCTGCGCGACCGAAGGGCTTGGGCCGTGTGGCCATGCGTGATGCGACCACAGAGGCGATTCATGCGCCACGTTACTCTGGAGGCTTCGCGGGATCACCAGTCAAAGTAGGTGGGAGATACGGATGGCCGCTGAAGAACTGCTCATGGACCCAAGCGAAGTATCGAACCAGATCCTTGTCGTTCACCTCCACCGTGGGACCCTCTGGATCGGGGCGTGGCGGGATTACCGAGTTGTGTAGCTGGATAAACCCATTCCTCGCCTGATGGCCAACTATATGAAGCAGCATAAAGTAGGCCGCTATCTTTGCCTCCGGCCACGATAGCGTTATTGCAGTATGCTGTTCCACTGCCGATGGTCCTTTCGACTGATCGAGCTCGCCGAATACCATTTTAAGATCCCATACGCTGGGCTCGTACTGAACGTTATTTGCGTAGAGGGATACGAAGTCTTCATCGCGCGTGAAGGCGAGTTTCTCTAGCGGTTTCTCAGTTGGATCATCAGGCACGACGTAACCTCCGTCCAGGGGATCTGAATCCTGTAGTTTTTCTATGTCTAGCTGTTCCGCGTCTGTGATTGATCGAGATCACGGGAGCAAAGGGCCGAGGCACCAAAGAAGGAACGCTCCCTGCGGCACTTGAATTTTCAGTTTTCGGCTCGATCCGAGTTGGAGCGGCGGTAGCGGCAGCCAGAGGCTGCGCCATCTCGCCGAGGGTCATCCCCTCTGAAAACTGCTCGGCCCATGCCCGCAAGTATGCATTACCGGCAGGTGTGTCAGAAACCCAGGACGCGACCTCCGCAACGCGAGGGCGTGACGAGTGCTGCTGCGCGGCGGTAGCGTCCGATTGCTTGAGCTCAACGAGCCCATTGTCATCGCTAAATCCCGGAACGCTCAGAGCTGGCTCGGATAAATCTGCATACCATCGTGCTAGATCGCTGAACGGAACAAACCGGCCGACATAGGCCACGTCGAACCCAGACGCGATCCTCAGAATCGTGTTAATGGTGAGATTGCCATAGTCGGGATCGGCTGCCCTTGATATAACGCCCTGTTTCAGCCCGGAGCGCTCCGCAAGATCACCTTGGTTCCACCCGCGATCCTTGAGCATCACGCGTATTTGCATGGGAAGCCCGCGCTTGAGCTGTGACACGACGAAGGCCTCTCGATACGCCTTGTCCCGCAGTTTCCCCCAGAGACTAGAGAATACGCTCACGTAAACTGCCCTTTCCTTGCTTCAGTCCGTCTCTCCGCTTGAGCGCAAGTTCAAATGCATCAGGAGGATCGTACACTCGCTGCTTTTTCTTTGCGCCCACGAAGATAGAAAATGTGTGGTCCCCGGGGCCGAAAAAACCGGCCGCTCGGTGTTGGACGTTTGCCGTCTTGAAGCGAATCTCGCAGAGCCCTTTTCTCCCTAAATGCTTGAATTCTTTCATCCCTCGCCAGTCTGGCGAGATGGAGAGGTTCCTCAGTGTCGTATCGAAGTCGGCCTTGGCCTGTGCATCGAGCTTCGAATACCATTCCTCAATCAGGTTGTTATTGGCTTCCGAGTGGAAATCCATAAACTTCCACAGGGCCATATTACCTCAATTCACGCCCGAATGCAATATTGCATATTCTGGCTTGACTGGCAATATACAATATTGCATAATATCGTCTAAGGTGAACAGCCCAAAAACAAAAGGCCAACAGCCCCTAGTCGCTAAACTGGAACTGCTGGCCCTCTGTCTTTCCCGCGGCGGGGTGGCAGAGTGGTCGAACGCAACCGGCTTACAACCGGCAAACGGTGCCCTAATCGCCGTTCGGGGGTTCGAATCCCTTCCCCGCCGCCAGAATAGCAATTGCGCCCTAGCAGAACCGCTAACCTCCACCAGGGCAAGAACCGCACAGCCGAAGCCGTACGAGTCCCTCAACCTCAGTATCCGGCTTTTGGCTGTGGATCTCAAGGAGATTCACAGTGACATGCCATTCATGCCGGATCGGAGCCGTGAAGGCCGGTAAGGGCCGCAACCAGGTCCAGCGCGACAGCTTTTTCAAAGAAGTGGGACAACCTGTGGGCTGCGTACTGTGTCTGGTTTACCTTAATTAAACGCTGCGCGTTACTCCCGCAATGGCTGCTGGAATTGCAGACCGGGTTTGGGACTCTCGAAAACCTCGTCTTCCCGCTATGACCCATACTATCGGGGCCTGGCGAGAATTCAGAAGTCGAGGGAGCCGAGGGAGTCAGAATCTCGGTGTTCCAGATGCTCCGCCGGCTTCTGGCTTCACCCCCTCAGAAACTCCGCTATCGCGTGGACAATTCGCGGACTCGCCTTCCCATCGCCGTACGGATTGTGAATCGCGGCCATGCGGCGGTATTCGCCGGGGGAATCCAGCAGGAGCGTGGCTTCGGCCACGATGCGGTCGAAGTCCGTGCCTACCAGCTTGACCGTCCCGGCCCGAACCGCTTCGGGCCGTTCGGTCTTCTCCCGCACCACCAGCACCGGCTTGCCTAACGAAGGCGCTTCCTCCTGGATTCCGCCCGAATCGGTCACGATCAGGTACGCGCGCCGCATCAGGTCGACGAAGGAGACGTAATCCATAGGCGCCACCAGGCGCACATGCGGAGAACCGCCTAACCACCTCGTGACCGGGCCCCGCACCTTGGGGTTGGGATGCACAGGCAGCACAACCCGCACGTCTTCGCGGCTTGCCAATGCAGCCAATGCTTGGCAGATGCGGTCCAGACTTTCGCCGAAGCTCTCGCGCCGATGCGTGGTCGCCACGATCAGCTTCGCGGCCGGATCGATTGGCGGCAAATCGCGGCTTGCCAGCGTCCCGGCCTCCAGCGCTGCTTTCACGTGCAGCACGGCATCGATCCCGGTATTGCCCGTCACGTGAATGCCCGCGCTGGGGATTCCTTCCCGCCGCAGGTTTTCGGCCGCGCCTTCCGTAGCCGCGAAATGCAGAGCGGCCAGCCGCCCCGTCACCACCCGGTTCATCTCTTCCGGAAACGGCTGGCGCAAGTCGCCCGTGCGCAAGCCGGCCTCCACGTGCCCCACCGGAATCTGGCGATAGAACGCCGCCAGCGCGCCGCACAACGTCGTGGTGGTATCGCCCTGCACCAGAACCATGTCCGGACGCTCGCGCTCCAGAACCGGATCGAGCGCCGCCAGCATGCGCGAAGCGGCTTCGGCCGGCGATTGATCGGGACGCATGATGTCCAAATCATGGTCCGGCACGATACCGAAAAGCTCCAGCACTTGATCGAGCATCTGCCGGTGCTGGCCCGTAGCGCACACACGCGCCTCAAAGCTGCCGCTTCGGCCAAGCTGCAAAATCACCGGGCTGAGCTTGATAGCCTCCGGCCGCGTTCCCAAAATAACCAGGATCTTCTTCATCGGTTGCTTATCCAGGTGCAACGCTCCCTAAGTACACAATTTCATAAGTTCGCTGACATATTCCCGGGCTACAATCGCCGGCATGTCACTCCCGAAACTTTACCTGTTCGATGCGGCCGATGCCGAACACCAGGATGGCGGCGCCGGCCAGCGCCACGGCGGCGGCCACCGCGAAGGCCCAGAAGAAGCTGCCAGTGCGGCCCACTACCCAGCCGGTGAACCAGGGCGCGGCCACTCCGGATAGGTTGCCGAAGCCGTTCTGCACGCCGGTCCATTTGCCGGCGGCTCGCGGACCGGCCAGGGTTTGCGTGATGGCCCAGACGTTGGGAGTGTAGAGGCCGTAAGCAATGCTCGCCAGCATCAGCAGCACCAGCGCGCCGGTCTCGTCACGAATCAGGGCGACCGGCAAAATCAGCGTCGAAAACAGCAGCCCCAGCCCGCCGAAGGTCTTGCGAACCAGGGTAGGAGTGTAGCCGCGATGAATCCAACGATCGGAAAGGCGGCCGGCGGTGACGCCGACGCCGGCAATCAGAAAATAGGCCGCCGATCCGGTAAACGCCATTTTCGATTTAGAGAAATGGCGGGCCTTCTCGAGGTAGGGCGGCAGCCAGGTGAGCAGAAAGTACCAATAGTAATTGGAACAGAACAGCAACAGCGCGGTGCGGATGGCCGAGCGATGCCGGAAGATTTCGACGAGCGATGGCGCGGCGTGGGCCGGATCCACGGTGGCCGGCGGCCGGCTGGCGAGCCCCGGATCGCGCGGCATCACCAGGCGCCAGGGCACGAGCCACAGGAGGCTGGCGGCGCCCAGCGCCACGAAAAAAAAGCGCCAGCCGTAGCGCGCCATCAGCAGGCCGCCCAGCAGCGTCCCCATCCCCGGGCCGAACTTCGTGCCGGCATCGATAAACGCATTGGCAAACCCGCGATGGTGCTCGGGAAACGTGTTCGCGAGAATGCGGGAATACGATGGGTAGGCAATGGATTCGCCGATACCCAGCACCAACCGGAGACAGAACACAAGCACGAAGCTGTGCGCTATGCCTGTGATGGCGGTCGCTCCGGACCATAGAAAGAATCCGGCTGCCAGGACCCAACAGACGTTCAGGCGGTCCACCAGCCAGCCCGACACACCGGCGAGCTGGCACAGAGCATACGACCAGAAGAAGGCCGACAGGAGCAGGCCGAGCTGATCCATGTTGAGGCCGAGGTCGTGGCTGACGTCGGTGGCGCCGACGGAGAGATTGGACCGGTCGAAATAATTCAGGAAACCGGAGATGACGAGGAGCGCCAGAACCCTGCGCTGGCTGGAGGAAAGCTTCGGCCGGGATGCGGCGGGGGGCAGGGGCACCGCTCGACATTCTAGCTTGAAGCGAGGGCTGGCGGCCAACACTCCGGTCAGGTCCCGGATGACGGCCGGAATGACCGCCTGCGTCTTACTCATCCCACTTCGCGGCCTGGTTTTGCATTTTCGGATATGCTAGTCTGATACCCGGCAACGGAGGAGGTTATGTCCTCAAAAGTGTGGCTCTCGGTCTTACTCGGACTCGCCTCAATGGCGGGCGGATTTAGCGCCTGCCGCGAGGCGCCGCAGTCCAAGGGAGGCAAGACGGCCGACCAGGCCCCGCCAGCTAAGTCGGCGCCAATGTCCGCGGCGCCAGCGCCATTGGCGCCGGCATCGGTGGCCAAAGAACCGGGCGCCGCGGCGGCTCTGTACCTTCATCGCTGGGTGGAACCCAAGGAGGGGGCTTGCACGCTGCTGCTGCCAGCCGGTTGGACCGCCGAAGGCGGCGTGCTGCGCATCGACCCGAGGCTCGGACCAACCAATTCGGCCGGCGCCAAAATCGACATCGCCGTGAAGAAGGACAGCGCCGGGTCGGTCGAGATCCATTGGCTGCCGAACTTCACGTACAAAGATCCACGTTACCTGATAGGCAACTTCCCTGTCGGCAGCAACTACATGGGTTCTATGGTCTATCCTCTGCAGGACCCGCAATCGTTCCTCGCGCAGTTTGTGTTCCGGCGAAAGCGGCCTCAGGCGCGCAACGTCCAGATCGTGGAACGGAAAGATCTTCCCGATCTGGCGCGGCAATTCCAGCAGCATGCCGCGGCGCCCAACATGCACTACGAGGCGGGCGCCATCGCGTTGGCGTACGACGAAAACGGCACACACTACAGGGAAGAGATGAAGACCGTCATCGAGAACGTGGTGGGACAGGGGTTGGGCATGTGGACGAATCACGACACGCTGGCCGTCAGGGCGCCTGCCGAGGAGTTCGCCAAGACCGAGCCACTGATGGCGCTCATCGTGGGCTCTTTGCAGGGCAACCGGCAGTGGGCGGCCGGCGAGAATCGCGGCGCCGCGATTCGCGCGCACAACGCCCTCGAGGCGCAGCGTTACCTTCAGGAGCAGCGTCACCAGATTGTGGAGCGCCAGCGGGAGGTGAACGCCGAGGCACGCCACAGCAGTTGGCTTTTTCTCACCGGCCAGGACGACTATGTCAATCCGCACACGGGGGAAGTGGAGCAGGGGTCGAACGAGTATAAATACCGCTGGGTGAACAGCACCGGCGACGTGATCTACTCCGACAACCCGGAGTACGATCCGACCCACGACACGAAATTCCAGGGACGCATGGACTTCAAACTGAGCCCGCTGCGTCAACGCTGAGCCGCTAGGCTCCCCAAGGACGTAACAACCCGAATTCTGCCTCTCGGTTGCGCCGATTTCATGAAACGCTTTTAGCGGCCGAGGCAGCAACTTTCTCCGCTCGGTGGCGCTTATCGGGATGTGACCCGACTGGCCACGCAGAGAAAAAACGGAAATGAGTGGAAAGATCTACCGGCCCAAACACTAGCTTAGATGAGTACTCAGTTTCGGAAGTTCAGTGACGTATTCCAGGGCGAACCGCTCCTTGACAGTCGCGGCTCTGACTCGCGGCTCCTTCGCAAACTCGAGCGCGTTGGCATCAGGATCGAATGTTCGGGTCAGAGCCGCGACTGTCAAGGAGCGGTGGCCGAATACGTGACCGTAATTGCGGAACGGGGTACGTAGCCAGAGGGCTAACCGCGGCCGGCTGAAGTGGATAGGGCCGAAATTCGGAGGAGCATGGCTCAAAGCGGGGCAGGCCACCAGACATGATGGCCCGCCCCGTGGCCTTCTATCGTCCCCTGACCTTTAACATGACTGCGCCGTGGGAGGCCACTTCGGCGGAGTATTCGGAGGTCCCTTTCCGGTCGGCGTGCGCCCACAGGTCGCGGATTTTGGCGATGCGCTTCAAGCCAATGTCGGAAGCGTGGAAAGTGACGCTGGCCGAGGCGTCGCCGCGGTTGAACAGGCCCACGGCCCAGTCGCCACCCGCCAGCGGCCGCGCCCAGACTTCGACATCGCCGCTCTTCGCCACGCGTTTCCCTTGCTTGCCCAGCGGGTCCTGATCGATGGCGATGACCTCTTTGTTGGTCAGGATCTCCAGAATATGGGGCGGCACATCGCGGAGATCGTTGCCGGCCAGCAACGGCGCGGCCAGCATCGACCAGAGGCTCATGTGGGTGCGGTACTCGGTATCGGTCATGCCGCCATTGCCGATTTCGAGCATGTCGGGGTCGTTCCAATGGCCGGGGCCGGCGGCCGATTCGAGGCCCGCCTGCAGGTCGAATCCGATGTGCGACATCGAGCGCCAGTTATCGCCGATGTCGCCGGTGGTGCGCCACAGATTGCCGCCCACGTTGGCGCCCCACTGCTGCACCTTGAGCAGGCCGTACTGGCAGAGGCTGAAGACGATCGGGCGGCCGGAGTTTTCGAGCGCCAGGCCCATTTTCGCGTAGACCGCCTGCATCGAGTGGTAATCGTAGACCTGATCGGCGCTGCACCAGTCGTATTTCAGATAATCCACGCCCCAGGCGGCGAAGGTCCTGGCATCCTGCTCTTCATGCCGGAAGCTGGCTTCGTAATTGGCGCATGTCTTGGGACCGGGCGAAGAGTAGATGCCGAACTTCAACCCCTTGCCGTGGATGTAATCGGCCAGGGCTTTCATGTCGGGGAAACGATCGTTGGTTTGAATGTTGCCCTGCGCGTCGCGCCCCGCTTCCCAGGTGTCGTCGATATTGACGTAAACGTAACCGGCGTCCTTCATGCCGTTCGTGGCCATGGCATCGGCCACCTGGCGCACCAGTGAGTCGCTTACCCGGGCCTGGAACTTGTTCCAGCTATTCCACCCCATGGGCGGGGTTTTGGCGAGACCGTTGTAGGGCACAGCTTGGGCCGCGGGCAAGCTGACTTTGGGCGCCGGCAGGGGCAGAGGAGGCGGATCGCCGGTCGCGGCGCGGGTAAGCGTTACTTCGCGCGGCCCGCGGCCTCCAGCGGCCGGCAGGGTGACGCGGAGTTCCGTGCCCATCAACTCACCGGAGTAATTGGCGCGCCGCTCTTCGCCGTAGTAGTCGGTAACCACGACGAATGAAAAACGATTGCCTTCGATCTTGCCCTCGGAGATGGGCGTGTTGCCACCGCGGCCCGATACATATCCGGCCAGGCGGCCGCCGTCGGCTTTGAGCCACAGCGAAATGGATGGCGCGCCGCCGCGGCCTCCACGGCCCGGCTGGGGCGCGTTCTGGCCGGAGGGTTCGACAACCCAGTGTCCGGTCCAATCGTCGGCGTGGACCTGCTGCGCGAGCGCGGCGCAGGCGAGTGCGAACAAGATACGGAAATATGGCATGGCAGTAGCGCCGGCGGCCTTGCCCCGGCGGTTTTCGCTATTTCTTCACAACCTCGGTCACAAACTTTCAAAATATTTTCTAAGTCGCTCTATTATATCGCGATACAGCCAATCTATACCCTCCCGCCAACCCGTCCCTGGAGTGCTCGCGCGCTATCGTGGAACCGAAAGTGGAACCATGAACCCGTCTAATCTTTCCGTTCAACAACTCCAGGTCATCGACGCCCTGTCCAGCGGCGTGAGCCTCACCGAAGCCGCCGCCCAAGCCGGCGTTCACCGCAACACAATCGCCAACTGGCAGCGCGATTTCCCGCAATTCCAACAAGCTCTGTCGCAAGCTCAATCCGGCCGCGAGCTCATCTTCCGCGAACGAGCCGAAGATCTGGCCGGCCTCGCCTTCGATTCCCTCCGAGAAATCTTGAAAGATCCCAAGTCTTCCCCCTCCGTCCGCCTCAAGGCCGCCATCTTCATCATCCAAACCGCCCTGCCATCCGTCGTGGCCAAACCGGCCAAGCCCATGAAATTGAAGAACATCCTCAACTCCGGAACAGACGGCCAAGGGCCCGCCGCGCCCTCCCAGGCGCCAAATCGCGAAACCGAAAATTTGCCCAAAAATGCACAACAGCCTTACCGCCGCTCCGAACCCAAAACCGGCCGTAACGAACCCTGCCCCTGCGGCAGCGGGATGAAATACAAGCGCTGCTGCCTGAACAAACCCCAAACCACCGCGGCCTGAACAGGGACACGCCCCAAAGGACTTGCCGTCGCTAGCCGGCTGCGGGTGAACAGGCCCCTCGAACGCGGCACTTCAGGCGGGATAAACGGCCTCTGCCCGCCACATCGTCCCGCAGCGTTCGGGCTGTCATCGCCAGATCGCTCGGTCCATCGCGACGGTACTTAGGTTCCAAGACATGAGCTAGGTGTCTTTTCACTCTTATGGGTCGGTGTGTCTCCGCCGATATGGATCAGTAAGCGGCGCTGAACGGAGACCGGAAGTGGTGCCACACAGCCGCGGAAAGAAGGAAACGAGAGACAAATGCAATCCATAATACCTGGATCCGGCGCATTCCGGGCGGGGGTTTTGGTCGCAGTGCTGGGTTGACAGGGCGTTCGGCAGCTTCCTGACGTTTCGGGATAACCTAACTTTTGGTGAGGTAATCCCGAAATGC
>Ga0187880_1004167_pt1 | contig 10757 bp, 8 predicted proteins | sample June2016WEW_19_4_FD_132998 | JGI IMG/M metagenome (GOLD analysis project Ga0187880, IMG submission 132998) | Peatland microbial communities from SPRUCE experiment site at the Marcell Experimental Forest, Minnesota, USA - June2016WEW_19_40 | ecosystem: Environmental > Terrestrial > Soil > Wetlands...
CCCACAGCGTGCTTCTGCGCCACCGCATCTGCGGTATACATCACCAACGATTTGCTCGATCTCGAGGCGGATAGAAACCATGCGAGCAAGGGACTGCGTCCTTTGGCCGCGGGCGCCGTCAGCAGCAGCACGGCAGTCATCGTGACGATAGTTCTTCTCCTGCTGGCTCTCGTCCTGGCTCTACGATTACCTATTGCCTTCGGCGGCACCGTTCTGATTTACTTCACCGTCTCAAGCTTGTATTCGCTATATTTCAAAACTAAGGCCATCCTGGACATCTGTATTCTTGCGGGACTTTACACGATCCGTCTTTTTGCCGGCGGGGCAGCGACCCATATTCGGATTTCAGAGTGGACCCTGGCGTTTGCGATGTTTTGCTTCCTGGGACTGGCGGCAGTGAAACGTTACACCGAGTTGCAGATGCTGCCGGGAGATCCCAAACAACTGCTTCGCCGCGGCTATGAGCAAACAGACCAGATAACCGTTCATATACTCGGCATGACTTCGATGATGTTGTCAGTCCTGGTCCTTGCTTTGTATCTGCACAGCCCTGAGGTAATGGTTCTGTATCGTCACCCCGAGATGTTGTGGCTGATCTGTCCAGTCTTGCTGTATTGGTACGGAAGGGTCTGGATCGTTGCGGGCCGGGGCAAGATGCATGCGGATCCGATCGTTTTTGCCATTCGTGATCGGGTCAGCCTGTTGGCTGCCGCAGTGATCCTTGTTATCGGATTACTGTGCAAGTGATTGCGGGGGCAATTGCCAGTCAGCTCCCAGACCGGAGGCAACAGCCTTCAGCTTACTCACGTGGCTTCCTCAAAGGGAGCAGGACGGCGTGAAAGAAAAACTCAGCGCTAACCCAGTGAGTATCGGCAGGCCGGGGGAAGTGGATGGCATCGCTGCGGTCATCCTGGACGTTGATGGCACGCTTTACGACCAAGCGGTGATTCGCCGGAAAATGGCGAGCGAATTGATTTCCGCTTATATTCTCAAGCCTGCGGCGGGCTTCAAGCTGTTTCGCTTCCTGCGAAGATATCGCCAGGCGCAGGAGAGGCTTCGCGGACTCGATCTTGATGGCAAGGCCGCGCAAGCGCAATTGCTTTGGGCATGTGAATGTTCCCATACCGACGTGGAGGTGGCACGCGCCTATCTGGAGCGATGGTTTTTCTCGGCCCCGTTAAAGCACATCTGCGCTGCCATCAGACCGGGAGCCGTCGAGTTTTTATCGGCCATGAAGGAGCGCGGGGTAAGGCTGGGTGCTTTCTCGGATTATCCGGCGACCTCTAAGCTTGATGCTCTCGGCGTAGGTAGGTTTTTTGATGCGATCGTGAGCTCCTCCGATCCTGAAGTACAGGGATTCAAGCCAAATCCATCCGGCTTGCTGCTGTGCGCGAAGAAGCTAGGGATCATGCCGCAGCGCGTGTTGTATGTGGGAGACCGGCCCGACGTAGACGCCGAATGCGCTCGTCGAGCAGGAGCGTCCGCAGCAATTCTGGAAGTCGCAGGCCAGCGGGACTCAACGGCGGACCAGTCCTGGTACTCGGCGGCGTCATTCCCGGTACTTCTTGGCGAACTACTGCGAGGAGGGCTGCACTAACCGACGAACCACGCAAAGTAAAGCAGTGGCGGCTAGCGGCACATTTCACGGCGACGACTCGATTCGCAGGATATTACTGTTGAGAAATCCCCATTGCAAGCCATCCGCGCCGAGATTCCCGTTTCGGGATCGGTGGCGCAAATCTCTCCTGAATCGCACCTGAGTCACTGCTCCACCTCATGACTGGGGTATAGGCTGACCGGTTACTCTGAATCGGCAACGTCATCATCTGCTGAGGGAGGCTTGTGTCTATGCGTCACCTGGTTGCCAGCCAAAGGTTGCTTTTGCCATCGCTTTGTCTGGCTGTTTTACTTTCCTCTATTCCGGGCCGGCTGGTCGCAGGCACCGGCTGGGCGCCTATTGATCCCAAGGAATTGGCGATGAAGAGCGAACCGCTTGCGCCCGGCGCCGCGGCCATCATTCTCTACCGCCAGGTCGACCGGGACGACAACGGCACCACCTCGCATGAATTCAATTATGTGCGCATCAAGATTCTGAACGAAGAAGGACGCAAGCATGCGGACATAGAAATCCCTTTTGTCAAGGATGAGAATGATGTTGTGCAACTCAAGGCGCGCACCATACGGCCGGATGGTTCAGTGGTGAACTTCGAGGGCAAGGCCTATGAAAAATCCATCGTCAAGGCAAAAGGAGTGAAGTACCTGGCCAAGACGTTTACCCTCCCCGATGTGCAGGTGGGGAGCATCATCGAGTACTCCTACACGTACGACTATCGGGAATACCGCATCTATGAGTCGCATTGGATTCTCAGCGATGAGTTGTTCACCAAGCATGCCAAGTTTTCCCTGAAGCCCTACAGCAGTCCTTATCAACGCTTCAGCGTGCGTTGGACCTGGCAGGGATTGCCTGCGGGAACCGACCCGCCCAAAGACGGCTCCGATCAGGTTATCCGGCTCGAAGCCTTCAACATTCCGCCCTTCCAGACGGAAGACTTTATGCCTCCTGAGAACGAGCTGAAGTCAAGGGTGGATTTCATTTATAGCGAAGATGCCGTCGAGAAAGACGCTGACGCGTACTGGAAGAAAGTGGGCAAGCGGCTGTATGACAGCGTGGAAAGCTGGATCGGCAAGCGCTCTTCGTTTGAACAGGCAGCCAGCCAGATCGTAGCGCCGGGCGACGCGCCCGAGGTGAAGCTGCAGAAGATCTACGCGCGGGTACAGCAGATGCGCAACACCTCGTTCGAGCGGGAAAAGAGCGCGCAGGAGGAGAAACGGGAAAAAGAGAAAAACGCCGGCAATGCCTCGGAGGTCTGGAAACGCGGACAGGGCAACGGCGCGCAGTTAACCTGGGTCTATCTGGCGCTGGTGCGCGCGGCGGGATTCAACGCGCATGGGATCGTCGTCTCGGACCGGGCCCATTATTTCTTCAACCCCAAGTTGCAGGACAGCGGCCGGCTTGATTCCAATGTCGTCCAGGTGAACCTTAACGGCAAGGACATCTACTGCGATCCCGGCTCCAAATTTGCGCCCTTCGGGCTGCTGCCGTGGGCGGAGACGGGAGTTCAGGGACTGCTTCTTGAGAAGGACGCCACCACCTGGGTGCGCACTCCGCTTCCGGAGGCCGCAGTGTCGCGCGTCGAGCGCACGGCCCAATTACGGCTGTCGGACACCGGAGATCTGGAAGGCAAGCTGACCCTCAAGTACACCGGCCTGGAGGCCATGGTGCGCCGGGACGACGAGCATAACGAAGACGCAGCCGAACGCAAGAAGTTTCTCGAGGACCAGGTGGAGGAGTACATTCCCACGGGCAGCAACGTGGAGTTGACCAACCATCCCGCTTGGGACGATTCGGCTTCGGACCTGGTGGCGGAATTCAACCTCAAGGTCCCCGGATGGGTATCCAGCGCCGGACGCCGCGTGATGTTTCCGGCCGCGCTGTTTGGCGGGCAGGAGAAGCACGTCTTCGAACATGGCGATCGTACGCATCCGATTTATTTTGAGTTTCCCTTTCAGAGAATTGACGACATAACCGTCGAACTACCCGCGGGATGGAAGATGGCCAGCCTGCCGGCACCCGACAAACAAGGCAACCAAGCGATTGCCTACAATCTGAAGCTGGAGGATGACAAGGGCAAGCTGCACATTACGCGAACTCTGAGCATTGGTGTGCTTCTGATGGATGCCAAGTACTACTCGGCGTTGCGAGACTTTTACCAGACTGTGAGGACGGGCGATGATCAGCAGATTGTTTTGCAGCCGGGTACGGCGACCGCGAGCAACTAATGGGCCGGGACTGGTCCTGCTGGGTGTGCTGGCAGGCTTAATGATGGGTCAACCGGCGGCGGCGTTCGGCGACGCCCCGGGCTGGATGCACGCCTTGGTCAATGCATCCGAACCTGCGCATGATGAGAAGACTGACGCCATCCTTATGTATGCGGAAAAAACCGTCAGCGTGCAGAGCGTCGACAAGATCAAGATTTCGGTACGCGAGGCCTACAAGATTCTGCGGCCGGGAGGCCGCGAACACGGCACCGTGGTCGCCATTTTCGATTCCCACGAAAAGATAACCAGCATCCGCGGCTGGTGCATCCCCGCGCAGGGCAAAGACTACGAGGTGAAAGACAAGGATGCCCTGGAAGTGTCACTACCTAAGATCGAGGGTAGCGAACTGATATCGGATATTAAGGCCAAGGTGCTGCGCATACCGGCGCCCGATCCTGGCAACATCATTGGCTACGAGTACCAGATCGAAGAGCAGCCGGTGGTGTTGCAGAACATCTGGCACATTCAAGGTGAGAGCCCCACGCGCGAAAGTCACTATACCTTGCAACTGCCTCCGGGCTGGGAGTACCGGGCGTTGTGGCTCAACTATCCTGAGGCCAAGGCGACGCCGGGCGGCAGCAATGAGTGGCAATGGGCAGTGAGCGATGTGAAAGGGGTGCGGGAGGAAGAAGACATGCCCCCGCTGGCCGGGATCGAAGGGAGGATGGTGATTTTTTTCTTTCCTCCGGGCGGGTCTGCAGCCAGTGCATTCTCCAACTGGCAGCAGATGGGTGACTGGTATCTCAAACTGACCAATGGCCGGGTAGATGCATCTCCGGAGATGAAGCAGAAGGTAAGCGCGCTTACGGCTTCGTTGCCGACGCCACTGGACAAGATGAGAGCGATTGCGCAATTCCTGCAACACGACATTCGCTATGTGGGAATCGAGTTGGGCATTGGGGGCTTTCAGCCGCATCCCGCCTCCCAGGTCTTCGCTCATCGCTACGGCGACTGCAAAGACAAAGCCACTCTGATGGCTGCCATGCTGCACGAGATTGGCGTGGATTCCTATTATGTTGTACTGAACGCCAGGCGCGGTTCGGTCACCGCGGAAACTCCGGCGCAGATGAGTGCTTTCAACCACGTGATTCTGGCCATCAAGCTGCCAGAAGGCCTGAACGACCCGTCGCTGGTCGCCACCCGCCACGATCCGAAGCTGGGCACGCTGCTGTTCTTTGATCCGACCAACGAGATCACTCCCTTCGGCCAGATCGCCGGACACCTGCAGTCCGACTACGGCTTGCTGGTTGCGCCCAATGGCGGCGAGTTGATCGAACTGCCCAGGCAGCCCTCGAAGATGAACAGCGTTGAGCGCACCGCCGTTATGACGCTGGATGCGAGGGGCACTTTGAAGGGCGAGGTCAAAGAAGTACGCACGGGGGATCGGGCCGGGTCGCAGAGGTGGGCCCTGCGCAACGCCATCAAAGAGAGCGACAAGATCAAGCCCATCGAAACCTTGCTGGCCGGCTCTCTCCCCAACTTTCAAATCACCGACGCCAAGGTGTTCAACCTGCAGCTTACGGACCAGCCCTTCGGATTTGACTATTCCTTCGAAGCCGCCAACTATGCCAAGAATGCCGGCGACCTGCTGCTGGTGCGGGCGCGCGTGCTCGGAGTCAAAGGCAGCGGGCTCATGGAAACCAAAGAAAAGCGCCAGTATCCGGTTGAGTTTGAGGGACTGGCGCGCGACGCTGACATCTTCGATATCACCATTCCCCAGGGCTACCAAGTGGATGAATTACCCCTGCCCACCGACGCGGACTATAGCTTCGCCAGTTACCACTCCAAGACAGCCGTCAATGGCAATGTCATTCGCTATACTCGCACGTTCGAGATCAAGGAACTGACCGTGCCCGTTAGCCAGGCCGAGGAACTCAAGAAGTTCTATCGGACTATCGCCGCGGACGAACGGAACATGGTTGTGCTTAAGCAGGTGGGGAAGTGAGCGCCCCGCTCAGCACGTACAAACTGGCCTAAGGCGCTTCGGGCGAGGCTTGCGCTGTCCGGCCTGCCGAGGCTGGCGTCACCTTGCGTGACGAGGCTTTGGCTATCGGGCCGGGCACAGTTTCGGGTCGGAAAAAAGGCCGCGGTTTGGCCAGTTTTCGGGAGCGCCAACCGATGGCTTCGTCGATGGAAAATGCGCCCGCTCCTTTGATTAACACCACGAGGGCCAGAGCGATCGCCAGCAGATGGTATTCAAAACCTTCGCCGCTCTGCGTACCCGACCAATTCATGAAAAAGCCATTCTCGCTGTGCACCTGGCTGATAGCGACCACCATGTTCACCGTGATTCCGAACGCCGCGAAGCGGGTGAGCAGGCCGACAATCAGCGCCAAGCCGCCGAAGAACTCGGCACAGATGGCAAGGAATGCCAGGGGCGCCGGAATGCCCCACTGGAGAAAAGAGTCCGTAGTGGCGTGGAAGCCGAACCCCCCGAACCAGCCCAGCATCTTCTGCGCGCCGTGGATGAAAAATGTCACTCCCAGTACCAGGCGCGCGACCGTGAAGGTCAGGTCGTTGGTAGTTACAAGCGATCGACGAAGCATAGGCGCTTTCCTCACCAGCCTCCAGCGGGCATGTCCTATTTGACTGATAAGCAGAAGACATCTACCCGGCAAAAGATTGCGGCGCCTATTCAGTCCGGCCAAAGGACAAGGGATGGAGGTTGCCTTGGTTGATTGTGTCGAGTGTATAGCCACGCTGCCGGGTGTCAATGAGGTAAGAGTGCCAGCTTTGGCGCACGAACGTGGCGAAAGCGGCTGCTGATGCGTGGCCCTAAAGAATACGGCATTACACGCCTACGGTAAGTAGTTCCCGGTTCGCGTCCAATCTGGCTGCCGCGCGGACTGTCCGCGATCGCGGCGTCGGTCAGTTTCGGAAGGAACTGCGTCGTGGAGTCCGGAATAATCATTCTTCAAAACAGGGACTACCTTTGTGGCCGGCCTTCTGATGCTCCTTAATGATGTGGCTCAACTCCGCATAGGACTTTTCCAGGGCCCTTCGTTCCTCGTCGGATAAGGTTGGGTCCTCCAGCGCGGTCACAATTTCGTCGAATTGTCCCTCAAGCAGTTCGAGTTCTTCGCAAAGCATGGCGACCTCCCCATCATGAGCGCCGTTGCGCCCCGGAAGCGGTTCTGGTGTGAATGGGCGGTCGCTGGACGGCCGCATGTGCCAGTCTGCGTACGGCCGCCCAGCGCTGCGTTACAGTTAACAGTTCTCGAATCCTCGCCCCGCACCAACCGGTGTCATGCGCCGGCCCGGGCGAGCAATTCCTTCTTCCCGAGTCCCAACACTCCGTGCTTCTCGCCGACCTTCTTGAAGGCCTCGATGGCAAAATCCAGGTGATGTTTCTCGTGCGCGGCAGACAGCTGCGTGCGAATCCGGGCCTGTCCCTTGGCCACGACCGGGAAGAAGAAGCCGATCGCATACACGCCTTCGGCGAACAGGTCGCGCGCGAAGTCCTGCGCCAGTTTGGCCTCGTAGAGCATCACCGGCACGATCGGGCTCTCCCCTTCCTTGATGTCGAACCCGGCATCCTTCAGCAGTCCGCGCCAGTACTGGGCATTCCATTCCAGCTTGTCGCGGCGCTCGGTAGTCGCGGTGATCAGTTCCAGCACCTTCAGCGCACCCGCGACAATGACCGGCGCCACGGAGTTGGAGAAGAGAAATGGACGCGCCCGCTGGCGGCACATCTCCACCAATTCGCGCCGCCCGCTGACGCAACCGCCGGAAGCGCCGCCCAGCGCCTTGCCCAGCGTGGTCGTGATCACGTCAATCTTCCCCAAGACGCCGCAATGCTCGTGCGTCCCGCGTCCGGTGCGGCCGATGAAACCGCTGGCGTGCGAGTCGTCGAGGAACACCATGGCGTCATACTTTTCGGCGAGCTCGACGATTTCATCGAGCTTGGCCATGTCGCCGTCCATGGAGAAGACGCCGTCGGTGATGATCATGCGCGAGCGCTTGTCCATGTGCTCTTGCAGCTTCTCCTCCAGATGGCCCATGTCGGAATGCTTGAACGTGTCCTGCATCGCTTTGCACAGGCGCATTCCATCCACGATGGAGGCATGCACCAGCCGGTCGGCGATCATCACGTCCTGCTCGTTCAAGCAAGCTTCGAAGAAGCCGGCGTTCGCGTCCATGCAGGAAGGGAAGAGAAGTGTATCTTCGGTCCCGAGAAATTCCGTGAGCCGGTTCTCGAGTTCGCGATGAATGTCCTGCGTGCCGCAGATAAAGCGCACCGAGGACATGCCATAGCCGCGGCTGTCCAATCCGGCGTGCGCCGCTGCGATCACCTCGGGATGGCTGGATAGTCCCAGATAGTTGTTCGCGCAAATGTTTATGCACTTCTTGATTTTCGAGCCGGCCGGAAACTCGACTTCAATCTCCGACCACTGCGGTGAATGGATGTAGCGCTCTTCCTTGAAGAGGCCGGCGGCTTTGATCGTCTCGATCTCGGCTTGGTAACGATTGCGAAATGCATCAATGAAGGCCATAACGTTCCTCGGTGATTACAAGAATGAGTGCTGTGCCGGCGGCCAAGGCGCCCCGTCCGGCGCCGCAGACGCAAGCAACTTCGGTTGCGGACATGTTTGTCCGGTGTAACCGCGTCTTCACACAGCGACGGGTTGCGCTTTCTGAAACTTGTGTACCAGCGCAACAATTTTCTGCACGGTGTCGAAGGCGTCAGGCGTTGCGCAGGCGTCGGGAATCTGGATGTTGCACTTTTTTTCCAGGAAGCGCTTGAGCGACACCATCGAGAACGAATCCACAATCCCGCCTGAAATCAGCGGAGTGGTCTCGGTGATTTCGCGCTCGTCGCCTTCTTCTAGATACTCCCGGATCACGTAATCGCGAACTAATTTAGTGATTTCATCCATGGTTGTTGTGTCCTGCTTCCTTGGTTGTTGGCTTAGTCATCCATGATGGTGGAGAGGTCCCCCACCGGTTCGTTGAACTCCTTGCAGCGCAGAACGCGACGCACGATCTTGCCGCTGCGCGTTTTCGGCAGAGAGTCAACAAACTCAATCGCCTGCGGCATGGCCAGCGGCGACAGTCGCTTGCGAATGTGGTTCATGATTTCCAGTTCCAGATCGTCGCTTGGTTCATAGCCCCGTTTCAGAGTTACGAATGCTTTCACCACTTCCATATTGACTGGGTCGGGCTTGGCGACCGCGGCCGACTCGTACACCGCGGGATGTTCCAGCAGCGCCGACTCGATCTCGAAGGGTCCGACGAGATGTCCGCCGGTGTTGATCACGTCATCGTCGCGGCCCATGAACCAGTAGTAGCCATCGGCGTCGATGGAGGCGCGGTCCCCGCACAGATACCAGCCGTTCTTGAACTTCGCCTTGAACCCGGCCTCGTTGTTCCAGTAGCCGCGGACCTGCGACGGCCAGCCGGGACGCAGCGCGATCAATCCCGCAATCCCCGGCTCGGTGATGGGTTCGTACGTCTTGGTATTCAGCACCGCCGCGGTGATTCCCGGGAATGGTCTCCCCATGGAACCGGGTTTGATCGGCATCCCGGGGAAATTGGTGATCACGATGCAGCCGGTCTCGGTCTGCCAGAAAGTGTCGTGGAAGGGCTTGCCGAAGGCCTGCTCTGACCAGATGACCGCTTCGGCATTGAGCGGCTCTCCCACACTCGCCAGATACCGCAGGCTCGACAAGTCATGCCGGCGCACGACCTCGGTGCCTTCCTTCATCAGCAAGCGGATCGCCGTAGGCGCCGAATACCAAACCGTGACCCGGTGCTTCTCGATGAACTCGTACCATCGTTCTGCGTTGAAGCCGGAATCGAGCACCACCTGCGTCGTGCCGTTCGACCACGGGCCGATGATGCCGTACGACGTGCCGGTGACCCAGCCCGGATCGGCGTTGCACCAATAGATGTCATCGGGCTGCAGATCCAAAACCCATTTCGAAGTGAGGTACTGCGAAATGATGGAGTAGTGCACGTGCTGCGCGCCTTTGGGCTGCCCAGTGGTGCCGGAGGTGTAATGCAGGACCGAGGGCGACTCGGCCACCGTCGGATAAACCGCGAACTCTTCGACCCGCGGCGCCCGCTTCATGTCGAACGACACTTCGCGAGCTTGCAGCGCAGAGTCGCCTGCATCCACCACGATGATGTGCCGCAAGTTCGGAAGCTGCTCGCGAATCTTGCGCACTTTGTGGAGGTGTTTCTTTTGCGTAACGATGGCCGAGGTGTTCGCGTTTTGCAGCCGGACGAGCAGCGACTCATCGCCGAAAGCCGAGAATAGCGGCTGCGCAACTGCACCCGTTTTCAGGATGCCAAGAAATCCGATGTACAACTCGGGCACCCGGTCCATGAACAGGCAGACGCGTTCGCCGGGCTGGATGCCCAGAGCGCAGACAAACTGCGCCACGGTGTTCGACAAAACCCGCAGGTCATCGAAGGTGAACTGCTGATGATTGCCCTGGAAATCTTCCCAGTAGAGGGCCACCTTGTCTGCCATTCCCAGGTGGCAGATGCGGTCGCTGCACATCCAGCCAATGTTGATGGCCTGGCCGGGCTGGTAGCCTAACTCCCGCTCCGCGATGGACCAGTCGAAGTTGGCGGTAAGTTCCGCATACGATTTCGCGGTCAGTTCTTCGCAGACCGCCGAGTTACTCATAGGCATCTCCGATCCTCTCCGATCATCGCGCCTATGGCCGCTCAAGACTCCAGAATGACCATCGCGCCAGTTTGTTTTGCAGCGGCGGCAATTGAAACTTTGATGTGCCGTACACCCAAGTGTTCCGCTTCCGACTTCAAGCGATCATGCAGAACGACTACATACTCGCCGTTGTTGTCCCGGCCTATCTCCACTTCGCGAAATGTTGCCCAATCGCTGACTCCAACCCCCAGCGCTTTCAGGG
>Ga0187880_1004170_pt1 | contig 10752 bp, 8 predicted proteins | sample June2016WEW_19_4_FD_132998 | JGI IMG/M metagenome (GOLD analysis project Ga0187880, IMG submission 132998) | Peatland microbial communities from SPRUCE experiment site at the Marcell Experimental Forest, Minnesota, USA - June2016WEW_19_40 | ecosystem: Environmental > Terrestrial > Soil > Wetlands...
GCCGCCATCAGCCCGCGCAACGGGGACGCTGTGGCCATCCGGCTCAAAGTCGGCGCGGTCTTGCCCTCCGACCTGCTCGGCGACTTCGCCCTTACCGCGCAGCCGTCCCCACCCGCGAACCTCTTTCTGGCCCTCGGATTCCTGTCCGACAAACTCGGCGTTCCCGACCAGGCCAACCTGCTGGTCGCCGGTCCGGTCCTGGCAAAACCACAGCCCCGCCCGTGGGATGGCCTGCGCAACCAAGTGAGGCGCTGGTTATTTGTACATGCGCCTCAGCGTCGCATAAACCAATCGGGTCCGATAATCGGTTACTACCGGTCGGATACATCGAGCCTAGCCGCGCGTCTTGCCCGCAGACTTGAATCGAAACGCGAGTACCCAGTCCCGGACGTACTGGCCCTACCCTGGCTGAACACAGAATTGGCCCGCGCGTGGCTGCCGGAAGACGCTGGGCTTGCCGTGCGCACAGTCGAACAGCCGCAGAGTGCGACCGGCGGTGAGTATATCCGGCCATGCGCCGAGGTGGCTAGTTCACGCATTTTCCTCGAACCGGCGGTCGTCGCCGCCGCGCTAAAGCCCAGAACCGTCTTGCTCACCAACCACGAAGCCTATCGCGCCGACGCACCAAGCGATGTCGCCTTCGCTCAGCTCGTCACCAACGGCGTCCCCGTTCTTACTTACCTAGCGAACCTCATCCGCGCTGATGATCGGGCCACTCCCTACTCGATGGTTACCGCAGCCAGCGGCGCGTTGGTATCCGCGGACATGGGTGACGACGAGATTCTCGTCAACCAGTGGCTCGCAGACGACTTGCGGGTCAAACCGGGCGATTCCGTTGAGCTGAGCTACTACCTCGTGGACTCCGGCAGCCACCTGGTCGAGCGCACAAATACTTTCCGCGTGCACCAAATTGTGCCGCTCAAAGGCATCTATGCTGACCGGACGCTGATGCCCGAGTTCCCGGGACTGGCAAAAGCCGAGAGCACGCATGATTGGGACGCGGGCTTCCCGCTGGTTTATCCGATCCGCGCCGAGGACGAGGCCTACTGGAAAGCCTACCGCGGCACGCCGAAGGCGTTTGTGACCCTGGCGGCGGGTCAGGCGATGTGGGCCAACCGTTTCGGGGCGCTCACGGCGGTCAGGTATGAGGTGCGGACCAATAGCTTTGCCAGCACTTACCGCGAGGCCGTGTACCGCAACCTGCTTGCGAACTTGCAGCCAGCAGATGTCGGACTTCGGTTCCAGCCTGTCCGCGAACAGGCGCTCAAGTCAGCGGCGCAAGCGCAGGACTTCGGGCAACTGTTTCTGGGCTTTAGCATCTTCCTGGTCGTGGCGGCGCTGCTGCTGATGGCGCTGCTTTTCCAGTTCGGGCTGGAACAGCGGGCAGCCGAAGTGGGCACCCTCCTGGCCCTTGGGTTCACGCCCAGGCAGGTGCGGCGATTGTTTCTGATGGAGGGAGCGATGCTGGCGCTGGGGGGCAGCTTGCTCGGGGCGCTGGGCGGCCTCGGCTACGCCAAGGCCATGTTGTGGGGCTTGGCTACCGTTTGGCGGAGCGCCGTGGGGCCGTCCACGCTGCAATTCCACGCGACGCCGGCAACTCTGCTCATCGGCGTCTTCTCCGGCACGGTTATCGCCCTGCTGACGATTTGGGTGACCTTGCGCAAGCAAGCGAGGCAGCCCCCCTGCGAACTGCTCGGGGGGGAGATCCGAAGGCCGAAGGCCGAAGGCCGAAGCCGCGGAACGTGGATCGCGGTGGGCTCGGGCATGGCGGCAGCGGCAATCGTCATTTGGGCGCTGGTTACGGGCGAGAGCGCGAATGCCGGGGCTTTCTTCGGCGCAGGGGCGTTGCTGCTGGTAGCGGGATTGGGTTGGGCTGCGGCCTGGTTCGGCCGGCTGGCGCGTGGCGGCATTCCAGCAGGTGGTCGCCCCAGTCGGTCTGGCAAGGCGGATGAGATTGACGGCCTCCTCTCCCCGACCCTCTCATCCAAAGGGGGAGAGGGGGAACCACCCGCGCATTGTCCGCCAGATGGGTTTAAGGCGCAGTCGGGAGCGGCGCGGCTCACGCTCGGCGGGCTCGCGGTGCGGGGTTGCGCGCGGCGGCGCAAGCGCAGCCTGGCGACCGTCGCGCTATTGGCGTGCGGGGCTTTTCTCATTGTCGCCATCGGCGTGTTCCGGTTGGACGCCAACAGCGATGCGACCAAACGCACCTCCGGCACGGGCGGGTTTGCGCTGATTGGCGAAGCGACCATGCCGGTCGTGCAGGATTTGAATACTCGGGCGGGGCGTGAGTTCTTTGGGTTAGGCGAACAGGAGCTTGCGAACGTGAATGTGGCGCCGTTGCGCGTGCGTGCGGGGGACGAAGCCAGTTGCCTGAACCTGAACCGGGCGCAAAAGCCGCGCTTGCTCGGCGTGAAGCCGGAACTGCTGGCGGGCAGGTTCACCTTTGCGAACGTCGCGAAGGGGCTAGACCGGCGAAAGGGGTGGGAGCTGCTCCACGGTAGCAGAGGACGCAGGGAGGCTCTGACTGAGGAATCGCAAATGGCAAACGGCAAATCGCAAATAGACCAGAGCCGCCGCACGTCGGCGGCTACGGGGATGGAAGAAATTCCCGCCATTGGCGACGCCAACTCGATCCAATGGGCGCTCGGCAAGGAGATCGGGGATACAATTGATTGCGTGGATGAGCAGGGGCATGCCTTCAAGCTGCGGCTGGTCGGGGCAGTGGCGAATTCAATCTTGCAGGGAAGCCTGCTGATAGACGAGGCGGAGTTTGTGAAGCGGTTTCCGGGGGAGAGCGGCTACCGCATGTTCCTGCTGGATGCGCCGTCGAATGTCGTGCCGCAGGTTTCCGCCACATTATCCCGCGCCTTGCAGGACGTGGGCCTGGAACTGACGCCTGCGGCGGAGCGCTTGAATGCCTTCAACGCGGTGCAGAACACTTATCTGGGCACGTTCCAGGTTCTGGGCGGGCTGGGGTTGCTGCTCGGCAGCGCCGGGCTAGGCGTAGTCGTGCTGCGCAACGTGCTGGAGCGGCGCGGCGAACTGGGCTTACTGGTCGCCGTGGGCTTTCGGTGGCGGGCGCTGCAGCGGCTCGTCTTGAGCGAGCACGTCGTACTGCTGGGCCTGGGCCTGGGCATTGGGATCGCCGCGGCGTCGGTCGCAGTGCTGCCGGCCATACTGTCGCCGGGGACGCAACTGCCCTTTGTGTCGCTCGGGGTGACGCTGGCGGCGGTGCTGCTCAACGGCGCCTTATGGACGCAGCTTGCTTCGTGGTATGCCCTGCGCAGGAACTTATTGGAGGCGCTGCGGAATGAATGAAGCCGCCAAGTGGGGGTGGGGTCAGGGAACGCGGCCATGACTCGAAGACGCAAACTCACAAAGACGTTGATCGAACTGCTGGTAACGTGTCTCCTGATTGTCCTTATGCTGCGCTGGTTTGAACATAGCCAGGTCTATCACCCGGACCGGGTCCTGACCGCCACAGGTGCCGAACTCAGCCGGCCCTTCGAGGACGTCCACTTCACGGCCAGCGACGGCATCGAGCTAAACGGCTGGTTCTTCCCGGCGAGCACGAATTCTCATCGGCGGCGCCTGGTGGCGCTGGTTTGCCACGGCAACGCCGGTAATATCAGCCACCGGCTCGACATCTGCATCGCCCTGCTGGCAACCGGGGTCAACGTCTTTGTCTTCGACTATCGCGGCTACGGGCGGAGTCAGGGCCGGCCGAGCGAGGAAGGCACGTACCGTGACGCCCAGGCAGCGTACCAGTGGCTGCGGCAAAAGGGCTTTCCCGGCACGAACATCATTGCGTTCGGCGAGTCGCTGGGCGGCGGCGTCGCAGCGGAGTTGGCGGCGCGCGAACCGCTTGGCGGGCTGGTGTTGCAAAGCACGTTCACGAGCATCCCGGACATGGGCGCGGAATTGTTCCCCTGGTTGCCGGTGCGCTGGCTGGGCACCATCCGATACGACACGCGCAGCAAGCTGCCGCGTCTGAAAGTTCCTGTGCTGGTGATGCACAGCCCAACTGACGAACTGGTCAGATTCCATCATGGCCAAAGGAATTTCGCCGCGGCTAACGAGCCCAAGCTCTTTTGGGAGCTGAGAGGCGATCACAACAACCCGCTGGCCGACACCAAGCACTTTATCGCGGGCATGGAGAAGTTTCTCACCCTGATCGAGGCTGACCGCATCCCGGGCTCCAGCGGCACGGATTCCAATCCTACTCCAATATCGCCGGGCGCCAAGACGAACTGAGATTACTTCACACGTCGGCACTAGCAAGAAGAGCGCCCTTTCAAAGAAAGGCGGGGATCGCTCAAAGGCAGCTTGAGCCCTCGCTCAACCTGGCGGCCAGGACATGTGGCGGCCGCCAAGGATATGGCAGTGCAAGTGCGGCACGGCTTCGCCAGCATCAGGGCCGTTGTTAAAGACCAGGCGGAAACCGGATTGAGCCAGCCCCAACTTGTTCGCCACCTCCGCGGCTTTCAGCAGGAGATGCCCGAGAACCTGCTGGTTTTCCGGTGTGGCTTCAGCGATGCGCGGGATGGGCTTTCGTGGGACAATCAAGACATGCGTTGGAGCCTGTGGTTTGATGTCGTGAAAGGCCACCACCAGATCGTCCTCATAGACGATCGAGGCGGGAAGCTCGCGGGCGATGATCTTCTCGAACAGCGTTTTGCTCATTCCGATTCCTCCGGCCTACTCCACCACTAAAGCAAACTCCTCCGGCGCGGATTCAGCACTCAGACATTGGCGGAGGTAGGCCACAATTTCCCCCTCCAGGTCCTGGCACCGCACACCCCATCGCCGCGCTCCGGTCAGTTGCTTGACACAGCCGCGCAGCCCGCGAAAACGCAGCACCTGCGGGGCTTGCTGCAAGTGTCGCTGCAACTCGGCGCGCAGGCGCGCGAAGAACAGCAGCTCGCAGCCCGGCCCGGATTCGCGAGCCAGCCGGTGCAAATCGGACTCCAGCACGCGCTGCCGGGCGTTTGGGTGAGTGGGAGACTGGGCGGTGGCCGCGAAACCGCGCAGCAGTTTCTCGAGCGCCCCGGCGAATTCGCCGACGGACACAGTTTGCCGGCGCAGTTCATGTTTGAAGTAATGGAAGACTGCGTTGGCGGCGTGCCGGACGAACTCCGAATCGAATAACTCGGCAGTGTCGCCCTCCAGTTCCACGGAAACCATCTCGGCCGAATACGGCACGCTTTCGCCGGAGGCCAGTTCAAAAAGCAGACAGTCGGAGGCGAGCGTGATCATGCTTTGCCCTCAAGCTTGTTCACTTCGTGCACGAAATCGGTCGCTTCCTGGAATCGGCGGTACACGCTGGCAAAGCGAACGTAGGCCACGTCGTCCATCTGGCGCAACCCTTCCATGACCAGCTTGCCGATGGCTTCAGCGGGCACTTCGCGCTCATACTTATCCGTGACCTCATTGACAATCCTCTCGACCACATCTTCGATGGTCTTCGGGCTGATCGGACGCTTCTGGCAGGCCTTCTTGAGACCCGACATGAGCTTCTCCTTCGAGAATTCTTCCCGGCGACCATCGCGTTTGAGCACCATCAGACCGGCCCGCTCGACTTCCTCATAGGTCGTGAACCGGAATCCGCAAGCAATGCATTGGCGGCGGCGGCGAATCGTGGCCCCTTCTCGGGAGGAGCGAGAATCGATCACCTTATCGTCGTGGCCGCCGCATTTAGGACATCGCATATTGGTACTACCACTGCTAATTGTGGTGGTTGGCTTTGTACCACACAAAATATGGGGTAGTCAAGCCCCAGGAGCCGAGTTTCTGAACCACCTCAAGACCCGACTGCTGGAGAAGCATCTGCCAGCGAAGTCGGGATGGCGCCTTTCGAGCCTGGCCTTTCGGGTCTAAAAGACCTGCGGCACCCCTTCTTCGAGCATGCGCACTTTGTGGGTAAGCCCCTCTTGTGCGGCAAGCTGCCGCAGCCAACGGGGTGGCTCATCCAGATCTTCGAACGATAGCCGAAACGTGCCGTAGTGCATCGGCACCAGCCATCGGGCATGCAGGTCCTTAAAAGCTTTGATGGCCTCGTCCGGCCCCATGTGCATGTGGCGAAATGACTCCGGGTGGTAGGCGCCGATGGGCAGTAGAGCGATTTCCGGTCGGCAGGCTCTTCTGATCTCCTTGAATCCATCGAAGTAGGCACTATCGCCCGCGTGATAGATGCGTCGCCCCTGGTGTTCCAGCACGAACCCGCCGTAACCTCGCTGATGGTCGCGCAGGACGCGCGCGCCCCAGTGTTTGGAGGGGGTCAAGGTCACTTTCCAGTCGCGCTGGCAGAAACTTTCCCACCAGTCTAACTCGACCACGCGGCCAAAACCGAGGTTGTAGGCCAGGTCGCCAACGCCCCACGGCATGATGCCGATTTTCGGATGCGGTAACCGGCGAAGCGTGGGCTTGTGAAAATGATCAAAATGCGCGTGGGTCAGCAGCACCACATCAATCGGTGGCAAGTCCTTGATCTTCAAACCAGACCGCTTGATACGTTTCAGCAAGAAAAGCCAGTTCGCAAAGTTGGGATCAATCAGGACGTTCAGGTCGGTGAACTGGAGGAGAAACGAGGCGTGGCCAATCCAGGTTATGGCGACCTGGCCGAGGGTCAACTTGGGAAAGGCCGGGCGCTGGGATTGGCCGGTGCGCCTGGTCAACAGCGCTTTCCAGATCATCTCACGAAAGAAGGTGCGCGGGTTAAAGTGCTTGGCCGGCGTGAAATCCTTAAAAGATCGCGGGAGCGGCTGACGGCCCTGTGGCGGACGATACGGGGCATGTTTCGTCATAATTCGTTGTCAATCCTGTCGATACTACGCATTGAATAAAACTCAAATTGGCCCGTCCTACCTGTGTCGGTTACAGTATAAGCTGAAAAGTAATTTATGAAAAAGATAATCTTGGCTCTCACGACTCTGGCGATCGCCGGAGCAAGTGTTCAGACTGCCTCGGCTGGCGGCGGTGGATGGTCCACTGCTGGAAAGGTATTGGCTGGCATCACAGCCGGCGTGGTCATCGGCCAGGCCCTTGCCCCGCGCCCGGTCTATTATGCCGCACCGGCGCCGGTCTATTATCCTGCCCCGGGCTATGGCTACGCATACTCTTACGCGCCTGCAGTTCAACCGGCGGTCGTCTATGCCGCGCCCCGTCCGGTGGTCGTCTATCGTCCCCCGGTGTATGTCGCTCTGCCGGGCGTTAGCATTGGCTTCGGCTATTATGGCGGCTGCCGTCCCCATTATTATCGCCGCGGTGGTTGGTAGGGGCGATCGAACTAAGAGCCCGCCGGCGATAAGCCGGCGGGCTTTTTTGTGGCCCAACCCTCCGCCCTCGCTGGTGCCTAATAAAAGCCGAGCCGAACTTCATTGCTGGAAAGCCAATCTGAAGTCACCCCCGGCACACAGATTCCGCCCGGCTCGCTGGTGCTGGGTGCGCCGGCCAAAGTGGCAAGCGAGCTGATGCCGCAGGAACGGGCTGACCCGAAGATTCTCGCTGAGATATACGCTCGTGTCGCCGCATATTATCTGAAGCATCGAATCAACGTTCGACGGCAGGTGCCTTCGTGAACTGGAAGGCCAGCGCCTCAGGGAGTTCTGTCAGGCGCGGAAGGTGACCCGGTCTCAGGCTTCAGGCTGCTCGAACGAGAGTTCGTAGAGCTTGGCGTAAATGCGCCCTGCCTTAAGCAACTCGGCGTGCTTGCCCATTTCGACGATGCGCCCGCTGTCCAATACCACGATGAGATCAGCCCTTTTTATGGTGGACAGCCGATGGGCGATGCAGATCGTGGTGCGGCCTTGCATGAGTCCTTCGAGCGCCGCCTGGACGATCCGCTCGGCTTCGGTATCGAGCGCGCTGGTGGCCTCGTCCAGAATGAGGATCGGTGCGTTCCTCAGGATTGCCCGGGCGATAGCTAGCCGCTGCCGCTGGCCGCCGGAAACGTTGATGCCCTTCTCCCCAACCGGGGCATCGTAGCCCTGCTCTTTGTCTTCGGTAATGAAGTCATGGGCGTAGGCGTGTATGGCGGCTTGTTCGATCTCCGCGTCAGTAGCGCCGGGCCGGCCTAGGGCGATGTTGTTGCGGATCGTGTCATTGAACAAGAGGGTCTCCTGGGTCACCATCGCGATGTTGGCCCGCAGATCGAGGGAGGAGACATCCCGGATGTCGATGCCGCCGATGAGAATCGCGCCTTTGTCGGGATCGTAGAAACGGAGCAGGAGGTTGACGAGGCTGGTCTTGCCGGAACCGGTGCGGCCAACGAGAGCAACCAACTGGCCGGGCTGGATGGTCAGGTCGATGTCGTGGAGCACGGTTTTCTTATCATAGGAGAAGCTCACGCGTTCGAAGCGGATCGGGCTGCCGTGGGCTTGGAGCGATTTCGGATGGGCGGGTTCAGGCAGCGAGGTTTGTTGCGCGAGCAGCTCATAGACGGGCTCGACGGTGGCACACGCGAGGCTCAACTGGCTCTGCAATCGGCTGAGGTTCTTGAACGGCGCATAGAGACCAAAGACTGCGATAAAGAAGGCAAGCAGATTTCCCGCGGGCGCTTGTCCAGGGGCGACAAAAGCGAAATAAGCAAAGATAAGCGCGACGCCCATGGAACCGATGAATTCAATCAGCGGCCCGGGCAGTTCACTGGCGCGGACCGAGCGCATGAAAAAGCTGTTGATCGCGTTGACAGCATTGCGGAACTGGACCACAACCGTATCTTCGAGATTATAGGCCTTTACGACACGAATTCCGGTGAACGACTCATGGAGGACATTGGCAGCGCCGGCGAATCTCTGATGGATACCGGCATGCGTTCTGCGGAGCTTGCGACCGTAGATGATCACCGGGATGAGGCAAATCGGGAAGACAACCAGGGTGGCCAGACTCAAGAATGGTTGCATGCCAATCAACATGACCACCAGGACTATAATGGAAATGGGGTCGCGAATGATCGTCGCGAACGAGCCGTTAATGGTGTTGACCACCCCCATGGCGCCATCGATCCGGGCTGTTAGATCGCCAGTGCTGGTCCGGCTGAAGAAACCCATCGGCAAACGGATTGCGTGGTCGAACAACCTAACCCGCAAGTCGTTGGCGACTCGATAACCCACCCAGTTGAGCATATAGGCGTTTAGATACGTCAAGAGTCCCCGCAGCAACATCGCTCCGGGAATAAAGGCTATGACCAGCACCAACCTGGTCCGGGATGGTCTGCCGGTCGGGCGAAACCAGTTAATGATCTCATCCAGGATTCGCTTTGCCGAGGGCGGCAGGGACTGGAGGTTTTTCGTGCTGGCAGGGAGTGAACGGGACTCCAATTCCTGCGGGTAGGAGTCTTCCAGCAGCAACCGATTCAAGCGGGTCAAGTCCTTTCCTTGCGGGGTTTGCTCCAGCAGCTTCCTGGTCTCAGGCCGCAAGTTGACGGTACGGAACCGGCCCTCCTCGTAAATTGGCTGGCCCACGAGAGTCAGGTTAAGGACTCCAAGCAAGGCCGCCTGGAGTTGGTCCGGGACCGCATTTGAGAGTTGATATTGCGCCAGGGCTTGCTGAGCAGCGGCGTCAACCTTCGCGCTTAGGAGGGCGGACACGGCATCGGATTTGAGCGTGAGTTTTCTTGCCAGCCCCAGCGGATCCTTGATGTCGCTGATTGAAAAAGCAGTGACCGCTTTCTCGATAGGGAAAACCGTATCCAGAGCCAGCTTGAGCGAGAGAGGCAAGGTGAAAGCCAGGACGCCAGACAAAAAGCCACAAACCACCCCGAGCGCGAACCGGAATCGGTAAGGCCTTACCAATTTCAGCACCTTTTTCAGATAATCTAACATTACTCGAACGGAATTATGGAACAGGCTCCGCTGCCATGCGAGCAGTTTATGGAGCGATATGGACAGAGGGACATGGAACAATGGAGTGATGCGAAATCATCCAGCGGCAGCGTCAACTATTTTCTGGCTCTCTACCAATCCGTTCAGCCCAGCAGAGCCATGACCTGCTCTGGCGTGATGCGGGCCAAACACAGCGCTCTATCTGTTGCGGCGCAGGGCGGATTTCTTAAGTTCGCGCAGGGACACAGCGCCAGCAGGTGCTTGTGCGCTGGGCCGCGCGGCAACCATTCGACGGTTCCGGCGTAATCGCGGAACAGCGCCAGGGTAGGCACCCCCAGCGCCAGGGCCAGGTGGAGGACTCCGGAATCCGCCCCCACATGCAACCGGGACCGTTGCAGGACTGCGGCCAACTCGGCAATGGTCATGCCCGAGGGCAGCACCGTCAGGCGGTCATCGCCCCCCACGCCCGCCGCCAGCGACCGCAACCGTTCCTGCTCGCGGGCATTGGCGCTCCCGGTGGCAATAATCCGTGCCGATGGTTCCCTAGCCAACAACCGCTTGGCCAGCTCAACCCAATGCTCCAACGGCCATTCTTTGAGCGGAGTGCTGGCGTTGATCGAGAAATGAATCGCGCCAGCGGGCACCCGCGCTGCGGCCCACTGCACCGCCGTCTCCGGGAGCCGCAAGTCCCAACGGAACGCCGCCAGCTCAAGCCCGCACGCTGCCAGTATCTGCCGCCGTTGCTCATACACCGGCAGTTCGGGACTGGGGTGGGGGACCTGGTCGCGGACCAGCCAGGGGCTCCAGAAGTGTTTCCTTCCGCCGACAACGGCGACGCTCCACCGCGCTCCCGACAGCGCCGTTATGAAGAGGGTTCGATCAGCGCCGCTGAAGTTGAAGGCCGCATCGAACCGCTCGCGGCGCAAAGCCA
>Ga0187880_1004171_pt1 | contig 10752 bp, 6 predicted proteins | sample June2016WEW_19_4_FD_132998 | JGI IMG/M metagenome (GOLD analysis project Ga0187880, IMG submission 132998) | Peatland microbial communities from SPRUCE experiment site at the Marcell Experimental Forest, Minnesota, USA - June2016WEW_19_40 | ecosystem: Environmental > Terrestrial > Soil > Wetlands...
CGTCATATAGAAGTGCAGATCATCGGGGATGGATCGGGCAACGTGAGCCATCTCTGGGAGCGCGAATGCAGCATCCAGCGCCGCAATCAGAAGATCGTGGAGATAGCGCCGAGCCCGGGACTGGCGCCGGCGCTTCGCGATCGGCTGACAGCGGCCGCGGTGCGGATGGCCAAGGAGGTGCGGTACGACAACCTCGGCACGTTCGAGTTTCTGGTCAACGACGACGGGTCCGCGAGCAACGGCGAGGCGGGCTTTGCGTTCATCGAGGCCAACCCGCGGCTCCAGGTCGAGCACACCGTCACAGAGGAGGTGACGGGAATCGATCTCGTCAAGCTGCAAATTCAACTGGCGGCAGGCCACTCGCTGGCGGAGCTCGGGATGCAACAAGCGGACATTCCCAAACCGCGCGGGATGGCGATGCAGGTGCGAATCAACATGGAATCGATGCGGGCCGATGGCAGCGCGAAACCGGCGGGTGGAACGATCACCGCGTTCGAGGCACCGTCGGGACCGCGCGTGCGGACCGATTCGTTCGCCTATGCGGGATACACGACGAGCCCGAACTTCGATTCGATCCTCGCCAAACTCATCGCGCACTCGCACTCGTCGGACTTCGCCGACGTGGTGGCGAAAACATATCGCGCGCTATGCGAATTCAGAATCGAGGGCGTGGCGACCAACATTGGATTCCTGCAGAGCATCCTGCAGCATCCCGAGTTCGTCGCGAATCGTGTGTACACGCGCTTCGTCGAGGACAATATCGCCGCGCTGGTCGGCGGTGCGCAATCCGGGCATCAGCGGCTGTTCTTCGAGCATTCAGCGCCGGCTCCCAGAGCCGGCACCGAGCATGCCGGGGCACGGCGCGCTGGAGCAAAGATCGACGCGAGCGATCCGCTGGCGGTGCTCCATCATGGCAAATCCGGCATTCAACCGCCGTCGCCATCGGCGGCTTCCACCACCGCCGCGGCAGCGCAATCGCACGACATCAGGGGGCCTGAGAACACGGTCGCGATCGAGGCGCCGATGCAGGGCACGATCGTTTCCGTCGATGTCAGCGAAGGCGACCGGGTACATCGCGGCCAGCAACTGTTCATCATGGAAGCGATGAAAATGGAGCACGTCATCGCGGCAGACAAGAGCGGGATCGTGCGGCGCATCACGGTGGCCAAGGGCGATGCAATCTTCGAAGGGCATCCACTGGCCTTTATCGAGGAGGCCGAGGTCGAAACGGCGCATTGCGACGCGGCCGAAGACGTGGACCTGGATCGCGTGCGTCCCGATCTCGCGGAAGTGATCGAGCGTCATGCGCTCGGACTCGACGCCGCGCGGCCCGACGCGGTCGCGCGCCGGCGCAAGACCGGGCAGCGCACCACTCGCGAAAATATCGACGACCTGTGCGACCCGGGCACCTTCGTCGAGTACGGTCCGCTGGTGATCGCGGCGCAGCGGCGGCGGCGCACGATCGAGGACCTGATCAAGAACACGCCGGCTGACGGAATGGTCGCCGGAATCGGACGCGTCAACGGCGACCTGTTCGACGAATCCAAGGCGCAATGCATCCTGATGTCGTACGATTACACCGTGCTGGCCGGCACGCAGGGCGCACAGAACCATCGCAAGAAAGACCGGATGTTCGAAATCGCGCAGAAGTCGCGCATCCCGGTGGTGTTCTTCACCGAGGGCGGCGGCGGGCGTCCGGGCGATACCGACGGGCTTGGCGTGGCAGGACTCGACTGCCTGGCGTTCAACTACTGGGGAAAGTTGAGCGGCCTGGTGCCGCTGGTAGGTATCAACTCCGGCCGGTGCTTCGCCGGCAATGCGGCATTGCTCGGATGCTGCGACGTAGTAATCGCCACGAGGGGATCCAACATCGGGATGGGCGGGCCTGCGATGATCGAAGGCGGCGGACTGGGTATTTTTCGACCGGAAGAAGTAGGACCGATGGACGTGCAAGTGGCTAATGGCGTGGTAGACATTCCAGTCGCCGACGAGGCCGAAGCAGTACTAGTGGCCAAGAAGTACCTATCCTACTTTCAGGGAGAGGTTCGCGACTGGGAATGCGCCGACCAGCGTTTGTTGCGCTCGATCATTCCCGAGAATCGGCTTCGCATCTACGATGTCCGATCGGTCATCGAGACCATGGCCGATACCGGATCGGTGCTCGAGATACGCCGGCAGTTCGGCCCCGGGATGGTGACGGCGTTGATCAGGATCGAAGGACGTCCGGTCGGACTGATCGCGAACAACCCGGTTTATCTGGCAGGCGCAATCGACAGCAACGGCGCCGACAAGGCCGCGCGGTTCATGCAGCTTTGCGACGCGTTCGACATTCCGCTGGTGTTCCTGTGCGACACTCCCGGGATCATGGTTGGTCCCGAGGTCGAGAAGACGGCGCTGGTGCGGCATGCGGCGCGGATGTTCGTGACCGGCGCAAACATCAGCGTGCCGTTTTTTACGATCGTGCTGCGCAAGGGCTACGGACTGGGCGCGCAGGCGATGGCGGGCGGCAGCTTCAACGCGCCATTTTTCACGGTCGCGTGGCCGACCGGAGAGTTCGGCGGCATGGGTCTGGAGGGAGCGGTGAAGCTCGGCTATCGCAACGAGCTCGCCGCGGTCGAGGAGCCCGGGAAGCGCAAAGAACTGTTCGACGAAATGGTGGAGCGGATGTATCGCCACGGGAAAGCGGTGAACACCGCGACGCACTTCGAGATCGACGACGTCATCGATCCGTTCGACTCGCGCAAATGGATCGCCGCGGGTCTGCGCGCGACGCCGCCAAACGCGCCGCGCACCGGCAAGAAGCGGCCCAACGTCGATACCTGGTGACAGGCGCCGCGCCGCATATGGGTACGATGCTTGCGCGATCGCGATCGATGTTAAATCATCGCGACATGAGCGTGACCGAAGCGGAATCAAAGACTGTTGCGCAGCGCCCGGCTGCGCTGCGCCGCCGCACGACCGAACGGGCGCGTGCGGGAGGATAAGCGCATCCCCGCGTTCGCCGCCGGTGAGGTCCCCAAGTCGCGCTCGCTCGCAGGCGCATTCGGCGCGTTCGTGGTCTATCAGGCGCTGTCAATTCTCTTCTATGGACGGGGGATGATTTTCCGATTGGCCGAGGTTCATGCGGGCAATCGGCGCGACCCGCAAATCTTCATCTGGTGTTTTCAATGGTGGCCGCAGGCGATCGCGCAGCGCCTCGACGCGTTCCATCCGCGAATCATCTGGGCGCCCGAGGGCGTTGATCTTGCGTGGGTCACCAGCGTGCCGCTGCCAAGCCTGATTGCCGCTCCATTGACGGCGCGCTATGGCGCGGTGGTCTCCTACAACCTCGCGACTCTGTTGATGCCGGCGCTGGCGGCGCTGACTGCGTTCCTGCTCATTCGGCGGATCGCAGGCTCGACGTGGCCCGCGATGCTGGGCGGGTACCTCTTCGGTTTCTCGCCCTACATGATCGGCCATCAAGCCGCAGGCCATTCGGTGTTGACCGCGGCATTTCTGGCGCCGGTGGTCGTTTATCTCGCGCTGCTAAGGTTGGATGAAAAAGTCGCGCGGCCATGGTTAGTGATCACACTGGCGACCGCGCTCACCTGCCAGTTCCTGATCAGCCTGGAAATTTTTGCGACGATCGTGATGTTCGGCGCAGCCGCACTAATCGTCGCATGGCTCACGATTCCCGCGATATCCGCGCGCATCCGCGACCTCGCGATACTTTCCGCGATGGCGCTCGCTGCGTCGATCGTCGTGCTGACGCCTTATTTGTACCGGGTCGTCGTCGCCAGCGGCCTTTCATCGCATCCGCTCTGGAACACGACTCCGTTCAGCACCGATTTGCTCGAGATGTTCATCCCAACGAGCACTCTGATGTTGGGTCACCTGCCGCCGCTCCACGCGATCTCGAGCCGCTACTCGCACAAGGTGATCGAGAACGGCGCATACATAGGCGTCCCGCTTGTCGTCATTGTGGTGTTGTTCCTCAAATCGCGATGGAAGCGGCCCGAGGCGCGCTTTGCGGCGATCATGCTCGCGATGCTTTATGTCGCATCGTATGGAGCGCGGCTTCACGTTGCGGGCTATGTGTTGTTCGCGATGCCGTGGAAGCTTCTGACGCGCGTGCCGCTCATCAACAGCGCGTTTCCGGATCGCTTTACGATGTATATCTTTCTGATCGTTGCCCCGATCGCGTCGCTCTGGATCGCGGAACTTCGCGCGAGCGCCGCCGCAAAAGCCGCGATCGTCGCCGCGGTAGTGTTGTTCATGCTTCCCGATCTGAACGCCGGGCGATTCGTGTATGAGCTCGACACGCCCGACTTCTTCAGGTCCGGCACCTACCGCAACTATCTCACCCAGGGCGAGACAATCCTCGCGCTGCCGTTCGGCGAGATGGGCAGCGCGATGTACTGGCAGGCAGCGGCGAAGATGAATTTCGGGATCGCTGAAGGACACTTCGGGCCGACGCCGACGTCATTTCTTGCGTGGCCGATCGTCGGCGCATTTCTCGACGGCGGCGAAATTCCCGATGCGCCCGCGCAGCTCAACGCCTTCATGGCGACGCACGGCGTGACCGCGGTCGTCTTTCGGCAGCAGGATCCGTCGGCGGCGCAGTGGCGCGCGATGCTCGAGTCGGGCGGAGCCAAACTTCAGGCGATCGATGACGTGGTGCTCGCGCGTCCCGACCCCGCTACGCTCGAGCGACTGCGCGGCGCGAGCGCCGTCGAGATGGAATGCCGGCTCGACGACGCTCGATTCGCGGCGCTGCTCGATGCGGCGGATCGATATCTCGCGGGCGGCCGGCCCCCCGCTGACCTCTCTCCCTTTCGGGCGCAACAACTGGGCCTGCTGCCGCCCGGATGGGTGCGCAATGACGACGGCGCGTATTCGTCGGAAGGTCTGTGGCTGTCGCCGGAGAACAAAGGGCGCGTGAGCGTCGGCGTGCGAGCCTCGTACGCATGCGCTCAGCGACTGGTCGCGAGTTATGGCGCGGGAGCCGCACAGACGTACTTTCCATATCCGCGCCCGCTCGAGTCTCACCCGAGAGGCGACCTCTTCCAGCGCAAACTCGTGATGGTCTTTACGCGCGAGGCGCTCGCGCATGCCGCCGCCGGCGCCCGCGTTGGCCTGAGATCGCCGTAAGCCACGCGCCGCGGGTGATTCCCACTTTTTCCAATCGCGTGTTTAGGTTCCTGACGGCACGCTCGCGATTTTTGCATTTCAAGCGCGGTACACTAAGCTGAAAACATGAACCGAATATCGACTCTGTTGATCGCAGTTGCGCTTCCAATCGCTTTCGCGGCTCCAGCGATCGCGCAGGAAGGAAATACGCTGGGCACCGTCGTCAACGGAAATACCACGACTACATTCAAGGCCGCCGACACTCGCGATATCGACACGCGAAAGCTCAAGACCTGGAACGCTTTCGCGGCCGAGCATCCGAAGGTCGCAAGCGAACTCGCCCACAATCCCGCGCTGATCAATGACGACGCCTATGCGAAGAAGCATAAGCAGCTCGGCGCGTTCTTCGCGGCGAATCCGGATATTCGCCAGGCAATGGCGGCGAATCCCGGCAACTACGTTGCGATTCCGCCGCGTCCCGGCGAATAGCCGCGCGCGCTGCGCAGTCTGATTCGATCGGCCAGCCTGAGGGTGTCAGCCGCAGGCAGTTCACGATCTGACGAAGGCCGCATTGTTTTCTTACGCCGCACCGCGAAATACGGATTCGCGATGCGCCCGCGAGAATGTCAAGTACCTGTTCGGAGTTGGATCAGAAAAACGAAAGCGTTGGACGCAGACGTCGGGTCACTCGCCGGTCCTTTCGCGTACCGTGCGGCGGGCGAAGCCTTTGGAGCGGCGCTTCTTGACCTTGGTCGCTTCCGTCTGTCGCGTCTCAGCGAAATCTATCATCGCCTGCTGGCAGGCCGGGGCGGCGTCCGCGGCAGTGGTCCTGACGTAGGTGCCGTCGGCCTGCATTTCCCACTGGCATCGATTGGGCCGCAACTGCAGGTCGAGCACGATGCGCAGCTCCTTGCGCAGTTGAGGGTCCTCGACTGGCGCGACGACTTCGACGCGACTTTCAAGATTGCGCTTCATGCAATCGGCGGAGCCGATGAAAAACTCCTCCGCTCCGCCATTGCGAAAATAAAAGATGCGGCCGTGTTCGAGGAACCGGCCAACAATGCTCACCACGCGCACGTTCTCCGACAGTCCCTGGATTCCCGGGCGCAGCCTGCAGGTGTCGCGGACAATCAGGTCAACCTTCACGCCCGCCTGCGAGGCGCGATAAAGCGCCCGCGTGATGTCCACGTCCTCGAGCGCGTTCATCTTGAACTGAATCAGTCCGGGTGATGCGGCCGAATTGAGCTTGATTTCGCGCTCTATTCGCGCCAACAGCGCGCGCTTGAGCACGGTCGGAGCCGGCAGAATCTTGCGATAGGGACGATCCGGCATATAGCCGGTCGTCAGGTAGTTGAACAGCTCGGTCAGGTCTTCGCCGATAGTGCCGTCGCAAGTCAGCAGTCCGTAGTCGGCATAAAATCTCGCCGTCCCGGGATGATAGTTGCCGGTGCCAATGTGTGCGTAACGGCGCAGACCGTTGTAGTCCTGGCGAACAACCAGGATCACCTTGCTGTGAGTCTTCAGACCCACGACGCCGTAGGTTACGTGAATTCCGAATTCCTCGAGCCTGGTCGCAAACTGGATGTTCGCAGCTTCGTCGAAGCGCGCCTTCAACTCGACCACCACCGCCACCTGCTTGCCGTTGCGCGCCGCGTCGCACAGGTAGCTGATGATTTTCGAGTCGGGCGAGGTACGATACAGCGTCATCTTGATCGCGCGGACCTTCGGGTCGTCCGCGGCTTCGCGCAAAAACCGTTCCACCGACGTCGAGAACGACTCGTAGGGATGCAGCAGCAGGAACGAACCGGCGTCGCGAATGACGTGGAAGATACTGCGCCCGACGGTGAGGCGCGGATGATCCACCGGATGATGCGGCGGATCGTGCAGCGCAGGCGCGTCGATCGCCGCAAGCTCTCCCAAGTCGCGCATCGAGAGCATCTCATCCACTTCGAACACGTCGGCGCGTTCGTCCAGTCCAAGTTCAGCTGCCAGCATTCCGCGATGAACGGGATTAATTCCGGACAGCACTTCGAGCCGCACGATTGGCGCGAAACGGCGATCGCGCAGCTCGGATTCGATCAGAGCCAGCAAGTCGTCGGCCTCGTCCTCGTCGCGCTCCGTGTTGGCGTTGCGCGTCACCCGAAAAAGCTCGTACGAGTCGATCAGCATCGAGGGAAACAGCAGATCGAGATTGTTCGCGACGACGTCCTCGAGCCGGACAAAATCACTTTGATTGCCGACCCGCAGAAAGCGCGGGATTCCGAACCCGATCGGCACTTTCACCCGCGCCATCAGCGGGTCGGAGTCGTTCTGGTAACGCGCCGTGACCAGCAGGTTGAGCGACAGATTCGAGACGAACGGGAACGGATGCGCAGGATCCATCGCCTGCGGCGTCACCAGCGGGAAAATGTTCTTGTAGTAATACTCGCGAATCGACTTGCGCTCGTCGGCCGAGAGGCTGGCGTACAGACGCACGCGGATGCCGTAGTTCTCGAGCTGGCTGAGAATTCGCGGACCAAGCTCGCGCTGTCGCTGCTCGAGTTCGCGCACCACCAGGTAACACTCCGCGATCTGTTGTTGCGGCGTGCGCCCGTCAACGGTCAGCTCGTGCATCCCCGCGACGACCTGCTGCTTGAGGCCGCCGATGCGCTTCATGAAGAACTCGTCGAGGTTCGACGCTGTAATCGCGAGAAACTTGAGCCGCTCGAGCAGCGGATTTCGTTCGTCTTCCGCTTCATGCAGAACGCGCCGATTGAACGCGAGCCACGTGAGTTCGCGATTGAGAAACAGGTCGGGCGACGTAAGGTCCTTGTCGATTCGCGGCGCCGGCGCCTTCTCGGCCGCCGAAACCGACCCGTCAACAACAGTCAGCACTGCCGACGGATCGACCACTCCTCCATTTTGAGGCGCCGGCACATCCGGAGCGCTCGTTGCGGCAACTATCGCGGGGCTATCCGCCTGGTTCGCCATATGCTCATCTGGTCCCATCCTGCCCCAAGCATTCTAGCCGCCCGCGCGGTCTATTGCCTATCCCGGCCCCCGGGCGAGAAATTTGTGAGTATTTCCGCGGTGTTATAGGATGTTGATTTGTTATCGACGGGCCGATTGTGCGATTCTTCTGACTGGTTTTTCATCCCGGTGGCAGCATGAATGATTATTTGTATGAAGTCGGACGCCGGCTGGTCGCGTTCGACACGGTCAGCGCAAAAAGCGATCTCGACGCGATGGAATACATCGCAGCCGAGCTCGGACCGCGGGGATTCAAAACCGCGCTTCAACCGTTCGAGTTGTTCGGAGTCTCGCAGGCCAACCTGGTCGCATGGGTCGGGCCGCCGCGCGCCGACGGCCTGATAATTTCAGGACACGTGGACACCGTCCCCTACGACGGACAGCCAGGATGGGAGCGGGAGCCGCTCAAACTCGAACCCGCGGGCGAGCGGATTTACGGCCGCGGCACCACCGACATGAAAGGATTCATCGCGCAATGCCTCGACGCGGCGCGCACCCTCGATTCAGCCAGGCTCAATCGCCCCGTGGTATTCGTATTCACCGCGAGCGAGGAAGTCGGTTGTCTCGGCGCGCATAGCGTCGCGCCGGCGCTCAAACAAATTTTAGGCGACACTCCCGTCCCGCGGCTGGCGTGGATCGGCGAGCCGACCTCGTACGCAGTATGTCACGCGCACAAGAGCATCGTTGCGTTCGAGGTAAGCGTCCGCGGCATCGGAGGCCATAGCGGCGCACCGGCGATGGGCGTCAACGCGATTGCGGTGATGGCGCGCGTGATCGACACGATCGGCCGTTTTCAGCAGGAACTCGCGGCGCGCCAAAGTGCTGACTATTCGGCGATTTTTCCCGACGCGCCGTACGACGTGCTGAATTTTGGAACCGTGCAGGGCGGAATCGCACTCAACATGATCGCCGAGCAATGCAAGCTGCGCATCAGCTATCGCACGCTGCCCAACGCCGATCCGCTCGACGTCTACCGGGAGATCGGGCGCCGGGTCGACGCACTCGACGGCCACGACTATGCGGGCCGCGAGCATCGCGCGAAAATTGAAGTCGGGCTTTTGAACGTCGTGCCGAGTCTCGACTCGCCGCGCGGGACGGCTCTGGAAGCCGCGCTGTTCGACGCAACCGGCGCGAACACTTCCGGCGGCGCGGTCTACGCCACCGACGGCGGATGGTTCACCGGCTCGGGCATCACCTCGCTCATCTGTGGGCCCGGCGATCTCGAGCAGGCGCATCAGCCCAACGAGCACATCCGCCGCGACGCCTTCGAACGCGGCCCCGCGATGATTCGCAAAGTGATCGAACGCCTGTGCTGCGCCGCGTGATCCTTCGCTTTGCTCAGGATTGCACAAAAAAAGCACGCGCCCACCCGTGTCATTCTAGAGCGAAAGCTGCTGGAGCGAAGAATCCCGCATCCGGGTTCCGTCGCTGCGCTCAGGATGACACAAAGAGCAGCCGCATCTTTTCTCTTCCCCCCGCCCCCTCTTGTTTATCTTCTGAAGAGCGGCACGAGTGTCCGATGGTTATGGCTCTGGCGGCAGGCCCTCGCCCTTTCTGATGCGGCGAATCTCATCACCAAAGGGGTCGGATAAATCGATGCCCCATTTTTCACACCACGCGTTGGCCTGCTCCGACAACTGCTCGGGCGAGCTGCCGTGCTTGTTCCAAACCCGCTCAATAAGCGCGTCCATCTGCTCTCGCGTGCCCACACGTTGCCCGTAGTTAAGTTGAGAGCCGCTCATTACCGAGTTGAGGCCGAGGTTGAAGCCCTGCTTGTATTCGCGCTTCGACATTCCCGCGTCACGTGCTTCGGCAACGGTCTCGACGAACGTCGCGAGGTCGGCGCAGCGTTTGTCGTCTTGCGCTCGTGTCGGGTTAGGGATAATTGCGCTGGCGAGCGCGAGCACTGTTAGTGCGGCAAGAGCTTCAAGCGCCTGGCGGCGTCTTTCGGGGCTTGGCATTGAAGCTTATCCTCCCGGCACCGCTTATCCCAAGAAGCGACCCGCAGGGCAAGAGGGGGCCCCGCGAGCCCGCGCCCCCAGTTTGTCAACGGCAACGCGCTTCGTACTCAGCGCATGCGTCGGGGTCAGGACCCTCGAAGCCTGGGTTGTGACAAGCGTCGTAAAAGTCGTAGCAATCCGGGCGCGTGGCCACGTTGAAGTCTTCGAGGGTGGCCTCGTGGACCTTGAGCTTCTTACCGCTCAGCACCTGGCGCTCGGATTCGCGACGCTCCTTGCCTGGTACGCTGCTCTCCGCTGACTCGCAGAGTATCCTGGAGCCAATATGAATGATGATCACGGCGCCGCCGCTCGGTCCGACGAAGTTGGTCTCTAGGGCCTTCTTGCCTTTAAGCTCCGGCGGCGGTTTCCAACCTTGACAATCAGGGTAGGTAGTCGCTAGCAGCGGGCTTGCACTGGCGACCGCAACTAGCGCGGCGAACGCCGGCTTCATCACTGTGTTGAGTTTCATATGGACCTCCTCCCTGCAAGCCGCACAGGGTCTTGGCTTGGTGGACTCAGGGACGTTGCTTGCCCGCTTCGTCGCACTCAATATCAGGCCCAGATCGCCACGCCGCTACGCCAAGGTGAGCGCTCTGATCCGCATGACACCACCAAGTCCCGTGACAGGCTGGAC
>Ga0187880_1004175_pt1 | contig 10746 bp, 7 predicted proteins | sample June2016WEW_19_4_FD_132998 | JGI IMG/M metagenome (GOLD analysis project Ga0187880, IMG submission 132998) | Peatland microbial communities from SPRUCE experiment site at the Marcell Experimental Forest, Minnesota, USA - June2016WEW_19_40 | ecosystem: Environmental > Terrestrial > Soil > Wetlands...
AATGTGACCAACGTGGATGTCGGGCAAGGGAGTTATGCCGGTCGTCTGATGGCGATTTGCGAGGACACCAATGGAGCGGTGCTGCTTTACACGGACAGCGGGCTGTTGGCGCGGTATCGGAACGGCAAGGTTGATGCCCGGCCGGTCGGCTCGGGTGCGGTCAGCACGTGCTGGGCACTGATTGCGGACGATTCCGGCCGCCTCTGGGCCGGCACGGATATGCAACTCCTTGCCCTCAACCCCAACTCACTGACACCCGAGAAGGAGAGCACTATCCGACTGAAGTTCCTCCTGGCCAGCAAGCGGGGAGGCTACTGGCTCTTGGCCGATGGCCGGATTCAGAGGTGGAACGGGGACCGCGTGGAACCTGATTGGGGCCCGTATCTGTGGACCAACACGCTGCCGATTGGGGCGGTGTGCGAGGACCGGGACGGCAACCTGGTGGTGGGCACCTTCGGCGACGGGGTCTATTGGTTTGACGCCCAAGGCAACTACGCGCGGATTTCCCAGGAGGAAGGCTTGTCGCACAACTCGGTGTTGGCGCTGACGGTTGATCGCGAGGGCTGCCTGTGGGTGGGAACCAGTGGGGGCGGCTTGAACCGGGTAAGACGCAAGCTTTTTGATGTGCTGGGACGGTCGAGCGGGTCGGTGGTGCAATCCGTGTGTGAGGATGGGCGGGAAGGGCTCTGGATCGGGTACACGGGCAACCGGGTGGACCATTACTCGAAGAGTGCGACGCAGCGATTCCGGCTCATCCCCGGCTCCCTCCCGGTGGATGTCAACCCGGACCTGTTGCTGGACGTGAAGTCGGTCTTCGTGGGGCGCAAGCAGGGAGCATTCGGCGGCAACTGGGTTCTGAGCGGCACCTCGGGTACTTGGGGGTGGCACGTCTTCCAACTTGAGCATGGCCAGTTTGCCCCGCTGACGAACCTGCCGGCTGCGACTGTCTCGGCTATCTTCCAGGACCGGGCGGGCCAAGTGTGGCTAGGCACTCAGGGCGGGCTGCTTCGAATAACGCAGGACGCCTTGAAACTCTTCACCGCCCGCGACGGGCTTTCGGCCGATGACGTGCGGGCCGTTGCCGAGGACCGGGAGGGCGACCTTTGGGTGGGAACCGAGGGGGGCGGGCTCAACCAGCTTCGAGACGGTCGCTTTACGTGCTTCACCAAAACGAACGGTCTGCCGGGCAATAGCGTTTCGGCGGCAGAGGTGGATGCGGAAGGGGTCTTGTGGGTTGCGACCTCGGGGGGGCTGGCGCGATACCAGGGCGGCAAGTGGACGCGTTATTCCAAGAAGCAGGGGCTGGCCAGCAACCGACTGGGCTACCTGTTGGAGGATGGACGCGGCCACCTTTGGGTGGGCTCCAACGCCGGTCTCATGCGGTTGAACAAGGAGGAACTGAACCGGTTTGCCGAGGACGGCAGCACCCCTATTTCGTGTCGCGTATATGGTGAAACAGACGGCCTACCAGCGACGGAATGCACCACCGGCTCCCAGCCGGGGGCGTGTCGCAGCGAGGATGGAACCTTGTGGTTCCCCACGATCCAGGGCCTGGCCTGGCTGAACCCCGCCCGGCTCAACCTCAATACCAACCCTCCGCCCGTGGTGATCGAATCCGTTCTGGTAGCCGACGAGTTGCAGAATCCCGACACCCTCCGGTCCGCGCCGCCGCGAGAGGTGACTATCCCTTCCGGCAAGGAGGGCCTGGAGATCCGGTTCGCGAGCCTGAACCTCGCTGCCCCGGACAAGGGGCGGTTCAAATACCGACTGGACGATTACGAGGCGAGCTGGAAAGAGCGGCCTGGCAATGACCGCAGGGCATTCTATGGCAAGCTGCCGCCGGGCGAGTATCATTTCCAAGTGACGGCCTGCAACGAGGATGACGTTTGGAGCCAGGCCGGGGCCACGTTGGCGGTCACCGTGCTGCCGCCGTTCTGGCAAACTTGGTGGTTCATAAGCCTGACCACGTTGGCCGTACTCAGCATGATCGTGGGCTCGGTGCACTACGTTTCCACGCAGCGATTGCAGCGCCAACTGGCCGCCATGCAGCAGAAGGAGGCCCTCGAGAAGGAACGGGCGCGGATAGCACGCGACATCCACGATCAGGTCGGGGCCAGCCTGACGCAGCTCTCGCTGCTCGGGGAGTTGGTCGAGAGCGATAAACACCACCCGGAAGAAGTCGAGGGGCATGCCCGGCAGATCGAGCAGACCGCCCTCGAAACCACGCGCGCGCTGGATGAGATCGTCTGGACGGTCAATCCTTCGAACGACACGCTGGACGGACTAATCACTTACGTCTGCAAGTATGCCCAGGACTACTTGGCGGTGGCCGGAGTGCGGTATCGGCTGGAGGTGCCGCCGCAGTTGCCCGGCACGCCAGTTTCCCCGGAACTGCGCCATAATGTGTTCCTGGCTTCGAAGGAGAGCATTACCAATGTCGTCCGGCACGCCCGGGCGACGGCGGTCGTGGTCCGTTTGCAGCTTGAAGCGGGCCGGTTCACGTTGGAGATACAGGACAATGGACGTGGTTTGGCCGGCCTGGACCCGAAGGCGGCGCAGACCCGAAATGGGCTGCGCAACATGCGCAAGCGGATGGAGGATATCGGCGGCAGCTTTTCGATTAGTCCTGCGCCGGAGGGCGGCACGTTGGTCCGTCTGATCGCTCCGCTGGGGAACGGTCGAATCTAAGAGCAATAGCAAAGACTTAAGCCATGCCAATCACAGTTTCCGTCGTAGAAGATAACGACCAGTTGCGCGGCACCCTGGCGCGCGTGATCAACCGGGCCGAGGGCTTCAAGTGCGTGAGTCAGTACGCCAACGCAGAAGCCGCAATAGCGGGCCTGCCAAAGGACAGGCCGGAGGTGGTCCTGATGGACATCAACCTGCCGGGAATGAACGGGGTGGAATGCGTGCGGCAGTTGAAGCAGCTCGCGCCGCAGGTCCAGTCGGTCATGCTCACGGTGTATGAGGACACGGAGAACATCTTTAATGCGCTGGCGGCCGGCGCGTCCGGCTACCTGCTCAAGCGCACTAAGACCGCCGAGTTGCTCGAGGCCCTTCGTGAAGTGAATCGGGGTGGGTCGCCGATGACGACCCATATCGCCCGCAAGGTCACGCAGTCATTTCAGAAGGCGGGCCCGTCCCCCCAGCCGACCGAGAACCTGTCCCAGCGCGAGCAGGAGGTGCTCGATTGCCTGAGCAACGGCTTCCTCTACAAGGAAATCGCCGACAAGCTGGGCATCAGCTACGAGACGGTGCACACCTACATCCGCCGCATTTACGAGAAGCTTCAGGTCCGAACGCGAACCGAAGCGGTCGCCAAGTTCTTGCGGCGTTAGGCCGGAATAATCGAGCAGGCCGCGAGTGCGCTCCGAATCGGGGTGCTGGCTTGCGGGGAATGGAGAAGCACGCTATTGTCCCCCCCAATGATTACTGCACACAGGGCGGGTTCTTGGGTTCGTATGACGGTATGTGGGCTTATCTGCCTTTTGCTGCAAACCGGTTCCAGCCGAGCGGAGGATTTTCGCCTGGAGTCGGTGGGTGTGCGCGGTGGCGTGTCCGCCAATAAGGGCAGGAACGAGTTCCACCAGGGGGAGTTCTTTGGGAATTGGAATCTGCCGTGGGGTTGGGACTTGGGCAAAGAGTGGCATCTGCAGTCCCGGCTGGACCTTTCGGTTGGCTGGCTGGGCGATTCCAGCCAGAGCGCCGCTGTGGGGACCCTCGGTCCGACGCTCGTGCTGGGCCGGGCTCGGTGGCCGGTATCCCTGGAAGGCGGGGTGAGCCCCACCTTGTTGAGCAGTTACGCATTTGAATTGAAGAGCTTAGGCACGGATATTCAATTCACCAGCCACGTGGGGTTGAACTGGGATTTTGCCGCGCACTGGCGCCTCGGCTACCGCTTTCAGCACATGTCCAACGCCGATCTGTCGCGGGACAATCCCGGTTTGAACATGCATCTGTTTGCCCTGAGCTACGTGTTTTGAGGTTTGCGGCACCGTCCTCGGCTACTGGTTTCAGGCTGCGGTCAACCCAATCAACCCCGGGCGGGTGCTTGACGGTCTGGCTTCGAAACCCCACTGTTTTCCTGTCGGAAACGACTATATTCTGGTTAGTTGAATCTTATGAGTAAAGCACAGGACCTTTTTGGAACGCTGCGCAGCTTCGATCTCGGGAATGGCCGGCAGGGGACGCTGTATGCGCTGCCACAACTGGAAAAGTCAGGAATAGGTCCGGTTTCCCGATTGCCGGTGTCGATCCGTCTGGTGCTGGAGTCGGTATTGCGCAATTGCGACGGCAAGCGAGTCTCGGAACAGAATGTTCGTGCGCTGGCAAACTGGAAACCAACCGCGCCGCGCACCGAAGAGATCCCTTTTGTGGTGGCGCGCATCGTTTTGCAGGACTTCACTGGCGTGCCGTTGCTGGTGGACTTGGCGGCGATGCGCTCAGCCCTGGTGCGGCTGGGGAAGAATCCCAAGATGATCGAGCCGTTGGTGCCCGTGGATTTGGTGGTGGACCACTCGGTGCAGGTGGATTACGCCGGCACGCCGGATGCCATGAGCCGGAACTTGGAGCTGGAGTTCACGCGTAACCGAGAGCGCTACCAGTTTCTCAAGTGGGGCATGCAAGCCTTCGAAACCTTCAAGGTGGTGCCGCCGGGCATCGGCATCGTGCACCAGGTCAACCTCGAATACCTCGCCAAGGGTGTCTGGTCGTGCCCGTCAACTTTCAACGATCAACCCTCAACTCTCTTCTATCCCGACACGTTAGTTGGGACAGATTCGCACACGACGATGATCAATGGCCTGGGCATTGTGGGCTGGGGGGTGGGGGGCATTGAGGCGGAGGCGGGCATGCTCGGTCAGCCAGTCTATTTCCTGACCCCGGATGTGGTGGGGGTGCATCTGACGGGGGCGCTGCAGGAAGGCGTGACCGCAACGGACCTGGCGTTGACCGTCACACAGACGCTGCGCAAGGCGAAGGTGGTGGGCAAGTTCGTCGAGTTCTTCGGGCCGGGCGCCGCCGCTTTGCCAGTGGTGGACCGGGCGACGGTCGCCAACATGGCGCCCGAGTACGGAGCGACGATGGGCTTCTTCCCGATTGATGGGGAATGTGTGCGCTTTTTGCGGGCGACCGGCCGCAGCGAAGATCATTGCCGGATCTACGAGAATTACTACCGGGCGCAGGGGTTGTTCGGGATGCCGAAACAGGGCGAGATTCAGTATTCGGTCGAGCTGGCACTGGATTTGGCGACGGTGGTGCCAAGCGTGGCGGGACCGAAACGGCCGCAGGACAGAATCGAATTGCCAAACTTGAAGCGGGAGTTCCAAGCGGCGTTTACGAGGCCGGTCAACGAGAGCGGTTTCGGCAGGACGCTGGAGGAGTTGGGCAAGAGCTTCCTGGTTACCGCCAATGTTGGTGTCCATGCGGGCGGCGGCAGCCAGGAGCCGCTAATGCGGGGTGAGGCGCAGGCTCACAACACAAACCCGTTGACCGAGCTGGAAATGGCCAACAATCGGCCCACGCCCGACCGCGGGGTTGCGCCGGAAGGGGGGCATGGAGGACACATTCGGCACGGGAGCGTGTTGATTGCGGCGATCACCAGTTGCACCAATACGAGCAATCCGTCAGTAATGCTCGCGGCGGGGTTGCTGGCGAAGAAGGCGGTGGAGCGCGGGTTGCAGGTCAACCCGCTGGTCAAGGCGTCGCTGGCGCCCGGTTCGCGCGTCGTGAGCGACTACCTGGAGCGGACCGGTCTCCAGGAGTATTTGGATCAGTTGGGGTTCAACCTGGTCGGCTATGGCTGTACGACGTGCATCGGGAACTCCGGGCCGCTGCCGGCGGCGGTGGACGAAGCGATCGGCAAATACGATTTGATCGCAGCGTCGGTGCTGTCCGGGAACCGGAACTTTGAGGCGCGCGTGCATCAGAGCATCAAGGCCAACTTTCTGATGTCGCCCCCGCTGGTGGTGGCGTTTGCTTTGGCAGGGCGGGTGGACATTGATCTGAGCCGTGAGCCGATCGGCAAGGGGAAGGACGGACAGAACGTTTACCTGAAAGACATTTGGCCAACGTTGCAGGAGGTGCGTGATCTGATGCAATCGGCGCTCACGCCAGCCGTGTTCCGCCAGCTCTATCGCGATTTCGCCGGGCAGAACCCGAAGTGGAACGAGATCAAGACGGGCGCGGGGAACGAGTACCAATGGGACGCCACCAGCACGTATATCCAAGAACCTCCTTTCTTCCAGAAGTTCGGGCTGCAGCCCGGGGAAATCCGGGAGATCGAAGGTGCGCGGGCGCTGGGTATATTCGGTGACAGCGTGACGACGGATCACATTTCGCCTGCCGGCAGCATCAAAAAAAGCGCGCCCGCAGGGAGATACCTGACTGAGCGCGGCGTTCCGGTCGAGGAGTTCAACAGCTACGGTTCGCGCCGCGGCAACGACCAGGTAATGACGCGCGGGACGTTTGCAAACGTGCGGATCAAGAACCTGATGGTCCCAGGTACGGAGGGCGGCGTGACCCGGTGCTTTGCGAGCAAGGCGTGCGAATGCGCGCCGGGCGAACAGGCATCGATTTACGACGCGGCGATGGCCTACCAAAAGGAAGGGACGCCGCTGGTGGTCATTGCCGGGCAGGAATACGGCACCGGCAGCTCGCGGGATTGGGCGGCTAAGGGGACCGCCTTATTGGGCGTGAAGGCCGTGGTGGCGCAGAGCTTCGAGCGCATCCATCGTTCAAACCTGGTGGGCATGGGTGTGCTGCCGCTGCAATTCAAAGAAGGCACGAGTGCGCGCACCCTGAAGTTGGACGGCACCGAGAAGTTCGACGTGCTGGGTTTGGGCCAGGGGCTGAAACCGCAACAGGATCTGACCTTGCGGCTCACGCGCGCAAGCGGGCAGGTGGAGACCGTGCCAGTGAGTTGCAGGATCGATACGCCCATCGAGGTTGACTATTACCAGCATGGCGGGATTTTGCCATTCGTGCTGCGGCAGTTGGTGGCAGGGCAAGGCGCCGGCTCGGGGGCGAGCACGAGAGCGTGAACGCGCAGAGTCCCGACCCCGTGCGCGACGATGACCGGACTTGGCCGTGGGAAGCCCGGCGAAGGTATGATCAGAATTAGGGCGCAGAGCCGGATTTCGAGGCCGCCAAACCGACTGGGGGTGCTGTCTCTAGCGGACAAGATCATCCGGGCCGCTAGTCGTGAGCATCCGGCGGACGGAGTGATGCGAGCGGAGCTGAAGGGGCAAACTGGGCTGTGGCCGGAGGAACGGGCCCAGGTCAGCCGGGCGGTGTTTGCCTATTTCCGGTGGCGGAGTTGGCTGGAAGAGGGGAAGCCCGTTCGGGAGCAGGTGGAGCGCGCGTTGGAATTAGCCCAAAGGTATGCGCGTGAACCGGGGAGTTTTCCCGACGCAGAGCTGCTCTCCCGGGCGGTGCCGGGTTGGTTGGCAACTGTGATGAAGGTGACAGCACCGTGGGTGCGCGTCCTGCAAACGGAACCGCGGCTCTGGTTAAGAGCGCGGCGAGGACAGGGCAGGGTGCTCGCGGAGAAACTAGGCGATTGCCGCGTGTTTGGCGAGGGACTGCTGGCAGACGCTTTGGAATACCGCGGCCGCAGCGATCTGTTTCGCACAAAGGAGTTTCACGCGGGCGAATTTGAAGTGCAGGACCTCAGTTCGCAGGCGGTCGGACTGGTCTGCGCCCCGCGGCTGGGGGAGACCTGGTGGGACGCGTGCGCCGGCGAAGGCGGCAAGATGTTGCATCTTTCGGACCTGATAGAGAACAGGGGATTGATCTGGGCAAGCGATCGCGTCGCGTGGCGCCTGGCAACGCTCAAGCGGCGGGCGGCGCGGGCAAAGGTCTTCAATTATCGCTCTGTGGCCTGGGACGGCGGGCCGCGACTCCCAACGAAGACCAAGTTCGATGGAGTGCTGGTTGACGCGCCGTGCAGCGGGATTGGAACCTGGCACCGAAACCCGCACGCGCGATGGACCACGACGGCAGAGGATGTGAAGCAATTAGGCGATGTTCAGCAGCGGATACTCCTGCACGCGGCTGCGGCGGTCAAACCGGGCGGAAAGCTGGTGTATGCGGCATGCACTTTGGCGGATTTGGAGACAACGCGAGTGGTGCAGGGTTTTGAACGGCAGTGCGGAGAGTTTGAGCGGCTGTCGGTCCGCAACCCTTTGGCGCCCGGATTAACGCCGGGCGGCATACTTTCGCTGTGGCCGCAGGAATCGGGCGGCAACGGCATGTGCGTCGCCGCATGGGCCCGGACAACTGACTGAAGGCCATAGCGCGGAGCACTCAGCCAGCCTGGCCCGACTACACCGTCGGTCACTTAGTCACTGGTGCGGTGCGGTAGAGGTCGTCGGCTGTTGGGATACTGCTATCTTCCCAGACTCTATTCGGCCCGGCAGAGCGGATCATGACTTCATTATCGGAGAAGTAGAGGCGAAGCGGCGTCCCCCACGGGTCGAGGATTTCACCTTTGTCGTTCATGTCGCTCTTGCGCACCGCCAGGATCAGGACTTTCTTTTCAGTCCGACCCAGGAGGGCCTTGGCGATAGTGACGTTGTTGCCGGTGGGGTAGCTGCCGACAAATTCCCGGTACTGTTGGAGCCCCAAGATCAGATTATCCGCGTCGGTATTGAACTTGAGCACCTTGGGGTCAACGCGCCGTGGTGTCCAAGCTTTAGCCACCCACAGGACACCTGCGACGCCCAGCGCGATTATTACAATGGCCAGGGTTCTTTTCATAACAATTATTCGCCACTCACAGTTTCATCTGTCTGAGGCGAGGTGTAGCAGGAGGAGTGCCGGTACTGGCTCGAACGATGAGTTCGGCGGGCAAACGCCTGGATTCGGGGCGTTGCCCGCGCAATAACTGTTGCATGAGGTCCACGGCTGCCGAGCCCAGCCGGAATTTGGGTTGGCGGGTAGTCGTCAAGGGGACCCGGAAATGCGCTCCGAGGAGGATGTTTCCGAAGCCGGCCACTGAAATATCCTGAGGGATTTTGAAGCCATGACCTAGAAGCGTTTCCGCACAGCCAACAGCCACGACATCGTTGATCGCTTGCACGGCGGTGGCATCCGAGGATTCGTCAATCATCTGCAAGGCCGCTTTGGCCCCCTCCTCAATCGTGCGGCCGGCTTGGAACACGAGTTTATCGTCCACCTCAATGCTAGTTTCGCGTAAGGCCCGGCGATAACCCTCGAAGCGTTCCTGGGTCCAGGGTGTCGCGAGAGGGCCGGCGAAGAACGCAATACGCTTGTGCCCCAGTTTGAGCAAATGTTGCGTGGCGGCGTAACTGGCCAATAGGTCGTCAGTCTCAACGTTGACAAATTGGCTGCAGAAGGGAGCGGTATGGCCGAGAAGAACGGTGGGAATGCGGCGCGCAACCAATTCCTGGTAAATGTGTGATTCAGCCGCCATGCGATAGACAGGGCCGATGAATAACCCATCCACGCGCCGCGACAGGAACCGGCGGATGCAGGCTTCCTCCCGTTCCGGAATATTGAGAGTGTGAGCAAGCAGGACATCGTAGCCCAGCGCAGAGGCCCGCTCTTCGATGGCCAGGACGACGCGCGAGTAAATCGGATTGGTCATGGAAGAAATAATCAGGCCAAATAGTCGCGTGGTGCGGGTGCGCAAACCCTGAGCAACGGAATCCGGGAGATAGCCCATTTGCTGAGCCAGAAGCTTGATCCGGGTTTTGGTGGTGGCAGAAACGTCCGGCGCGTCTCGCAGGGCCTTCGAGACGGTCACCACCGATACGCCGGCCCGGCAGGCGATGTCCTTCAGCCGTATCATAGAGTGGCTCCTCGCCAATGGAGCTTGCAGCGCAGGGTTTCACAGAATGAACTCCCTGCCAGTTGCATCAAGCGCACAGTCCTCCTGCTGCGGCGGATCGTGATCTGGTCCCCGGCGGCCAGTTCGTTGACAACCTGGCCATCTGCGCTCAAGATAGTTGCGGGCTTGGGATTGATGATCTTGACGGAAATCGTAGCAGTCAGCGGTAGAATTAAGGAGCGGTTGGACAGCGTATGAGGGCAAATCGGGGTGAGGGCAAGAACCTCGGCCGTTGGGAATACCACAGCGCCGCCCGCGGCCAGTGAATAGGCGGTTGAGCCTGTAGGCGAGCTGACGATCAGGCCATCGCAGCGGTACCGCGTGAGCGGATTACCATCAACACTAACATCCAGCTCGACGAGCCGGGAGGCGATTCCGCGGCCGATGACGATGTCGTTGAGGGCGGTTTGTTCGACCGGCCGGCCGCTGCAACGGGCGGTTGCCTGGATCAGAACCCGGGATTCAAACTTGAAATGACCATCCCAAATCCGCTTAAGCGCTTGCGATAGATTCGAGGAGGGGACGGCGGTGAGGAAGCCCAAGCCGCCGATGTTGACCCCCAAGATAGGAGTGCGCGAGCCGGCGATCTCACGGGCGACACGGAGCATAGTGCCGTCGCCGCCAAAGACCACGAGCAGGTCCACTCGGCGCGCCAGAGCGGCGGCGTCAGCGCAAACCAGCGCCTTTATGCGGGCAACGCGAGCAGTGGCAGGGTCGCAGTAGATCTTGTGCCCGGCGGCCACGATAAGGCCGGCCGCTCGTTTGACCGCCGCCGCCGCGGAGAGCTTCTCGGAGTTCCCAATTAGCCCAACCCGTTTGATTCTGTCAGCCAGAGTTCTCAATCAATGCCAGGAATTCTTTATTGCCGGCGGGACCCAGTAGCGGGGATTCGGTGA
>Ga0187880_1004188_pt1 | contig 10727 bp, 6 predicted proteins | sample June2016WEW_19_4_FD_132998 | JGI IMG/M metagenome (GOLD analysis project Ga0187880, IMG submission 132998) | Peatland microbial communities from SPRUCE experiment site at the Marcell Experimental Forest, Minnesota, USA - June2016WEW_19_40 | ecosystem: Environmental > Terrestrial > Soil > Wetlands...
AGAGATAAAAGTCCAACAACCAGCGTGAGAGCGCACGCTCTCCCGGCTTTGACGAAAGGATAAAGCGTTTGAAGAACAGAATTGCAACGTGTCTGGCCGTGAGCGGTTTGCTGGCTACGGCTGCCCGTGCCCTCGCCGCATCCATGCGGCCTTCAGGGGTACTCTGGCCAACCTGCTGGACCATCTCCTTAACGAGCCGCTGAGTTCGCCCGCGCTGACGCTCCGCGTCTCTGCGGGCGAGGTCTTTGAGGAAGGCTTTGGTCTAGCGCATCCGGCGCATCACCCGGCTGGGAACACAGCCCTCGCTGGCTGGGCCTGCTTTCATGAGCGTGCTGGCTGGGCCAGCCGGAAAGCAGCTTGCGCTGCGCTGCCGGAGCTATCGGCCTGTGGCCTGTACGTGTTCTCCACCTTTACGTGATAGGTGGCGGGTGGCCGGGAAGGAAACCGCGCTGGCAGGTCGATGAAGACAGTGGCGGACGCCACCGACCCCCAAAGGGGTGCCTGCTCAGCGCGGTCAAACTGACTTTTGTTATCGTTCTTCATCGTCCGATGACGGTCGCCGCCGTCTGGCGTAACTACGACCGTCACGGATGAAGAACTGAATCCCGTGGAATGTGGTCACCTGCTGCGATGTTGCTGGCGATTGTTTACAATCTGGAGAAGATGCGCTCACACCAACGTCATGCTGGTGGCCAATAGCGACGACAGGACCGACTGCTAACCTTCAGGCTGTCCGTGAGTTGCTCTCCGGGGTCAATTCGAACTCTCATCGGCGCTGCCGTAGGCCGACCTGGCTACCGTGCCGAGGAATGGCTGCGGCGTGACTTACCGCCTCAGACCCCGGTGTGTCCGCTGGCATCCGCGCTCCTGACAGACCGTTCCATTGTAATCCGGGCCATCAACAGCGCCGGAGCCAAGTCCGGCTCTCGTAGTGTCCGGCTGCCCGCACCGACCCGTAGGGCCACCAGCGGGTTCGAGGCCGATACGGGCAGGCACCCGCACGGCGGCGCTCAGGCAACCGTTTTCGCGATGCTGCTCAGCGCCCGGCTCAACATCAGCGGAGTGGTCAGCTTCGGGCAGAACGTCTGCCTGATGAACGGGTTGCCGCGCCGAAGCGGACCTGCTTCCACCGTGGCGGCTCCACCCCTGAGCTAGGTTCCTGAGTGCTGTGTACAAATCCGAAACTGGCACCGCGCACGCCCCCGGCGCGGCAGGGCCAAACAATCTCTCTCAGGCTCCTTCCAAACTCGTATCTCGCCCAACAGCAAAGGGGCACCTGTACTTTGGGCCGTTGTCAGATTGCAGTACTCTACAGTACACTTCTTGAGGCGCTAATCGGCCAGTTCAGCGATTTTAAGAATTGAGTCAAAGATTGTTTACAATCAATAACATCAGGCATGAAAGCCTTGTTGCCCCCCCTTGCGTGGACCTATGTGTAACAGGTTCAAGTCCTGTCGCGGGCACCGTTTTTACTATTACTGCTTCTCCAGCACCGCCCGCAGGGTCAGCTCGGACCCGTCGCTAATCTTAATCTGTTTCCGGTAATCCTTGAACCCCGGCTTCTTCACTTCGACAACGTGCGCGCCCTCCGTAAGCTTCACGTTCGCGGGCGTATTGCCGACGAACGACCCATCAACGAAGATCTCGCAAGCGTCGTCCTCGGCGTTCACATTCACGAGGCCGGTCTTCAATAGCTTGGCCGATGCGCCCCATACGCTGCCAGTTGGCCCTGTCTCACGGCCTGCGGGAGCGAAAGCCGCTTTGTTTGCCTGGGTGGGAGCTTCGCCCGGCGCTGAGGTCTTGCGCGGCTTGAACTCGCGCGCCAGCCGCTGGGCCTCGGCCACCTGCTCCGGCTTCAAAAACCGCTCGGCCGCAGCCAGATTTATCCTGACATCATCGGCGATATCGCCGCCTTTGGCCGCAGCAAGGTTGAACCATTTGTAAGCCTCCACATAATCCTTGGTCACGCCCTTGCCCTTCGAGTAGCAAAGGCCGAGTGTGTTCTGGGCCGGCGCGAATCCCCGGTCCGCTGCCTGCCGGATCCACTTCAACCCTTCCGGAATGTCCGTGGGCACGCCGTTGCCTTCCAGGTAACAGTTGCCAATTTCGCATTCGGCATCCGCCAGATCTTGGGCTGCGGCCTTGCGATACCACTCCACGGCCCCGACGGGATTCTTGGCCACACCATCCCCATTGGCATAGCACATGCCCAGGTCGAATTGAGCTTCGGCTAACCCCTGGTCCGCTGCCCGGCGGAGCCAGCGAGCCGCCTCAGCTTTATCGGGCTTCACCCCATCGCCACTCGAGTAGGCCAACCCCAAAAGGCACTGGGCGCGGGCCAACCCCTGCTCCGCCGCCTTGCGGATGTATTTTGCCGCCTTCGCCGGATCTCTGGCCACGCCGGTGCCGCTGGCGTAAAGCGAAGCAACGCTGAGTTGTGCGTCGGCATCGCCCTTGTCCGCCCTGGCTTTGACGGACGCAAACTGCTTGCGCTCGGTGTCGGTCGTCTGACCGGGCGATTGAATCGCGGAACCCACCAGGAATAAGAGCAGAGCCCCGAGCCAACGATTGAACTTCATGCTGCCACATTAGTCCCTTTCAACCGGCTGGCAAGCGCCGCGTAAACCGGAAACGGCGCCTCCCATTCGGCTGATACGGAAAGTTTGTGCCCGAGGGGGCTGCGCGCCGAATCCCATTTCCCTGGAATGGCCAGGCGAGGGAAGTGGGCACGATGCGGACGGCGACATGCCTGGGAAAATACGATTCCAGTTGAATAACGGACAGACCAGCGCGGTCAAATCCAGGCACGGGCTCGGCGGAGACACTGCAGTGCCGCGGAAGCCCTCACGGAAGAACAAGAGGAGTACAAGAGCTAAACAAGAGGGGTACGAGAGCTAAACAAGAGAGCATCGCCTGTGCTTCTGGCTTGCAGATGGCTTGGGGATGGCTTTGCCCTGGCTGTTCGCAGGGCTTGCTGATCGAAGGCCCCCAGCGCAGCAGGTCCAGAGGCACCTCGGTTAAGCGGCAGAGGTGGGCGGACGCAAAAGCCGCCTTCGGTTTTCGGCCTTCGGAGTTCAGGGCTGCACGGCTGGTCGTCCGTTCAACGCGCCGGACTCTTGAGCAGCCCTGCCGCTGCCCATCGCCGCGCGCAAATCCCCTCGACAGGGCCGGCGCTTCTCTTCCATCATCCGCGCCAGAGCTATGCCACGCACCGAAGTTCCCGTCCAATACCTGCTCACCCTGCCGCCGCGCATGGTCGCCGAGTTCGAGGCGCTGACTGGCAGACCGCGGCCCGAGTGGTTCGCCACCTCCGATCCCCCGAGCCAACCGCTGGGCTCGGGCGGCGGCACGGCCAACCTTCTGGCCGAAGCCTGGCGGGCGACCGCACCCACGGAGTCCTTTGAGGGCTGGCTCCGTCAAAGCCGCAAACTCATCCTGCATGCCGGCGGCCTGAGCCGGCGCCTGTCGGCCTACGCGTCCACGGGCAAATTGCTCATGCCCATCCCCGTGTTCCGCTGGTCACGCGGCCAGCGGCTTGACCAGTCGCTGCTCGATTTGCAGTTGCCCGACTACCAGCGCGTGCTGGCCCACGCGGGTCCCGGCACCGCCGCCCTCGTCACCAGCGGCGACGTGCTGCTGCGCTTCGCCCGCGAGTTGCCGCCCTTCCCCGAAGTGGACGTGCTCGGCCTCGGCATGTGGGTGGCGCCGGAAAAGGCCAAGCACTTCGGCGTGTTCTTTTCCCCGCGCGCCCACCCAACCGAACTCGCCTTCTTCCTGCAGAAACCCGCCGCGGCAAGAATCCGCGAGCTGGCCGAGGACTACCTCTGCCTCGTTGACACCGGCATGTGGCTCCTGAGCGAACGAGCCGTGCGCGTGCTGATGGAGCATTGCGGCTGGGAGACGAGCCAGTTCAGCGGCGGGGCCGCGCGCCGCTATGAACTCTACGCCGAGTTTGGCCTCGCGCTGGGTCAATCCCCGACCGTGCCGGACCCCGCAGTCAATGCGCTGACGTGCGCCGTCGTGCCGCTGCCGGAGGCGGAGTTCTATCACTTTGGCACCAATGCGCAGATGATCGAGTCGGTCTCCGCATTGCAAAACCTCGTGCTCGACGAATCCAAGATTGGCCGCACCGGCGCGCGCCAGCAGCCGGACCAGGTGACGCAGAACTCGCGCTTCGATGTCACTCTGCGCCGGGAAGGCAACCACACGCTTTGGGTTGAGAACAGCGTCGTGCCGTCCGGCTGGCACCTCGCCTCCCAGCACGTGCTCACCGGCGTGCCGGACAACGATTGGACCCTCCATCTTCAGGCCGGGGATTGCCTCGACTTCGTGCCGATTGGCGAGGACCAGTTCTGCGTGCGGGCATACGGTTTCCACGACAGCTTCTCCGGCCTGCTGGGTGACGCTTCAACCCGCTGGCTGGGCCGGGTGGCGCGCGACTGGTTCAGCGCGCGCGGCCTCAAGCCGGAGGATTGTGGCGTTGATCCCCAGGCCGACATCCATTCCTGTCCCCTCTTCCCGGTGATTGCCGCGCGCGATCTCGACTCGGCCTTCGTGGCATGGCTCTTTGCGCCGGCGCCGGAGCCCGGAGCGGGGTTTGCCCGCCGCTGGCGCGAGCTGCCCCATGTCTCCGCGCTGCAAATCCCCGGGCAAATCAACCTGCGCCGTCTCTATGAGCAACGCGCCCGGCTGCGCGATGCCTGCCTGGTGCCGATGCTCAAGAACTTCCGCTGGAGCGTGTTCTTCCGGCTGGACCTTGAAGCGACCGCGCGCGCCTTCGCCACGGGCGGCGCCAGTCTGCCCGACCTGGCCTTTGGCGAGCACGACGACCCGATGCAGGTGGTGCACGACCAGATGTTCCGCTCTGCCGTCCTGCGGCATCGCCATGCGCCGGGCTGGGAGAAATTCGAGGCCGGCGCCTTCTCCCGGCTGCGTGAGATGATCGCCCACGAGGCCCGCCTCTCGCCGGCCAGCCCGCGCCGCAGCGTCATGGACGACCAGATTGTCTGGGCGCGCAGCCCGATCCGGTTCGACCTGGCCGGCGGCTGGACCGATACTCCCCCTTACTGCATCGAGCATGGTGGCCAGGTGCTCAACGTCGCCGCCGACCTCAACGGCCAGCCGCCCATCCAGGTCTTCGCCAAGCTCTCCGACCAGCCGGAACTGGTCATGCGCTCGATTGATCTTGGGGTCGAGGAGCGCGTGCGCAGTTATGCCGAGCTGGACTCATTCGGCCGGCCCGACAGCCCGTTCGCGCTGGCCAAGGCGGCGTTTGCGCTCGCCGGCTTTCTGCCGCGTTTCCACTCGCAGGGCGGGTTTGCCTCGCTGGAACAGCAACTCCGCGAGTTCGGCGCCGGCATCGAAGTCTCCCTGCTCGCCGCCGTGCCGAAAGGTTCGGGCCTCGGCACCAGCAGCATTCTCGCGGCGACGGTCCTGGCCGCGCTGGGTGATCTCTGCGGATTGAATTGGGACCGCAACACCTTGTTCACCCGCACCCTGGCGCTTGAGCAGATGCTCACCACCGGCGGCGGCTGGCAGGACCAGGCGGGCGCGATCTTCCGTGGCATCAAACTCATCGAAACCGCGCCCGGCCTCGTCCAGAAGCCGGCCATCCGCTGGCTGCCGCATCATCTCTTCGACCACGATTACGCCAACCGTTCGATCCTGCTCTACTACACCGGCATCACGCGCCTCGCCAAGAACATCCTCGCCGAGATCGTGCGCGGGCTCTTTCTCAACTCCCCCGCGCACCTGGAAATCATTGCCGACATCGGCGCCAACGCCGATTTCGCCAGCGCGGCGATTCAGCAGTGCGATTACGAAATGCTGCTGGCTGCCATCCGCAACAGTTGGACCCTGAACCAGCGCCTGGATGCGGGCACCAACCCGCCGGAAGTGCAGCAAATCCTCGACGGCATCCGCGACTATCTCGGCGCGACCAAGTTGCTCGGCGCCGGGGGAGGCGGTTACCTGCTGCTGTTCGGCAAGGACGAAGCCGCCGCCGCCAGGATCAAGCAACTGCTGACGAACCATCCGCCGAACACCCGCGCGCGCTTCGTTGACTTCAGCCTCTCGGAAACCGGGCTGCAACTGACGCGGAGCTGAAACGCTCCGCGTTAGCCTTGATATCCCATGCCCGGGTAGCCGCCGACGTCAGTCGGCGCCATCTTCGGTGTGGAAAGAACGCGCCGACTGACGGGCGTGTTGCCCAGACGGTTTTATGGTAGGGCGCGCTCGCCGAGCGCGCCGGCGCCCATCGTCAAACGGCCAATTCTCCCCATCTTCGGCCTTCCCTTCGGCGCTCTCGGCGAGAGCGCCCTACCTGTTTTAGGGTTCGGGCGACTTGGGCAACACGCCCTGACGTCGGCGGCTACTCGCTGCGGGTGCATCTAGCGGAGTGTAAAGTATCCCCGTTAGACAGCGCTCCTTGTTCGGGTAAACTGTATCCAGACGACGAACTATGGGGACTGAACTAGCAATTGATCTGAAAGAGCAACGCGCGGCACAAGCTACCCCGCCCTCCGGGACCGAACTTACCGTCACCGGCATGACGTGCGCTAATTGCGCCCGGCATGTGACCGAGGCCATCCAGAGCGTGCCCGGGGTTCGCACCGCGACCGTGCGCCTCGAAGCCAACCAGGCCTCGGTGCGTTGGGCGGCCGGGGCGGAGCAAAATGTCGCCGCCGTAATCCACGCCGTCGAGGAAGCGGGCTACGGGTCCAGCGTGGCCGAAACCTCGGCGCGCGAGCCGGGCGAGCAGAAGTTGGCGGGCTGGCAACTCAACCTGTGGGTGGGCCTGCTTGGGACCGTGCCGCTGATGTTTGGCGAATGGGTGCTCGGACTCGGCATGACGCCGTGGTTCCAGTGGTGTTCGCTGGCACTGGCGGGTGTTGTGCAGGTTCTGGCCGGGGCGCGGTTCTATCGCGGCGCATGGGGTCAGCTCAAGGTTGGCCGCTCCAATATGGACACGCTCGTGGCGCTGGGCTCGACGACCGCTTTCGCTTACAGCGCGTGGGCCTTGTTCAGCGGTCTCGGCGGCCACGTCTATTTCATGGAAGCCGCTGCGATCATCACGCTCATCAGCCTGGGACATTGGATCGAGTCCCGCGTGAGCGCGCGCGCGTCGAGTGCCTTGCGCAAACTGCTCGACCTGGCGCCTGCCCTGGCGCGCCGGCGCGATCCCAGCGGCGCCGAAACCGAGGTTCCCGTGGCCGGGTTGCGAGCCGAGGATTTGGTCGGTTTGCGCCCCGGCGACCGTGTGCCGACGGACGGCGAAGTAGTGGAAGGCGATGCGGCCGTGGATGAGTCCATGCTGACCGGCGAATCAGTGCCGGTGGACAAAACTGTCGGCAGCCGGCTTTTCGCGGGCACGGTGAACATGGACGGGCGGCTGGTGATGCGTGTGACGGCCACGGGCGAGGGAACGGCGCTGGCGCACATCATCGCCGCGGTGCAGCGCGCCCAAGACAGCCGCGCCAACATCCAGCGGCTGGGGGATCGGGTCAGCAGCGTCTTTGTGCCGCTGGTGGTCGCGGTGGCGCTGACGGCGGGCCTCTGCTGGGGACTTGCGCCCGATTGGACAAGGCACCTTCACGACTCGCTGGCGCGGTTCCTGTGGAGCGCGCGCTTGCCGGAAGGTCCGCTGGCCGCCTCGTTCATCATCGCGGCGGGGGTCCTGATCATCGCCTGCCCCTGCGCGATGGGCCTGGCCACACCGGCCGCTATCATGGCCGGCTCCAATGCGGCGGCGCAGCGTGGCATCTTGATCCGCGATGGCGTGGCCTTGGAAAAGGCCGGCCGCGTAACCGCCGTGCTGTTCGATAAGACGGGCACCTTGACGGCGGGCAAACCCGAGGTGGTCGAGGTGTGGGAGCAAGGTGAAACCCGAAGCCCGAAACCCGAAACCCGAATGAAATCCGAAGGCCCGAAATCCGAAAGCCAGGTTTCCATCTTGCGGTTGGCTGCTGCGCTTGCCAGCCACTCTGGTCATCCGATCAGCCAGGCGGTCGCGCGGCTGTCACCGGATGGACTCGCCCTGGCGGACTGGCAGGAAGTTCGCGGTGCCGGAGTGCAGGCAAACGTAGAACTCCAGCACTCTAGCACTCCAGCACTCCATCGCTCCCCCCTCACCGCCCGGCTTGGCTCCGTGCGCTGGCTGCAAGAATCGGGAGTTGATCTCGCGCTCGGGCAAGCGTTCATTGCTGAATGGGCATCCCAGGGCGCGACTGTCGTGGGCCTGGCGGTGGAGCAGTCGCTGCGGGGGTTGTTCGCGGTCAAAGATGCGGTCAAGCCTGGCGCCCGCGAGGTTGTCCAGGCGCTCGAGCGGCAAGGGCTGAAAATATACTTGGTTACCGGCGACAACTTGCTGACCGCCGAGAGCATTGCCAAACAGACCGGCATTAAGCCGGAAAACGTATTCGCCCAGGTGCGCCCCGAGCAAAAGGCGGAGTTTGTGAAGAAGCTTCAGCAGCAGGGCCAGCGCGTGGCGTTTGTCGGCGATGGCATCAACGATGCCCCTGCCCTGGAGCAGGCCGATCTGGGTGTGGCCGTGAGCCGGGCCAGCGACGTCGCGCGCGAAGCGGCGGACATTATCCTGCTCAAGTCGGAAATCGAGGCCGTGCCCGAGAGCCTCGGCTTGGCGCGGGCGACCCTGCGCACCATCCACCAGAACCTGTTTTGGGCGTTCTTCTACAACGCCATTGGCGTGCCGCTTGCCGCCCTCGGGTTCATGAGCCCAATCCTGTGCGCGGTGGCGATGGGCTTGTCCGACCTGGTGGTGATTGGCAACGCGCTCCGCCTGCGCAGGTGGCGAGCCTAGGAATTCAGATTCTGCAGCCACCGAAAGCCGGCAGCCATATCCGAAACCCGAATACCGAAAGGAGCCCGAAGCTCGAAACCCTTCGCCTCGCGATCACCGGAACATGCCGTTTAGCAGTAGCGGGGCGTCTAGCTGAGTTGCGGAAAAAACCCTGCTCCAGCCACGGCCTTTGGTTCATTCGGATTTCGGATTTCGGCCTTCCTTCGGTATTCGGCCTTCGAGTTTCGGATTTCCGCCACGACGGGTTTGCTCACTAAGGCGCCGAGGAGCCAGAGTTTGTCGCTGCGGGAGTATTGTTGGCCGGCGGTCCTTGAGGGGGACGCTCCCGCGGCGGCGCGGCTTTCCGCTGCTCGCGTGCGCGTTGCTGCTGCTGCTTCACCAGGTCGTCAAACCGCTTCTGTTGTTCGGGCGTCAGCACCGCGCGGAACTCCTCCATCGTCTTCTTGAACTCCTCCCGCCGGCGCGGCTCCACGGTATCCATGAGCTTCTTCATCCGCTCCTGGCCTTCCTGGAGGACTTTGTCAATCGGCGCGCGCTGTTCGGGCGTCAGGTCCAGCTCCCGCTCCATCCGGCGCAAGAACTCGATTCGCATCACGCCCGCGACGGTGGGTTGTCCCGGGCGAGCCGAGGCCGTGGAATGCTGCGGACGGCGATCCCGGCCATGATCCACATGCCGAACCATTAAGCCTCCGGTCACCACGCCCGTGCCGAAGATCACCATCGTGGCGAGGATGACTCTCCAGGTGTTCACCGGGTCAAATCGATCGGTTGCTCCTGATCCACCGCGGCGAGCAGGGTCTGCTCAAGCTGCTGGGACAAATCGCTCGCCGACGGACTGGTCGGTGGCGCGAAGAACGACCACGCGCCCAGCAACAGCATGATCGCCACGCACGGCGCGGCGGCCCGCCACAAGGCGCTCGCCCACAGCCCCCAGTCGTCCACGACCGGCCGGGCGGCGAGGCGCGCCAGGATGCGTTTCTCGAAGGCATACGGCACCCGGTCGCTCGGCGGGTTGGCCCGGGCGGCGGCCACCAGTTTTTGTTCCAGTTCGGCAAGGTTCATACAGTCTGCATAATCTCAGACGCCCGCTTGGGGCGCGCGGTTACAGATACTTCTCTTTCGCGATCTTTGCCAGGACCTTGCGCATCTCGGCCCGGGCCCGGAAGGCCCGCACCTTGACCAGCGGCACCGACCAGCCGGTGAGCGTGGCAACTTCCTTCACCGACCGTTCTTCGATCTCCTGCAAGGTGATGACCAGCCGGGCGGGCGCGGAAAGCTGCTCCAGCACGCGCGCGATCAACTGGCGCGCCGCCTCGGCGTCCTCCTTGGCGGCATCCGGCTGGTTGACACACCGGTCCAGCCAGTCCTCCTCAGGTTCAGTCAGCTCGGCGAAAGTCGTCTCCCGGTTGCGGTGGTGGGCCCGCAGGGCATCATAACAAGTGCGGACGGCCAGGCGCATGAGCCAGTGATCGAAAGGCGCCTCGCTGCGGAAGCTGCTCAGCCGCTCGAACGCCTTCAGCCAGATGTCCTGAGCAATGTCCTCGACCTCGCTCTCGCGCCGCGCGTAGCGCCGCACAGTGGCAAAAACGCGGGGTGAATACTTCTCAACCAACGGTTCGAAGCTGGCGGCATCGCCTTTCAGCACCGCGGCAATCAACTCCGCTTCGGTCCGTTCCATCCAGCGCATTATGCCCATCCCCCTCCCCAAAGTCAAAATCACCTCCTCTAGCGGGGCAGGCGAGACGCCTGCCCTGGTCTCGGGGCCCCGATGTGCGGCAATTATGTCATGGCGGTTATCCAGTCCTTCTGTAGGGCGCGTCCGTCCTCCTGTCCAACTATTTACCAATTGAAGGGTTAGCACTTTTTGCGGGACAACCCGAAACAAGTTTCTTACCCTTCGGGGGAATGC
>Ga0187880_1004191_pt1 | contig 10725 bp, 10 predicted proteins | sample June2016WEW_19_4_FD_132998 | JGI IMG/M metagenome (GOLD analysis project Ga0187880, IMG submission 132998) | Peatland microbial communities from SPRUCE experiment site at the Marcell Experimental Forest, Minnesota, USA - June2016WEW_19_40 | ecosystem: Environmental > Terrestrial > Soil >...
CGCGAATCCCCGCGGTCGAAAAACCTCCAAGCGAGGCCGCAAACCGCTTTTCAACTCCGCCATTTTCAAAGAGCGGTTCCATACTATCGAGCGTGTGTTTGGCTGGCCGATGTCCCGCTTGATGTTGAAAAACCAGAGCGGGCGTCGCGAGTTTAGAGTCTACGCAGCCTTTGCCGTTTGGACAAGATGCGGGTTCGCTGAAGTTGTTAGCGCCTTTCGCTTGGCGAGCGCGGCCTTCAAGAGCGGCAACTGCTTGTGGGCCTTGAGCCGGCGAAAGCCCTTCGCGGCTTCCTGCATCGCCGCGCCCGCCCAGCGCAGCGCCATCGACGGCGAACGCCAGTATTTTACGTTCCGGCAAACACGCCGCACCGTGCCCATGACGTTCTCGATGATATTGGTGCAGGCGAGCGACCGCCGCAGTTCCGGCGGCAGGCCAAGCCTTGTGACGGTGAGCATCTCGTCGAGCCCTTCGAGGATCGAAGCAGAAACGCCCTTCCAATCCTTTTCAAGACGCCTGGCGAGATTGCGAAGAAGCGTCTCAGCCTTGTCGGCGTCATCCATCTCCCATGCCTGCCGCAATACGCGCCTCACTTGCGCGTGCATCGATTTCGGCAAACGATCCATGATGTTCCGCGCCTTGTGAATCTGACAGCGCTGAATGGCCGCGTCGCGTCCGAAGGTCGCCCGGATCGCCTTGGAGAGAGCCTTCGAGCCATCGATGATGAAAAGGCGTGGCGCGGCGGGATCGAGCCCGCGTTCGACGAGATTGTCGATCAAGGCTTGCACCGTCGCCGCGTTTTCCGTCGCGCCCTCGACCAGTCCGAGCGGATGCTTGTCGCCGCTCACGTCTACGCCCACCGCCGCCACGAGGGTCATGTCCTCGTCCATGTGAATGCCGTCGATCTGGATCACCAGCAACTCGAGGCCGGAAAGATCACGCGCCATCCACTCCTTCAGCCGAGCCGCCGACAGCGCCACAAAGTGCCGAGAGGCGGCGGATTTCGACAGGCCGGAACCTTTACGCGCCGGAACGTCGCCTTCGGGCAGCCGAACCGAACGTTTAAACTTGCGCGTCGAGACGTTGATCAGCATCTGGTTCATCGCCCATTTGCCGAGCCAGTCTTCGCCTTGCGCGGCTTCCCAACTGGCAAGCGCCAGCTCCTTGCCGTCGAAGCCGCGAAGACGAGGGCGTTCGATCTCCACCTTGCCGCCGTGGAAGCCGACCTTGCCTTTCGCTTTGCCCCAGCGATACGCCCTCCGCTCCTTGTCACGCGCGTGTCGAGGGCCGCAGGCCGCCTCCGCGTCGCTCTCCATCATCTCGGCAAGCGCCTCCATCCCCGAGGCAAGGCAGAAGCTTTCAAAACTCGCCGTCATATTCGCGAGCGCTTTGATCTTGAGGGCTCTCGCGGGGATCCCTGTGGATGTGATAGGTCTGTTCATGGCGTTGCTTTCCTTTCGTGGAATCAGCACCCCGAGCCTACAAGCTCAAGGTGAGCAACGCCGCTCCTCCTATTTCAACAATGACCGGGACATCGCCCGCGAAATCGCGCGGGCCCTTCTCGCCCTGCCCGTTGCGCGAAACTTCGACATCGCGCGATTACGTCCCCACAATTTGCCGCGAGGGCTGCGTTTCGAAACGGAGGTCGACGCGCGAGAGAGGCATGACATAGAGCTTGAGCGCTTCGAGGGGATTGCTGGATTGACCGAGGTAGCTGATCGGCTTTTCTGGTGCGAAGACGAGTCTCCGTGTGCGGAAGTGTATTGCCCGATCTGCCGCCGCTTATTCCGGCGCTGGCTTACAGGCCAAGCGCTGCGCCTACAAGCCGACCTCGACCTTGAAGTCATCACAGTCGCGCTCAAACTCGTGGCGAGCAAAGAGCTGACGCAGTGCGACCTCCTAGTCGTGAAGCGTCGTGTTGCGCAAAAATTCCGCAGGGCTGCGCCGTCGGCAAAATTCGTCCTCGGCGGCATAGAGGCGGAGTACCGGCAAGGCGAAAACGCCTTCCTGCTCCACGCGCACTTACTCATCTCGCGATTGCCACGCGACGAGTTGAAGGCGCTGCGATCCGCCTTCGCTGACATCGGCGTGACGAGAGCGATCAAGGTGCAAGCCTTGCGCGATCCCGCCGCGCAGATCTCTTACGCGCTAAAGTTCACGACCCTTCATCGCCCCGGTGCGCAAAAGGGTTCACGCCGTCCAAGGGCTTTTCCACTTCCAGATCGCGCGTTGAAGGCGCTGACGCTCTGGCGGGCTCGCCACGGCTTCTTGGATTTTGTTCTGATGATGGGCCTGCGCCGGAGTGGCGGCGATCTCGTGCGCATCGATAACAGGAAAACGTAGGCCGAGTAGGCCGGATAGGCCGCTACTCCGCTTACGCCGCCTACGTCAAATGACAGCGAATACGCGGACTACGCCGCCTACGCCGCCTACGCCCATGACGGGCAAAGCCATAACGCCGCTCACCTCGCGCGTGCAGTGTTACCTGAAAACATGGGGCTTTGCGCGACCCGCCAACCGACCTCGTGCAGAAACCGTCGGACGTCAAGCACCGATCATAGCCCCAACAATTTCCGTCGATTACAACCAGGAGTCAGTAAAATGAGTACAACAACAAAAGACAACACCCTGTCGCCGTCTACGCTCACCGGTCACATCGACTTTGGTGACGTCGGCGTGGGACCCGACGGTGAACGGTTCCTCCGCGTCAGCATCGACGACGGTTCGGAAGAAGGGCCTGTCAGCACCCTTTTGCGTATCGATGATCTCGCCTCATCGCAGGCGCGGCGATTTGATGTCCTGAATCGTCAGAATGCGCATCTGATCTCATCTCCTGCGCGCTCAGAATTATCGCGGCGCATCCAGTACCTTGGCCCGCAACAGGCGACGTTCAATGTCGCCACGAGAGTCGGACCCTTCGGCGACTCCTTCGTGTTGCCAGACCAGGTCGTCAGCGCCAGCAACGAGAAGGTCGAGACTTGGTTCGATGATGGTCTGGCAGATTATCTGTCGTGGGGGCGCGAGGGTGGAACTTTGGAGGGGTGGCGACAGCTTGAACGACTCGCCGTGGGTAATTCTCGCCTGATCCTAGCTTTGGGCGTCGCGTTCGTGGGCCCGCTGCGCTTGATTACGCCGATCGAGCCTGTCGCCTTCCAGCTCACCGGCCTCGGCGGGACCGGCAAGACGACCATCGGCGCGGTGGCGTCGAGCGTCTGGGGCCAGCGTCTTTTGGGCGGCGCGCCGCATCCGCTGTGCGGCGGTGACACCTGGAACAACACGCTCAACAATTTGGAGCGAGTCTTAGCCACGCGCGATCACACCTTTAGCTTCTTAAACGAGGGACATCTCGTCAGCGCAAAGGATCTTGTCGCGGCAATATTCCTGATCTGCGAGGGCCAGGGCAAGGGCCGCTACACGGAGGTTCGTCGCTGGGACTGGTTTGCGCCGGTGTTCGGCACGTCGAACGACTCGGTCGCCGAGACTCTGTGGAAAGCCGGCGAGCCGCTTGAACGCGCCGCCTTTGATCGGTTGATCGACATCCCCCTGCCGCGGGGCGGGTTCGGCGCCTTCGAGAACCTGCGCGGCAGCGCCACGGTCGGTGATTTTTGTTTCCTCCGCCTGAAGCCAATCTATGATGTCGAGCACGGCGTCGTCGGCAGGGATTACATCTTCAAAATCTTGCACGAGCTGGCTAATGACAAGGCGGGGTTAGCGAGCTGGGTTCAGGCGCGCCGCGAAGTTTTTGTCCGGGGCGCGCGCGAAAGAGTGAGCGCCGATCCTGACCACGGGCGCGTCATCGGTCACTTCGCCACCGTCTTCGCCGCCCTTATGCTCGCGGCCCGCTTCGAGCTTCTCTGTCTCCCGAAAGGCGGCGCGGGCAGGGCGCTCTTGACGTGCCTGCGCGACCACCTGCGGGTCACCGCCAGCGAGATCGCTCGCGTCGTCGCCGCCAGCCCGGAGGCGCTCCTCAAGGCGTATGTGCAGCAAAATCGCGCGTCGTTCGTGACGCTCAACCGCGCGCCGCTGCCGCGCGGGCACGTCCACGCGGCCTGCCCCGGATACGTCTACGAGGCCTCGGGGCGGACGTGGTTCGGCTTCCGCGCTCCGATGTTGGAAGTGGTCGTGGGTGGCCGCGGCGCCCGCGATGCGCTGTGTCGCCAGCTCGACTTACGGGGGCTCGTCAGGAAGGTCGGCGGCGGCAAGGATGGGGATCGTTACGCGACCAAGGTGAGAGTCGGCGAGGAGCGCAAGTATTTGCATTGCTTCGACAGCAGCGTGTTTGATTGACGCCATCAACGCTCGCAGGGCGCTCGTAACGTCTCGCGACCAAGCTCTGCCCTTCGTTTAAACGAAGGCCGGAGCTTGCAGGGCCCTGGCGGCCCTCACTCAGCTGTTCGTCCATTCGATCCGGCGCCACACGAGGCCTTCTTGTCGACGCCGGTAACGTCGTTGGTGATGGGCAATCATAGAGCCTACATTGGCGCTGTCGAAATTGCACGACAGCAGGCTGTCTCGCCTTTATCGTTGGGACACCAAAAGGAGCCGCTATGACGAAAGGGCAACGAGAAATCCTGCAAGATCCCAGCAAACCCGACGAAGAGAACGTGACGCTGGAATTTCAACCCCGCAACTCGTTGCGCGCGATACTAGACTGGGAGATTCCTGACCAGTGGCCGTTAATTCCGGGGTGGGCGCTATCGCGGCTGATTGCATGGGCCTTTTTCGACCAGCAAGAAAGCAAGCTCGAGACTGGGGTGGCGGAGCGGCCCCTTGAACCGAATTACGCCTATAAGGCTGGCCAACTCTATTTGCTGTATCACGTCGACAGTCTTTGGCGCGATTACGAAGCATCCACCAGCCTTTCCAAGCCTCCGCCTGAGAGGCTGTGGACTGCAATTCACACGTTTTTACAAACCGGCGAGAAGAGGGATGGCTTCGGCCTTGCCGGCGAAACATTGTCAGCGCTTCACCACAAAACCCATCGTGACCTGACGGTCGTCTACCACCTGATGGATTTTCTGGTTCGTGCGGACGGCGCAAAGAGGCGGAGGCGGGACCTTTTTACGGTCGAGTTGGCGCGACACTTTGTCGAAAAGTTCGAGCCGACGGGAGAGCATCTAGGCAAGAGCCTTATCGAGAAAATTTGGAATCGATATCGAGACGCCGCCCCGCATATCTATGGGTTCTATCCAAAAATGTATCTGGGGGGTGCCGCAGATAGCGGCTCCGCTGAATCCAAAATACAAACCGACGCAGACTGGATCCGCCGCGTTGTGCAACTCGCCGCAAACACGAGCGTTGAGGAGTCTATCGGACACGCGGCCTACGCCGCCGACGTGTTGGCGATGACACGCACGCTTATCGTGCGAACTAGCGATTTTTACGGCGTTCCCCACGTCACTCCCTCGTGGCGCAAGTTTGACGCCCTCGAGGAGAGCATCATCAAAAGCTACGATCCTAAAGGGGCGCTCAGGGATTAATTCGCGACAGTCACGCGCAGGCAGGTGCTCGGCCGGTCGCCTGGCGCGAGCTATGAGACAAATTCGGCCTCAGACGAGAGTCAATGAAGATGACGAGCCGCGTCAGGAGTTTGTGGGCTTCATCTCACATGGGCTAATCGCGGCGGCTCGCCGCGCCGTCGCGCCGCGAGCGGTTGGGCCGGACGATTCCGGATTGCGCGGACGCGAGGGATTTGCGTCACGGCCATCCGGTGACAATCCCTCACGCATCCTTTTAACCCGAAGGCGAAGAATCAGAATCACTCTGACCATAGGTGCGCAACAGTCCGGGCGAAACATCTGTGTAAAATGGTAACCGCAGGTCATCAATGTTCGGCGGGTCTTTAATTTGCGCGACAATTGTCATCCCGAGTTCCGGACCAAGATATTTCACATACAGGATGCGCGCGAAATCGAATGCAACCTCCGAAAAGTCATTCGCAACTGGGGCGAGCGACATAAGCAGCTTTTTGTGCGCTTCGTTCACATCCTCATCTTTCACCGCAAGCGCAATTCCGTGCGCGAACACGTAATCCGACACAAAGAAGAACGTGTTGAGCAGCGTTTTCGTGAAGTAGATGCCCCAATCCTGCTCCTCCATCGTCCCGCTTTTCACTGCCGCTTGGAACGCTGCTTCCATGTCGTCCGGCCTCGGATGATGGAACGAGAAGTCGTTTCGAACCGTAGAGATCATATTAGATCCCCCAAATGCCTTCTTTAGTCGGTCAAGCGCTGCCGTTGCTGCATGGTCCAACTGCGGTACGAATTCCTTTCCGAGTTCACTTCCCAACAATCGCCCCTGCACCAGTCTCCATGCTTCGAACGACACACCGATTAGCAACCGTACAACGATTTGCGTTTGCGCCCCGCTGACACGCTGCTCGATAGGGTTTTCCGGGGTTTCATTCGTCGCGACGATCACTAACTTCCAAAGCACATTCACCTGATTTGAAGCATAGCCGAACAATAGGAAGAGCCCACGCTCCGCCGGCGTCATCTTCATCAGCAAGTCCTTGGCACCGTTCAATGCCATCACATCGATCATGTGAAGTTCCCCCCCTCTGGGTTCAGGTATCTAAACGAGGATCACGACGCTCGATCACCCTTCGCCCCGCCGGTTCCTCCGGCGGGGTTTTGCGATTTAACGGAAGGGGCTTATGCGACCATCTGTAGGGCTATCTGATAAGATCAAGCATTGGAAAATTTGGCGTAAGCCCTTCGGCTTGATCGAAGTCCGAACCGTTCAGATCCAGTGGACCTCTCCAGTAATGTACACCACTATCTCCAAGCTCGTCTCTGTCACTAAGCTTGGCTACACCTGCTGGCTGAAACTTTGTGCCCACGAAAGAGCCGTATTGTATATTTCCGCCGACGCTTGGAACGGAAGAAGCATCTATGACACGTTGGATAACGTCAATTATATCGCGTTCACGCGCTCCATTTTTGATCAATAAACGCGCAGCTGGCGCGCCACTACCAAAAATTTCCAAGTCTGTATCTTTGGTAAGCACTTCGTATATATGGTGTTTGTTTTGCTTATCGGTTTCCATGCGGAAAGCGCGGAGCTTATTCTGCGTTGCGCAAAAACCGGCAAACACGAAGGAGGTGCACCCGTTCTCGCAGATCGTTTTGCAGAGGTCTCGTGAGATCACCTCGTATGCACGGAACACAAAGTCCGCGATAGCGTCCATCCCGTAGTCGTTGCGAAAAACCGGAACGGCTTGCATGCTGAATAATAATTCTGCCAGCGCTTCCTTGACCATCAGAACGCCAAGCGCCGACCCAGCAAACGCCATCCCGAGGTCGCCGCACGAGATTGGGGGGAGCCCGTCGCCGGGCCCGTCGGGCCCGGAGATGTTGAACGGGATACGAACGACCTTAATCCCGATGTCGCTTGTTGCCATGCTGCCGACAGATATCCGAGAATCTGAAACAAACTTGATGTTCGATCCATCCCGCCACACGATACACAATGTCATGTTCTCGACCTGCTTCATTCGGGGTTAGGCAAGTTCAAATATGCCAATCAAAGTTTCGCGCATGTCTTTGGCGGTGATTCCGCCCGGACGGTTCGACACCAACTTTTCGTCGATCAAGGCTTTCGCCATTTTCTTCCGCTCCAAACCAAGACAGGTTGTCATTACGCTAAAGGGAATTTCGACCGGTGCACCGTCATCACGGCGCACCCCTTTTTCGTAATTGACGACGGCACTGAGCGAGAGATCGAGCGCGTCGGCGGCTTGTTGCTGCGTGAACCCCATCCGCGTGCGCCAGTTTTTGAATTCTTCATTTTCCATCATGATGTGCTCCCGTTGTCAGTGTGACGGAACGCCTGATGAAAACAGCGTAGCACGCCCGTACGTCGTACACAATCGAAAAATGTCCGCCGTACATATTGGGAGCGAGAGTCGGCGGGCGCGGCCAGAATATATGTGTGCAGAATTCAAGATTTTTGGAACACGCGGAATCGCAGACGAAATAAAGAGAAATCGCGCCTTTTCACCCCGCCGTGGGGTGCGCCGCCGCTGGTTCCATAAAACGGGTTGCACCGACACGCGAAACCGCACCACAGAGCTGGCGCTAGCCTCGCCCCGATTCAGCTGGATGAACCGGTGCAAGCCTGCGCCGGAGCATGGTGAGGGCTGAAACAGCGGGGATGCCGCCCGCCGAGCGAGTGCGAGACGATGCGACCTTGCGCCGTCGCGGGCGACGTGCATCGCGTGCGACGACGGCAACGGCAACGTCGTCTATGCGAAGCGGATTCCGTTCACGGATTTTCCGCTTGAGGAAGTCAGCCTGTATTTCTGCAACAACACCATCCTATTGCCGAGCGAGTATTGATAGGGAAGAGGCCGCCTTTGCCGCGTGATTTGACGGAATGGGCTTGTCCGTGCTTTTCCCCGCTAGGAGATTGCAACCCTGGGGGGCCAGGGTGTAAGGCTCATGACAGAACTGAGAAATGCGGCAATGGCGGTAGAACTCGAAAATAGTTACAAGCCGTCCGTAGACGAACCCTTTATGAACGAGCGGCAGCGCGAATATTTCAAGCGCAAGCTGCTTGCATGGAAGGAGGAAATTCTTCAGGAAAGCCGGGAGACCCTGGCTACCTTGCAGAGTGACAACGAAAATTCTCCGGATATAGCGGATAGGGCTTCCTCGGAAACGGATCGCTCCATCGAACTGCGGTCGCGCGACCGGCAGCGCAAGCTGATTTCCAAGATCGAGGCGGCCCTCTCCCGGATCGAGCACGGCGTCTACGGTTATTGCGAGGAGACGGGCGAACCGATTTCTCTGAAGAGGCTCGACGCGCGGCCGATTGCGAGTTTGTCCATCGAGGCGCAGGAGCGGCACGAGCGGCGCGAAAAAGTCTATCGCAACGATTGATTCGACATTCGCTAGGTGAGGGGGCGTTTGCGGAAGGGGCGGAATCCTACGCTAATGAGCCGACCAGAGATATTCGCCTGTGACGAGCAGATCGGCTCCCCTAGCACTTCGGGAGGTGGGAGAAACGACGAATCCAAGGCGCGATAGTTCAGCAGCGGCGAGATAAACGCCGGTCATGCCGGTGAGCTGTGTTGGTATTGCCATGACGACCCTTGACGGCGCTTCAGCCCGCGTTTTGTCCGGCGGGGTTTTTGCGATTTAACGGAATGGCTCTTATGCGACCGTTGCGCGGCATTGAGAGCACTGCGCAACGGCTACGTTAATGCAAAAGCGTTATGCTAAACCTAACGCATTAAACATTGGAAGATGTTTGTAAAATGCGTCCAGCGCATCTTTAAATTGTGTTTTGAAAATATCAATCCCAGCATCGGCTGTGTCCCTATCAAAACTCGATTTGTTGTGTAGGTGCATTTCGATGTAGTTGACGACGCGAGATCGTCCTTCAAGATCAAAGTTAAATGTTATTGAAATAAATTCTAGCGGCCCGCGTTTTATTTCAATCCATGTATCGCTTTTGGAAACAAGCAAACCATGGCCTTTAAGGACGTCTTCGTGTTTCTGTAATTCGGCATAAAGCTTATCGGTTTCCTCGCGCGCTTCCGTGTCACGTGCGGCGTGGTCTTTAACGTAATGTGCTTTCGGCGGTAGCCAGGTCATCTTATTTCTCACTGGTGTTTATCAGGACAAGATCCTTGAAATGGGGAGGCCGGTTACCTTAAGCAAGACTACCCCCCCCGCAGAACGAATGGTGCAGAAATCCAGGACTTTGAATTGCGCGGAATCGCCCACAAAATAAGGGAAAACTCTGGTTTTCCGCCTCACGCGCGGGCATGCGCGGCGGGATTCGCGGAAGCGCCATTATGGAAAGCGATTTCAAGTATTCACGAAGTCAAAAACAGCCTTTTTCGCCGCGCGTGGGTTTTGACTGCAAAAAGCAAATAATTGCCCCCCTGACCCGCCGTGTCATTACTTGCCGTTAGTCGATGAGCGAGTCGGGGAGACCGACGCCACGCAAAAACGCGAGAGGCAGGAGGCCGGACATTTGCAGCGTTCGAAAGTCGACGTAGCTCGGCCTGAAATGTCCGCACCTCTCCAAACCAGCGACGGTCGAAAGGTTGACGGCACCCAGCACGGTTTCGCCAAATTTTGCGTTTTGCAAATTTGCCCCGCCGAGTTTGGCCTCGCTGAGGTTCGCCATGACGAGACTCGCTCCGCCGAGGTTTGGTATGAGCGAGGGTTCTTTAGCTCTCCAAGCATTCCACACGGCGACCCCTTGCAGGAGCCGTTCGAGGTGGTTTGCATCGGCCACCTTTCTGAGCGGACATAAAAGATTTGTCACTTGCGTAAGCTTCCATCGGTTTTATGATTTATCCAGCGGCACGGCCGCCATCTGGGTTCTCCGACATCGCCCGCTGCCTATTGGCGGTCAATAGGGTTCAAAGCTGTGTTGGATAGGTAAGACCTGTTCGGGGTCCCGGTTTTCCGCGCTGAACGAAGCCCGTTCAGTGTGGGTGGTGAGATGCTCAACGCATGGAAAAGGCTCAATGAGATCGTGATCTTGTTGGCTGCTGTTGTGACTATCGCGCAGTGGTTCATCAAGTAGCTAGCTTCTCGAAGAGTAGGTCCGGCGGGAAACCCCGCCGGATTTTTTCTGTCTGTATTATGTTCCCGGTAGGGACGCTCATTTCTGAGCGCCCCCCGGACAGTTCCGAGCAAGCCCAATTCGGGCACTCGGCTCCTACCTTGGGTGTCTGACGGCAAAGCGCACGCTTGGCCATTGGTGAA
>Ga0187880_1004193_pt1 | contig 10721 bp, 8 predicted proteins | sample June2016WEW_19_4_FD_132998 | JGI IMG/M metagenome (GOLD analysis project Ga0187880, IMG submission 132998) | Peatland microbial communities from SPRUCE experiment site at the Marcell Experimental Forest, Minnesota, USA - June2016WEW_19_40 | ecosystem: Environmental > Terrestrial > Soil > Wetlands...
ACGCGCTCGCGTTGTTCGTCTGCGCAAGGTCCGTGACGTATTGAATCTGGTAAACGGTGCCCAGCACACCCGTGATGCTCAGCCCCGCATACAGTTGAAGCCCGAGCACCGGCGGCGTCTGCGCTGAGGCCCGTGGCCCCACCGCCCAAACAGCCAGGCACAGCAGGGAAAGGAATCCAACGAGTTTCGAGGATCGCGTCTTCATATAGCCAAGGTTTAGTTGTTGCCGGTCGGTCCAGTCCAAACCGGATGCCTGCGCGCGGGGCGTCGGCTGATGTAACAAGTCAGCGTCTCGGTCTCGTGTGGGCAGACAAGAGCATTCTAACTCCGACCGGCCGAATTAGCAAGTGGAAAGTGACAGCCGAAAGTGACAGGGGCGCATCTCAGTTTTTGACGGGGTGGGACGCCCTGCTAACTCCCTGTATTTGCGGCCATTTCATTAACACCCCGCTTCAGCGGGGTGTGGGCAAGTGGCTCAGTGTGAGAACCGCTTCAGCGGTTTGCGGCCAATATGAAACCGCTAAAGCGGTTGCAGTCTCTGCGTGCGCGGGCCGTGGCCATGCCCATAAGCTGGAGAGAGAGCATTCACAGAAGCCCCTATCGCTTCAAGGAGATTATCGAGGCAGAAGGCCGGGTTGACGAGGGGCGCTGGCAGCACTAGGCTCCTCCGTCACCCGAAGCTCATGAGCACTGAATCCAAGCCTGAAAGGCGAGCCTTTACGCTCCTGGAGCTTCTTGTGGTCATAGCAATCATCGCTTTATTGGCAGCCCTCCTGTTACCTGCCTTGAGCCGGGCAAGACAACAGGCCGGCGCGGCGACTTGCGCTAACAACCTCCGCCAACTCGGCCTGGCGTTTGTCCTCTATTGCGAAGCCAACAACGATACCTTTCCCGCTCCGGGGTCGGCGTCTGTTTATGGGCCGCAGCCTGAGGACTGGATTTGGTGGCAGCGGAGTCGCGATGTCAACCAGAGTGCGATCGTGCCCTACATTTCCAAGTTCAACCCCAAGCTTTTCTGCTGTCCGCAGGACCCTGGCGCGGGATCGCCCGCTCAGGTCTATCCCTACAGCTATTCCCTCAATAGCTGGGATTTGGAAGGCGAAATCAACCCAGGCATGAGCTCGATTATTACACCGGACCGCAAGCTGTATGCGTTCAAGATGGCCCAGGTGAAGAACCCCTCCGGCAAGATCATGCTCGTAGATGAGGACCGGGGCACGATAGATGATTCGCGCTGGGCCGCGGAGTACGACAACTTGATTTCCGAACGGCATAATCGGCACGGTGTCGTTAGTTTTGCTGACGGACACGTCCGGTTGGTCCTTCCGCAGTTCGGCCAATCGGAGGCAAATACAAAACCAACGCTTTAGCCGTGGCAGCGTCAGAGGAAGATGATCTGGCCCTGAGCGTCTTCCGGCAGCGCCGCCTTGGCGAGTGCCTCCAGATCGGCGATGCACCGGCCAATCGAGAGGTCCAATTGCCGGGCGAACACCATGTAAAGCCCGAGGCTCATCCGCCCTGGCGCTGGGCAGCCAGGCGCCGCTGGAGAGATGATTGTCCGCTGATAGCGCGCAAGGCGCGAATGCGCTCGTCCTGCCGCTCAATCTCCGCGTCCATCTCGGTTTGGTGGTCGTAATACCAGGCCAGCGCAGAATACACTTGGGCCAAAGAAAGATGGGGATGGTTCTCCTGGATCGTCTCCGCGTTCCACCCGTAGGCCAGGTGGTCAAGCGCCACCTCGATGACTTTAACGTTGGTGTCATCCACCCACGGACGCCCCTGCTCATCGAGGCGAATATGCGGCACGGTGTTCGCCTTTGTTATCACGGCACAAATCTACCCGGGTCCGACTGAGAATCAAGGCCACACTGGGCTTGCCTCGGCTACTTGATGCGGTGCCCCAGAATAAGCCTTTGTTCCCCGGCTGTTTGGAGGGTAAGTTCTGTTTTGCTGATGCACAGTAATCAGACCAGTCCACTGGCCGCGCCGGCGCAGAGCGCTCCGCGCTCACCCGGCCGCTTGCCCGAGCTGCTGGCGCCGGCCGGCGATTGGGATTGCGCCCGGGCCGCGGTCGAGAACGGCGCGGACGCGATCTACTTCGGGTTGGAGAAGTTCAATGCCCGCATGCGGGCCAACAATTTCACCGAGGCCGATTTGCCCCGGCTGATGGAATTCCTGCATCGGCGCGGCGTGAAGGGCTATGTCACCTTCAACATCCTCGTCTTCGAGAACGAGATGGCCGACGCCGAGCAATATGTGCGCACGATGATTGCCGCCGGGGTGGACGCGGCGGTCGTGCAGGATGTCGGTATGTGCCGGTTGATCCGGCAGCACTCCCCCGATTTCCCGATTCACGTCTCAACCCAGATGACCATCACCAGCGCTGCCGGCGTGGAGTTTGCCCGCGACCTCGGCTGCAACCTCGTCGTCCTCGCCCGGGAATGTTCGCTGAAGGAAATCGAGAAGATCCAGTCCTCCCAACTGGCTGGCTATCAACTATCAACTATTCACTATCCACTCCCCCTCGAGGTTTTCATCCACGGCGCGCTCTGTGTCGCTTACTCCGGCCAATGCCTGACGAGCGAGGCGCTGGGCGGTCGTTCGGCCAACCGCGGCGAGTGCGCCCAGGCCTGCCGCATGCCCTACGAGCTGGTGGCCGACGGCAAGCTCGTCCCGCTCGGCGACCGGAAGTACCTGCTCAGCCCGCAAGACCTCGCCGGGCTGGAGGTCCTGCCGGAGCTGGCTCGCATTGGCGTGGCCTCCTTGAAGATCGAAGGCCGGCTCAAAACGCCCGAATACGTCGCCAACATCACCCGCATCTACCGCAAGGCCCTCGACCAGTTGGGTGACGCACGGCGAGCGGCGGGCGCCGAGACATACTGCGCCTCGCGTGCATCTGGCGGACGCGAGCAACGGGCGATCGGTTCTCCCTCTCCTCCTTTGGAGGAGAGGGCCGGGGAGAGGAGGCCCGTCGTCAATAATGACCGTTACGACATGGAGATGGCCTTCTCGCGCGGGCTCTACACCGGGTGGTTTCACGGCACCAATAACCAGCAACTCGTCCATGGCCGCTTCGGCAAAAAGCGCGGCGTGTTCCTGGGCGACGTGTCGCGGATCGAGGGCGAGCGCGTCTCTATTAGCTTGCAAGCCCCGCTGAAACCCGGCGATGGCGTCGTCTTCGACGCCGGCCATCCGGAGCAAGAAGAACAGGGCGGAAGGGTGTACGAAGTCAAAGTAGGACTGGCGTCCCGCCTGTCCCCGATAAACCCAGATCGCCCCCAAGCGAAAAACACGACCAGCGAGACGCCCGTCCTGCTTTCCTTCGGCAGGGAGGACATTGACTTCAAGCGCATTCATGTCGGCGACAAGCTCTGGAAAACGAGCGATCCGGAACTGGACCGCCGCCTGCGCCAGAGTTACCAAGGGGACACGCCGCGGTTCCAGCGCCCGATCCTGATGGAAGTGCATGGCCTGGCCGGCAAGCCGCTCACCCTCATCGCGCGCGACGAACTCGGCCACCTGGTCCAACTCGACTCGACGATGCCGCTCGCCCGCGCCGAAAAGCAACCGCTCGCAACCGATCGCTTGCGGGAACAACTGGGGCGCCTGGGCGGCACGCCGTTCAAACTGGGCGAACTGAAAAATTCGCTGAGCGGCGATGTCCTATTGCCCGTCAGCGAACTGAACCGCCTGCGCCGCGCGGCGGTGCGAGAACTGGAAGCCCAGCGCGCCCAACCCCTGCGATGGAGCCTCACAGCTTCTGACCCGGAGAGAACGGGAAGGCTAGACAATCACCCCTCACCTGCCCTGAAGGGCACCCTCTCCCCATCCGATGGGGAGAGGGAGGGGGCGAGGGGGTTTACGTCAGTCTCTCGGCCTACTCCAATACATCTGGATAGCGTAGATGCTGTGAGCCCGGAGCGCGGAAAGTGCGGCGCGACGCCTGGAAGAGTTAGTGACCCAGCGGCCTCTTCAACTCCGCACTCCCCACTCCGCACTCCCCACTTGATTGTCCTGGTGCGAAACCTTGCGCAACTCGACGCCGCGCTGCAATGCGGCGTGGAGACGCTTTACTGCGAGTTCGAGGACCCAAAGAAGTATCGCGAGGCGGTCGCTCGCTTCCGCAATTCCACGTTCCGCGCTCCGCATTCTGAATGCTTCGTCGCTCCGCCGCGAGTCTTCAAGATGGGCGAGGACTGGACGCTCAAGCAGGTCCGTTCCAGCGAGGCGGACGGCTACCTGATCCGCAACTACGACCACCTGGCCTACTTCGCGAACGAACGGCGCATTGGCGACTACTCGCTCAACATCGCCAACCGGCTGGCGGCGGATTACTTCAAGAACAAGTTCGGCCTGGAGCGCATCTCGGCCTCGTACGATCTGAACTTCGTGCAGCTAGAAGCGCTCCTGCAAGCGGCGCCGCCGGAATGGTTCGAGGTCACCATTCACCAGCATATCCCCATGTTTCACATGGAGCATTGCGTCTTCTGCGCTTTTCTCTCCACCGGCACCGACTACACAAACTGCGGCCGCCCGTGCGACAAGCACGACCTGAAGCTGCGCGACCGGGTCGGGGCGGAGCACCCGGTCAAGGCGGACGCCGGTTGCCGCAATACCGTCTTCAATGCCCTGGCGCAAACAGGCGCGGATTATGTCTCCCGCATGCTGGCCCTTGGCGTGCGCCATCTCCGCATCGAATTCCTCAACGAAACGCCCGACCAGGCCGCGCAGACGATTCAGCGATACCGCCAGTTGCTGCGCGGCGAGATTACCGGCCCGCAACTCTGGCGTGAATTGAAGCTGCTGAACCAGCTCGGTGTCACCCGCGGCCAGATTGGCGCTCCGGCTCGGGCGTAGAGCCCATATCTGCTTTTGTGTTCGCTTGGCAGGCTCCGATTTGTGAGAATGTTTCTTTGGGCTTGCAAGTAATGAGCGAACCGACGAACCGACTCCCGATTGGCTTGCGCACGATCGCGCTATTCGAGGCCGCAAAGGGCCTCCTGGCGCTTGCGGCTGCCTGCGGGCTCTTATCCTTAAGAAACACCGACCTGCACGCGGTCACCGATGCATTTCTACTGCGGCACGGAATCGACCCGGAGCGCCATTACACGCGGATGTTCATAGAATCCGTGGCCCGGGCCACCAACCATCATGCGGGCCAGATCGCCGTGTTCTGCTTCGCTTACGCCCTGATCCGCCTGGCGGAAGGCTACGGCTTATGGTGGGGCAAGCATTGGGCCGAATGGTTCGCCGTCATTTCCGCCGGTGTATATCTGCCCTTTGAATTCTATCATTTCACGCTTCACCCGAGACCATTCACCGGCGGAGTCATTATCTTTAACCTGGCCCTCATCTACTACTTGGGCACACTCCTGGCCCGCCAGCGCGCTCAACGGAAGAGCCATGCCACCGCGCCGTCCGACTCCCCATGAAGCATGAAGAAGTCCGCCTGTGCCGCTTTGGTCCTCGCGTTGGCGATGCTGGGCGCCAGCGGCGCCGATACGACGAATTCGAGCACGGCGGAATGGCCTGCGCCACAATTGTCGGCGAACACGAATCCTGGCGCCGAGATGCCGATGGCGAGAGAGCTGGACCAGCTTGCTGGTCCATCCACAGCCCCAGTCCCGGCCACGACACCCGCCGCAGCGCAATCCCGGAACATCTGGGCGGTCATACTGGCGGTCCTGGTGCTGGTGGTGAGCAGGTTTGTCTTGAGGCGCCTGCGCTCCCGGTCAGGTCAACCTTGAGGGCGTGTCGCCCCGGAGGAACCTTTTCTTCCTTTCGCGGGTGCGCGTGGTTATGCCATAGTCATGCGATGAGAGCGGCTGTTCTGCACGGCAAGGAAAACATTCGGGTGGAAAACGTCCCGCCGCGCTCGCTGCAAGCGGGGGAGGCGCGGGTTCAAATCGAGGCCGCATTGACCTGCGGTACCGACCTGAAAGTCTTTAAGCGCGGGTACCACGCCAAGATGCTCATTCCACCCACCGCCTTTGGCCACGAGTTTGCGGGCGTCATTTCCGAGCTGGCGCCGGACGTGAGGGGGTGGCGCGTGGGCGAACGCGTAGCCGTCGCCAATTCAGCCCCATGCGGGCAATGCTTCTACTGCCGCAATCACCAGGAGAATCTGTGCGACGATCTGCTGTTCTTGAACGGCGCCTACGCCAGGTCTATTGTCATCCCGGCGCGGCTGGTGCAGAAGAACCTGTTGCGGCTCAAGCCGGAGACCGATTTCTGCGACGCGGCGCTGGTCGAGCCGCTGGCTTGCGTGGTACAGGGAATCGAAGACACGCGGTTGCGCTCCGGGCAGCGCGTGCTGGTGATTGGCGCGGGCCCGATTGGCCTCATGTTTGTCGCGCTGGCCCGGCACCTGGGCTGCCGGGTAACGGTGGCGGGCCGGGGCAAGAAGCGGCTGGAGATCGCCCGGCGCCTCGGGGCGGAACTGGTCCTGAATGAGGGCGAGCAGAGCGGGCTGGTGGCCGCCATCCCGCCCGGCTCGATCTTCGATGTGGTCATCGAGGCTGTCGGCAAGCCGGAGACCTGGGAAGCGGCGGTGCGGCTCGTCCGAAAGGGCGGCACGGTGAATTTCTTCGGCGGTTGTCCCTCCGGCACGACGGTTTCGCTCGATACCGCTCTCATCCATTATTCCAACCTCACCTTGCTCGCCAGCTTCCATCACACGCCACGGACGGTCCGCCGCGCCCTGGAGTTCATTGAGGCGGGTGTCGTGCGCTCCGACGATTTTGTGGACGGCGAATGTTCCTTAAGCGAGCTGCCCGTGCTGTTCCGGTCCATGGCCTCAGGCAACCGGGCCGTAAAGACACTGGTTCGGGTCCACGAATGAAGCTCCGCCCCTGGGCATGTCCAAACCGTTCGCAGAATCTATGAAGTCCATCTCTCCTGATGATCTGGCCGGAGCGGGCGAAAGGCGGTTCATCCGTCCCTTCACCCAACTCTCAAGATTCTTGGCCGGCGCGGTTTTCTGTTTCGCATTCGGCCCCCTTGTGGCAGATTCTCTTGCGGCCGACAAAGCCGGAATGGACCACATGCAACTGACCAGCACTGCTTTTACCGAGGGCGCGGCAATCCCCGCCAACTACACCTGTGATGCTACGAATGTCTCCCCGCCCCTGAAGTGGAGCGGCGTGCCCGCAGGGGCCAAGAGCCTGGCCTTGATCGTGGACGACCCGGACGCGCCGTCCGGAACCTGGGTTCATTGGGTTCTCTACGATCTGCCCCCGGCTGTAACTGAGTTGCCTGAGAACCTCCCCAAGAGCCAATACATTGCGGGCGGCGCGAAACAGGGTCTCAACGACTTCCGGCACCTCGGCTACGGAGGACCCTGTCCCCCGCGCGGGAAACCGCATCGCTACTTCTTCAAGCTTTATGCCCTGGACGCGCTGCTCGACTTGAAGCCCGGAGCGACGAAGAAGGACCTGGAGAGCGCGATGGAAAAGCACATCGTCGCCCAAGCCCAATTGCTGGGCACCTACCAACGGAAGTAGTGGCGCCGCGCCTATTGCGGCGGCACCAGCTTCTTGAACTCGGGCAGTTGTCGCATCGGACCGAAGCGCTCCTCTTTCCTGGCGCTGGCGAGCAAATCGCCTGCTTTAGGGTTACCCTGGAGCCGCTTGGCGCTCAAATCCAGCGCCTGGCGGAGCGCGGCCAGCGCTTCTGGCGCTTTCCCGAGACCACATTTCATAACTGCCAGATCATACCAGGCTTCCGGGCTTTCGGGCATGACTTTGGTCAACCGCTCCAGGGCCGCCTCGAGCTTCGGTGCATCTCCCAGCGCCGCATAAGCCTGGGCGATGTTGAGCACGGTATTGGCATCAACCTTCGGATTGTTAAATGCCTTATCCAGCGTCTGGATCGCCGCCTGGGGCTTCTGCAAATGCCGGTAGGCCTCGGCGAGGCCTATGGCCGCCTGGAAATTCTCGGGGTGGGCGCGCACCAGGGCCTCGAGCTTATCGGCCGCCCGTTGCAGCCCGGCACCGTTGCCGAAGCTGGAGTAGGCCGTGACTAGACCACGGAGGGCCATTGCGTCGGCCTGCGGAGAATTGAGCACTCCGTCCAGCACCTGATTGGCACGGTCCGTTTGCTGCATCTGGAGATAGTTGCCAGCCAGATTGAACGCCGCCTGGAAGTCCGCCGGGTTCTTCCGCACTTCATCCTCCAATTGCAGGAAAGCGGCCCTGGCCTGCTCGAGCCCGGCCGTCCCGCCGCTCTCCTGCTTGAACTTCTTGACGGTGTCCACAAGACCCCGCACCTGGCCGTTGTATGGATCCAGCTTCAGGCAAGTTTCCGCCACGAGGAGCGCATCGTCGAAACGACGAAGCATTAACAGCAACTGGGAATAGCGGAAAACCGCTTCTGGGCTGTACGGGCAAAACGCGAAGGCCTGGCGGAAGGTGAAATCAGCTTCCTTGAGCAACCGTTGATACTCGGCGTCGGACTTGGGCCGATACTCCGGAGAGGTGAGGCGCCAGGCGTAAATGCCGCCGATGGAGCTGCGCAGCTTGGAGAAGGACTTCTGCGCGTCGTCATCATGGATGAACTTTCGGTCGCCGGTGAAACCGTTGAAATCGTAGCGCAGGTAGGTCTTCTCGATCCAGTCCGTCGTCTGCTTAAGCGGCGTATCGTAGTCAATTATGTCCCCCGTCAGCCGCTTGGAATACTGCTTCCAGAATTGGTGGTCCCGGTTGAGTATATCTTCCGTCAGCGACGGCAATGGCTGTCGGTTGATCTTCATGATGATACCAAAGGGCGTCAGGTAGGGATACATCCAGTCGAGGGGGAAACTCTCCTCCACGAAGAACTCACTCTTCGGATTGTGATCGAAGATTACCTTGGTTATCAGCCCGTTGATGTTCATTACGGCGACCTGCCCGGAGACCTGGACGCGCTCCTGGCCAGACGCCGGATCACGCACGAAGTCCACGATCTCACCGCCCTTCAACTGGCCGGCCTGCTTGCGCCGCTGCGCGTCGGCCATGTATTCCTGGAAGCAGCGCTGCGAATCGTCAGGCGTGGCCGAGTAGATTTCCCGGTCCGGGTAAACTCCGCCCAGGCTGCGTGCAAGTTCCTTCGGGTAAGCCTCTTCCAACAGCAGGCGGTTCAGCCGGATGCGGGTCCAGCTTTGCGGGTTCTCCTTGATGAAATCGGTCACGTATTCGGACAACTGCACCTGTTTGAAACGCTCCGGCTCGTACAGCGGGCCGCTCTTGGACAGCCCGGCAATCTCAGAAGCAAGCCGCTCCTGCCTCTGGCGCAGCCGGTCGGACGAGTTGCCGTCGGCAATCTCCTGGTCCACCGCGTCTTTTTCCTGCTGCTTGGCCTTGAGGCGTTCCTTGATCTTAAGTTCGCGTTCCAGCAGCACGTTCAGGTCCTCGGCCAGACAACGGCGCAGCCCGGCTTGGTCGCCCTGAGCGGAAAGAAGCTGTTGGGTTTTCGGGCTAAGGTTTTCATACAAATACTTCGAAAGCGGGTCCTGTTCCGGGCCGGGACGCAGCCTGGCCGTAAAGGCGACCAGGTTGGTAAAGTCCTTATCTGCAAACCACGACGTGTAGGTGCGCCGGCGCTTCTCCACTCTGGCGCCCAGCGCCGTAAAGAATCGGTCCAGCGGCGCCGCCGCCCGGGCTAGCAGGTTGGTCTGATAGTCCTTATCCTTGAGCGCCGTGCGGAGCAATTCGCTGAAGAAGGGGGGATCAATCTGCGTGCTGCGGTTGTAATGCGCGCGGATGTAGCAAAGATAAGTGCCATCGGCCAGGGCGTTCTGGGTGATGATATAGACATCGCGGCGGTCGAAGTTCTGGTCCTCCAGCGGCTGGCAGTTGTGGGGCGTGAAACTCTCACAGAAGATGGTGTAGGTTGGGCAAAAGCGCCCCGGATCGGTGCCGCCGTAGAGCACCGCGTTCTTCGTCATCTCTGGATATAGCGATTTGCCGTCGGTGCCCTTGAACGGCGGCGTGAACATATCATGGCCGAACCAGTAGCCGAACCAGTGGTTGCGCTGGTCGCTGGAGTACCAGTGCGCCAGGCCGGAGTAAAGCGGCATGGCGGCAAAGAGAGCCAGCGTAACCAACAACGGGCCGCGCTGCCGATAGGCAACGAGCGCGACCACGAATGCCAATGCGATGGCCACTAGCAGAAGGTTGGCGTAAATCGGCAATCCGTATTGATTCGGGGCAAAGGCCTGGGCGATCCAATGGCGCAACTCAGAGAACTCGATTGTGCCGGCGGGACCAAAGTAATGCTTGCCCGTTGCATTCCAGAGGCAAAACACGGCCAGCACTACCCCGACGATACCGCCCGCCAGGCCCCAAAGCCGGAACTTCTGATAATGGGTGGCCATGAAGGCTGCGGTCAGGGCCAGGCCGTAGCCGATCAGGCAGGCCACAATCGTATGGGACGAGCACAAGAAGACCTTGATGAGGTCGGCTGAGGCCTTGTCCGGCGTAGGATTGAGCAGAACTATCAACAGGCCGCCAAGGAAGACATACATGGCGGTAAGGGAGATGAGCCATGCCCGCTCGCGTTTCTGCATCTTGAAGAAGAACACAAAGGGCACCAGCGCGATGAACATGTAAACCCAGGTGAACTCCTCGGCGGCGCCTTCGATCAGCATGCCCAACTGGCTAAGGAAGCGGCCCGGCTCGGTGATCAAGTTAGTCGGATTGGGCTGTTCGTACTGGCCGCGGCTGATCGCATGGAAGAACCCTTCC
>Ga0187880_1004202_pt1 | contig 10702 bp, 9 predicted proteins | sample June2016WEW_19_4_FD_132998 | JGI IMG/M metagenome (GOLD analysis project Ga0187880, IMG submission 132998) | Peatland microbial communities from SPRUCE experiment site at the Marcell Experimental Forest, Minnesota, USA - June2016WEW_19_40 | ecosystem: Environmental > Terrestrial > Soil > Wetlands...
CGCGACCGGCTTTCACCCTCTTCATGCCGGCTCTTCGGTGAGTCATCGCCCCGAGGACCCCATACAACGCTACGCCGTCGGCCGATCAGCCGGAAAGGGCCTTGTCCAACAGTGCCCTAGCGGCGTAGAGCTTCGAGGCCGGCCTCGACTCCGTCGAGGTAGACGGTCACGTGCCCCTCGCCGGCTGATCGCCACGAGCCGTCAGGGTTCCGGATGAGTGCCGTGCGCTCAGGAATTCCCGCAATCGGGAGCCCGGCCGGGGCAAGCTCGAGCGTCCGCCAGAAGTGGTGTGCAGTGCCCGAGTCGTGATGCGGCACGACTGCCAGCTGTTCGACGAGGCCGAGCCCTACCGTGAAGGCCCCTCCCCGCGGGTCGACCATGGGATCGACGAGCACCATCGCCCCCGCCGACGATCCGGCGACGACCGCGCCGTGCCGCCAGGCCTGTGCGAGCGCCTCGAAGACGAGCGAGCCCTTCAGCACAGAGAGAAGGTGGAGAGGGGAACCACCCGAGAGGTAGATGAAGCGTGCCTCCCGGACCGCGGTCGCGTTCGTCTCCTTGTTGGCGTCCGAATGGCGCAGCACCATCAGCCCACGGGCTTTCGAGCCGAGCGAGGAGAACCACGTCTCGGCGTTGGCGACCACGCGGTCGGGATGCTGGTAAGCGGCGGCGGTAGGAAGAACCAGGACTTCGTCGGCACCCGAGCTCGCGAGCAGCTCGGTGTCGTAGTCGGTGCCTGTTTGCCACTCGCCCCCACCGACGAGGGCGAGCACACCCGGCGAGGGCGCTTGCCCGGGCTGGGCCCCGGCCGTCGTTCCTGTTTCTCGCTGATGGCTCACGGGGCGGGAACCTACACCTTGCCCGGGGGGAAGTACCTGGCGGACCCGATCGAGCCCGATTCGACCTCGAGGACCCAGATCGACCCTTTCTTCACGTCCACCGGTCCGGGCAGGTAGGCCCCGGACTTCTCGAGCAGCTCGACGACCCCCCAGATCACGTCCCCATGGCTGCACAGCACCGGAACTCCGCCGGCGGCCGCAAGCTCTTTCGCCTTCGCGAGAAGGCTGCGAGGGTCGGATCCCTCCAGGAGGAACTCGGCAATGCCGACCGGCAGAGCGCAGGCGGTCGCGAGGGGAGCAAGAGTCGCCAGGCAGCGTTCGGCGCTGCTCGACAACAGCAGCGTGGGCCTGGGCTCTCGCCGGCGCGTGGCGGCCCTCCGCGGGCGCGTGCTTGGTGCAGCGGTCTCGAAGTGATCGGCGAGCGCCCGAGCCTCCTTCACGCCGCGATCGGTGAGGGGACGGTCCTCGTCCCGCCCCGACCAGCCCTCGCGGGGCAGGGCGTGGGCGTGGCGTACGAGGTAGACGGCGACTGTCGCCGTCGGCTCGTCACTCGCCGGGGCGCCAGAGCCTCCCGGCGCCTTGGAGCTTGACACCTTGCTTCCCATCAGTGGACAGCGCTCAGGCCGACCGCGGCGCCGACGCCGTAGGTCACCGCACCCGCCGCGGCACAGAGCGCCAGCTGACGGAAGGCTGACCACCACCATGAGCGTCCTGTGAAGAGCGAGAGCGCCGAGCCGACCAGCACCGCCGCGATGGCCGCGATCACGATCGACGCCAGAACGGCACCGGTCCCATGCCCGGTGAGGAACGGGATCAGTGGCAGCAAGGCACCCACGCTGAAAGTCACGAAGGACGCGAACGCCGCCTGCACGGGCCTGCCGAGTGAGTCCGGGTGGATGCCGAGCTCTTCGCGGGCATGGGTCTCGAGCGCCATCTGCGGATCGGCCATCATCTGGCGGGCGACCTCTTTGGCAAGCTCAGTGGAGATGCCGCGGCTCTCATAGATCCTCACCAGTTCCTGGAGCTCGCCTTCGGGCCGATGATGGATCTCCTGGCGCTCGCGCTCGAGCTCGCGCTCGAAGAGCTCGGTCTGAGCGCGCATCGAGACGTACTCACCGGCAGCCATTGAGAAGGCACCGCCCAAAAGCCCGGCCAGGCCGGCAAGTCGTACGACGCCGGCAGGCGGGCTCGCACCCGAGAGTCCCAGGATCAAAGAGATGTTCGTCACGAGCCCGTCGCTGATGCCGAACACGGCGGCCCGCGCGCTTCCTCCTCGGATGTCGCGGTGGTGGTGCTCTTGAGTCGGCCCTTCGGAGAGACCGTTGGGCTTGCTCCGGGCGCGGAGAATCCTGACGAGCCATCGGGGGAGACCGGAGGTGCGCGAGCGGTTCCCGGTGGGATGCCGCGCGGGCACAAGGGGTCGGTCGGACGATCGGACCACGTCTCTAGTTTGGAGCACCTGGACGCCCGGCGCGCAAACCGGTTCCGAACTCAGGGTCCCTCGAGGGGCCGAGAGATCGCTTGCAGCCCGAGAACGCGGCCGAGAATGGCGCAATTGGCCAGATGGCCGCGTTCGGCCCCGGTGGCCACGCGCCTACACTCGCCCCAAGCCTATGGACCGACCGGTGTCTCGAGCCCGCGACGAGGACGGGCCCCGGTTTCGCTGCGACCTTCACGGCTCCTCCGCGAAGTCCCTGTGATCACAAGCGGGACATGACTTGACCGTTACATGGACGTTCTCGATCTGATCCTCGTCGTCGTCATCCTGGCGGCGGCGTTCCGTGGGTTCCGGCGGGGAGCAGCCGTCCAGATCCTGTCCTACGGTGGGGTTCTCGGCGGTCTTGCCCTGGGTGTCGTACTGGTCCTCGTCGTGTGCCCGCACGTGCGCGGGCAGCACGCGAAGACCGTCGCTGCCCTCGTTCTTCTTCTCGTGCCCGCGGCGGTGCTGGCCGCCGCCGGGCGCCAGCTGGGCGCGGGGCTGTGGAGCCGGCTGCGGCGGGCGCGCTTTGGCGGCGTCGACGCGGCAGGCGGCGCGATCACGGCCGCGAGCGGTGCTCTCGTCGTGGTCTGGCTGCTGGCCTCGATTCTCGTGAACAGTCAGTTCTCCCTGGTTGCGAACCAGATAGACGGTTCCAGAATCGTCCGGGTCGTCACAGACGTAATGCCGCCCATCCCGACGGCGCTCGCGCCGGTGGAGCGCTTCTTGAGCGACGAAGGCCTGCAACTCGTGGCCGATGGTTTCATCCAGCTCGCCGGGCCCGTCCCGTATCCGTCTGCGGTCCAGGTGCGGGCCGGCACCCGCAGGGCGGCTCCTTCCACGGTGAAGGTCGTCGCGGTCGGCTGCGGCGAGGTCCAGGAGGGCTCGGGCTTCGTGGTGGCGCGAGGGCTGGTCGTCACGAACGCGCACGTGGTAGCCGGTACGCAGTCGATCAGGGTCGAGGACTCGGTCGGTTTCCACGTTGCCGTGGTCGAGCTCTTCGACCCGGAGTTCGACCTTGCGGTCCTGCGCGTGCAGGGTCTTTCGGAGCCGCCCCTTTCAATCGACCCCGACACGGTGGGTCGGGCCACCAAAGCCGTCGTGCTCGGCTATCCGGAGGGTGGTCCCCTCGCGGCCGACCGTGCGGGCGTGCGCTCGGAGATCCTCGCCACCGGACTCGACATTTATGGCGAGAACCCGACGGTGCGCGAGGTGTACGTGATCCAGGCCCTGGTGCGGCCCGGGAACTCCGGCGGCCCTCTGGTCGAGCCGGACGGTGTGGTCATCGGAGTCGTCTTCTCGAGGTCGCCCACCGGTGACGACGTCGGCTACGCGCTCGCCTCCCCAGGGGTCCTCGCGCGCGTCAAGAAGGCGGAGTCGCTGCCGAGCTCGACAATCGTGGGCACCGGCGGCTGTATCCCGCGGTGAGCGCCGCACCTGTTTGCCGGGAGCGTTCGCACAACAGGGCGCCGGGCAGGGAAAAATAGCCCGGTGACGCTCCTGATCGAGGACTACGGCCTGATCGGTGACACCCACACGGCCGCTCTCGTCGGCCGTGACGGGTCGATCGACTGGCTCTGCTTGCCGCGTTTCGACTCGGCGGCGTGCTTCGCCCACCTTCTCGGAGGCACCGGCCACGGGCTCTGGCGGATCGCACCGGCCGCGAGCCCTCCTCCCGGCCAGGGCGAGCCACTGCTGGCGACGCGTCGCCGGTATGTGGCGGACAGCCTGGTGCTCGAGAGCGAGTTCGACCTGGCGGAGGGAAGTGTCCGCATCACTGATTGCATGCCGCTGAGGGAGGACGACCCGAGCGTCGTCCGGCTGGTCGAGTGCTCGCGGGGCGCGGTCGAGATGCGCATGGATCTGGAGATCCGTTTCGACTACGGCTCGGTCGTGCCGTGGGTGCGCCGCTACGACGGCCAGCTCGTCGCAGTGGCCGGGCCGGACGGCTTGGCGCTGTGGACGACGGTGGACACTCGGGGCGAGAACATGCGCACGGTCTCCGAGTTCCGCCTCAGCGAGGGCCAGCAGGTTCCTTTCGTGCTCACCTACTTCCCTTCCCACGGCGAGGTGGCGCGCCCCGTCGCCGCCCCTTACGCGATCGAGGAGACCAAGCGCCGGTGGCAGGAGTGGGCGGACCTTGCCAACTTCGAGCCTCATCGTTGGCGCGAGGCGGTGGTCCGATCGCTCATCACCTTGAAGGCGCTCACCTATGAGCCGACCGGCGGCATCCTCGCCGCGCCCACCACGTCGCTGCCCGAGACGCTCGGCGGGGAGCGGAACTGGGACTACCGGTACTGCTGGCTGCGCGATGCCACGCTCACTTTGTCAGCGCTCATGGTGGCGGGCTATCGCGACGAGGCCGCAGCATGGCGCGACTGGCTGTTGCGTGCCGCGGCCGGCGACCCCTCGAAGCTCCAGATCATGTACGGGGTCGCCGGTGAGAGGAACTTGAAGGAGGACGTCCTCGACTGGTTGCCCGGCTACGAGGGCTCGAGGCCCGTGCGCATCGGCAACGCGGCCTCGGGCCAGTACCAGCTCGACGTCTACGGCGAAGTCCTCGGCGCGCTGCACGAGGCACGCCGGACGGGCCTGGAGCCCGCCGGTCCGGCTTGGGACCTCGAGCTGGCGCTCATGGACTTCATCGAGACCGGGTGGGCTCAGCCGGACGACGGCATCTGGGAGGTGCGCGGGCCGCGCCGCCACTTCACGCACTCCAAGGTTGAGGCATGGGTGGCCGTCGACCGGGCGATCCACGACGTGGAGGACTTCGGGCTCGAAGGGCCGCTCGAAAAGTGGAAGTCGTTGCGTTCGGAGATCCACAAAGAGGTGTGCGAGAAGGGCTATGACGCCGAGCACAACACCTTCACGCAGTACTACGGCTCGAAGGAGCTCGACGCCAGCGTGCTCATGATCCCGATCGTGGGGTTCCTGCCGCCGCGGGATCCGCGGGTGGTCGGGACGGTAGAGGCCATCGAACGTGAGCTCATGGTGGGCGGCTTTGTGGCGAGGTACGACTCGCAGAAGTCCGGCCATGTCGACGGGCTCACCGGCCGCGAGGGGGCGTTTCTGGCCTGCTCGTTCTGGTTGGCGGACGACCTGAACCTCATCGGACGCCGCGATGACGCCATCGAGCTATTCGAACGGCTGCTGTCCCTGCGCAACGATCTCGGCCTCCTGGCCGAGGAGTACGACCCCGTTGCGCGACGTCTCGTCGGCAACTTCCCCCAGGCGTTCTCACATGTTTCCTTGGTCAACACCACGGTCGGGCTCCTCGGCAGGGCCCAGGGATTCACCCACGAGCACCGGCTTGCCGGGATCCAGCCACGCACACTCGGTGTGCAGCAGAGGCGCCGCCGCAAGCGAAACGCGATGGGCGCCTGACGACGATTCACGAACAGGGTCGGGAGTCGTTCGATCGGAAACCGCTCAGGAAGATCCCGGCGTACCGGGCGTCTTAGGGACGCCGGTGAGGGAGCGTCCGCGAGCACCCGGCACGCCCAGGACCATCAACTCACGCTATGTCCAGGCACCGGCGGCGCCATAGAGCCAAAGGTCCCATATCCAGATGTCAAACATGTTGCGGGCGATCCGCCGCGCCGGCGCGGCCCGGTGACCTCCGCTGTGGCCGTTGTTCCCCGCTTTTCACCGGGGAGGGCGCAGTGAGAGGTCCTCTTCTCCGAGCGCCTCCAGCTCGTCCCGCTCGGTCGGCAGTTCGGGCCGGAACAGCTGCTGGGCGACGAGGGTCGGCAGGAGCGCGGACAGGAGCACCACCGTCACGAGCTCGGTGTACTGGGCCTTGTCGATGAGGTGGTGCGTGAACCCGAACAGCGCGGATATGGATCCGAAGGTGAGGCCGGTCGCCATGAGCAGCGTCATGTAGGCGCGCTCGCGTCCGGGGATGCGCATTGCCGTAGCTGTCGGCCAGACGCCGAGGAGCTTGGTCACCATCTTCACGCCGAAAAGCGACGCGATCACCCCTGCCCCCGACACGAGTGCCGGTGCCGAGATCAAGAGCCCTGCGTGCAAGAAGAAGAAGGGCGTCAACAAGGAAAAGGCGATGGAGCGAATCCTGTCCATGAGTACGCGGTCGTTCATGAACGCACCGGCGACGACGAGGCCGGCCACATAGGCCGGCAGAACCGCTTCGCTCCCGGCTGCGGTCGCGAGGCCACCGAGCCCGAAGAGCACGACAAGGAGGAACTTCACCTCGGGCTCGCTCACGCGGTGTCCGAAGTGACGGATCGCATAGCGCGTTGCTCTCGGGAGCACCAAGAGCGCGACGACGGTGACCGCCACGAACACGAGAAGGAGCCAGCCGTAGGTGGCGAACAACCCGCCGAGGGCGAGGACCGTTCCGAGATCTGTCACGAAGCACGCTGCCAGGATGAGCTTGCCGAGGTCCTCGCGGTTGAGACCCGTCTCGATCATGACCGCGTACACCACCGCCACCGAAGTCGTGCTCAACGCCACGCCGCCGATCTCCGCCCCGTGGAGAGGCCAGCCGAGCACGAGCTTGCAGAATCCGAAGGCCCCGAGGAAGGGCAGGAGGAAGGACACGGCGCCGATCGCCAAGCTCGCCTTCCAGTGTTTTCGGAGCGAGACCGGATCGATCTCGGCACCTGCTAGAAAGGTGAGCATCAACGAACCCGCACCAGCGAGGAACGTCGTCACGTCGGTCTGGGCGATGTGCTCCTTGAGGCCCGGGATATTACCGAGGACAGCCCCGACGAGGATCTCCACGAGAGCGACTGAGATCCCGAACCGGACGCTGATCACAGAGGCCAAGAGCGCCATCGCGATCCAGATGGCGAAGACGTAATACGAGTTCATCCGTACTCCCTGTTCGGCTGACAGGGGTACGCAGAGCCCTACCAGCATCCGTCCTAGCTGGTAGAAGCCATCAGTCGAAGGGGTCTCCGACGATTCGAGGAGCGGGCCTCATCGCGCCTTGGGCGACTATAGCGGCTCATGGCCCTTACTTGGATTTCCGTGCCGGGTTCGAGGAAACCTGTTGATCAGCTCACGACGCGAGGCTTTAAGGCTCGACTGACCGGGGGGACGGGGCTATTCGAGCCCCGTCCCGGTTGATCCGTGGCACACCACCGTCATTGCCCGCCGGTCGCCGCGGCCGCGCGCTCGCCTCCTGGAAAACGTTCAAGGTCCGGGGGTTGACCCCGGTAATAAGAGTGATTATCATTCCGTTTGTGGTGGCCGAGACGAGGCCGCCTTGTCACTCGAGGTGTCCCGCGGAAGTGAGTCTTCAGCTCTTGCAAGGCGGAAAGCAGACAAAGGTCGCGGCGCTCTGTCTCGCGGTGGCCATGCTCGGGTGCGCCTGCTCGGGTGAGTCCGCCCGAAGCAGCGGGGTCGTCGCGGCCGTGGGGGCGGAGAACGAGTACGCGAACGTCATCAGCCAGGTTGGCGGCAGGTACGTGAAGGTGACCGCGATCCTGAGCAATCCCAACACCGACCCCCACTCGTTCGAGGCAAGCCCGTCCGTGGCCGGCGACATCAGCAGCGCGCAGCTGGTCGTCCAAAACGGTGTCGGCTACGACACCTTCATGAACTCGATCGAGGCCGCCTCGCCGAACCCCGAGCGGAAGGTCATTGACGTCCAGAAGACGCTCGGGCTTCCCGACAGCACGCTGAACCCGCACCTTTGGTACGACCCGGGGACGATGCCGGCGGTAGCCGAGGCGATCAGTCGCGACCTGTCCGCCCTCGACCCCGCCCACGCTTCGTACTTCCGGGCAAACCTCGCGCGATTCGATCGTTCCCTCGACCCTTGGCTCCGGGCGATGGCGAGTTTCAAGGCGGACCATCCGGACACTCCCGTGGCGACCACCGAACCGGTCGCCGACTACATGCTGGAGGCCGCCGGGGCCCACGTCGAGACGCCCTGGGCGTTGCAAGCCGACATCATGAACGGCGTCGACCCGGCACCGCAGGACATCACCGCCGAAGGCGGCCTTTTCACAGGGCACAAGGTCAAGGTCTTCCTGTACAACGAGCAGGTGACCGACTCGATCACGCAGTCCTTCCTCGAGCTTGCGAAAGAGAGCGGGATACCGGTCGTGGGCGTGTACGAGACGATGCCCGTGCCCGGCTACGACTACCAGACCTGGATGCTGGCCGAAGTCCGCGCGCTCGACAAGGCCGTCGCGGACAAGGTCTCGACGGAGCGCTTGTGACAGAGCCCCCCCGGTCCGGCGCTCCCCGAGAGGAGATCCTTTCCCTCGATGGTGTCTCCCTCTGGCTGTCGGGCCGGGAGATCCTCCACGATGTCGGGTTCCGTCTCCATGCCGGGGAGCTGACCGGTCTCATCGGGTCCAACGGCGCAGGCAAGACGACCATATTCAAGGTGATCCTCGGCCTGGAGTCGCCGTCTTCGGGCAAGGTGCTCTTCGGCGGCCTTGCGCGTCCGCGTCGCAACCGGTCCATCGGCTATGTCCCTCAGAGCATCGGTCTCGACCCGGACGTGCCCTTGCGCGCTCGGGACCTGGTGTCTCTCGGGCTCGACGGCGACAGATTCGGGATTCCCCTTCCTTCGCGCGGCCGCCGGCAGCTGGTTGACGAGATGCTCGACGCCGTTGACGCTCGCGGTTTTGCCGACACCCGCGTCGGCAAGCTCTCGGGAGGTGAGCTGCAGCGGGCCCTCATCGCGCACGCGTTGATCGCCAAGCCCAGGCTGTTGCTCCTGGACGAACCACTCGCGAACCTCGACATACGCAGCGAGCAAGAGGTCGTCGGACTCCTGGCAACGATCGCCAGGCAGCAGCAGATCGCGGTCCTCATCTCGGCGCACGAGATGAACCCGTTGTTGCCGGTGATGGACCGCGTCGTCTACGTCGCCGCCGGACGCGCCGCAAGCGGGTCGACAGAGGAGGTCGTCCGCGAAGACGTACTGAGCGCCCTGTACGGCCAGCACGTCGACGTGCTGCGGGTTCACGGCCGCATCCTGGTGGTCGCGGGCAAGGATGAGGCGCATCACGCCGAGGGCGCGAGCGGCTACACCGTCGTGCCCCGTGGGCTCGGGTGACGGCTATGAGCTCGGTGCTGAGCGGCATCTTCGAGCCCAGGTTGTTCACGAGCGAACCGGTCCGGGTGGCGGTGGTGGTGGGTGGCGCCGTGGCACTCGTGTCCGCCGTCGTAGGTGTGTTCACGGTCATCCGCGGTCAGTCCTTTGCGGGCCACTCCCTGGGAGACCTGGGCACCACGGGCGGTTCGGGCGCTTTCCTCGTCGGGGCCAACCCACTCTGGGGCTTCGTCACCTTCGCGATCATCGGAGCCGGGGCCATGGAGCTTTTCGGGAGCCGGCGACCCAGGGGAAGGGACATGGCGACCGGGATCGTGCTCGGCGCGGGCCTGGGGATCGCGGCCCTGTTCCTCTATCTGGGCACGACGCAGGACAACACGACCGGAGCCACGATCACGATCCTGTTCGGCTCGATGTTCGTCATTCGTGCGTCGATGATCCCCGTCTTCGCCTTGCTGAGCGTTCTCGCCCTCGCTATCGTCGCCCTGCTCTACCGTCCGCTGCTCTTGAGCGCCGTGAGCCAGGACGTCGCCGTCGCCCGGGGCGTGCCGGTGCGCACGGTGGGGCTCCTCTACCTGCTTGCGATGGCCTTGGCGGTGTCGCTTTCCTGTGTGACCATCGGGGCGATCCTCTCCACCGCGGTGTTGATCGGCCCTGCCGCGGCGGCGTTGCGGCTGACCAAGCGGCCCGGCTTGGCGATCGCCTGGGCGGCAGTCATCGGCCTCGGGGTGACATGGCTCGGCATCCTGCTCGCCTACGACAGCTATTACTGGCCCCCGGCAGGGCGGGGTTGGCCGGTGAGCTTTTTCGTGGTGGCCCTCATCCTCGTCGTCTACCTGCTGGCCGACTTCGCCAGTCGTTACCGGGCGAGACGGGCCGGCGCAAGGGCCCTCGCCGCCCGCAGGGGCCGGGCCGGTGTCGCCGGCCTGCAGCCGTCCGAAACCCCGGTGCCCGGAGCAGGGTGATGTTCTCGGGCATCATGGTCAATGCGTGGATCGTCGCAACGATGGTCGCCGTGGTCGCGGGTGTCGTGGGGTTCTTCACGGTGCTACGAGGATCAGCCTTCGTCGCCCACGCCGTTCCCCAAGCCGGCTTCGCCGGAGCCGCCGGCGCTTCCCTCATCGGCGCCAGCACTCTGACGGGACTCGGGACCTTTGCCGTCATGAGCGCGCTCTCCATCGGCCTATTGGGCAAGCGCGGCCGTCACGACGCCGTGACGGCGCTCGCGCTCGTTTTCATGCTGGGTCTCGGGGCGCTGTTCCTGAGCTGGAGCGACCAGTACGCGTCCGAGATCTACGCGCTGCTGTTCGGCGAGGTGCTCGGGGTCGCAAACAACCAGGTGCTCGCGAC
>Ga0187880_1004211_pt1 | contig 10691 bp, 10 predicted proteins | sample June2016WEW_19_4_FD_132998 | JGI IMG/M metagenome (GOLD analysis project Ga0187880, IMG submission 132998) | Peatland microbial communities from SPRUCE experiment site at the Marcell Experimental Forest, Minnesota, USA - June2016WEW_19_40 | ecosystem: Environmental > Terrestrial > Soil >...
CACGTCCCCTACAAAGAATCCAAGATCAAGTAACTCTCGAGAGTTTTCTCGGGCTCCCAGCCATGCCCGAGCTGCCTGAAGTAGAGACCACCCGCCGCGGCATTGCGCCCGCGCTCATTGGCCGGCGCGTCACCGACGTGATCGTACGCGATCGCCGCCTGCGCTGGCCCATCGCCGACGACCTCGAGGCCGCGATCCTGCATCAAACCGTGCGCCGCATCGAGCGCCGAGCCAAATACCTCTTGATCGTATTCGACACCGGGACTCTCATTCTGCATCTGGGCATGTCCGGCAGCCTTCGCATCGTGGGCGCCGATGTACCGCCCAAGGCACACGATCATTGGGATGTCCATTTGGATTCCGGCAAGGCGCTGCGCTTTCACGACCCGCGGCGCTTCGGCAGCGCTCACTGGACGGAAGCGGACCCGCTCGAGCACAAGCTCCTAGCGAAGCTCGCCCCCGAACCCTTGAGCGACGAATTCGACGGCGAGTATCTGTTCCGTGCCACCCGCAAGCGCGCCGTCGCGATCAAACAATTCATCATGAATTCGCACGTGGTCGTGGGCGTGGGCAATATCTATGCGAGCGAGGCGCTGTTTCGCGCCGGCATTGCGCCGCGCCGCGTCGCACGCCGCCTCACCCGGGCACAAGCCTCGGCGCTGATCCGGGCCATCAAAGACGTGCTCGCCGAAGCCATCGAGATCGGCGGCACCACACTGCGCGACTATGTGAATGCCGAAGGCCTACCCGGATATTTTCGACAGAAGCTCTTCGTGTACGAACGCGGCGGTCAACCCTGCCGTGTGTGCAAGAGACCGGTGAAGCAATTCGTGCAAGGCCAGAGGTCGACGTACTGGTGTGCCGTGTGCCAGCGCTAGTAGACCAACCCTGCGCCCTCGCCCCGAGGGTCAGACGCGGCTTCCACCTTGCCGGAGGCATAGTCCCAGGTGATCACTTCCATGTTGCCCCATAGCCGGTTACCTTCTTTGAGCTTGTGGCCCATGGCCTCAAGTTGTGCAATCTCTGTCTCCGACAGGGCACCTTTCTCATAGTCGACCACGTCGGGCAGATATTGGTGATGATAGCGCCGGTCCTTGACGATATCGGCCGCACTCATCCCGTCCAGGTAATCGAGTGTCCCGAGCAGCACCATGCTGATGATGTAGCTGCCGCCCGGGGTGCCGATGATCATCAAGCCCTTCGGCGTTTCGACGAACGTGGGCGCCATGCTGGAAAGGCTGCGCTTGTTGGGGGCAATGCCGTTGGCCGCGTTGCCCACCAGCGCGAACGCGTTCGGCGTACCTGACTTGATCGAGAAATCGTCCATGGTGTCGTTCAGCAACACACCGGTCTTCGGCGGCATGTACCCCGAGCCGAAGAACAAATTGATCGAGAACGTACCCGCCACTCGATTACCCTCGGCATCGAGAATGGAGATGTGCGTGGTCTGCATCCCCATCGGTTCCGGCTCGATCCCCGGCAGCAGGTCGCTGGGCATGGCCTTATCGGTGCGAATGCTCGAGCGCTGCCCGGCGGCGTAATCCGGACTGATGAGCTGTGGCAGCGGCATCTGCACGAAATCCGGATCGCCCAGATAAATCGCCCGATCGCGGTACGCGCGGCGCATGGCTTCGATGACCAAGTGTTTGCGGGTCGTCGCATCCACGGCATGCAGGTCGAAACCCGACAAGATATTGAGTGCATCGATCACGGCGACGCCGCCCGATGAGGGCGGCGCGGCCGACACGACGCGCGCGCCATGGTATTCGCCCACCAGCGGTTTACGTTCGACGACCCTGTACCCCTCGAGATCGGCCAGCGTCCAGATTCCGCTGGTCGCGCGTACGCCGCTCACCAGATCCTGCGCGACGCGACCGGTATAGAAGCCTTTGGCACCCTGAGCGGCAATGGCCTCGAGGGTGTGGGCCAAATCGGGCTGCTTGATGAGCGTGCCAAGCTCGGGCACGGCACCATCGGCAGTCAGGAAGACTTTGGCCGCGTCGGGCGAACGCAGTAGCTGTTCGCGCTTGTAGCGAATGGCCCCCTGCACGCGCGCGTACAACGGAAACCCTTCCCGCGCCAATCGAATCGCTGGCGCCAAACTCACCTTCAACGGCAGTTTCCCGTACTTGCGCGCGAGGTATTCGAAGGCTGCCGGTTCGCCCGGAATTCCCGCCGCCAGCGATCCTTCGGTGGAGGCGTCGGCGATGGGATTGCCGGCCTTGTCCAGGTACATATCGCGCGTGGCGGTGGCCGGGGCCTTTTCGCGTGCGTCCACCATGGTCTCGAAGCCGTCCCGCTGGCGATGCAGCAGGTAGAAGCCGCCCCCGCCGAGTCCGGAACTGGTCGGTTCGACGACTGCCAGCGCCGCCGATACGGCGACTGCCGCGTCGAAGGCGTTGCCGCCCTTGGCGAGCACCTCTTGACCGGCTTCACTGGCAAGCGGATAGGCACTGGCGATGGCAGCTTTATGGGCAACCGCGGGCAACCGCGGCTGCCCGTGCAGCCTGCCCGACGGCGCTGCCGCAGGAGCGGCCTCGCCGAACGCCCGCGGCACCGCCACGACGCCCACGAGAGCGAGCCAAGCCATGACGAAAAACAGGTGGATGGACGGCGCTCGCTGGGTGGTCGGCGCCTCGCCGCGCGGGCTCAAAGCTTGCGGTGCCGCTTCAACTCGACCTCGACGATCGGATGCACGAACTCGGAGACGTTGCCGCCCAAGACCGCGATTTCGCGTACCAACGTGGAGGAAATGAATGTGTACTGTTCCTGGGGTGTCATGAATACCGACTCGATCTCAGGAGTCAGGTGCCGGCTCATATTAGCCAATTGAAACTCGAATTCGAAGTCTGAGACGGCACGCAGACCGCGAACCACCACCGCCAGGCCATTCTGCCGCGCGAAGTCCACCGTCAATCCTACGTAGCCCTTCACTTCGACATTGTGCACGTCGGCGAGCACACGGCGCGCCATGTCGACGCGCTGTTCGAGGGTGAACATGGGAGCCTTGTTGGGATTAGCGGCCACCGCCACCACCAATCGATCGAAAATGCTGGCGGCCCGCCTCACCAGATCATGATGTCCGTTGGTGATTGGGTCGAACGTACCAGGGTAAACGGCTGTTCTTTTATTCATGACCTAAGATCATTTATTGGCCAGCGCGCGCATTGACGCGTGCCAGATGATACCCCACCTCGCCGGCGGACTTCGATTTGAGCAGTTCCCAATGTGACGGCAAAGCGGGGGCACCGGCAGATTTCTCGTTTTCCAGATACACCAAACCACCCGACTTGACCCAGTTGCCCTGATCGATCAGGGGAATGAATTCAGCCAACGCGTCCTTGCCGAAGGGTGGATCCAGAAAGGCGACATCAAAGGGTTTGCCAAAGGCCTCTCCCGCGGAGCGCAGAAAACGCGACGCGCCCATTTCCACCACCTGGGCCTTCGTGGTGCCGCCCAGGCGCTCAAGTTCCTTGACGAGCGACCGCGCAGCGGCCTGCGCCTGCTCGACAAATACCAGGGATTTTGCGCCCCGTGACAGGGCTTCCAGCCCCAACGCCCCTGAACCCGCGAAAAGGTCCAAACAGCGCGCGCCGACGATGGAATGTTGCAGCCAATTGAACAGGGTCTCGCGAACTCGATCCGGGGTAGGCCGCAGACCCGGCAGATCCGGAAAATGCACGCGCCGGCCGCGCCATCCGCCTGCGATGATCCGGACGGAGTTCCGGCCCTCCGCGCCCGGCTTGACAGTTTTTGTAGGTGACACGGGCGGCATCATACCCTGCAGCGGCGCACGCTCGTCGCAAGTCGAGTTGCCGGTTGCCGTACCGGACGCTCTGTTAACATCTTGCACCCATGACGAACGAAGCCGATAAGCCGGGAGTCCGCGGCTTTTTCAAACGCCTGCGCGCCAAACTGAACTCAGGGCCGGCGTGGCTCACGACCGATATCACGGAACTGCTGCCGGGCCGCAAGATCGATGCCGAGATCTTGGACGACCTCGAGATGCGGCTGATCACCGCCGACGTGGGAGTTGAGGCGACCACGCGTATCCTCGATGAGCTGCGTCAGCGAGTAGCGCGCAAGGAACTCAACGATGTGACTGCGCTGCTCAAAGCGCTGCATGCGGCGATGCTCGATATTCTACGGCCCGTCGAGCAACCGCTCGTCATCGACCCTCGGATCAAGCCCTACGTGATCCTCGTGGTCGGCATCAACGGCGCCGGTAAAACCACCACCATCGGCAAGTTGGCGCGGCGGCTGCTGGCCGAAGGACGTACGGTGCTGCTCGCCGCCGGCGACACCTTTCGCGCGGCAGCGCGTGAGCAGCTCGAGGTGTGGGCCGAGCGCAATAAGGTACCCGTCATCGCGCAGCAGGCCGGCGCAGAACCCGCCGCCGTGATTTACGACGGCCTGCAAGCGGCAAAAGCCCGCGATATCGATGTATTGATCGCCGACACGGCCGGCCGGCTCCATACCCAGACCCACTTGATGGACGAACTCAAGAAGGTCAAACGGGTGCTCGCGCGGTTGGACCCGCAGGCTCCCCATGAAGTGCTGTTGATACTGGACGGCACCATCGGTCAAAACGCCGTTGCGCAGGCCGAAGAGTTCAACAAAGGGTTGGGCGTTACCGGCTTGGTCATCACCAAATTGGACGGCACCGCCAAGGGCGGTGTGGTGCTCGCCATTGCGCAGAAGCTGAAAATTCCGATTCGTTTCGTGGGCGTGGGAGAACAAAGCGAAGATTTCGGGGTGTTCAATGCGGCGGAGTTCGTCACCGCGCTCTTGAAGTCGGACGGGGACGCCGTAGTCGCGGACGGCCGAGTCGGGGACGCCCCAGTCGCGGACGGCCGTCCCCCGGGGCGCCGGCCGGCGGATGGCCGCCCCGAATGATTCGTTTCGACCAAGTCCACAAGCGCTATGCCAACGGTCGCGAGGCACTGGCGGGCGTATCGTTCACCATCGACGACGGCGAGATGGCATTCTTGACCGGTCCTTCGGGTGCCGGCAAAAGCAGCATCTTGAAGTTGATCGCGCTCATCGAGCGTCCCACGCGAGGGCAGGTTTTCATCGGTCATCAAAACACCGCCGGCATCAAGCCCCGCGGCATTCCGCAGTTTCGGCGCCGGCTCGGGGTGGTTTTTCAGGATCACAAGTTGCTCCCTGACCGTTCCGTCGCCGACAACGTCGCACTGCCGCTCATCATCGCCGGTGGACCGAAGCGGGAGATCGACAAACGCGTTCGCGCGGCGCTCGATCAGGTCGGATTGCTCGGCAAAGAGAAGAGTCGGCCGTTGGAACTCTCCACCGGCGAACAGCAACGCGTCGGCATCGCGCGCGCCGTGGTCGGCAAGCCCCAGCTGCTCATCGCCGATGAACCCACGGGTAATCTAGATCCGGAATTGGCGCTCGAGATCATGCAGTTATTCAAACGGTTCAACGATGTCGGCGTGACGGTCGTGATCGCGACCCATGATGCGCACCTCATCGATCGATTCAGCGCTCGTTGCCTCGGCATTCGCGACGGCCGAATGGCCGCGCCCGCCGGCGCCGCCGCTTGAGACGCTTGCCGTGAAGCCTCGCGCCTGGTTCGCGCGCCATGCCCAAACGCTCATAGGATCGTTGGGACGCATCGCGCAGTATCCGATCGGCGCGCTGTTGACCATGGCGGTCATTGGGGTGGCGCTCGCCCTGCCGTTGTTTCTCAATGTGTTTCTGCAAAACACCCGTACCGCGACCTCGAATTGGAATCAAGAATTCGACATCTCCGTCTACATCGACAAACAAGCAGCCGGCACACGAGCGCAAGCGCTGGCTCAGCAGCTGCGGCAACGGCCGGACGTGGCGGCGGTCCGGGTCATCACGGCCGATCAGGCACTCGCTCAGTTTCGCATCGCTTCCGGCTTCGGCAATGCATTGGACGCGCTCCCCGACAACCCGCTGCCTGACACCTTGGTCGTCACTCCGACGGTGACCTCGAGTACCCCCGCGGGGACTGCGGCACTCAAGCAGGCAATTGCGGATAGTCCGGATGTCCAGACGGTACAAATTGATACAGAGTGGGTCAGCCGGTTGGATGCGCTGTTGGAGATATTGCATCGCATCATCTGGTTGACGGCGAGCTTGCTGGGACTGGGGGTGGTGCTGGTGGTGGGCAATACCATCCGGTTGGACATATTGAATCGGAGGGCGGAAATCGAGATCATGAAGCTAGTGGGAGCTACTGATGGGTTTGCCCGCCGGCCGTTCCTATATGCGGGTATTTGGTACGGGCTTGGCGGGGGACTGTTGGCCCTGATGGCGGTAGCCGTCGCGGTCGGCTTGCTATCCGGACCGGTGGGCCACCTCGCCGGGCTTTATGGCAGTCAGTTCCATTTGAGGGGTTTCAGTTTTGGTTTGGGCGTCGCGGTGTTAGGTGGTTCGGTCGGCCTTGGCTGGCTCGGCTCCTGGGTTGCGGCGACCCGCCACATCAGAGGTATCGAACCCACGTAAGTGTTAGCGTAAGTACCTGATTTAACAAGTCTTTGCGGAGCAAGGAACTCTTGGTTGTGTTAGCACTCAGACCCTGAGAGTGCTATTATTGCACCTGGGATTTTATTGGAGGTTTTCGCCAATGGCTGCTGCCTTAGTCGCTAAACAGACTGGTTTGGTTTTTGCGGGCCCCGTGGGGAGCCTGGATTCGTATATTGATCGCGTTTCGCAAATTCCGGTCCTGACGAAGGACGATGAAGTTGCGCTCGCGACGCGCTTCCGCTCCCAAGCGGACCTCGATGCGGCCCGCCAGCTGGTGCTTTCGCACCTGCGATTCGTCGTGCACATTGCCCGCGGCTACTTGGGCTATGGCTTGCCCATGGGTGATCTCGTACAAGAGGGTAACGTCGGTCTCATGAAGGCGGTCAAGCGGTTCGACCCCAATGTCGGCGTGCGGCTGGTGTCGTTCGCGGTTCATTGGATCCGCGCCGAGATTCACGAATATGTGCTGCGCAACTGGCGTCTGGTGAAGGTGGCGACGACGAAGTCGCAGCGCAAGCTGTTCTTCAATCTGCGCAAGATGAAAAAAAATCTGGCGTGGTTGACCGAAGAGGAGACGCGGGCTGTCGCGCGCGACTTGGGTGTCGACGTCAGCGACGTACGCGAGATGGAACAGCGACTGTCCGCGCGCGACATGTCGTTTGATCCCACGCCCGAGAGCGACGAGGAAGAGACTTATTCGCCCGCCATGTACTTGCCGGCGAGCAATGCGGATCCCGCGGTCGAGGTGGAGCGCGAAGAGTGGGAAGAAGACTCCAGCGATCGCTTGACATTGGCGATGGAGAAACTCGATGAACGCAGCCGCAGTATTTTGAAGCGGCGCTGGATGACCGATGACAAGGCCACCCTGCACGAGTTGGCCGACGAGTACGGCATCTCCGCGGAGCGCGTGCGTCAGGTCGAGAGCAATGCCATCAATAAGTTAAAAGGATTGATGGCGGCCTGAAACTCTCGGGTGCCGGCCGCATAGAGGCCGGCCCCGCGGTTTGTTGTCGACTTCGGCCGCGCCCCATTGGAATGAGGGCCGTCGTTCCATTAAACTGGCGTGCGCCGGCCGGGAGGATTTGGCCCGGCGATCGGCCCCAGAACTAAAAACGGAATTTTAATTGTCGCCGGCCTCCGATCACACGCCACCTCACGAAGGGTCGGCGCCACTTCCAAAGGACGCTCAGGCTACCGACACCGAGGATTCGACGGCCTCGCCGTGGGCGCACCGTCTGCGGTGGTCGGTGATTGCCGTGCTCGTCATCGGCTATGCCGCGCTATCGCATTACAGCGCATCGTCGCCCAATGCCAAAGGTTTAGGGGCCGCCTTATCGTTGGGGCCCGTGCTGGTGATCGGCGTGATCTTCGCATGGCGCTGGACCAATCCAGGGACGGCACTACTGATTGCGGCGTGCCTCGGCGCGTTCGCGTACCGCTATTGGGCGGTTGTCGAAGAGAACTACGAATGGGGAGATCTTGCACAGCAATGCGGCGCATACGGACTGGTAGCAGCGAGCTTCGCGCGATCTCTGTTCGGAGGCCGCGTGCCGCTGTGTACGCAGTTGGCGAGCACAATGCACGGTGCACTCTCGCCCGCCGAAATCTCTTACACTCATCGCGCCACCGTCGCGTGGATGGTGTTTTACGCCCTGCTGACGACGGCAATTCTGGCTTTATTCTTCGTGGCTTCGCAGCGCATTTGGTCGCTGTTCGTCAATTTCGCCACATTCGGTCTCATCATCCTCATGGGGATTGCCGATCACGCCATTCGGCTCCGTGTGTTGCCGCGGCATCCGGGCGGCGGAATTCTCGGCATCATCAAGCGGTCGCTCATCGGTTGAGAGACGCTGCGGGTCGAGAGTAACGCAATCAACAAACTGAAAGGGCTGATGGCGGCTGCCTAAGGGCGCTCAACCGGCGCAGCGGCGCTCGTACTCCACTGCTTCCCGAAATGCGTGAGTATGAAGTTCAGCGGTGCGCTCGGGCGTCGGTGCGTAGCCCCCCGCCAGCACAATGACCAGCGGAATATCGCGGCCGCGCACAGACTCGATGACCAACCGGTCGCGCTCGCAGATACCCCCTTCCGTCAGTGCCAGTTTGCCGTATCGGTCGCCCGCCGCGACATCCACGCCGGCGAGATAGAAGACGATGTCGGCATGGGCGGCATCCAGCACCCCAGGCAACCGCTCCCGTAGCGTGTCCATATACTCGCCATCGCCCACACCGTCCCGCAATGGAATATCCAAATTCGAACGCATCTTCACGGCGGGATAATTCCGCGCGCCGTGCATGGAGAACGTGAATACTTCGTCCACTCCGTCGAATATGGCTGCCGTGCCGTTGCCTTGATGGACATCGAGATCGACGACGGCGGCGCGATCGATCAACCGCTCCTCACGCAATTTGGCGGCGGCGATGGCGACATCATTGAGCACGCAAAAGCCTTCGCCGTGGTCCGCGAACGCGTGGTGGGTGCCCCCCGCCAGATTACCGGCAAGCCCGGCTTGTAGCGCTATCCGAGCCGCCAACAGGGTCCCTGCCGACGCGAGACGTGAACGCATCCACAGCGCCTCGCTCCATTGCAAGCCAAGTCTGCGTATTTCGGCAGGCGACAAACTTGCAGACTCCAGTTTGTCGAGATAATCACCGGCGTGGACGAGTTCGAGCACGGCGCGCGGCAACGGCACTGGTTCCAGGAGATCGTCGAGTTCCAATACGTTCGCTTGCAGCAATTTATCCTTGAGCAGTGGATATTTCCCCATCGGAAAGGGGTGCCCAACCGGAAGATGCGCCCGGTAGCCCGCGTGGTAGATGCATTTCATTCTGCAAAGATATCGCGCCTGGCGCCCATGGCAAAACGCCGCCAGCGTTAGCTCCGGCGTTTTGTGATCGACCAATCGGTTGCGATGGGGTATTAACCGATTTTACGCTTCCGGCCCAAAACACCTAACCCGCCGAGCCCCGAGAGGAGGAACAGACCCGCGGCGGGCAGCGGTACCGGCGCCATGTTCAACGAGCCCACATAAGACCCACCAATACTGCCGGTCACGAGGCCCGCGACGTCAAGAATGTACGTGCCAGCGCCAATATTGGAAAACGACTTGGTGATATCGGTTGTGGAAGTATCCACACCCGTCGGCCCGCTCCAAGGAGTAATCACGGTAGAACCGGCCGGAACACCGCCGATGATCGGTGCCGTCGTGGAGGTGGCTACCTCGTACAGCCGAAATTGCAGATTGGATGTGGCGACGTAGTTTTGAAAGCCCAGCGATGCAACCAAGGTATCCCCGCTCGCGCCCGAGCCCAGCGTGAAGCGATAGCTGTCCTGAAAGTTGTAGGCACCAATCAACGAAGTGGCGAGAATTGAGCTTCCCGCCTGCGGCGGGAGCGAGTCGGTAAATGTATAAAACCCCGGCAGGGCAAGGTTGTAATCATTGGATACGGTCGGCGTGGTGGCTGGTGCAACGTACTGAAACGAGTACGTCATCTGGTTGCTGCCCGGTCCGCCCGACAAGCTCACCGTCGATGCCATGGCGCCCGATGTCAAGACCGCTGAGAGCGCCGCGGCGCCCGCAAGCATCAAACCCGACTTTCGAATCCGCGTTGAATAGATCATTGGTTTCGCGTCCTTTCAACCATATAGAACAGATGAACAGCGCCCCGACGCGCCCCTTTATCGTTACCGCATATCGTCAACCCAAATCCCCACCGGACTATGACGCTCACATGAAGGTTTTGTATCAGCCCGGATCCGACGCGAACGACTATCTACGCGCCGATTCCGCCCGAACGCCTCGCTCCAAACGCCCAAAGTCGAACGACAACAAGCGCGCCGCCCACGGCAAGGAACCAGAAACCCACTGCGCCGCCCCCGCCTGATTTCCCCGCAGCCGCAGTGGCCGTCACGGTCACCGATTGATTAGCCGTACCGCCCTGGCCCGTGCAGGTCAGCGTGTAGGTCGTCGTAGCGGACAACAGGACGGTCGTGCCGGTCGAACTCAGCGGCTGACTGCCGGTAAAGTTGCCCCCCGTGGCCGTGCAACTGCTCGCGTTGGTCGAACTCCAACTCAAGGTAATGTTGGCGCCGACAGCGGCGCTCGAGACGCTGGAGCTCAAGGTGACCGTAGGCGGTGAGTAAACGACGGAGGCCGCATACAGACCAAAGTTCTCCG
>Ga0187880_1004214_pt1 | contig 10687 bp, 6 predicted proteins | sample June2016WEW_19_4_FD_132998 | JGI IMG/M metagenome (GOLD analysis project Ga0187880, IMG submission 132998) | Peatland microbial communities from SPRUCE experiment site at the Marcell Experimental Forest, Minnesota, USA - June2016WEW_19_40 | ecosystem: Environmental > Terrestrial > Soil > Wetlands...
AACGGCTGCGGATGCGCACCGAGCACGATCTCGAGATGCTCGCCGAGCTCGGCAGTTGCAACGGGGTGGAGAACTACAGCCGCCACCTGGACGGGCGTGCCGCGGGGCAAGCGCCGTATACCTTGCTCGACTACTTCCCCGACGACTGGCTGCTGGTGATCGACGAGAGCCACGTGACCGTGCCGCAGCTCCATGGGCAATTCGCGGGTGACCGGTCCCGCAAGGATGTCCTGGTCGAGCACGGGTTCCGCCTCCCGTCGGCCAAGGACAATCGACCGCTCCGCTTCGAGGAGCTCGAGGCGCGCATCAACCAGTGCGTCTTTCTCTCGGCGACCCCGTCCGAGTACGAGATCTCGGTCTCGAGCCAGGTGGTCGAGCAGATCGTGCGGCCGACGGGCCTCGTCGATCCCGAGGTCGTCATCAAGCCGACCAAGGGCCAGATCGACGATCTCATCGCAGAGATCAACACCACGATCGGTCGAGGCGAACGGGTTCTCGTCACCACCCTCACGAAGAAGATGGCCGAGGACCTTGCCGACTACCTCCTCGAGACGGGCCTTCGGGTCCGCTACCTGCACTCGAACATCGACACCATCGAACGGATCGAGATCGTCCGGGACCTGCGCCTCGGCGAGTTCGACGTGCTCGTCGGCATCAACCTCCTGCGCGAGGGTCTCGACCTTCCCGAGGTGGCGCTCGTCGCGATCCTCGACGCCGACAAGGAAGGCTTCCTCCGCTCCAAGACATCGCTGATCCAGACGATGGGCCGCGCCGCTCGGAACGTCTCTGGGCGGGTCATCCTCTACGCCGATGTGATCACGGACTCGATGCGGGGAGCGATCAGCGAGACCGAGCGTCGCCGGATCGTGCAGCAGGAGTACAACAAGGAGCACGGGATCGACCCGCAGACGATCCGCAAGGCCGTGACCGACCTTGTGGCTCAGTTCCGCAGCGCTGCAGGCGCTGGTGGCGACGGCTTCGGCGCCGGGGCGCCGCTGCCCAGCCGTGCCGGGTCCGACCGATCCCGCCGCGCCGGACGGCGAGCCGTCGAGCGTGCCGCCGACCTGCTCGAGGTGTCCGTGAAGGGGCGCACGGGCAACGGCGAACTTCCCGTGGACGAGCTGGGAAGGCTGATCGCGACGCTCGAGCGTGAGATGCAAGCTGCGGCCGCGGAGCTTCGTTTCGAGTATGCGGCGAGGTTGCGGGACGAGATCCGGTCGCTGCGCAGGGAGCTCAGGGAGGTCGGGTGAGCACTCCGGGCCCAGCCCCGATCACTGGCTCAGGCACGCCGGGCGCACACCGGCACGCCCCGGTTCCCGACTCGTGCGGCCCGGTCGATAGGTAGTCTGCGGCCGTGCCGAGCACCCTCGTTGTTCGCGGGGCCCGCGAGCACAATCTCAAGAACGTCTCGATAGAGCTCCCGCGCGACCGCCTCATCGTGTTCACGGGGCTGTCGGGTTCGGGCAAGTCGTCGCTCGCGTTCGACACGATCTATGCCGAGGGCCAGCGGCGCTACGTCGAGTCGTTGTCGTCTTACGCCCGGCAGTTCCTCGGGCAGATGGACAAGCCGGATGTGGACTTCATCGAGGGACTGTCGCCCGCGATCTCCATCGACCAGAAGTCCTCGTCGCGCAACCCCCGTTCGACGGTCGGGACCGTCACGGAGATCTATGACTACCTGCGCCTGCTCTATGCGCGCATCGGCCAGCCCCACTGCCCCAGCTGCGGCCGGCTGGTCACCCGCCAGAGCCCCCAGCAGATCGTCGACCGCCTGAGCGACCTGCCCGACGGGACCAGGTTCCAGGTTCTCGCTCCGGTCGTGCGCGGTCGCAAGGGCGAGTACTCGGCGCTCCTCGACGACCTCGCCAAGCAGGGCTTCGCGAGGGCGCGCGTGGACGGCGAGCTCATCGATCTTTCCGAGCGCGCCGCGCTCGAGCTCGCCCGTTACGAACAGCACACCATCGAGGTCGTTGTCGACCGCCTCGTCCGTCGCGAGGGCATCGAGCGCCGACTCACCGACTCGATCGAGACGGCGCTACGCCTCGGCGAGGGGATCGCCGAGATCCTGTTGATGCCGGATGCCAAGTCGTCGTCACCGGGGCCGAGGACCAAGGCGGCCGCGAAACTTGCAGCCGCCAAGGCCGCCGATGCTGCCGAGGACGGGATCGCAGACGGCGCGGGGGAGGGATCTGAGGATCAGGACGGCGAACAGGTGCTCACCTTCTCCCAGCACCTGGCATGCGTGCACTGCGGGATCTCGCTGGACGAGCTGGCCCCGCGCAGCTTCTCGTTCAACTCGCCCTTCGGGGCGTGCCCGTCGTGCAACGGGCTGGGCACCCGTTTCGAGGTCGACCCCGATCTGGTCGTGCCCAACCCGGATCTCTCCCTTTCGCAAGGGGCTATCGGACCCTGGGCGGGCGCTCGGACGGAGTATTTCTCACGGGTGCTCAAGGCCGTGGCCGAGGCAAGCGGCTTCAGCATGGACAAGCCTTGGTCCAAGCTCACCAAGCCACAGCGCAAGATCCTCCTCTACGGCGCCGGCACGCGGCGAGTGCATGTCCAATACCGCAACCGGTACGGCACCTTGCGCAGCTACGACACACAATTCGAAGGCGTCGTGCCGTGGCTGCAGCGCCGCCACAGCGACGCGGACTCCGAGTGGGTGCGCGAGCAGGTCGAGGGCTACATGCGCGAGGTGGCGTGCCCGGACTGCGGCGGGACGCGGCTTCGCCCGGAGTCGCTTGCGGTCAAGGTCGGGGGCAGGAGCATCGCCGAGCTGTCGTCGCTGTCGATCCGGGCCGCGCACGACCTGCTCGAGCGCCTCGAGCTGAGCTCGCGGGAGGAGATGATCGCGGCTCAGGTGATGAAGGAGATCCGCGCCCGGTTGCAGTTCCTCGTCGATGTCGGGCTCGACTACCTGAGCCTCGACCGCGCTGCCGCGACCCTCGCCGGCGGTGAGGCCCAGAGAATCCGCCTCGCATCGCAGATCGGCAGCGGGCTTGTCGGTGTCCTCTATGTGCTCGACGAGCCCTCCGTGGGTCTGCACCAACGGGACAATCGCAAGCTTGTCGAGACCCTCCTCAGACTGCGCGACATCGGGAACACGGTCCTGGTCGTGGAGCACGACGAGGAGACGATCCGGATCGCCGATTACGTCGTCGACATCGGCCCGGGCGCCGGCGAGCACGGCGGCGAGGTGATCTGCGCCGGCTCGGTCTCCGATCTCGTGAACTGCAAGGCCTCGATCACCGGCCAGTACCTTTCGGGCAAGCGTTCGATCGCGGTGCCGGCCATGCGACGCGAGCCCCGGGGGGAGTGGCTTGTAGTGCGCGGGGCCCGGGAGCACAACTTGAAGGGCATCGACGTGGAGATCCCGCTCGGCTGCTTCGTGTCGGTGACAGGCGTGTCGGGCTCGGGCAAGTCGACTCTGATCAACGACATCCTGCTCAGGGCCCTCATGCAGCGCATCTACAAGTCCCGTGTGGTCCCGGGCCGGCACCGCACGATCGAGGGCGCAGAGGCGCTCGACAAGGTCATCGACATCGACCAGTCGCCGATCGGTCGCACGCCGCGCTCGAACCCGGCCACCTACACGGGCATGTTCGACAACGTCCGGAAGCTGTTCAGCCAGACCTCGGAGTCGCGGCTGCGGGGTTACCAGCCGGGACGTTTCTCGTTCAACGTCTCAGGCGGGCGTTGCGAGGCGTGTGCCGGCGACGGGACCTTGAAGATCGAGATGCACTTCCTTCCGGACGTCTATGTCCCGTGCGAGGTCTGCAAGGGAGCGCGCTACAACCGCGACACGCTCGAGGTCGCGTGGCGGGGGAAGAACATCGCAGAGGTCCTGGACCTCTCCTGCGAGGAGGCGCTCGAGCTTTTCGCGGCGCAGCCGGTCATCTCCCGCCACCTGAGGACACTCGTGGACGTGGGCCTCGGCTACATCCGGCTCGGCCAGCCGGCTCCTACGTTGTCCGGCGGCGAGGCCCAGCGGGTCAAGCTGGCCTCCGAACTCGCGAAGCGGTCGACCGGGCACACCCTGTACGTGCTCGACGAGCCGACCACCGGGCTGCATTTCGAGGATGTCCGCAAGCTTTTGGACGTGCTGCAGCGATTGGTCGACCAGGGCAACACGGTCTGTGTGATCGAGCACAACCTGGACGTCGTGAAGTCGGCTGACTGGGTGATCGACCTCGGCCCCGAGGGTGGGGACGGCGGCGGGTTGGTGATCGCCGAGGGCACGCCCGAGAAGGTGGCGAAGACGTACGAGAGCTACACGGGCAAGTTCCTCGCTCCGTTGCTCAAGATCTGAGCACCGCTCAGAAGGGTCCGAGCACGAGTCCCGACGGCAGGCCTGCGCGCCCGTAGATCCACGCGAGGAGCGCAGTCTTCTGGGAGGCATCTTCGATCATGCCGGGGAGCCGGTCCAGGGCATGGGGCAGATCGGAACTGACGAAGTCCTGAGCCCAGTCCGAGATGCGGTATCCGAGGCCGAGGTCGACATGGTGCACTTCGACTTCGCGCCATCTCGACACCGGCAACAACCGACATGGGAGTGGGGAACCGTCGGTGCGAAAGCCCTGGCCCAGCCACACCGCTGCGGGCACCTCGTGCCATGTCGCGTCCAGGCGCGCCGCCGAGTCCCGTAGGTCCTCCACGATCACCTCGACCGGCCGCAGGGCGCCTTCGGCGATGTCCCGACTGCGCCCGGCGACGCCGCCCGGGTACTGAGGGACCTGCTTGTCTTCGCTGGCCGAGCGAAGGATCCACACAAAGGAGTCCGCGTTGCGGGCGAGGTGGGTGAGCACGTGACCGATGGTCCACTCGGGCAGCAGGCTCGGCCGGGTCACGTCCAAGTCGTCGATGCCCTCGAGTGAGGTGAGCAGCCGGCCCGTCGCGTCACGCGAGCCCGTGATGGCGCGCTGGATGCCGGCGGTCTCGGGTCGTGTCAAGCCGTCGTCGGTCATGGGCTCAGGATAAGTCCGTCGAGCAGAGGTTTCACGCGATCGCGAGCATCCGTTCGAGGGCTACCCGGGCATCTACGGCCGTGGCCTCGTCGACCGTGATGCGGTTGCGAACCTCGCCGGCGACCAGGCCGTCGAGCACCCAGGCGAGGTGAGGCAGGTCGATCCGGAACATCGTCGAGCACGGGCAGACCAGCGGGTCGAGCGAGAGCACGGTCCGGTCGGGGTGCTCGCGGGCGAGCCGGTCGACGAGATGGATCTCCGTGCCGACCGCGATCGTGGAGCCTGCGGGTGCACGGGAAACCGCGCCGATGATGTAATCGGTGGAGCCGACCTGATCGGCGATCTCGACGACTTCGTGCGAGCACTCGGGATGCACGATCACGACGCCGTCCGGGTGCTCGGAGCGGAACGCCTCGACGTGCCCGGTGCGAAAACGCTGGTGCACCGAGCAGTGGCCCTTCCAGAGCAGGAAGGTGGCTTCCTTGACCTCGGCATCCGCCAGCCCGCCGAGGCGCCGACGCGGATCGACGACCTGCATGTCAGAGGCTCCGTAGCCGAGCTGGAACCCGGTGTTGCGGCCGAGGTGCTGGTCGGGGAAGAAGAGGACCTTGTTCCCGCGGCCCCCGAGGCTCCGAGATCCCGCCCACGATCCCGGGGCACGGGCGGGACCGCCTGTGCCGGATGCTGCGTCAAGCTCGAGCGCCCAGGTCAGCACGGCGCGAGCGTTCGAAGAGGTACAGACTGCGCCAGAATTGCGGCCCACGAATGCCTTCAGCGCGGCCGCCGAGTTCACATAGGTGATGGGCACGATCGCCTCGATGTCGGTCACCTCAGCGAGCTCGTCCCAGATCTGTTCGACATCGTCGAGGTCGGCCATGTCCGCCATGGAGCACCCGGCGTTCAGATCGGGCAGGATCACCTGCTGGTGCGGCCCGGTGAGGATGTCCGCAGACTCGGCCATGAAGTGAACCCCGCAGAAGACGACGAACTCGGCATCGTGCTGGTCCGCAGCAAAACGGGACAGGCCGAACGAGTCGCCTCTCCTGTCCGCGAACTGGATGACCTCCTCACGCTGGTAGTGGTGCCCGAGGATGACGAGTCGCTTGCCGAGGCGTGAGCGGGCCGTGGTGACGCGCCGGACCAGCTCGTCGTTGGGTGCCGTGGTGTAGTCGTCGGGAAGCGGCGGCTGCAGGCGGAACATTTCTGTGACCCCCTATGGAACGCCTCGTTTATCGGCCGGCGGGGACAGCCTGGTCGCCCAACCGCGGGTATGTCGGTCACGAAGCGAATATGTCAGCCGGGGTACCAGGCCGGCCGTAACCTGCACTCTAGTGCTCGAACGCCCGCAGTCGGTTCCCGATGCCCCCGGCTCATACCAATTCCGGGACGAGACCGGCCGGATCATCTATGTCGGCAAGGCGTTGTCGCTGCGCAGCCGGCTGTCGAGCTACTTCCAGGATCCGGTTCACCTGCACCCCCGCACCGCTCAGATGGTGGAGCGCGCGACCTCGGTCGAGTGGATCGTCGTCGCGAGCGACGTCGAGGCCATCATGCTCGAGTACAACCTGATCAAGACGCACCGGCCGCGCTTCAACATCCGCCTCGTCGACGACAAGAGCTACCCGTACCTTGCGGTCACCGTCGGCGACGAGTGGCCCAAGGCCACGGTCATGCGAGGTGCGAAGCGCAAGGACACCCGCTATTTCGGCCCCTACGCGCACGCGTATGCGATCCGGGAGACGCTCGACCTGCTGCTCCGGTCGTTCCCGGTCCGGACTTGCTCGGATGCCAAGCTCCGGCGCCACCAGCTCCTCGGGCGACCCTGCTTGCTCTACCACATCGAGCGGTGCTCAGGCCCCTGTGTCGGCGCGATCGGGCCCGAAGAGTACGGGACGCTCGTGGCGGAGTTGATGGAATTTCTCGACGGTGACACGAAGCCGGTCGTCGACCGCCTCGAAGCCGAGATGCGCCTGGCGGCGGGGGAGCTCGAGTTCGAGCGGGCGGCGCGCCTGCGTGACCGTCTGGCCACGGTCCGCCTCGCTGTCGAGCGCCAACAGATGGTGACCGACACCCCTGAGGACCTTGACGCTGTCGCGATCGCCGAGGACGAGCTCGCCGCTGCGGTGCAGGTCTTCCACGTCCGGCGCGGGCGAGTCGTCGGCCGGCATGGCTTCATCGTCGAGAAAGTGGAGCCGCTCACAACGCCGCAACTCATAGGCAGGGTGCTGGAGCAGCACTATGCCGAGACACCGATCGGGATCCCACGAGACCTGCTCGTTCCCGAGTCGCCCGAGGACGTGGCCACCTACGAGGCGTGGCTCTCCGGCCTGCGCGGCGGCAAGGTCACCGTGAGGGTCCCCGTGCGAGGCCGCAAGCGCGAGCTGTTGGCAACTGCCCGCCAGAACGCAGAGGAGCAGCTGAAGCGTCACCGGCTGCGGCGGGCCAGCGACCTCACGAGCCGCGCGGCTGCGATCGAGGAGTTGCAGCACGCCCTCGGGTTGAGAGAAGCACCGCTTCGCATCGAGTGTTACGACATGAGCCACATGCAGGGCACCGACTACGTGGGCTCGATGGTGGTGCTAGAGGATGGGCTGCCGAAGCGAAGCGACTACCGGAGGTTCAAGGTGACGGCCGTCCAAGGAAACGACGACTACGGCGCCATGCACGAAGTGCTCACTCGGCGCCTTCGGCGGCTCAGTGACACCCCATCGGCCGTCGGTGCCGAGAGCGACGGAGCGTCCGGGACCGACGGGGGTGATGCTGACGAGCGGGTTGCCGACGGCGCTGAGGCCGTTGTCGATCGGCGCCGAAGGCGCGGGCCGCGCTTTGCTTACCCGCCACAGCTTCTGTTGCTCGACGGAGGAAGGGGGCAACTCGGATTCGGCGTGCGCGTCCTTGAGGAACTGGGCCTGACGGACAAGATCGCGGTGGCCTCCCTCGCCAAACAGTTGGAGGAGGTCTTCGTGCCGGGACGGCCGGGCCCGATTCAGATCCCTCGTGACAGCGAGGCGATCTACCTGTTGCAGCAGGCCAGGGATGAAGCGCACCGGTTCGCCATCGGGTTCCACCGCGAGCTGCGCGGCCGGCGGATGACCCGCGGCGCGCTCGATGACATCGTCGGCCTCGGCCCGGCCCGAAGACGCCGGCTCGTTTCTGAGCTCGGCGGAGTCAGAGCCGTTCAGGCGGCGTCCCTGGATGACCTCCTCGCGATCACCTGGCTGCCGCAAGCCGTTGGCCGTGCTGTGTACGAGCACCTGCACGCCCGGCGAGGATCGAAAGCCGGATGAGCGCGACCGAGGATCCCTGGGAGCTCCACGCCACCTGGTGGCGCGAGACGTTCACGAACGGCGCGGACCCGGAATATGAGCTCCAGATCCTTCCGCTCGTGGAGTCGCACCTCGAGGGTGCTTCTCGCGTGCTCGATCTCGGGAGCGGTGAAGGCCATCTCGCCCGGCGCCTTGTGCGAGGAGCCCCCGAGCGCGAGATCGTCGTCGGGCTCGAACCGTCGACTGCCCAGCTCGCGGGTGCTACCGGCAAAGCCGGCGGGCCGATGTACGTCCGGGGGGTGGGCGAACGCCTCCCGTTCCGGGACGGCTCGTTCGACGGGGTCGTCTGCTGCCTCGTGATAGAGCATTCGTCCGACCCGGATGCCCTGTTGGCCGAGGCGGTCCGGGTGCTCGCCGCCGGCGGCCGGTTCCTCCTGCTCGTCAATCACCCGATGTTCCAGGGGACCGGGAGTGGCTTCGTGGACGACCAGATCATGGGCGAGCACTATTGGCGCGTTGGTCCGTACCTGCGCGAGGACATCGTCTCAGAAGAGGTCGATCCGGGCGTGTGGCTGCCGTTCGCCCACCGCCCGCTGTCGCGTTATGTCAATCCCGTCACCGACCTCGGCTGTGTGCTGACGCGCCTCGAGGAGCCCGTGCCACCGCTAGCGTTCCTCGAGGGCTCGATCGATCTCGAGCTGGAGTCCGCGATCCCGCGGTTGCTGCTGCTTCGCTTCGAGCGGCCGCGCGCCGAGCAGATGGGAAACTAGAGCCGATGGCCGAGTATCTGATCCTCGTCGGCATGTCCGGAGCCGGGCGCTCCACCGCAGCGGCGACGTTCGAGGACCGTGGCTGGTTCGTCATCGACAACCTGCCTCCCGCTCTCATCGGCAAGGTCGCCGAGCTCACGAGCCAGGCAGGCGCGGAGTACGAACGGGTGTGCCTGGTGTCCGGGCGCGGAGGCTACGAGGGCATCGCCGAGCTCGCACCGGAGATAAGAAGGCTGCGCTCGACGGGAGCACGCGTGCGTGTGGTCTTTCTGGACGCCCCCGATGAAGTCCTGGTTCGGCGGTACGAGGGCACGCGCCGACGGCATCCGGTGGAGGCCACCAGCGTGCTTGCGGCCATCCAGCAAGAACGCGAGATGCTCGACGCGCTGCACGACGAGGCCGATGTCGTGGTTGAGACCGGGAACTTGAACGTGCACGAGCTGCGCGACCGCCTGATCGAGCTCGTCGACGGCGTCGGCACCATGGCGGGCATGCAGACCGCGGTCGTGTCGTTCGGTTTCAAGCACGGCATCCCGCTCGATGTCGACCTGGTCTTCGACTGCCGCTTCCTGCCCAATCCACACTGGGTTCCCGGGCTTCGCTCTCTGAGCGGACTGGACTCGCAAGTGCGCGACTACGTGCTCGACAACGAGGAGACCACAGAGCTGCTCAGCCGCCTGGACGACCTGTTCGCGCTCTTGCTTCCCGCCTATGTCCGCGAGGGCAAGTCCTACCTTTCGATCGCCATCGGTTGCACGGGCGGTCGTCATCGCTCGGTCGTTCTGGCCGATGAGATCGCCGAGCGGATCCGCCGGCGTGGGTATGCGCCAGTCGTTCATCATCGGGACATCGACCGGTGAGCCAACAGGCCGCCGGCAGTGCTCCGAAGGTGGTTGCGATCGGCGGCGGTCACGGGCTCGCCCAGACACTCAAAGCGGCTCGGCAGTACGCCTCCGAGCTCACGGCTGTGGTCTCAGTCGCCGACGACGGCGGTTCGAGTGGCCGGCTCCGTGAGCTGCTCGGCATTCCCGCGCCGGGCGACCTCCGCCGCTGCATCGGCGCGTTGCTGCCGGAACGGTCTCCGCTCGGCGACGCCCTCGAGCATCGTTTCGTGTCCGGGGAGCTCGCAGGTCACGCGTTCGGCAACCTGCTGATAGCCGCGTTGGCGTCCACGACCGGAGACTTCGTGTCCGGTGTGGAGGAGGCGGCCCGCGTTCTTCGGGCCGTAGGCCGCGTGCTCCCGGCCACGCAGGGCCCGGTCGTGCTGAAGGCGCAGACGGCTTCCGGGGAGCTCACCGGACAGGTCCGGGTGAGCAAGGGCGAGGAGATTGCGACGGTGTCGCTCTTTCCGCCCGGCGCAGTGCCACCGCCGGCTGTTCTGCGGGCAATTGCCGAAGCAGATCAAATCGTGCTCGGCCCGGGGTCACTGTTCACGAGTGTTCTTGCTGCCTGTGTGGTGCCAGGGATCCGCGAAGGCCTTCGCGCTGCGCGAGCCAAGCGCGTCTACGTTGCGAACCTGCGCGAGCAGCTGCCCGAGACCGCTGGATTCGACGTCGCGCGGCTTCTCGAGTCGCTACGCGCGCACGGTGTCGATGTCGATGTCGTCTTAGCGGACAGGGCTGCGCTCCCGCTCGGTGAGCTCCCTCAAGACATCGCGCTCGTGATCGCGGATGTGGCCGGGGCGGGA
>Ga0187880_1004223_pt1 | contig 10670 bp, 6 predicted proteins | sample June2016WEW_19_4_FD_132998 | JGI IMG/M metagenome (GOLD analysis project Ga0187880, IMG submission 132998) | Peatland microbial communities from SPRUCE experiment site at the Marcell Experimental Forest, Minnesota, USA - June2016WEW_19_40 | ecosystem: Environmental > Terrestrial > Soil > Wetlands...
ATGCGACGGGTGGCCTTGCTGGATCGTGCAATCGCTCAAACCGACCTCAACAACTTCGGAACAGCCGTTGCACTCCTGGCAAAACTCGTGCCTGCCGAAAGCCCGGAGGAGCGCGACCAACTCATCACCGTCTTCGGGTATGCTTCCCTGCAAAGATCCACAGATGCCTCCCTCTCGCCTCAGCAAACCGCCCTGGTGCACGACTTGGGAGCAGCCCAGTATGCGAATGCCAGCAGTAACCGCTCTAGTGCAAAATCGTTAATTGAGGGCTTGCTTCTGAGGTACCCAAGCGAGCCCATGCTGCACTACACGTACGGGAACCTCCTTGTGTCATGGCGGGAATACGACGCTGCGGTGAAGGAGTTTGGCGCGGAATTAGCTCTCAATCCGAGCAGTTTATCTACAAGGCTCGCGCTTGCCTCTTTGGGTTTGACCTCAGACAAAATCAGCGAAGCGCTGCCTTACGCCATTGAGGCTTCGAAGATGAGCCCTAATTTTTATCTTGCTCACTTATATTTGGGGCGCCTGCTCATAAGAGCCGGCCAGTTAGATAAGGGATGCAATGAACTGGAAATTGCGCGTGGACTTTCACCTTCGAACAGCGAGATCCGATATGTTCTTGCTACCACGTACCGCCGCCTGGGCAGAGCTGAGGACGCCCAAAGAGAATACAAAGAATTTGAACGATTGAAGGCGCTTGATAAATAGGAGAAGAACGCCGCGTCTTCACGAAAGTAGGCCATCGTTACTACCCTGATGACGTGCCGCCGCAACAGTAGTATATCGCGTTGTGATACAACTATTTCGCTAGACTCTCTCCCTCGGTTTGGTACAAAATCTCGGGCAGGTCACCTGGAAGCCATCGAGCGCGATTGGCATCGTGGCGGGAACAATCCGGTGCCAAGCGACAGTCGCATACAATTTCCTTAGGCTCTAAATCTTAATTTAACTGCTCTCGTTGCGCCCACGCCGTTCGCACCTCCTGTAATCACACATGTCATCTAGCGACTTTCACAGTCTTGCCTATAGGGCGAAAGTCGCGCCAGTTTGATATACCATCTTTTTATTACGCGTGAAGGCAAAATGTCCTCGATCTGCCAGTATTCCCAGCCAACACGAGCAAAACAAGGCAACAAATAAAAGTAAAAAAAGCTTGACAACCAAATTCTGATATGTTAATTAATGCTCACTCGTAAGCAGCGATTTTCTTGTTGGAGGTAGGAATGGCCGAGTGCGTCAGTGGGTGGCCGCAATTGCCCTCTATTTCTATTTTTAGTGCAGGCATCCCTCTGACCGTGGCAAGGCGTGGAGTATTAAAGCGAAAAATTGAAATTTCAGATTCATTGGTAAAACGGGGTTCTTGGCCAATATCGGGCGTTAAATGAACTGCCCTTAAGCGAAAGTTCCTGCACAGCTGAAAGTTTATTTGATTTGTCAATTGCAAGAGCAGTGGTCCTATTTGGGGTTTTGCGTCGGGTCTTGGATCTTAATTTTTAGAGGAGGGTATTGTAATGACACGAGTTGTCAGGGGTGTATGTAGGATTTTCGTTTTCTCCCTCACCATCGGCGTGGCCATGGCGCAGATGAGGAACAGTACCATTACCGGGACTGTAACTGACCAAAGCGGCGCGGTGGTTGCCAACGCCACGGTTAGGGTTACGAATCAAGAAACAAACACCGTGTCGGTGACCGGAACCAATGCGGCAGGCATTTACACCGTGCCCTATCTCCCGCAAGGTGAATACAGGGTGATGGTGGAGGCGTCTGGGTTCCACACCTATATTTCGAGTGGCATTGTAGTCGCAACAAACGCTACGGTGCAAGCCAATGCTCAGCTTACGGTGGGCGCGACCAGACAAGTAGTCGAAGTCAAGGCCGCCGCGGCACAATTGCAAACCGAAGGCTCCACGGTGGCGGGTGGCGTGGGGAGCCACGTCATCGACACCATTCCCAATATCACCAACAACCCGCTGTACTACGCAACGCTGGCGGCGGGCGTGGTGCCGAGTCCGGGAATGTACGATACTCACGATCTCGGCGTGGGCTTCGCCGATCGCCAAGAGTATTCGGCGATGCGGATTAACGGCGGCCAGGTCGGAACCAACGACGTGCAGCTTGACGGCGTTCCGGTGCAGGAGGCGGCTTGGCATACGGCTGCCGTCATCCCCAACAGTGACGCCCTTCAGGAAGTCCGCGTGCAGACGAATGACCTGCCTGCGGATATTGGCGGCGGCCAGGGCGTGATTCAGATGGTTACAAAGAGCGGAACGAACAGTTTCCATGGCGATCTCAACTATGTCGTGCGCAACGAAGGCTTCAACGCCAACTCGTTTTATAACGACTTGGAAGGGCTTCCCAAGGGGAAGTACCGTGTAAACGAAGGCGGCGGCAGCATCGGGGGGCCGGTGATTATCCCCAAGCTTTTCAACGGTAAGGACAAGATGTTCTTTTTCTTTGCATTTGACCGTCTAACGAACACTCAGCCGGTCCAGTTCTACAGCGCGGTTCCGACGGCGGCCGAGCGCCAAGGAGACTTTAGCAGCACGATGATCGCGGGTAATAACGGCAGCCCGACACCCGTCACGATCTACAATCCTTGGAGCGCGGTGCTGGTTCCCGGTACCACCAATGTTTATCAGAGGCAGCCGTTTCTTGACGGGAGTGGAAATCCGACAGAGAACTTAGCTAACGCGGTGTCGCAGCCCAAGTCGCCGTTTCCGGGATCGAGTGCGATTGACCCGTATGCCTTGTTATACTTCAACGGCTTTCCGCCGGCGAACAACGGCAGTTTCAACGGCGCCAACTCAGGAACCGACCCTTACAACGATCACAATTATCTCTTCAACGGGAGTGCGCCGACAATTCGCAACAATTTGAATACGCGGCTGGACATCAAATTGGGCGCCAAGAACTCGTTCTATGCTTCCGGGGGCATGCAGAATGGCGTCATCAATGGTGTCAACGAATGGGGGTCTTATGGGACGAACCTCGGCTTTTTCCAAATGAACGCGAACGACATTAGTGACTTCAACCCTTATGTTTCGCTTGGCGATGTGATCACACTGAACCCGACCACGCTGATCGACCTTCACGTGGGTATGCAGCGGGTGGGGGCAAAGGCGTCTTACCCAACCCCAAGCTTGTTTAACGCGGCGAAGTACGCCGCCTATGGCATGCCAGCCGAAATCCAGCAGTATATCCCCATTTATGGAGTTGCTCCGTCGGCCGGAAGTTTCAGCAACTACAAGTGGGGTGGAAGCCTAGGGCTGAATGATGATACATGGGACCGCAAGAACGAACACCAGACCAACTGGAATATTGCGGGAAGCCTTACCAAGGTAACAGGCAAGTGGACCTTGAAAGGGGGCGCTGACTACCGAGTCTACCTCGGCGACTGGGCGGACATCGAATTTGGTACTCCGGCCCTCGAGCCGTGGGATGAGAGTGCGAACACCACCGCGCAATACGCCGATCAGGCTGGTAACCCTTATGGTGCTCCGTACAACACCACGCCCCAGCAGTCGGGCTATTGGGGGGGGAACGCCGCGATAGGCACCATGGGCTGGAGGCTTGACCCTGGCTCGGCGTTGAAGCCGGCGCTGGCGGCGAAATACATTTCCTTTTTCACTCAGAACGACTGGAAAGCATCCAACAGGCTGACCCTTAACCTGGGTCTGCGCTATGAGATACAGCCCGGGCCGACGGAACGGCACAACCATATCTACGATGTGGATCTGGGGGTGATTAACCCTTACGCCGAGGGCTTCGTTTCCCCCGGGGTTACGAATCCGCTGGCCACCTATGGGGCCTTTGCTTTCGCCGGAACAGGAACGTACCCCCGCAATCTGTGGGATACGCAGTGGAATAACATTTCTCCTCGCCTTGGCGCGGCGTTTCGTTTGACCAATTCCACCGCGCTCCGTGGCGGATGGGGGCGAACGTATGCGCCCAGCAACACGGGCTATAACGCCAGCTACATTGTTTACGGCGGAGCCGCATTCACGGGCGGAACAGAGCCCCTTCCCTATGGCCCATCCCCGAATGGACTGCCGGTAGCTACATTTGACCAGGCAGCGTCTTCGGAGTATTTCCCGGCCGGGGGCGCCGTGCAAGCGCCAGACTTGTACGGCAACGCGAACGGCGCCGCGAACGTGGATTATTTCCTGCGACATGGTTTCAAGAACGCCATTATGGACCAGTGGAATCTCACCCTCGAACACAGTTTCCATGGGTGGCTGGCCTCCGCTGGTTATGTGGGATCGAAGGGTAGTGATCTTGGCTGGCGTTTGTATCCCCTCGACGGCATCTCCAATATTCCCGATACAACTCTTCAGGCTTGGCGAAGCCAATGGATCGCCTCCAGTGGCGCGGTTAATCCGGCGGCGGTGCAGATTCCGAATCCTCTGCCGGCTTTGATTGGCCACGCGTCGGGCGATATTGGCCACTCGACAATCTCAACCGTGGAATCGGAAGAGGCTTATCTCGGCCTTCTGGGGCAGACGGCGTACGAGAGTGCCGGCAAGTCGATGTACAATGCGTTGGAACTCCGCTTGTCCCACCCTTTCGGGAACGGATTCACAACCCAGTTTATCTACGATTGGTCCCATGCCTCAGGGCTTGCAGCGGGGGATAACGGGAACTACGCTGAGTCACAAACGGGGACCTTTGGCAATTTTACTGGCTTCGCGCCCGGCGGCGGTTACAACTTCCGGGATCTCCAGTCGGCAACCCTCAGCTTCGATACTCCGCAGCGTTTTCTTGGTGTCGTGACGTATAATCCGCCATTTGGCAAGGGCCAGCGTTTCGCATCCAGCAATAAGGTTATAAATGCGATAGCGGGCGGATGGACGCTGGGCACCGTGGTTACGCTGCAAAGCGGACTGCCTTGGGGTCCCAGTTGCGGAACCGCTGACACCGTCAACGGCAGCCAGAACGGAGGCTGTATTCCCACTGGCCAGCCGCTGCGGGTGCCTAAGTCGTTGCGGGGTTGGTACAACGGAACGACGCCAGTCACCCTGCCGGATGGCCGCACATTTACTCCTCCGGAGTTTTCGTACCTTTATTTTAACCCCGACGCGTTTGCGGCCCCGGTTGTCCAGTTTCCGAATGGCACGTATGCCATCGACCAATATTGGTACGGAACTACCCCAACCTATATTGGCGGGCTGCGGATGCCTTACGTCAAGAATGTGAATTTCACCCTGGAGCGAAGCGTCAACCTGACAGAGCGGTTTAAGCTGCGCTTCCTAGCTCAGGCTACCAACCTGTTCAACAATAAGAACTTCCTGCCCGACGCGCTGACCGACAATAACTTCGGCAATGTGTTCACCAGTCCTGCCACACTCAGTAGCGGCGCCAGGGTTGGGGAGAATGCAGACCCGAGCGCCGGGCTGCTGAACCCGACTATGATGTACGCAAGAGAGATTACACTTTCAATGCGCTTGATCTTCTAAACCTGCGACAACACGCGGGCTGGCAACATCGTTGCCAGCCCGCACGGGTTACTAAAATCTTGCCCTTGCCGACGACCACATCACTCCGCGAGGTGAGGAGGGTGCGCGCCACGCGACCGAAGCAGCTCTCCGGCTGAGGTCGGCCGATGCTTATATCCAATCGCTCGCGGGCAGGATCGCCTACGAGAGGAAAGATTATCAAGTGGCCTTGGAGCATCTCAACGCGGCGGTGGGCATTGAGCCTGATCTCGCCGAGGCGCACGAGTGGCTCGGCCGCACTTACCGGGCGCTTGGGGAAACGGAAAAGACCACCAACGAAATTAAAGAGGTGGCGCGCATCAAGCAGCAGGCCAACGCCCCGGACCAAGCTACTCTTTCCTCACCAGCGAGTCTGCTCTTCTTGGTCCGTGCGCCTCAACCCTAACCGAAAGGCTTCCCGAATCGCCTGGAGAGCTTGTGATAACAAAATGGGGTGACATCGCTTGCAGTGAGTATCACATCTTGCCTTTTGCTTTGGCAGGTGGAGGATAACTGCACAATGAAACTAGAGGGCAAAGTGAGTTTGATCACCGGCGGCGCCGGAGCGATTGGGGCGGCGACGGCGCTGGAGCTGGCTCGCCTCGGCTCGGATATCATGGTTGTTGACTGGCGAATCGACGGCCGAGCACAGGAAGTCAAGGATAAGATCCGTTGTCTGGGGAGAGATTGCTTGATGTTGCAGGCCGACATGAGGGTTCCCGCAGAAGTGACGCGGTCGGTCCTGGAAACAGCCGCCCAAATGGGGAGCGTCGACGTCTTGGTTCACGCAGCGGGCGGAGGGGTTCCTGGAAACTTACTCGAGGTTACTCCCGAGAAGTGGTACGGGGCTTTTGATGTTCACGTGCACGCAGCATTTCATCTCTGCCGTGCTGCTGTCCCCTTCATGAAAAAGAAACAGGAAGGAGCGATCATTCTAATTTCGTCAGCGGCGGGCACCCGCGGTTGCTTGGGTGCGATTGCGTACGGAGTAGCTAAAGGCGCTCTTCCCCAATTCGTTCGTTCTCTTGCTCGAGAACTCGCCGACGACAACATACGCGTCAACGCAGTCTCACCGGGAATCATCCGTACGCCCTTTCAGGATTACCTTACTCCGGAGCAGGTCGAAAACAACATCCAAAACCGGATCCCCCTGCATCGGGAAGGAAACCCGAAGATGTCGCAGAGGTAATCACGATGTTGGCCACGGACGACTTTGTTACGGGTGAAACCATAGCGGTTGACGGCGGCATGGCAATGCGCATCGTGTGATAGCATTTGCCTGAGCGACCTGTTGGGGTAGTTGGGTCATGAAGCGCAAGGGATTCTTGAAGGGAAAGGAGAGAGCGTGAAAAGAAGGACGTTCCTAAAGAATTCGATGGTGGGAGTGGGTGGGCTCGCAGGAATCGGATATCGGGGCTTGACGCTAGGGCAGCCCAATAACATGCCTCAGCCCCGCGCTGAACATGAGGGCAGGTCAGGCGATATAATCGGCCGACCCGTCCGAATCACCAGCATCAGTTTCCCAAACGGTTTGTCGCTGGACGAAATCGCCGAGAATGTGGACAAGGCTGGCTCGACCCTAGTGGACGTGATAGCTCTGCCGGAGCTCTGCCGCGGGCAGAACGACAAAAGCGAAGAAGACTTGCACGGGCCTACGGTGACGGCAATGGCGGCCCTCGCAAAGAAACACCAGACCTATGTCGTGTGTCCAATCGATCGGAGGAACGGCAGCCTCAGACTGAATACCACGGTGCTGCTGGACCGACAAGGTCAGGTGGCCTGCACCTACGACAAGGTATTTCCATACTGGACGGAATTTGATGTTCACCCGCCAGCCAATGTCGGCGAAGACGCTCAGGTTTATCCTGCGGATTTTGGATTGCTCGGATTTGCGACTTGCTACGACGTCAATTTCCCCGAAGTTTGGAAGCGGCTAGCAGACAAAGGGGCTGAGGTGGTGGTTTGGCCCAGCGCGTATTCCGCAGGCACCTCCCTGCAAGCTCACGCTATCAATCACCATTTCTATATTGTTTCTGTGACTCAAACCAGCGATTGCCTTGTGTACGACATCACAGGTGAAAAGCTCTCTTACTCGAACAGTGAGAAGCTCAACGTGGCCACGGTTACGTTAGATTTGGACCGCGGCATCTATCATGAGAATTTCAATCTCGATAAGCGGGACAAGTTGCTGAAAGAACACCCGGAAGATGTCGAGCAGGAAAAATGGATGAAATTGGAGCAGTGGTTTGTCCTCCGAGCCAAGCGGCCCGGGGTGAGTGCCCGCGCACTCGCCAACCAATACGGATTGGAGGAACTGCGGCATTACCTTAACCGCAGCCGGCACGCCATTGACGAACGCCGTGGGTGGCAATATGAAGCGAAGGTCCTGTTCCCGGACCTGGATGTAGCCAGCCTAAAGGCCCTGACTTCCCGCGCGTCAAAATTGTAGGGGCATCTGGAACAGCCGGCCGGGTGGCGGCGAGTGGCAGCTCTGTCTTCGGGGTTAGAATTCAAGCGGGGTGATATGAGTCCGGCATTGAATCCAAATGACCTGACGTCCTGCGGATTGTGACGCGGTTGACTTGGGGAAAAACCATTGAAGGCTGGAGTCTCACAATTACGATGGGTAATGATCGGCATGGCATTTCTGGCCACGGCGATCACCTATCTGGAGCGGGGGGCCTTGTCCGTAACCGTGCCAGTTTTGATGGACCAACTTCACATGACCAGCGTCGGCTATTCAAGGGTCATCTTCGCTTTCATGCTGGCCTATACAATTATGAACGGGGTCTCGGGACCCTTGATTGACCTGGTGGGTACGAAAGTGGGCTTCGCTCTCAGCACCGCTTGGTGGTCCGTGGCGGCAATGCTTCAAGCTTTGGCGAAAGGGCCATGGTCGCTGGGACTGTGCCGCTTCCTTCTCGGTATGGGAGAGGCTGGTAACTGGCCGGGCAGCGTGAAAGTGGTGGCGGAGTGGTTCCCCGTGCACGAACGCGCGTTGGCCTCCGGCATTTTCAACAGTGGAGCGGCATTCGGGTCGATTGTCGCTCCGCCGTTGATCGTCTTGACCGTATTGAGATGGGGATGGCGCGCCGCATTTCTGACGGTCGGGGTTACCGGGCTCATGTGGGTATTCCTGTGGGCGTTTGTATATCGGACGCCTCGAGAAGTCGAAGCGGAAGTCGGTGCTCCTCCAACTCTCCCGTGGATCTTATTATGCCAGCGATTTGTGTGGAGTTTTACCCTGGCGAAGATTTTCCTCGACCCGGTCTGGTATTTTTACGTGTTCTGGTTTCCCGAATATCTCAAGCGGGCTCGACACCTTGATTTGGCGTCCATAGGGAAACTCGCGTGGATTCCCTATCTCGTGGCAGGCTTGGGCAATGTCATTGCTGGTTGGTTTTCCGGGTTTTTGTCGCGCCGCGGAGTTTCTGTAACCATTGCCCGGAAGTCCACGGTCACGGTTTTTATTTTGTTGATGGCCTTGGCTATTCCGGCTGTGCTCGTTTCCGAGACGAGTGTGTCGATTGGGCTTGATTCACTGGCCATGATGGGATACACAGGGGTCTCGGCAAATATGCTCGCATTTCCGGCGGACGTATATCCTAAGAATGTCGTTGCTTCAATCTGGGGCCTCGCCAGCATGGGTTCCGGGTTCGGCGGGATGGTATTTGTTCTCCTGACCGGTTGGCTCGTTGACCACTATTCGTTCGCACCTGTTTTCGTGGTGTTTGGCACTATTCCCATGCTTGCCTTACTGATCATTTGGTTTGTTACGGGCCCACTCCAGCCGGCTTTGGCACGGACCAATGAGGGGCCCTGACGGCACAGCTTACGTGTTTAAGATCTGAACCGGGTCGGTTTTGTGTCGCCCTTTGTACGCGACGGTCGGGTAACACCTGGCGCGTTTCAGGCGATGACTCTAACCGCGCAGACCAAAATTAGGTTTACAAAATCTGGAGCATTCTGAAAAAATAAACATTGGCGGTTTTCAGCGAGCCACGGGGGGCACTTCAAGGATAGAAGGCTTTTTGGACTGAATGCGAGCGCAGGAATTGAAAGGTTTATACAAATCGAAAACGATGACTGACTTTAAAACCTTCCGATGATTGAAACCGCCACGCAGGAGATAATAGGGATTTCGAAGAACCGGACACCACGGCTTAGTCTGGCCGATCAGGCTTATCACTTAATCTTGGATCAGATGCTGCGAGGAAGTCTGCCGCTTGGTTCTGTTCTCTCGCGGCGCAAGCTTGCCGAGCTGTTTCAAATGAGCTTGGTGCCGGTGGCGCAGGCATTACAACGGCTGGAGATCGAGGGTCTTCTGGAGAGTCGTCCCCGCGCGGGCACAAGAGTTAAGGTGCCCACTGCGCAAGAAATACGAGGGCAATTCGAATTGCGGCAAGCGCTGGAATGCCAGTCAGCTCGCCTATGTGGCGAGCGGGCAACCTTTAGGGAACGATTAGAGCTGCAGAGGCTAGCCGCCAATGTCGATGCGCTCTATGGCAAAGTACCTTTCCAGGATCCCGGAGACGACTGGGTTTTTGCTATGAACCAATACCATGTGGATCTCCACATGAAAATCACTGAGTATGCCCGTTCAGGGTTGCTAAAAGCGGAAATCGAGAATACCCATATTCTCGTTTTAAATTGGCTCTACGACACGACGCGGGGGCGGCGGATCTTGCCTCCTAATTTTCATGCGGATCTGATTAGCGTTATTGCGGAAGGGAACCCCCCTAAGGCCGAAGAGGCCATGCGGAAACATGTCAGTTACGGATTGAAATCGATACAGACCGCAGTGGAACCGCTTCAACAAAGAAATTGGAGGCTCAAGTATCAGCCACGGCGGAGGAGTCAACTACCCCAATAGCACCGCCTAAAACCATTCCAGCCTGCTCCTGCAAGTCCTTCAGTTTAAATTCGGGGTGAGGAGATTCTCGAGAAAACAGTGTTCCTCAGTCTGATCCCCAAGTGGATTCCCATGATCGATCCGCGAGATTGAGAGTGGGGAGCCAAAAGCGGCGGAGGAACGCACGTTCATCATGGCGAATTGGAAGGGTTAACCATGAAGGCCTTACTACTGAGAGAATACGAAAAGCTTGAAATGACTGTCGGCGGCGGCGAAAAAGGGGTCCATTATGGCGGTTGAGGGGGGGGCAGGTGTCGGGGTTACGCTGCGAACTCTTGTGACGCGCA
>Ga0187880_1004228_pt1 | contig 10663 bp, 8 predicted proteins | sample June2016WEW_19_4_FD_132998 | JGI IMG/M metagenome (GOLD analysis project Ga0187880, IMG submission 132998) | Peatland microbial communities from SPRUCE experiment site at the Marcell Experimental Forest, Minnesota, USA - June2016WEW_19_40 | ecosystem: Environmental > Terrestrial > Soil > Wetlands...
CGCGTTCGCAGTCCGCGGCGGCGTGAATGGGTAAGGGCGCCATCTCGCTTAAGCTCGCCCATCTGCAGCATGAAGAATGGCTGGCGCGGAGGGCCAAAGTTACGGATGCCTCGATTGCTAAGGCAATGGAGATCCTTGACCGTCCGACAAAGGGCGCTCCTGAAACCGGCGACGAGCTTCCGCAGGGGTATGTCTCAGTCCACCACAGGTATTCCCACAACTCCCGCCGGGCCTAGCGATCTGGCCTCGGAGCGCTACGTGGTGCTCACTCGGTCGCGGTCCGCGGCGGCGTAGCTGAGCGCGGAGATCGGGTCACAGCACCGACTGGCGATTAACGTTTGATGACGGCCTGAATCCGCTCCTCGCGAACGTCGTGCAACACGCGTTCCCAATTCGCACCGGGCTCAGCCGCTCCTTGATGGATCCAGAGTCCGTCCACCTGGACCATCGACGGCGGCTTCTTTTTAGCCGTTTTCGCAGAGGTCTTAGGAAAAATGATGCGTTTCGATCTGTCCAATGGGAGGAGTTTCATCCCATTGATTATGCCACCAGGCAGAATCCCTGGCAGCGCACGCTTCCCGATCCGTGGGTCTTCCGCGAGTATCGGTGGAATCTCAGTCCCGCTTGCGGGACGGAATCCTGGTACCAGAGGTTGATATACTCGGCGTGGAAGACTCCAGCGGAACCATATGCACCTACAACAAACGAAGCGGGGCAGCCGCGGCACAGGCGGCCCACAGTACTATTTCCATGATTTGTCTGACGCTGTTAAGACCTACCTTCGGGCAAAAGGTGCGGTGCGAGTGGCACTGGTCACGCCGTACGGCGCCACTAAATCGGACTATCTCGCCGTCAGTGAGAATCGCAAGCTTGACGCAGACTTTCGTCCAATCTCCGGCGCCGTGGGACATGACCGCATACAACAGGCGCGAGCAGCCCAGAGCATAGGGGAATCGATCAGGGTCTGGTACAACCTGCCTACCGGCGATTTCGAACGAATCGACGTTGACATCGAGATTGTGGACGACGTATTTTACGTGACGCCGCTACGGTACAAATATGCCGGCAAACCAAATGGCCGGGACATAGCTCTCGTTGAGAGGCCTCTCACATTTACAAGCTCCTACATCAGCAGCTTTTGGACACAACAGCTTATCTACGTCAACAAGAGGCAACCGGGAATCGTTGCGTGGTGCCTACAAGAGATTTGCAGAATCGTCGTCGATCACGTTCGGAAAACCAAACTCGCCCACGTTCAGGAACCCGATCTTCTTCGTGCGTCTGGGCCGCTGAAGCACCTCGGGGTTGCATTGGGCGGTTACGTCGGAAAAGGGTATGACTGTGTCACACAGTTCACGTTTATTGACTTCCCGTCATATACGGCACCGGTTGAGATCAAGCGCTTAAGCCGCGACTTCAGTTACCAGCAACGGAAGTATGGCAAGGACGAGTTATCACGGGCGGTCGTGCTTTGCGCCATCCATGATCACAAACAAGTGCCCAAGAACATTGACATCATCGAGCTGCAGGCTCTGTGCAAGTATTCGGAGAACTTCCCGGTTTCGGCATGATGTCTTACCCAAAAATCGCGCCCATAGATGTGCCGATCCCGGCTGAGAGACAGAGCGCGAGGAGGCACTACGGCGTGCATCCGTACTTCACGCGGAGACCGCACAACGTCGTACGCAGTTATATTCTTCGCTACACGCGTGAGAAAGACGTCGTCGTAGATCCGTTCGGCGGATCGGGGGTCACGGCCATTGAAGCGTGGCTGGAAAATCGGGTCGGCGTACAGAACGATATCAACCCTCTGGCGAATTTCATCGCCGAGGGTGTGGTCAATCTGTCTCGCGGTAGCATCCGTGATTACACTAAGGCCCTCTCGGCCCTGAGAGAACGGTGCGAACGGAAACTTCTTGCAGTTGAACGTATGTCACCGGCGGAATTGGAAGTTTTGCGGCAAGATCTCAAGATGCCGCGAAACATTCGATTACCGCGCAGCTCCGACGTCCTTTTCTACCACGAATTATTTTCGCCGCACCAGCTTGCTTCCCTTGCGCTCTTAAAGGATGCAATAGACGGAATCTCACCTTCTTGGCTTCGCCGCGGAATGCTTCTAGCGTGGTCGGCGACTCTAGCGAAGGTAAACAAGACATTTCTCTCCGCAGAAGGTCGGGCCGAGTCCCGCGGTGGGTCGTCGATTTTTAGCATATACCGTTACAAGGTTGCGAAGATGCCTGTGGAATTGCCAGTGTGGCAGACCTTCGAGGAGCGGTTTTCTAACGTTATCGCAGCAAAGGCAGAAATTGACAAAACCATTGAGGTGAAACAAAGGACGACAGGTTGGTACGGTAAGTTCGAAAGTTATGCTGAAGATATTGACGCGTTAGCGCGCCGACTGAAATCGCAGGCTGATTACATCTTCACTGATCCCCCTTATGGCGGCCACATCTCGTACCTAGATCTTTCAACCTTATGGAATTGTTGGCTAGACCAGATGCCCAGCGACTCAGCAAGAGGAAGGGAGCTGATAGTCGGCGGCGAACTCGCGATTCAAGAGTCTTCGTATGTCCGGCGACTTGGAGATGCGGTCACCGGGTGCTTGAGTATGTTGAAGAAAGACCGGTGGATGTCGGTAGTCTTTCAACATTGGAACCCTGCTTACTTCGAGGCCATCCTATCTTCAGCGGCTTCGGAGGGGGCCGAATTGCGCACGGCAATTTCACAGATAGGTGATCCGATTTGGTCGATGCACAAGAAAAAAGGAAGCGAATCCGTGCTCGCGGGAGAGATGATCCTGACCTTCATCAAGTCCGGTCGCCGAACGCTTACACCGGTCAGCAATGATTTTGATGTATCCGATGCTGTCAAAAGGGTCCTGTCCGAAGTCGAAGGGAATGAGATTTACGGCGAGTTATTGTTTAACAAGATCATCATTGCGGCTTGGAGAGAGGGCGCGATCCGTTCCTTGGGAATTGCGAAGTCCGACTTCATCCACTTGATTAAGAAGAACGGGTGGCATTACGATGCCTCGCGTCACTGTTGGGCTAGGGGCCTCGCACGCGGTGAGGCGTCCCTCTTCGCAGACGCCGAATACCAGTAACTATTTCCGCGGCCTACGCCGTCACTGCAGGACGGGCGCTTTTCGCCGCTCTCGCCGCGGCTTTCTGTTGCTTTTGCGCGTCCGCCAGCAGCTTGCGCAAGATTCGTATTCCGCTGTCCACGTGCTTTTCTTGCAGCAGGAAGGGCGGCAAAAAGCGCAGCACGGTGTCCTGGGTCACGTTGATCAGCAGACCCTTGGCGAGTGCCCCTTCCAGGATCGGCTTGCCGGGGACAGTCAACTGCAGCGCCTGAATCGCACCCACTCCGCGGACTTCCACCGCAATGTCGAACTTGTCCACCAGCTCGCGCAGCTTCTGTGAGAAGTATCCTCCGATGCGGCGCACCTGCTCCAGCAGATTTTCGTCCTCCAGGATCGCAAGATACTCCAGCGCGACACGGCAGGTCAGCGGGCCGCCACCGAAAGTCGTCCCGTGCTTGCCCGGAGTGATGTGCTGCGCGAAGCGCTCCTTGGCGAGAAACGCGCCCAGCGGCAGTCCGGCCGCAATTGGTTTGGCAATGCAAACCACGTCAGGCACCACGCCGAAGTGTTGGAAGGCGAAGAGCTGTCCGGTGCGCCCCAGTCCGCATTGAATCTCGTCGAAGATGAGCGCCGCCTGGTGCTGGTCGGCCAATTGGCGGCACGCCTGCAAAAATTCGCCCGACGATTCCTGGATGCCGCCCTCGCCCTGGATGGGCTCCAGCACGACGCCGCAAACCTTGTCGTCCATGGCATTGCGCAACGCTTCCACATCGTTGCGCGGCACGAAGCGCACTCCTTCCAGCATCGGATCGAAGTCCTGGCGATATTTTGCCTGGCCGGTGAGCGCGAGCGCGCCCATGGTGCGTCCGTGAAAGGAATTCTCCAGCGCGATGACGATGCACTTTCCCGGGCCTCCCGTGGCGTGGCCGGCAGCGCGCACCATCTTCAACGCACCTTCAATCGCCTCGGTTCCGCTATTGGAGAAAAAGGCGCGATCCAGGCCCGACGCGGTGCATAACTTTTCCGCCAGCAAGCCCTGGTACTGGTTGTAGTAGAGGTTGGAGACGTGGATCACCTTCGCTGCCTGCTCGCGAATGGCCTTCACGATGCGCGGATGCGCATGGCCGAGCGCGTTAACGCCCAGTCCCGAGAGGAAGTCGAGATAGCGCCTGCCGTCAACGTCGTAAACGTACACTCCCTTTCCGCGCGCAATGGCGAGCGGATAGCGAGCGTAGGTGTTCAGCAGGTATTTCTGTTCCAGCGCAACAATTTCTTCATACTTCAACACGATGATGACCTCGCAAAGAGTTCATTGTAACGCGATTAAAGACGGCCTCGCCTGGGAAGAGAGAGTGCGGAAATTTCGCGCAGGTGGCGGCGAACAATGCTGCCTGTGACCAATCTCACAAATAATTGTTCGCACCCTTCGATAGACTTAGGAACATGGTGATGGAAAAGCAGTTCCGAGAACGCGCCCGAAGCGAACTTCGCGAAATCCGCAACCAGGTCCTCAGCCTGGCCCGTGATCGCGACATTTACTGGAAGCTGGAGCACGATGTCATTGAGCGCAACCCCCAGCTTCACGGCGTCCGCAATGCGTTCCTCGATATGGTGAGGGCGGCCTACGCGGACGCCATGGCGGCCCGCGTACTACGGCTGCTGGATGCGGACAATACCGATCTTTCCTTGCGCCGGGTGCTGACCCAGCTTGAGGAATATCCCCATCTGCTGCACGACAAGGTGAGCGAGCGTGAGTTTGCCGACGATCGCGCCGAGTTGGACCGCGCCGCAACCAATCTGCAGCAGGTCTTGAACCCGCATTTTGCGCATCACGAGCGCACCCTGTCAGCCCTGGCCTCCACTCATCGCGAACTCGACCAGGCGATTGACGCGATCATCTACACGCTGAAGACCTATTACTGGATCATCGCGGACGCCTACCTCGATTTCGAGGTGAGCTATCCCGAGGACCCGTTGGCGATCTTCCGCTTCCCCTGGATCAAACCGGAGTTGTTGAGTTGACTATCGCGCCGCGATCAAAGCCACCGAGATCAGCGCCCCGATGATGCCTGCGTTCTGCGTCGCCGACATGCGCTCTTTCAAGAATATCCGCGCAAGGATCACTGTGCTGGCGGGATAAAGCGACGACAACACCGAAGTGACGTCGAGGCGTCCGCGTTGCGTGGCGGCGATGAAAAGCGCATTCGCAGAGGTATCCAGTATCCCCGAAAATACAATCGGAACCAGGGCCGGACGTAGTGGCCGCCTGTCGCCGGCTGAAAAAACCACGATGAGCAGCATAAGCAATGTGGAAACAGTGCGCGCCGCCACCAGCGGCCAGAACACTCCATGATGGCCGGCTTGTTTGCAAGCGATGAAGAACAAGCCGAACATTACTCCTGCCAGCACGGCCAGTCCCAGACCGCGATGGGTGTCGATTTCACCGTCTGGCCGCGCTATCAGCCAGATGCTGACCAACGCCAGCACAAAACCTGCAAGCTGAATCGGGGCGGGCATTCCTTCGGTGTAGATGCCGGCCAGCACCGGCAAAACTCCCGTGATGACAGCAGCGACCGGCGCGACGATGCCCATGCGTCCGATGGCAAGGGCCCGGTACAGCGCTGCGACGCCAACGGCTCCAGTGATGCCGGCAACCGCTCCCCACAACAACGTTGAACCTGGCGGGAACGGCTCCGCCGTAATCCAGACCAACAGCAGCATCAGCAGCAAGCCACAGGCATGCGCGCCCGCGACCACGCGAAAGACATTGGCGCGCTTGGCGGCGATGCCGCCGGCGAAATCGCCTGCGCCCCAGACGGCAGCAGTGCTCAAGCTGAGACCGGCGCCGGTTAAGGTTCCAGAGGTCATTGTTTAAGGTAGGCTACTTCGTCGCGGCGCTTTTCTCGCGCAGCACAATCGGGCTCTGATCGTAAGGCACGATCGTCACGTTAAGATCTTTGCGATCGTTAAACTGCAGCTCGGTGATGGGAAACGCCACCAGCACAGTTCCCTTTTGCTCGGCGCCCGGCATGATCTTGGTCTCCACAGTCAATGGTTGCGTCGCGTGTTCCCGAAGGTCCGGATAGGCGCCGAAGTAGCGGTCGTAATCGGAAGGTGACGCGGCATCGTCGGACTGGTCGCTCTGATCAGTTTTGAGGTTAGCGGTGATGGACTTGATGTAGAGCGCCTTGTCGCCCACATTCCGCAGCGTAACGTTGAGCACGACCATGGTGTTGGTCATGTCGGCAGGCTGGCTGGCGTACACCGCGTCGATGCCGCCCTGCGCCACCGGCTTGGATCGCTCCAGGAAAGCGATCACCGCCACCACGATGCCAACGACAAGCAGTGCGATGACAACCGGCACGGCGGGAGGCAGGCTGCGTTTGGCGCTGTCGAATTCCTCCGTGATGGGAACATGTCCGGCATCGTATTGCGGTTGAGGCGCTTTGGGCGGAACTTCATTCTCAGCCATGGCTTCCTCCATCAATCATTGGGCCACTGATGCTTCATCGCTTGGCGAAATTCCTTTTCCGGCAAGGTGTTCAGCACGTCCTTCGGGGTGAGCCAGGCGCGGCGTGCCTGAAGGATACCGTACTTGATCTTCTCGAAGTGCGAGGTGTGGTGCGCGTCGGTGTTGATCACGATCTTTACTCCACGTTCCCGTGCCATGCGCAGGTGTACGTCGTTTAAGTCGAGCCGGTCGGGATACGCGTTCAGCTCCATCGCGACTCTGTTCTTCAGCGCAGTCTTCAGGACCGCATCCATGTCGAACGGATAGGCATCACGCCGCAGTAGCAGGCGTCCGGTGGGATGTCCGAGGATCGAGACGTTCTTATTGCTCAACGCCCGCAATAGACGGTCGGCCATCTGTTGCGGCTCCTGGTTGAACGCCGAATGTACGCTGGCCACCACAACATCCATCTGCTCCAGCACCGAGTCGGAGAGATCGAGCTCGCCATCGGCCAGGATGTCCACTTCGATGCCGGCCATGATGGTGATGCCATCTGTCTGCTCGTTGGCGGTGCGAATACGGGCGATGTGTTGCACGGCGCGTTTGTCATCCAGGCCGTTGGCGAAGGCCAGATTTTTCGAGTGATCGGTGATGGCGATGTACTTGTAGCCACGCTCTTTGGCCGCCGCTGCCATCTCGTCGATGGTGCACTTGCCGTCGGTTTCGACGGTGTGCATATGCACTTCGCCGCGCAGATCTTTTAAGGTGATGAGATGAGGCAGCTTGTGTTCTGCGGCGGCTTCGATCTCGCCGCAATTCTCGCGCAGCTCCGGCGGGATGCAGTCAAGCTTGAGCTTGCCGTAAATCTCGTCCTCGGTGGCGCCCGCGACGCGCTTGTTATTGTCGAGGCGAAACAGCCCGTACTCACTGAGCGTGAATCCCATCTTGAGCGCGCGCTGGCGCAGCGAGACGTTGTGGTTCTTGGAGCCGGTGAAGTACTGCAGGGCCGCGCCGTAGGATTCCGGCGGCAAGGTACGCACGTCCACTTGCATTCCGCTGCGCAATTTGAAGCTGACTTTGTTGTCGCCCTTGGCCAGCACTTCGACGATGCCGGGAAAGCGCAGGATTTCTTCGATCAACTCCGCGCGCTGCTCGTCGTCAACGCAGCACGGTCCGGTGATCAGCAGGTCGAGATCGCCGACCGTCTCCCGTCCGCGGCGTAGCGAACCGGCGGGCGTGATCTTTTCGATGCCTTTGATGTTGCGCAGATGCTCGGTCAACTTCTGCGCGGTGCGATCGGCTTCGTCGAGCAGGAACCGCCCCGAAATGCGGCGATAACCCTCAATCGCTTTCAGTATCTTCTGCTCGCTCTTTTCGCTCAGGCGCGGCAGTTCGCGCAGTTTGCCTTCGCGGGCCAGCTTCTCGACGCTCGCAAGATCGCTGACCTGGAAGGCGCTCCACAGCAACGCAATGGTTTTCGGCCCCAGCCCCTGGATCTTTAGCAACTCCAGCATGGACGGCCGGTACTTCACCAGCAAGTCCTGGTGCGGACCAAGTTTGCCGCTCCGGCACAACTCCTGGATGTTCGCAGCCATGCCTTTGCCGATGCCGGGAATCTCCAGCAGCTTCTTGGGTTCGTCGATCAGTCCCGAAACCTGCTGAGGCAGTCCTTCGATGACCTCGGCGGCGCGACGATAGGAACGGATGCGGAACGAGTCGTCGCCGTTGATCTCCATGAGATCGGCGGTTTCATAAAAGACGTTGGCGATGGCCTTGTTGTCCACGCAGAGCACCCGAGGGGAATTGTAACGCGAGCGAAACCGGCACAGCGTGCATGGCCTCGGTTCTCACGTTTCGATCAACATTGGTCCTTTTCCACCTCGGGACCGTCCGGGCCGGGTAAGAAGGGACCCCGACACGTGTGGCAGCAAAGTATGTGCCCCCGCGCAACCTTATGCGCCGCGGAGCTCCTGGCGCGCTCGATAGGATCGAATGCTCATCACAAGCTGGCATATTCCTGCGATAAGAAGCGTCCCCCAGCTTAGGATCAGGAGATACGGCCATCCCCACGGTCGATAACGAAATCGGATAAAGTTGTCTCCGGGTTCCACTTGCACGGCGCGGAAAATGAAGTCCGCGCCCGAAACCTCTTGCGGCTTTCCGTTCACCGTGACCTTCCAGCCAGGGGCCCAGCGGTCCGTAACCACGAGCCAACCAGCCTTACTGGCGACGTAATGAAACGCAAGTGAGTTCGGCCAATACGACAACCGGGAAATCCGTGCCACGGAAGCCAGACGCAACGATTCAGGGTTGACAGTTGGCAATCGTTGTTCCTTGTCGCCAGCATGTTCCCGGGAGATTTGCTCCATCTGCGGCCCGGAATGAATCAGGACTACCGGATTCTGCAATTGCCGCACTCGCTTCTGGTACACAACGAAGTTCCCATCTGTCGGCGGCGCAAACACGGCGGCATCCGTAAACCACATACGATCAGTTCCCAGTGCCATTTGACGAAGTAAAGGGTCATTCTCGACCTGCATGTAGTAACGGTTCCATAAAGCTATCTCATTCTCAATAGTGGCAAGCTTCAGAGGAAGATTCCTGTTGCTCGGCAAACGGCTGGGTGGATCGTTATTCAAGGATGCCGGTGGATCAATATCTCGAAACAAATTGTTGCCTGAGAGATCCATGCTCGGGTTATGTTCTACGTTCATGACGTGCCAAAATGTCCGCATGACAGGAGAATGGGTTGTGAGCCGCGAAATGCGCAGTGTGGCAACCCCGTCAAATATCGCAACAGCTACCAGTAAAACACAGAATGCCGCCGGGCGTAGCTTGCGCGTCCAAAGCAGGAATGCGAGGGCGACAATCAAGCCCCAGGTAACTATTTCATGCAGAATTGCTAACTTGAATATCGGAGGCCGATAGGTCACGAGATGAGTAACGACCTTGAATATCCAACCCGATACTACCGCGAGAACTGCTGCGGATATAACGAGCCGTAACCTTCTGTGATTGTTAGTTTCGGTGTCAAGTGGGTCCAGGTCTCTGGCTCCGAGTGCGCACAAAATAGCGCCTAAGAGTATGGCATAGGTTCGAAAGCTGGAGGCATTCCGAAAATAACGGGTTGGAGGAACGAAATCATACAACCATCCTCTCAAGGGAAGCTGATAGCCTGTCGCGCAGCCCAGGAACAATACTGCCACTAGACATAACCACCATCGCCATCTGGCGCCGCCCAGCAGTCCAAACCATGCGAGCGTCACCACCGCGCAACCCATATAGATGCTTCGCATGGATATGTCCGCCAAAGGCCAGAAACGGCCATGGTGAATGTCTAACAAGCTGAGATATGGGCTACTTAAAGTCGTGACTTCGCCAGCAGGGAAAATATTTTCCCCAAGCGCCGATTCTCTGGGCCTGGTTCCCGTTCGGTCGCTGTAGCCTTGCGTATCCTTAAAAAAAGCGATGTATGACGGAGCCATTACCGCAGCGCCGATAGCGCCCATAAGTATGATCGCCGCTGCGGAATGGGCCGCTTGCTTGCTTAATCCAATCGATGGGTCCCTTTCGCTATCCAAAAGCCGGCCAACAGACCACAGCACGAGGAAGCCGGGCGTCACAACCGTGTAAAGAGGGTACCCGCCGAGCGCCGAGACTCCATAAATGACTCCAGCTTGCACGGCCGCCCAATAGCTTCTACGCAACAACGCTGCATCGAACCGCCAGAGCAGCCACGGAAGCAATGAAACGGAATAGATATGGGCTGTGTGTTCTGCATGTCCGGTATAAAAGCCCGAAGCGGCAAAACCAAGAGCAGCTATCAGTCCGCCCCAAACTGGACAACGCAGATGCCGGCATAGTACCAGGATCCCGATCGGACCCAGGGCCCAAATAAACATCCAATACATAACGAATCCGGCCTGCGGGTTTGGAGACAATAGTCCTGCTGCCAACACAATTGGCGAGGTCGTGCCAAACTCAGGTTCAGCAGAATCAGGCGTGCCGGCTGCAACCCAGGGGTCCCAGAGCAAGAGTCTTCCAGCTTTAACATGATCGGCCAGTAATGAGAATTCCGGCCCGAAGTAATCGGCCCCGTCCCATTGCGGCGCCGACTTGCCCAAGATGAG
>Ga0187880_1004230_pt1 | contig 10660 bp, 7 predicted proteins | sample June2016WEW_19_4_FD_132998 | JGI IMG/M metagenome (GOLD analysis project Ga0187880, IMG submission 132998) | Peatland microbial communities from SPRUCE experiment site at the Marcell Experimental Forest, Minnesota, USA - June2016WEW_19_40 | ecosystem: Environmental > Terrestrial > Soil > Wetlands...
ATCAACTCCGGCACCCAGCCGCCCGCGAAGCCGGAGGGATACGAGTTCTCGTCGTAAATCCACACATTCATATCCAGCCGCTCAGCCTCCTTGAGCGCGACCTTCCAGAGCCGGAACCAGTCCTTGGACAGATAGGGCGTCATCAAACCGGGGCGAGGATGAACCCAGACCTGTTTGACCTTCTGCCCGGCGAGGTCGCGCAGCGTATCGCGGATTTGCTGCTCGGTCAGCATATCGTTCCAGACCCAAAGCGGCCCCATGCTGTATTCGCGTGGCGGGTTCTTGAACAGCGCCTTCACGCTGGCCGACTCAACACCCGCGCCGGGCGCGGACAAGACCAGCGCAGCGCGCGCAAAGAGAAGCAACCCCAACCACGCGAGAGAAAGTTTGCGACGTGTATTCATGGCAATAAGCTGCCCCGAGCCTGCCATACCGGCCCGGCGCAGATCAAGCGCGCAACGCGGCCATCAACCGTAGCCGCCGACAGCAGGACGTGTTGCCCAAACCCCGGACCTCGGCTGTCTCAGCCGCAGCGCGCCCGAATCTGGGTTGTGGCCCTGATGAATCCCGTGCCTTTTCGCAGGCTCGTAGCTGCTGCGGCTGGGACAGCGGCGATCCGATGCCGCCCCGAGCATTTGGGCAACACGCCCGGCCGTCGGCGCTAATTTCTCTGACAGGCTGAACCTCCTTGGCGCGCTCCGCTCAATGCTCTCTATATCCGTTAGGCGTTTGTCGGTGCCAGCCGGACATGAGGATATGCCAAAATCCTGGCGTCCACGGTGACGAGAGGCGCATCGAAAACCCGCGCCGTCGCCACGATGATTTGGTCTGCGGGATCGCGGTGAAATGTGCCGGGAAGCTGCGCGGACTCGACACACACGCGGGGCGAGAGGTCGAGCAGGCGAACACCAGGATACGAAAGTGCCTGCCGAATCCAATCGAAGACCGGGCACGGGAGAGAAAGCCGCTGACGCTCGACCAACTTGGCGACCTCCCAGCATGAAATTGCGCTGACACCGATTCCGGTCTGCTCGGAAGAATCGAGCAGCGTGCGAACGGAGGGAGAAAGAGCGGCATCTCCGTGAACCCACCAAACCCAGATGTGCGTATCGAGGACAATCACCCGGCTGCCTCCCAGTCAACGTCGGCGACCGGCTCGGTCGGCGCAAGGAGCGTGACCGGAGTGCCACGGAGCGGATAGGGTGAACCCGACACGGCGGCGGTGGAAAATGGGAGGACGATTACCTCGACGGACTCACCACGACGAAACGGGATGTCGCGTAACGTGACGACGCCATCCTCGGACAGAGTAGTCTCAGCACGGTGTGCTTGCATGGCAGGAGAATAAAGAGTCTTTGATTATGGGGCAAGCGCGCAAACGCGCCGGGCAGGCGCGAGCGGTTGCCCGCCCGCGAAGCCGGACGGGTAGGAATTCTCGTCGTAGATCCACACATTCATATCAAGGCCGGCCCACCGCACGCAAAGAGAAGCAACCAACAAGCCATTCCGAAGAAGGCGAGCACGACTGCATGTATGATTTTGTTCATAGTATTAGCTTTTCCGTTTGACCGTAGCCAAACCCAACCGTCACGGCAGCACCCGCGCCTAAGTGGCCGCGAGCCGAGAACGCCGAGCATGTAACAGAGACGAAGTCCCGGCGCAAGTTCCCCACACCGCGTACCGCTCAATGCTGCTTGATCCCCTCGACGCGGCACTCTAGCGACGGGAGGCGCTCCCCCACGGGCGGTGACCAAGGCGCGTCGCCGAAGTTGGCGGTCACCACCACCCCGTTGGCAAAGCGCGTTCGCTGGACGGCGTGGTCGGGCGTCAACCACTCGTGGGAAAGCATCTGGGAATAGCCCGTCGCCCGCGCCACCACCGCCGCCGTCTGGTAGCTCTTCACGAACCGGCCTTTGTTCGCCGTCCAGATCTGGCGATTGAACATATACATCGGCGGCGTGCCATAAAGGGCGTTCCAGAGATCCCGCCGGTCCCATAGCTTCGGCAGTTTGTTGTTGTAGTCGCCCCAGTACCACTGGGCTACCACGCAGTCGTGGTAAACCAATTCCCAAAGCGGCAACCGATAGACGTGGCCGGTCTGGAACTTGGCGACCGGCCCCGGGACCTCGTCCCAGGCCCGCAACATGTCTCGCCCTGCGTCAGGCACGCGGTAAGGACCGAGGCTGAGCATCCCCTCGAAATAGTGGACGAACGGCACCGCCGCATCATGACCCGTCTCGCTCCCGCAAACCAGGCCGCAACCTTCGCTGACGTACTGGAGTAGGTCCATCTTGAACCGCTTGCTCTCGGTGCGCGTCATGGGGTGTTTCGGGTGATAGCACTCGCGCCAGGGGCTGGCGGTGGTGGTGTCAATAAACCGGCAGCGGTAGGGATGCGTCGTCAGGTCGTCCGGGATGCGCTGTTTCGCATAGGACACGGCCTGCCGGTCGCAGAGCGTGCCGCACGGGACCATCCCCCCGTCCTTCGTCTCGACCTCCCAGCCGCGCACCCACTGGCCGTCCGCGCCGATCATCAAGTCGTCGTTTGTCCATGCCTCGCTCGTCCAGTCGGGATGCTTCCACCGAAGCCGCGGGAAGTTCTCCGGGTTCATGGCGTCCTGGTAGATGTCGTAGCGGCTGGTCAGGACGCCCAGGTCGTTCAGAGCCTTGATCTGGTCCGGTGGCAGGGCGTTGCTCCAGAGGATGCGCTCGATGCCACAAGCCCGCAGTTCGCGGCACCAAGCGGCCGCATCGCGGTCCCAGCACCAAATGTTCACCGCCCCCACCAGGAGGTCCACCGCGGGCACGGCCTTGCGCTTCTCGTTCAACGTCTTCAAAAGCCCCGTCTGCTCCGCATACTCGCGATAGCGCCTGGCCATAGCGACATAGCCGCCGTCGTCCAAAAAGACATAGCGGATGACGCGCTCCGAGCCGAAATGCTGCTTCTGCGGCTCCCACTCGGGAACCAAGCCGAGCAGGCCTTCGCGCCGAGGAATGCTGACAGCCGCATCGTCTGCTGTCTCAATGATGGCCATCCAGCCTGTGTCACCTTCGACCGCGCCGTACCACGGCATGCAAAGGCCGTGGCCGCCGTATAAATAGTAGTGCATCGCCGGCAGCGATTCATCGTCCGCCGGATAGCTTATCCCCTCGTTAACGGGCAGAATGAGCAACTGGCCCTTGGCGGATGCAAACGGCGCGGGCCAGGCGAGCGGGACATCCATCTCGCCCTCGGCGCGCAGGACGACGACTAGCTCGGGAGTATCACCGTCAAGCCGCGCCCTGGCCGCCATCTCGCGCATGGACACCGGGTCGAGGAGCTTCATATCCATCGTCCGCCCGTCGGCCTTTGCTTCGAGGACTACGAGGTGGGCCCCGTCCGCCCGCTGACCCCACGTCCGCTTCGTCCGGTTATCCCTCACGGCAAACGTCGCGCCGGCGGTCTGCAGGGTGACGCCGATGGCCGCATTACTGATCGTCACCGCGGCCGGCAGGCCCTGCCCGCGCAACGCCGCGAGACTCCCCTGCCGCGTCAGGACGAAATCGTCGCACCAGACGGTGGCCGGGCCGTCCCCGATGAGGCGCGGCCAAATCGTTGCGGTCTCCGGCGACACGATGAAACGGGAGCGCAGGAACCGCCACGCCTTCGTCTCAGGCGTTGACCGCCCGCCGTATGACCAATCAATGGTATTGCCGGCGGCGTCCCGGGTGACAACGCCGAGCGTTACGCTGCCCACGCCCCGGACGCGAACCCAGGCGGTTAGCTCGTAGATCTCCCCGGGCTGGACCTTCAGTTCGAGGGAATGTTTGAGGCTCCAGTCTCGTGAGCCGGTATGCTCGATGCGCAGGGCCTGGGCGCCGCCGTGTCGCTCGACGGTGTCAAGGATGGCCTTCGCGGCGCCTGCCTCGCGCGCCCAAAGCGGATCCCATCCCTCGGTTCCCTTCTCGAAGTCCCCGTTAGTGAGGAGCTGCTCCCTGGGTGCGCCAGCCGCGGCGTGCGCCGCCGCCAGGGTGGTCCAACAGCCTAACACCAAGCAGCACAGCCCCAGCACTCCCCGATTCCGGGTGGTGGCAGGGATCACCAAGGCTTTGAGGGCAGCCTTCCACGCACTAGTGAGTTTGTTCATACGCCGGTCAATCATTCTGCTTTATTGGACGGGGTCCTCGTCCTTCAGGATTCTGGGCCGCGTTTCAGCCTTCCCGGACGACTCACGAATACCTTTTGCCAAGGAGAGCGCCGTCAACAAGAAGCCCATAAGCGTCCAGATCACAAAGTTCACGGCGAGCGGGGGATAGAACAGAGCGTTCCGCCCAAGCACCGAGAGCGCCAGCCCCAAGGCGAGCAGCACGGCGAACAGACCGGTAAGGAGGCGTAACTCTCGTTTCTCGACGGGAGCCTCGGCTCCGGGCAGCAGCGGTTCTCGCCTGCGGTGCAACCAGAGACCGACAATGGCCAGCGCGTAGAAGACGAAGGTGAACAATTGCACGCCGACCGAGGGCCGAGCTTTAGGGCGTAGCGCGACGTAGCCCACGCCGTACAGCAACGCGAGATAAACGCACAGGCCGGCAAAACCCCGACGACCGAAAACCACGATGGGCCGCCCGTCTGCAGAGGAGAGGGCTGGCCGTGCCAACCGCAATAGCGCTAAAAGGAGAATGATCGCCACCGCAAGGTTCAGCGCCAGGTTGCCCGGCCCTCCTGAGTTCATGGCCATCACCGGCGCGAAGGAGAGGACCAGGTAAACCTGCACGATACGCGCACCCCAGGTCTTTCCAGTGAACCACGCGAGTTCAGGGAACAAGCGCCGCAGGGCCGGACAGAGCAGGCAAGCTACCGCCAGCGGCAGGATGAAGGATGCCACCGGGTGATAGATAAACACCATGCTGATCTCGGAGAACCCATACGGCCCGATGTGTCCCATGGCGAACTTGCCGTCGGCATTGTACCCCGACCAGATGACCTTGGTGATCCAGGGCTCGTAGAGCCCGAACAGCACGCCCCAAAGGTAGAGAGATGAGAGCGACGTCCGGCCCGTGCGAACGGCCAGGGTCGTGAGGAAGAAGAAGTGGGCGAAGTATAGCCAGTAGGTGACCAACAGCGTCCAGGGATGCCACAGCCCCATACCCAGCGAGGCGCCGGAAAACACTTCGGCGCAAATGAGGACGATGAGTCCGACCAGTAGGCGCGCGAACACCACCGCTGACCTCCGGTTCTCGGGCGCAATGCAGTCCGCTGCCTCCTTCGGAAAGGGGTTCGGCTCTTCCTTCACTTCAGGCTCTTGGTGGCGGAAAGAATCCATGCTGATCGATGCCCATCGAAACCGATTCGCGGATAATATCCTTCTGCCTTCGGTGCGGCCAGCAGGATTATCTTCGCTCGACTCCCGAGCCTCGACTGAGTGAGACGAATCAGCTCACGCCCGATTCCCTGCTTCTGGTATGCCGCATCGACAGCCAGATCGGATAGATAGCAACAATACTCGAAGTCAGTCATAGAACGCGCGACGCCGACCAGTTTCTCGCCGTCCCATGCGGTGCAAATCAGGTTGGCGTGCTCGAGCATCGCTCTGATGCACTTCGGGTCATCCACTGGGCGCCGTTCCGCGAGCGTGGAGCGTTTTAAGAGATCAACGAACTCGTCTTCGCCGATCACTCGGTTGGATTCATATCGGATACTCATTTCTTGCCTTCGAGTCGTCTACGGCTGCTCTTGCAACAGAGCATCCACTATCGCCGCCGCGTCCCGTTTGTCCGGCAGGACGGCGAAAAGCGATGGTTGCCACGGGTCCAGCGTGAAACGGAGTCGGTCAGTATGGCCCAGGTACCGCTGCGTGCGCAGGTCATACACATGCATCGGCTGCGGCAATGTAGCTTCGATTTCCACCGGCTTTTCGAGCGCCTCGTTCCCGCCGGCTTGTTTCAAATCCTCACTCATCCGGTAATCAATTTCGCGCTCAAAGGCCACCAACTGGCCGCGACTAACCCGAAACCGGTGTGTTCGCACGCAGGCGTTCGCAGGAACGGCGATCTCGGGCGGCATCGCGCGTAGTTGCCCGGCCAGCCATTCCCGGCGCTTCTGCCTATCCAACCCGGCGGGGATTGCTAGTGCGCCGGTCTCGGTCTTTAGCCCTGCCCGCAGCTTTCCATGCTCATCAAACAGCCCCGCTTCTCCCTCGCGCAACACCTCATGCCACACTTTGCCCGATCCAGACGTTCCGACAAAGCTGTCAATCTCCGCCAATTCCTTGGCCGAAAGCGCCCAGGATTCCGGCAGCACCAGCACCGCCTTTCCGGTCTGCTTCAGGCCGCCGCTCTCGATTTCTTCGGATGCGATGAAGCGCGGGCTATAGCCCAGGACTTGCAGATCTTTGAGCCAGGCGTCGCGGGTCCGGGCCATGTGGTTGTGCTCCGCCTCGAAGCTAGAGAACCGCCGCAGCCAGGTGGAACCATCCACCACCGATTCGAGCAACCAGTCCACCTGAATGCTCGGCTGCGAGTAGTGAATGAGCACCGGGTCGCGCACCCGCTCGGCCCGCAGAAACAACCGCGCCAGCGGGGAGGTCATCTCACGCAGCACTGGAACCAGCGCTCGGGCCTTGGGCGTCAGCCGATAATCCTCGCTCTGCCAGTCCAGGCAATCTTCGCTCCACCACACGATGCAGCCGCGGTCGCCTTCCAGCAGCAAATGCCACAGCCGGCGCCGCGCCGGATTGGTGTCTTTCTCGAACACCGTCGTGAGGATGGGTTTGCCCGACATAAAGGAGCCGAGAATCTCCCGCGCATCCCCGATGTCATAAGGCTCGACCCAATCCAGCACCTGCGAAAGACGCCACAGGTCATAGCCGCCAAAGGCATGCGGCATCTGCGTGCCTTCGATGCCCACCGGTGTACGCGGGTCAACCTCGCGCGCCGCCCGCCGCATTTCTTCCAGCGCGCGCGCTAGAGACCGGTCCATGTAGGTCCGAAAATCCGCCCAGGGCGCAAGATTCCACCGGGTCGGTGACTGCCGCGCCGCCTGCGGCTCGAACTTCAATGCCTCCAACTGCTGCCAGTCCGGCTTGCCGCGCGGCAGGGCGTCGCCGCTGGCCATGCGGTTCTTGATTTGGTCCGTTGTAAACGGTTTGACCTCCTCCCAGGAGCCGAATCGGGTTTCCCATTCCGCATTCAGCGCGGCCAAGCCGGGATATTGGGTCTTGAGCCACTCCCGGAACTTCCCCAGCGTGAGCGGGTTGAAATCGTAGTCAAACGGATTGGCCGAGAGCGTCGTGGAGAGTTCGTCCCGGATGTCATAAGCGAGCGGCTCGTGCGCCCGGTTCTTGCGGGCGACCGTTTGCATCTCTTGCCGCGCCCAGCCAAGCCAGGCCGGGTCATCCAGGCAATAATCCCGCACCAGCGCCGCGTCGGGCCGCCCGGTGTTTGCCCACTCGGTCACGAACTTGTCCCAGTCGCTCACCTTCGAGTTCCATTTCAGGCACAAGCCCCGGTTGATGATGTTCTCGACGTAGTAGGGGAACTGGTTCGCGAGCAAGGGCTGCGGATCGGCATCGCCGTAAACCATGGCCGTGTTGATCCCCATCTCGCGCAGCCGCTGGTAAAACAGCGGCAGCTTTTCCGGCCGCTTAGACGCGCTGTCACCCACCCACAGGATGGTGCGATACTCCCGCCAGGGCCGTAATTGGCTGCCGGCCTCCGCCGCCGTTCCGGCCGCCCACGCCGTCATCAACAGCGTCCCGGCCAAAAGAACGCTCAAGCCGTGATCTTTCATTTGTCCCTGCCCAGGAAGGCAGATAATTCTCCGCTTCGCTCCGGGTTATCTGCCTTCCTTTGCTTGTTAGGCGGCATCATTGTGAAAGGGTTTAATGAGATCGTCATATCTTCAATTGGGCTGCTGAGTTCTTTCTACCCTGGACACGACCAAATGACAAGTGCCGTGATGTGTATGCCGTGTATGACATTCTCATTAACTGGGTGACACTTGTTCGGAATGCAATGCCTCAGATCACCTCTGATACGAAGAACAAAATGGGCCTCGGCAAAACGCCGAGGCCCTTGCTGATTCGATCCTGCTCTGCGGTGTCCGGTGTTCTTGCCCACTAAGGCCAAACCAGCCAGGTTTCTGGACCCTCTGGCTGGTTTGGATTGGGCACCGCGATCACTGCCAACTGACCTGGGTGCTGCAAGTGGAGTTGTCCGACACGGTACCTCCGCCAGTGAGATAACACGTGGCCGTCACATTACAGTTCAGGGTGCCGAGGTCGCCCCGTTGCACGGTGTAATTCTGCGTGCATGTCCAATTCTGGCCCGGGCCTAGATTCGAGCAGGTGAACCAGTGGCCGCAGATTTGGACTTTGCATCCTCCGGTAAAACAGACGTTCCCCAGATTACTCACCGTGCAGTTGTACGTAATGGTGTCGCCACATTTTGCCCGGGTCGGGCCGGAGATGCATACGTGGGTCTTGGGCGCCGTTCCCGTGTAGGCGAAGTCCACGTCGGTCTTGGCCTCACCACAGGACAACGTCACGGTTTCGGTGTTGTTCACGCAGGCATCGCAACTGACGTAATTGCAGCTCTGCGAGTGGGTGGTTCCATACCGGTCTTTCCAGCAGTCTCTGCCAGAGCTGTCTTTCCAGTGCATATAACCATCACTGGCGTTCCAACAATCGGTGTTGTTGCTGTCTTTCCAATGGACGTAGTTGTCATTGTCTAGCCAGCAGGTTCTGCCAAAGTTGTCTTTCCAGTGGCGGGTGGTAGTCCCCGCCGTTTGCTTGCAGTTGGAAGGCTGCACTACAACGACCGTGTAGGTCCCGGCCGGCAGGTTGGAGAAGCAGTAGTTGCCATTGGCATCCGTCTTGACCGTGGCGACGACCTGCCCCTGGGCGTTCTTGAGCGTGACGACCACGTTAGTGAAACCCACATCGCCAGCCGACAGGTCGCCACTGCCGTCGCAATCGGCGTACACGGTGCCGCATATGCTTGATAAGCCGCAGACGACCGTCACCGAGCAGTTGAACGTCCCCGTGTTGCCGCAACTGTCCTTGACCGTGACCGTATAGGAGAATGTGCCGCTCGCCGTCGGCGTCCCGGAGATCGTCCCGCCCGTGGACATGCTCAGCCCGGCCGGCAGACCGGTGGCCGAGAACGTGTAGGGGCCGCCGCACCCGCCACTGCCCACCATCGTCACCGACGTGATGGCCACCCCCTGAACGGCGTTAATCGTCACGCAACTGGCCGACGGCGGAGGATTCACCGTCACCGAGCAGTTGAACGTCCCCGTGTTGCCGCAACTGTCCTTGACCGTGACCGTATAGCTGAACCTGCCGTTCACCGTCGGCGTGCCGGAAATCGTGCCGCTGGAGGACATACTCACCCCGGCCGGCAGACCCGTGGCCGTGAACGTGTAAGAGCCGCCGCACCCGCCACTGCCCACCATCGTCACCGGCGTGATCGCCACGTTCTGCACGGCGTTAATCGTCACGCAGTTGGCGCTCGGCGGCGTGAGCACCGTTACCGTGCAGTTGGCTGTGCCCGTGTTGCCGCACTTGTCCGTGACCGTGACCGTATAGTTGAAGTTGACTGTGCCGCTCACCGTCGGCGTCCCGGAGATCGTCCCGCCTGAGGACATGATTAGCCCGGACGGCAGACCCGAGGCCGTGAACGTATAGGGGCTGCCGCACCCGCCGCTGCCCACCATCGTCACCGGCGTGATCGCCACGCCCTGAACGGCAATAATGCCCACGCATGTGGCCGTCGGACAAGTGCAGGGCACTTCGAGCATGATGAGCTGAACGGAACCAGTGTAAGTCGGATCGTCCGATCCCACCGCACCTGATGTGAGGGCAGGTATCACGAAGATGACCCCGACTGTGCCGCCACAAGGTAGCGTCCATTTGGCAGCGTTAGCATTGGCGTCATTGAGAATGTTAGTGACTTGGGTCGGGTCAACCGGAGGATACCCGGACGCTGGGTTCGAGAGGGCGGGATCGTTCGGCGCGGGTCCTCCCACGAGCCTGCTGATCGCCACTTGCACGTTCCACCAGTAATAGCCAGTCTTATGGTTCAAGATGTAGTTGATCTCGTGCCAGGTAGCCAAACTCACGGTCGGAGGCGGGCCTACAGGTGGGGTGCCGCCGTGACCAGTAGGCAGGTTGGCGAGTCCCGAGGCGTCGCAAGTTGATATCAGCGCCCCTGAGTAAGGTTCCCCCGGTATGGTGATCTGTATCGCGGGCAGAAAGGTGCTTTCGTCAACGCACCAAGCCGGGTAAACCCCGATTGGAATTGCCTCGTTAGCATTCGTCACGTCCACAGCAAACCACGCCGGCGGCGTCGTCGTGAGTGAACTCGAATTCAAATCGGGATAGACCGTGACGAAGGCATTGAGCGGGGTATTGGCGGGGAACGTCAGACAGCACTGTTGGGCAAAGGCTGGCAGGCTGAGCAAGGCCACCAAGCTCACCATCCAAGAGGTTTTGTAAAGACTTACTTTGATCGCAGTTTTCATATATTTATTAATTTGTTAATTTGTTAAAGGTCAAACGAGTCATAGATCACAACTACATTCTTGCAAGCAGTATCGCTGTTACGGGGCAGGCACGCAATTGGGAGAACTTCTGGAAATGGCCCCGGGGAATCCCCGGGGGCGGCTGACTGAGGGCTGCGCCAGG
>Ga0187880_1004241_pt1 | contig 10640 bp, 7 predicted proteins | sample June2016WEW_19_4_FD_132998 | JGI IMG/M metagenome (GOLD analysis project Ga0187880, IMG submission 132998) | Peatland microbial communities from SPRUCE experiment site at the Marcell Experimental Forest, Minnesota, USA - June2016WEW_19_40 | ecosystem: Environmental > Terrestrial > Soil > Wetlands...
CTTTCCAAATGCTTCGACTGCACCCCTTTCTGTCACAAACCCCTCACCTCAGCCATGAAAATCGCCAAAGGCGAATGAATCCCGGCCTGCTGGCAGGGCTGAGCAAGAAGGGTCCGGGAAGCCAGCGGCAGGAGGCGCGAGGGAAAGATGCGATTCACTTTGAATATCGGCCAAGCCAATGACGTCAACTTCAGGCCGGGGCCTGCCGGAGATGCCGTGGTGCTGCTGAGACCCCCACTGGAAAACGAGGGAAGAACACAAGGTGAATACGAGCTGAACACGAGCTAAATACGAGGACATCCCGCATGCACCCCGCATGCAGGCCGCATACAAGTGGCTTTGATGTCGCATTGATGTGGCTTGGGGGTGGCTTTGGGTGGCTTTGCCTGGCCTTTCAAGGTTCGAACTTCGAGGTTCGAGGTTCAGAGTTCGGTGCTATTAAAGCTCGGGGCCCGGCACCGAGCGGTGGTATTCGGGGGAACGGAATAGGGGCCACCAGGGAAAAAGCCACAGCACGCCGACCGCGCCAGTCGCAATACGAGTTTTCAGGGAGGCGCGCCGCCGCAGGCGATCCGTAACGGTCCCGGAAGAATGAGATTATGTCTAAGAAACGGCTAGCGGACCCGTCCTACAGAGCCTTCCCTCGGCTCTGGGCAGCCGAGATTCCCGCTTTGACCTCTTCGGATTCGGGGTGAATGGCCTCGAGCTCGCGGAGAATCCGGAGGGCGTCGTTGGCGCGGCCGGCGCCGAGCAGGGCGGCACTGAGCCCCAGGCGAATGGATGTCCAATGGGGCAGCCGCGCTTGGGCGGCTTCGAGTTGTAGAATGGCGCCCGAATAATCGCGCGCCATGAGCAGGAGCTTGGCGAAATTGTACGGCAATTGCCAGTCATCCGGAAATTGGCGCATGGCGGCGAGGTAAACTGCTGAGGCAGCCTCGAAGTCCTTGGCAGTCAGAGAGCCGAAGCGTTGCTGGTGCCGTTGCTGGGCTGCCGCCTGGCGGTGGGCGTGGTCAAGCTGGCTGGTGAACGGAGGGAAACTGGTGGCCTGGAGCATGTCGGCAGAGATGCGGCTCTCGTTAAGGCGCGTCAGGGCAAGCCGGGCGGCGCATTCAGTGCGGGAAAGCACTGGCAACGAGGCGGCCGCCTGCCCTGGCGGCAGGCGGAATGTCTGCCCCGTTTGGCGGCTCCTGGCGTCGAGGGCTTCGCAGAGGGCCGGGAAAAGAGTTTTCGCCAGCAGGTAATCGCCCTCGAAGTTCGGATGGACATGGTCGTTGAAGAACCGGTCGCCCGGAATCCCCTGGTCCTCGAGGGCGGATTCGGCAAAGACGCGCGCGGCATCCACCAACCGCGTGCCGCCGTCCTGGCACTGGCGCTCCACTTGGCGGACAAGGTCGTTGAGTCGGGAATCGGCGCGGAACTGGAGGGCATCCCAATCGCACGCCAACGCAAACTCGCGCCGGGCCTCGTCGAATTGGCCGAGGGCGAACTGGCAGCGGCCCAGGCGGAAATGGAGTTCGGCGAAGTGGCCGTCAAGAGCGGCAGCCTCCTGGTATCGGCTGATCGCCTGCGCGCTGTTGCCGGCCGCCTCGGCCTCGACCCCGGCGTCAAACGCGCTTTGCCAGCGAACCAGCGCGGCCTCGGCAAGGTCGGCGCGATGGAGCGAACCGAACGGGGGAGAGTCCTTGAGGTTGACGGGAACAGTGGCCACGAGGACGGCAGCGCCGGAGCGGCGGGCCGACCGGCAGAGATCGGCCAAGTTCACGCGGAAGTTATGATAGACTGCGCTCCGGCGCGGGTCGTCCGCAGCGACGCGATGCTCCTGGAAGAACAGGTCGTCTTGTTTATCCGCGGGCGCGTCCTCGTGGCTGAGGCCGGCCAGCGCCGTTCCCATCAATTGGCCTAGGCGTGTCGAGCGGACCCACTGGAGTGTCCGCAGCAGATGAAGAAAGGGCGTCAACCGCCCGGAATGCGGCCCGGGGGCATAGAGGCCGACCGCTTCGTTGTTGCCCATATAGACGATGACCACGTCGGGGTGCAGCCTGGCGCAGCAGTCCCTGGCTGCCGGCAGGAGGATGTGCGAATTCACGCCCCGCATGGCGGCGTTGATGACTTCGATGCGGCGCCCGGGAAACTGCTGGCGCAGCATCCGGTCAAGAATGCGCCCGAAATTGTAACCCGGCTCCGGCGTGCCGGCGGCCGCCGACTCTCCGAGAAAGGCGATGCGCAGCCCGTCCAACGGCTTTGCGGCTGCCACGGCGAACGGATTGGGGCGCTGGTTGGTCTTCTTCGAATAGAATTGCCACAGAAACCTCTCGTTCTCGACATAGGTTCCACCCTGTCGGAGGCAGAAGGTCGCAGGATAACCGGAGCCAATGAGCCGCAAACTTCCTTCCGCCAGGACCAGCAGGAAGGTGGGAACGATGACGGCAATGGCGAGCTTTACGGCCCATGCGCGCCAGCCAGTTAGCCGGCGGAGGGCGGCGACGCGCGCGGCAATTGAGCCGCGTGGTTTCGGACCTCCCCCCGCAGCCGGACGGCGCTCCCCATCGTCCCGGCCCGGGAAGCGAGGCCTCATCCCCGCGCCCGGCGAACCGGGCGGGGCAGAGCCGGACAAAGATTTGCGTTTCTTGTTGCGCACGAAGGCTCGAGGCGGCATTCAATCCAGCCTCCCGAAAGCCGCCGGATCAATCCTGCCACGCGGCGGCGGCCAGGCAGACCAAAGCGCCAATGCCAACCAGAAGTCGCCCTGAGACTAGCCCGCGGGCCAGCGCGCTTCCAGAGTAAAATCTGTCATGCGGAGGGAATGCGCGGCTGCATCACCCCCCAAACTCAATCCGACATAGCGCGGGCTTGAACGGTTTATCGGGACATACCCGCTCGGGTGCATCTTGACACTGCCACCAGGCGCTTCTCCCTCTCCCCGCCAGCGGAGCGCGGGGAGAGGGCTGGGGAGAGGGGCACAAACGCGATGGCAGACGACCGCAGCAGCGGCTTCCCGGCGTCACCGCCTCCTCTCCCCACCCCTCTCCTCCAAAGGAGGAGAGGGAAATTGAGTCGTCGGCTGGTGGCAGTGTCAAGCGCCCCAGATCGGCGCACCGAAGCGATTAGTCTCGACGCCCGGTGCTGGCATCGTGCAAATTAGCTACCGATACCTCACTCGGGGCAATCCACTTTATATGGAAGACAAGATTTTAAGCCTGCTTAAAGGGCCCAATTACACGCCGCAGAATGCCGCGGAGTTGTGGGCGCAGCTCGGACTCCGCCAGGGCCAGCAAAGAGAATTGGAGCACATCCTGGCGCGGTTGGAGCGCACCGGCCAAATCGCCCGCATCAAACAGGGCAACCGCTATGCGCTGCCACTCGCCGCCGACCTGGTGCCAGGCCGCATCCGCATGAATCGGGCGGGAGTGGGATTCCTCCAGGCCGACGATCCGAAGGTGCCGACCATCCGTATCGCGCAGGATGCCACCGGGACAGCGATGCACGGCGACCATGTACTGGTCCGGCGCGATGTTCTGCCGCGTGTCCCGCGGCGAAATGAGCGGGATGAGCCCACAGGCAGGGTGGTCCGTGTCCTGGAGCGGGCGCGGACGCAACTGGTCGGCACGCTGCAACGGGGCAAGCAGTTCCTCTACGTCATCCCGGACGACCCTCGCATCACCCATGACATCTACGTGCCGCCGCCGCGCGACACTGGACGCCCGGCGCAGGTGGGCGATAAAGTGGTCGTGGATCTGCGCGAGTGGGAGTCGCGCCACACCAATCCGGAGGGCGAGATCATCGAAGTCCTCGGCCCGCCGGACGCCGAAGGGGTGGACATGCTCTCGGTCATCCGCCAATACAACCTGGCGCTGCACTTCCCAAAGCGCGTGCTGCAAGAGGCGGAGTCGGTCGGCAAGGAAGTCAAGCCGGCGGAAAGGGCCGGGCGCACGGATTGCCGCACTCACCAGGTCGTCACCATCGATCCCGACGATGCCAAGGACTTCGACGATGCGATTTGCCTGCAACGTTCCGGCCAGGACCAGTGGAAGCTGTGGGTCCACATTGCCGACGTGTCGCATTACGTGAAGCCCGGCACCGCGCTCGATGAGGAGGCGGCCCGGCGGGGGAACTCGACCTACCTGGTGGACCGCGTGGTGCCAATGTTGCCGGAGGCCTTGAGTAATGAACTGTGCTCGCTCAAGCCCGACGTGGAACGGCTGACCAAATGCGTTGAGTTCCTGCTCTCGGCCGATGGCCAGGTCCTGAAAGCGCAGTTCTATCCGGCCGTGATCCGCTCGCAGCGCCGTTACAATTACCGGGATGTGTTCACTCTGCTCCAGCGCGGTCCACAGGACCCGATCGAGCGCATGCTCCACGACGTCAATGCCCTGACTCAGAAGATCCGGCGCGCGCGATTCAAGGCCGGGTCGCTCGACCTCGACTTCCCCGAGACCAAGATCCGTCTCGATGATCAAGGCCGCGTGCTGCGGATGGAGAAGGTGGAGAACGACGTTTCGCACCAGCTCATCGAAGAGTGCATGCTGCTCGCCAACGAAGCCGTGGCCGCCCGGCTGATGGGCTTGAATCGTCCGGCGCTCTATCGCATCCACGAGCCTCCCGACAACAAACGGCTCCAGGAATATCGCGAGGAGGTGCTCAGCCATCACATTCAATGCGGCAACCTGTCGAACCGCTATGAGGTGCAGAAGCTGCTGGAGAAGCTCAACGGGCTGGCGATCGGCCAGGCGTTGAAGATCGGATTCCTCAAGTCGCTCATGCGCGCGCGCTACGCAGTCGAGCCGCTCGGCCATTACGGGCTGGCGAAGAAGAAATACGCGCATTTCACTTCGCCGATCCGCCGCTATGCGGACCTAGTGGTGCATCGTGCCCTGTTCCAGCAGCCGGGCCAGCGAGTGGCGGAGCGACCGCTCCAGGAGGTCGCGCAGCACATCTCCGAGACCGAGCGGAACTCCGATGACGCGGAGCGTGACAGCCGGGATGTGAAGATGTTTGCCTTCCTGAATGCGCAGCTTAAGTCCGCGCATCCGACCAGGTATCCTGCGCTGGTCACCGATGTGCGGAACTTCGGGTTCTTTGTGGATGTGACAGGGTTAGGAATGAGCGGGCTGGTGCCGCTCTCCGGCGTAAGTGATGACTTCTATCAGTTTGACCCGACACGCGGCCAGCTTGTGGGCCGCCGCACCAGACGCGTGTTCAAGTTGGGTGATAGAATTGAGGTGCAGGTGGCCAAGGTGGACACATTCAAGCGCCAGGTGGACTATAAACTCGCGGGAATGAGCGACGCTCCTGCGAGACGAGATGCGAGGCCCGGGAGGCAGCCGCAGAGGCCGCGCGCAGAAAAGGAAGCTCGGTTCGTTCCCCCTCAACCCAAGCCTCTCCCCAAGGGACAGGGACAAAGGTGGCACGGGCCTCGACGAAGCGGAAGGCAGCGAAGTCACAACGGCGCGAGGGGTCCCCAAGGCAGAGGCCGGAGGTGAGCTGTTCCCGGTTGTTCAAGGATAGCGTCTTCACCGTTTGGACTTGGTCAATGAGCCAATCGCGCTTGATCTTGATCATGCGCACCCTCAGTTCCTGCAGGTAAAAGTCCCTTTGCCCCGGAACCTTGCCCGTAGCGGTTAGATTGACGACCGCAGTCTCCTTGTCAGGCGCGAGAGTGACCTTGACGTCAGGGAACTCGATGGTGAGACCGCTAACCGCGGTCCGTGCGCCGACGGCAGCCTGCAGGAGTTCGTCCCGCCCGCTTATGGTGTGCTGGGCGCCTGGAACGTCCAGGGTAACTTGCACGTCGGGAGTGAAGAACTCCCCTAGTATGCTGGCGTTCCAGGCTTTGGCCAGCAGGCTGTCATTAGAGGAAAAGGACGCGGCCTTGGCCAGATCGCCCAGGCGTTTGCGAATCATAGCTTCCGGGCTGGGAAAGAACACGCGCCAGCCCCAGAAGCCCAGGGCGAAGAGCACACCAGCCACAAGGAGGCGGGATAACCACTTGTTCATAAAAGGACCTTGCCGACAATGCGCTGGCGTTTCGGCCTTCCCTGGACATGACCCTCCCATGGCATGTCGCGGTTGTCGCCCACAACATAGTACTCATCCAGCTCAACCTGCTCGGGTTCGTGCTCCCAGTCGCCCGGCAGTTTCACGTATGGCTCGTCCATAAGTCTCCCGTTAATGTAGAGGTGGCCTTGGTGGAAGGCCACGGTCTCCCCCGGGAGGCCGATGATGCGCTTCATATACATTATGTGGTCGCCGGCCTCCAAGCCGATCGCCACCACGTCCCCACGACGCGGTTCGTGGAAAAGGTAAGCCAGGCGGTTGACGAAGTTGACGCCGTGGTCTTTGTAGGTCGGCAGCATGCTCTTGCCCTCCACGCGGATGGGCACAAGCACGAACTTGAAAACGACGAAGGAAACGACCACGAGGACAACGATGCGCATCAGGGTGCGCTTCGGCTTGCGCCCGATGAGCACCCGGAGCAGCAACGATGGCGGTTGCGCCGCATCCGCATTTGTTCCCATACACAATAGTCGGTTTGCCGCCGCGAGGTGCGATCCGCCTTGCGGCCGTTACTTAGTCAGGCCAGCACTGAGCCAATCTGGTCCCGGAAAATGTGCTTGTCGCGTCGGAACGACAAGCGTAGGAGAAGGCCATGCGCGAGACTTCATCCCGCTTCGGCCCGCTCACCGGTCGCCGGGCTCTTTATTACCCTGCTCTGACCGCCAGCGCAACCGCATTGATGTGTACGGTCGCGGCCCGGCCACTAAGCTTGCTTTTGTCCGCCTTGACCTTGCTCGCCGCTGTTAATGCCTGCGCCGGTGCGGAGCCCGCGGGAAAGGCCGCCCCCGAGTGGGATGCCCTCTTCCAACGCGAGTCCGGCTGGATTGGCGCAGACGGAGATTATTCGATCCCGCTCAAAGCGGATACCACGCTCTGGCTCTTCAGCGACACATTCGTCGGCAAGGTCAAGGACGGCAAGCGCCTCGATGCGGTTATGATCAACAACTCGATCGCCGTGCAGCGGGGCACCAACCAGCCGGAGTTCTTCTACGGCACGACCACCAACGGCAAGCCGGCATCGTTCATCGAACCGCAAAGCGGCTCCCCGCGCGGCTACTTCTGGCTGGCCCACGGTGCGCGAACGGCCCGGGGATTGGATTTCTTCCTGCATCGAATCGTGACGGTTCAACCCGGCACACCGTTTGGGTTCAAGCAGGTGGATGGCTGGCTCGCCCATGTCGCAAATCCCGACGCAGCGCCGCCGCAATGGCGCATTACGCAGACTCAGGTGCCCTTCACGAAGATCTTCGACAAGGGCGCCCTAATCTTCGGGGGCGCCGTACTGCGCGAGGGAGAGTCTGTTTACGTCTTTGGCACCGACTCGCGGCCGGAGGCAAAGCAAGCCGGCATGCCCAAAGGCATGGTCGTGGCCCGGACGCCCTCCGAGGGCCTCGGCGACTTCGCACAATGGCAGTTTCTGGCAAACGGAACGTGGCAGAAGGATTCCTCAAAGGTCACACCGGTCTTCCCCGACGTCGGCAGTGAGTTCTCAGTTTCCTGGCTGCCTACGCGGAGGGTTTACGCGGCGGTTTACTCTGAAGGCATCGGGGGCAGAATCCTCCTGCGCCTCGCGCCCACGCTGGCCGGGCCGTGGGGTGATCCGGTGCTGGTGTTTCGCTGCCCGGAGATGGATTGGCCGTCCAAGGCTTTCTGTTACGCCGCCAAAGCCCACCCGGAGTTGACCAGCGCGGCGGACGAACTGCTGATCACCTACGCCGCCAATTCCTGGGACTTCTGGAACCTGTTCAAGGATGCGCGGCTCTACTGGCCGCGGTTTGTGCGCGTAAAGCTAAGCCCGAATTGACCGGCCTCTCTCACCCCCCTGGAGTTTTGGCTTGAGCGACGACCCTGGCGCGCGTAGATAACAACCATGCCAATTCATCTGCCCGCCATCTCGCGCCGCCAATTCCTGGCCCGTTCCGTGGCGGGCGGCGCGGCGCTCGCGCTAGGTCCGAACCTGTTCGCTGGCGAGAAACGCGCCGATCCGAACTCTTGGGCGCTGCTGGCCGACCCCCATCTCGCGGCCGACCGCGGGCTGGTCATGCGCGGCGTCAACATGGCGGACCACTTCACGACCGTAGCTGGCGAATTGCTCGCACTGCCGGAGCGGCCCGCCGGAGTCTTCATCCTCGGCGATTGCGCTTACAACAGCGGGCAAGCGGGCGACTACCGCCTCGTAGTGGATTTGCTGGAACCGGTCCGGGCCGCCCAGATGCCGGTTCATCTGACTGTGGGCAACCACGATGACCGCGACCGGTTCTGGGACGCCTTGCCGCAGGAAAAGGCCGCCCAACGGCCCGTGGCAGACCGGCAGGTTGCGCTGTTGCGGACCGAGCGAGCGAATTGGTTCGTGCTCGACTCGCTCGAAAAGACCCTTTCGACTCCCGGTTTGCTGGGCAAGGCGCAATTGGATTGGCTGGCAGGCGCACTTGATGCCAACCCCGACAAACCCGCGCTGGTGTTGATTCATCACAACCCGGGCCTCAGCGGAAACCTCGGGTTGAAAGATACCGCCGCCCTCTTTGAAATCCTGCGGCCCCGAAAGCAGGTCAAAGCGTATATCTACGGGCACACCCACGCCTGGAATGTGGGGCAGGACGACAGCGGCATTCACCTGATTAATCTTCCGCCAGTGGGCTACGTGTTCAGCCCGGGCCTGCCGGAGGGCTGGGTTCATGCCACTCTGGAACGCGAGGGCATCCAACTCGAACTGCGCTGTGTGGATCACACCCACAAATCGCACGGACAGGTCGTTAAGCTCGAGTGGCGCGCGAGTTAGCGTTGCGCGGACTCTCCCCTCCTCTTAGCCCAGGACGCCATGCGATTGATCGGCCATTTGGCAGAAGAAAAGGCCGCCCGCACTTTTGCCGACTACCTCTATGTGCAGAAGGTTGAGAGCCACATCGAATTCGAGAAGGCGGATGGCTGGGGCATCTGGATCAATGACGAGGATAAGCTGGAGGAGGCTGCCCAGCTCCTGACCGCCTTTCGCTCGAATCCGGCTGATCCCAAATACCGGGCGGAGGCCAAAAGCGCCGCCGATTTGCGCGCCGAGGCCGAGAAGGACGAAGCCAAGTGGCGTAAGAAGCTGAGCGACCGTCGCCATCTCCTGCAGCCGCTGCGGGATTATGGGTTCGGACCGCTGACCCTGGGGCTCATGGCAATCAGCATCGTGGTATTCTTTCTGTCCAAGTTCGGGAACGATCCCCGGCGGGTCATCGGCCTGTTCATCACGGAATTCAACGCCCACGGCCCACTTGGTCGCGTCCTACCCGAGGTCATGCACGGCCAAGTGTGGCGGTTGGTCACGCCCATATTCGTTCACTTTGACCCGCTCCATATCCTCTTCAACATGCTCTGGCTGCGTGATCTCGGCAGCATGATCGAGGGCCGTCAGTCTTCCTGGCAGTTGGCGCTTCTTGTGGGGGTCATCGCGGCTGGTTCGAACCTGGGACAGTTCTTGATCGCCGGGCCGGTGTTTGGCGGCATGTCCGGCGTCGTTTACGGCCTGCTCGGCTACATTTGGATGCGGGGCAAGTTCGATCCCGGCTCCGGCCTGTACGTGCATCCCTCCACTGTGACGATGATGATCATCTGGTTCTTTGCCTGTTTCACGCCCCTCATCCCCCACGTTGCCAACGGCGCCCATGCCGTCGGCTTGGTGATGGGGATCGCGTGGGGCTACCTGTCCAGCCTCCGCTACCGCTGAGCGGGCCGGGCATCAGTATAAGGATTTCGCAATAGTGAGAAAGTCGGCTCGCGCACCCCTCACACCGACACCGGTCTGGTACCACCCTGGACCTACCCTGGTACCATAGAAACATTGTTCCCTGTATCAAAACAGGACACTGGCTGCCGCCACCTTGCCGCTTCCTCCCCCGCAGAATCAATACCGCTAATGGCTATCCTCAGTCAGGTGCCAAGCCGCTGGGCGACTTTGCCTTCGGGGTCGCAAACCGGGTTCTTCGCTGTTTATGGTAGAAACCCCTGTGCCTCTGATGGACACCACTGAGCATGAAAAGGGCATCCCTCTCATAATCAACGACTTGCTCCTATTCTCGGGGTAATTGGGGGCACCCCAAAGCCACACTGGGGCGAAGGTTGAAGGAAGAATGACGAATGCAGAAATGGCGGGCAAAGTCGCCCAGAGCCAAATACATGCGAGGTTCAAGCCAAGTACAAGCCATGTGCTTGGGAGGGGATTGGGAGGAGCAAGCCAGGTACATGCACGGTACATGCGAGGTACATGTGAGGTACATGCGAGGTACATGCGAGGTACATGCGTGGTGCAAGCCAGCCCAAAGCCGAAGGAGTTGGAGGGCATCCCTTTTGGTTCCGTTGTGTTTCCGCAGGGTTCTCGGCAGCACCAAGGCATTTCCGGCGGGCCCCGGCCTGATGTTGACGTCATTGGTTTGGCCGATATTCAAAGTGAATCGCGTCTTTCCCTCGCGCCTCCTGCCGCCGGCTTCCCGGACCCTTCTTGCTCAGCCCTGCCAGCAGGCCGGGATTCATTCGCCTTTGGCGATTTTCATGGCTGAGGTGAGGGGTTTGTGACAGAAAGGGGTGCAGTCGAAGCATTTGGAAAG
>Ga0187880_1004247_pt1 | contig 10631 bp, 6 predicted proteins | sample June2016WEW_19_4_FD_132998 | JGI IMG/M metagenome (GOLD analysis project Ga0187880, IMG submission 132998) | Peatland microbial communities from SPRUCE experiment site at the Marcell Experimental Forest, Minnesota, USA - June2016WEW_19_40 | ecosystem: Environmental > Terrestrial > Soil > Wetlands...
CCCAAGTGGTCGCGCATGGCGAATTCGCGGCACGTGGTTCGCTGCTCGATGTATTCCCCATGGGTTCGGACAGTCCGTACCGTATCGACCTGCTGGACCGCGACGTTGAGACCATCCGTCATTTCGATCCCGACACGCAACGCTCGGGCGATAAATTGGATCGGATACAGTTGCTGCCCGCCCGTGAGACACCGCTGAATCCCGATGCGGTGCGCGAATTCCGCCGCCGTTATCGTCTGCGCTTCACCGGCGACCTGACGGAACAGATCGTTTATCGCGATGTCAGCGCAGGTCAAGCGCCCGGGGGCCTCGAGTTTTTTCTGCCCTTGTTTTTCGACCGGACTTCGCATCTGTTCGAATATCTGCCGCCGACCAGCGTGCTGATCGACATGAATGAGGCCACCGCATCGGCCGAGACTCTGTGGCAGGGCATCGTTCTGCGCCACGAACAATTGCGGCACGATCGGCATCGGCCGATCTTGGATCCTGGTGAACTCTATCTGCCGCCGGCCGATTTCCGCAGCGCGTACGCGGCATGGCCGCAGGTGGAGTTGCGCAGCTTCGAATGGCCGCCTGAAACCACGGGGCGTGTTCAGAATTTCGCGAGTGCAGCGCCGGCGGTGGTTCGCATCGACCCGCGGGCCGAACAGCCGGTCGCCGAGCTTGAGGCGCACCTTGCCGCAAGTCCCGGCCGCGTTTTGCTGGCCGCGGAATCCGCGGGACGCCGCGAGCTCTTGTTGGATTTACTGCGCGCTCGCAGCATTCGAGCGAAGTTATTCGACAATTTTGCGAGCTTCATCGCGGGCGACCAGAAGCTGGGCGTCACCGTGTCTCCTACCGTTTCGGGTCTGCGGCTGCAAACGCCGCCGCTGGAAATTCTCACCGAATCGCAGTTGTTCGGCGACCGCGCGCGCCAGGAGCGTCGCCGCCGTCGTGCCGAGCGGGACCCCGCGAAAATACTGAAGGAGCTTTCCGACCTGCACATCGGCGCGCCGGTGGTGCACGAATCCTACGGCGTAGGACGCTACGTCGGCTTGCAGACCATGGACGTCGCCGGGTACACCGGTGAATTTCTCGTGCTCGAATATGCCGACGGCGACAAGCTGTATGTTCCCGTGCAGGCGCTGCACCTGGTTTCGCGGTACACCGGCGCGCCGGCGGAGACCGCTCCGCTGCACAAGCTGGGCGGCGAGCAATGGCAGAAGGCGCGTCGCAAAGCGGCGCAACGCATCCGCGACGTGGCCGCTGAACTCCTGGACCTCTACTCCCGGCGTGCCGCGCGGGAAGGCACGCGGATGATGGCGGGAGAGGCCGAATACCGGGCCTTCCAAGCGGGCTTTCGCTTCGAGGAGACCGCCGACCAGGCCGCGGCCATCGAGCAGGTTTTAAACGATATGAAGTCGGGCAAACCCATGGACCGGGTGATCTGCGGCGACGTCGGCTTCGGCAAGACGGAAGTCGCGCTCCGCGCCGCCTTCGTCGCCGTGCAAGCCGGCAAGCAGGTGGCCGTCTTGGTGCCGACCACGCTGCTCGCCCAGCAGCATTTCACGACGTTCACCGATCGGTTCGCGGATTGGCCGGTCCGTGTCGAAAGCCTGTCACGATTCCGTACCAACAAGGAAGCTGAAGCGGTGATCGCGGGAATGGCCGGCGGGACGGTCGACATCGTCATCGCAACTCAGCGTCTTCTCCAAGGCAAGGTCCGATTCAAGGACTTGGGCCTGGTCGTGATCGACGAAGAACACCGCTTTGGAGTGCGCGACAAGGAAAAGCTCAAGGCGCTGCGTGCCGAAGTCGATGTGCTCACCCTGACGGCGACTCCGATACCGCGCACGCTGAACATGGCGATGGGCGGACTGCGCGATCTGTCGCTCATCACGACGCCGCCGGCGGAGCGTCTCGCCGTGAAGACCTTCGTCCTCGAATGGAACGAAACGGTGGTTCGAGAAGCGGCCATGCGCGAAATTCGGCGCGGCGGCCAAATTTACTTCGTCCACAACACCATCGAAACCATCGAAAAGACCGCACAGGCCATTCGCGAACTCGTGCCCGAGGCGAATGTAGCGGTGGGTCACGGGAAAATGCGCGAACGTGAGTTGGAGCAACTCATGCTGGATTTCTATCATCGTCGCTTCAACGTGTTGGTCTGCACCACCATCATCGAAAGCGGAATCGATGTGCCCACGGCCAACACCATCATCATCGATCGCGCCGACCGGTTCGGGTTGGCGCAGATTCACCAATTGCGCGGCCGCGTGGGCCGATCGCACCATAGAGCCTATGCGTACTTGATTACGCCGCCGCGCAAAGCAATGACGGCGGACGCCGTCAAACGACTGGAAGCGCTGGAGTCGCTCGAAGAACTCGGCGCCGGCTTCACCCTCGCCACGCACGATCTCGAGATCCGTGGCGCGGGCGAACTATTGGGAGACGAGCAGAGCGGCCAGATTCAGGAAATCGGCTACAACCTGTACATGGAGTTGTTGGAGCGCGCGGTCGCCGCGCTCAAGACCGGCAAACAGGCCGATCTTGAAAGGCCGATGGACGCAGGTCCCGAAGTGGAATTGCATCTGCCGGCCTTGATCCCGGAAGACTACGTTCCGGACGTGCATCTGCGCTTGGTGCTGTACAAGCGCGTCGCGAGCACGCAAACCCGGGAAGAACTCGACGAATTGAAGGCCGAAATGATCGATCGCTTCGGGCCGATGCCGCAATATGCGAAGTCGCTCTTCAGATCGGCGCAGATCAAGCTGCGCGCCGGAGAACTGGGCATTCGCAAAATTGATGCCGGCGCCACCAGCGGCTACATGATTTTCGAGGAACAGAACAAGATCGACTCGAAACGAGTCCTGAAATTGGTGCAGGGCAAACCGAAAGACTACCGTCTCGACGGCCCGCTCAAGCTCCGCTTCACTCACGACGCGCGTACCGAAGAGAACCTCTTCACGCGAATCGAGTTGTTGGTCGAACTCTTGGCATAGGAGCCTGCCTAGCCGCCGCCGGTTGCGCCCGGTCCTATTGAATCGCGCCCAGAAAATCAGTCTTCCCGATTTCTATGCCGCTCTTGCGCAGCAGTGCGTACACCATGCTTTCATGGAAATAGAAATTCGGTAGGACGAAATCGCTAAGATAGGCGAGTGCCGTGAACTTCCAGGCGCCATTCGGAAACTTGATTTCGATGGTACGGGTTTCGGCGCTGTTGACTTGATCGGCACTCACCGTCTTGAGAAAATCCAGCGTCTTTGCTATGCGCTGCTTGAGCTCATCCAGGGTGGTTTCCGTGTCTTCGTGCTTTGGAATGTCGACACCTGCCAGGCGTCCGGCCGCGCCCTTGGCCGTGTCGCACGCGATCTGCACCTGGCGAGTCAACGGATGCATGTCCGGAAACAAACGCAGCTGCGCAAGCACTGCGGAATCGTACTTCTTGGCAGCGGCATGCGCGGCAGCCTTATCCAGCATTGCGGACAGATTCGTCAAGCCTCGACTCAACGCCGGAATCGACATATCGTAGATGGAAATCGACATCGAAAATCTCCTCACGTCGCCAGATCGGTCGGGCCGCCACTGTAGCGATACCCACGGTCAAAGAGTAATAATTTCGGCGCTTTCGATCTGAAGACGAACAGCGCTTCGACACCGCTTGCTACAATGAGCGGCACATCGACGTGGGGGGAGTTGCACATGTTACCGTTCTCGGAAGCCTGTGAGCGCAATAAGGGTCCTATACTCGAAGTTTTACGAACGGCTTTTGCGGACCGCTCGCAGGTACTCGAAATCGGCAGCGGGACCGGCCAACATGCCGTGCATTTCGCCGCGCATCTTACTCACCTGACGTGGCACCCCACCGAGCGGCTGAGCTTCCTGCCGGACCTGGCGGCTCGCATTCAAGCTGAAGGCGGCCGCAATCTGCGGCAGCCCACCGTGCTCGACGTCCGTCAGCCCGTGTGGCCGTTGAGCCGAGTCGATGCCGTGTTCACCGCCAACACGCTGCACATCATGTCCTGGGCCGATGTAACCGCCATGCTTCAAGGGATCGGCAGCACTTTGGCGCCCAGCGGCGTACTCTGCGTCTATGGCCCGTTTCGTTATGACGGACGTTACACGTCGCCCAGTAATCTCGAGTTCGACCGTATGTTACGGGATCGCGACCCGCACTCGGGCCTGCGCGAGATTAACTCGGTGACGGCGCTTGCGGCTGGCTTCGGCCTCACCCTCGCTGCCGACCACGACCTGCCGGCATACAATCGACTGCTGGTATTCAGCAAGGAGCCTGCATGAGCGGCGCATGGGAAACGCCCGCGCGCGGATCGCGCGGGCCAACCGGTCAACCCAGATTTTTCGCCGCAAACTCCCAATTGATGAGCTTGTCCAGCACGGCATTCACATGATCCGCACGCCTGTTCTGGTAGTCGAGATAATAGGCATGCTCCCATACATCGATTGTGACCAGAGGCTTCAGCCCGTGCGTGATCGGCGTTTCCGCATTGGCAGTCTTGACGATTTTGAGTTTGTCGCCGTCCAGCACCAACCAAGCCCAGCCGCTGCCGAACTGCGATACCGCCGCGGCCGATAATTCTTTCTTGCATGCATCGACGCTTGCAAACGCTGATTCGATCTTCTGCTTCAGGACTGAAGGAGGCTCACCACCGCCCTTGCCGCGCAGGCTGTTCCAATAGAACGTATGGTTCCATGCTTGCGCCGCATTGTTGAAAATCCCAACCTTGTCCGCCTTGCCTGCCGTGCCACTCACGATCTTCTCCAATGGCATGTCAGCGTATTCGGTTCCGGCGATCATCTTGTTCACATTGTCGACATACGTTTTATGGTGCTTGCCGTAATGGAAGCTGATCGTATTCGCGGAAATGACCGGATCCAACGCATTCTCAGGCCAGGGTAGCGGCGGCAGCGTAATCGGTGCCGATGAAGCAGGTGCAGTTGCCATTGAAACTCCTTGTGATTCTTGGGCCGAAAGACGCCGGAAAGCGGCGCCACGGGATCATACATGTTACCAGTTCGCGGAACCTCGCGAATCGAGCCGCCGGACCCGCGAAGTCCTTCTACTGGACACGGCGCGAATGGCGGACTCCGGCGGCGTGACGGGTTCGCGCTGCAACACTCCTCTGCGCGAATCGTCCCGCCCATTCGGCCGCTCTGTGCCTCCGCCGCTCCGCGACCGGAGATCGCCCGTTACGGAACGGGTGGTCGGATGGCCGCAATGATCGACTCTTTCACCCTCGTCAGTGTCCGTTCGATCGGGCATGATGCGCTCCGTTCCGTTGTGCGACTCTTGAGCATACCGGCCCCGCCCGCCAAGGCCAGCGCTGCTGCACCGCAATCACTCGTAGGCGCGCGCCGACAGCGCCGTCTCGACGGGAGAATCACTGTGAGCGATAGTCTCGCCCATGAATAAGGTCAAATTTCAGATGGCCGCCCTGGTCGCGTGCCTGGGCTTGGTCCTGAGTGCCCCCGCGATTGCGGCGCTGCGCGATATCTACCCGAATCCCGCGCAGGCCAAAGCCGATCTCGCCGCCGCGCTGCAAAGCGCCTCCGTGAGTCATCGACGCGTCATCATCGATTTCGGCGGCAACTGGTGTCCCGACTGCCTCGTACTCGACACTTACTTGCACGACGCCGCCAACAAGTCCCTTCTCGAGGTAAACTTCGTGCTCGTGCACGTCAACATCGGACGCATCGATCAAAATCTGGGTGTCGCTGAGCGCTACCAAATCCCACTGAAGAAGGGCGTTCCCGCGCTCGCCGTGCTCGACCGTGATGGCAAGCTGCTCTACAGCCAGAAGACCGGCGAATTTGAAAACATGCGGAGTATGCAATCGGCGGCGGTCACCGAATTTCTGACTCAGTGGAAACCCGCCGCCCCGCAATGAGCCGGGGGAAGTGCATCAGGCCATCAAGTGCCTGAGGCGCTCAGTACGCGACCCGGCGCTGGTCTCGGCGGCCCTGCGCAGCAACTTGTGCGCGTCGGCTGCGGGTAAAGCACGGCTGAACAGGCATCCCTGTGCCTCTTGGCAATCATGCTCTTGGAGGAACAGGAGTTGTGGGAAGCTTTCGACCCCCTCCGCCATCACGCTGATTCGAAGCGAGCGCGACATCGCAATGATGGCGGCCGCGATGGCACGGTCGTCGCTGCAGTCGACCAGACTGGTGATGAACGACCGGTCAATTTTCAACCGATCGACTGCGAAATGCCGTAGACGTCCGAAGCTCGAATAGCCCGTTCCGAAATCATCGATGGCGAGCAGCACCCCCAAGTCCTTCAACTGCCGCAGCGTCGACTCCGCCCATGCTTCGTCCTTTATAACGACCGACTCGGTGATTTCGAGTTCCAACATCGACGCGTCGATTCCGGTCTCCTTGATGATGGAAGCCACCGTCGCTGGAAAGTCCTTCAGCACGAATTGTTGACCTGAGACATTGACGGCCATGCGGGTCATCGGAAGTCCTTCGTCGAGCCATGCTTTGGCTTGCCGGCACGCCGTGCGCAGCACCCATTCGCCGATCGGCAGTATGAGCCCCGTTTCCTCGGCCACGGGTATGAAATCCATCGGCGGGACGACGCCCAATTCATCGTTCGTCCAGCGCAGCAGCGCCTCCATTCCCGACACCGAGCCCGTACTCAAGTCGAACTGCGGTTGGTAATGCAACGTGAATTCGCCCCGCTCGAGCGCGCCGCGCAGCTTCGCCTCCAGCGAGAAGCGATGCAGCGCCGCGTCGTTCATCGCAGCGTCGAAAAAAGCGCACATTCCCGGGCCTTTGCGCTTGGCGAAATACATTGCGAGGTCGGCATTGCGCAACAGCGTGTCGACATCCACACCGTCGGACGGGTACAGGGAAATACCGACGCTGGGAGTGACCACCAAAGTGTGCAACGCCAGCCGCATCGGTGCCTGCAGATCCTCGATCAATCGAGCGGCCACTGCGGCAGCATCGTCCGCCGAGCGGATGTTCGGCAGCAACACGATGAATTCGTCGCCGCCCAGCCGTCCGATGTGATTCGATCCCGGCGATGACTGCACGCCCGGGCCGATCGCATCATCGGTCCGCAGCGAGCTTCGCAGCCGTGATGCGGCGAGGGTGAGAAGTTCGTCCCCGACCGCATGGCCGAGCGTGTCGTTGACCCGCTTGAAATTATCAAGATCGAGATAAAGAACTGCCAGCATCCGCTGGTTGACCTTCGCTGCCTCGAGGACGCTGTTGAGGCGACTGCGTGACTGCTCCCGATTCGGAAGACCGGTCAATGCATCGAAATAGGCGAGCTTGACGATGCGATGCTCGGCCCGCCACTTGCTCGCCAATGAGATGGTCATCTGACGAATTTCGTGCGGATGAAAGGGCTTCTGCAAATACGACAGCTTCTCCTCCGGCGGTACGATGCCGCCGATATCGGCCGGATCGACGTCCGAATAGGCCGTGCACACGACGATCTCGACGGCCGGATCCATTTCGCGAATGCGGCCGGCAGCCCATACGCCATCCGGGCCCGGCGGCATGCGCATGTCGAGAAATACAATGGCGAAAGGATCCTCGGCGGCAATCGCATCCCGAACAGCCGCCACGGCCGTTTCCGCACCTTCGCAAAACACCGGTGCGAAAGTCGTATTGCGCGAAGCGAGTTGCTTGACCATTTGTTCCGGAGCAGTCTTGGTGAACAGCCGGTCACGTAAATTGCGGAATACTGCCGTTTCGCCGCTCATATCGGATTCGAGCAAGATTTGACGATAGGCGTCGCGTATTTCCGCCTCGTCGTCGGCAACGAGAACTCGAATTGCGGTGCGTTTTGCTTTTGACAAGGGCTAGCCTCAGGATATTTTTCAGGTATTCGTCGGTGCTGCGCGGAGGGTCAACGGCAGCATCAAATGCATGGAAGCGCCGCGACCGGGACCATCGCTGGCCGCCCAGATTCGGCCGCCCAACGAGGCAACCGCATTTGCGCACCAATGCAACCCAATGCCGTAATGGGTGTCGCGCGACTTGGTGGAGAATCCTTTATCGAAGACGCGCTCAAGATCGACTTTGGCAATGCCCACGCCGTTGTCCTGGCAATGCAGGTGCAATTGTTCGCAATCGGAGTCGTGAACGATTTCAGCAGCCACCTTGAACACGCCTTTGTCGCGGCCGGCGTCGCGCACGGCGTCGGCCGCGTTGATGATGAGATTCTGCAGTATCAAGCGCAGCACCGTGCGCGCCACCTGGACCACACCCACGCGTCGCAGGGATTCGTCAGTCTCGACGATAAGCCTCTGGCGGCAAGCATCGGGGACGATTTCCAGCGTTTGGGATACGAGGTCAGGAAGGCGGACCGGTTCCACCACGTGCTCGTTGCGCGTCGATCGCATCAGTTCCGCCAGCGCCGTCTGGACGATAATGGCCTGGCGCTGGATGACCATCACATCCGCCTGGGCGTCTTTGAGGGATTGCCCTAGTTCCCGGCAACCCAAGCGCAGGAATTCCTCCAGATCCGCGTACCGCTCCGATCCGGATTTCTCGCGCGCGAGTTCACCAACGGCGAGTTCGACGTCCGCGACCGGTGCATCGCGCAAGCGCTCACCCAATTTGGAAAGCCGAACGCCTAACGGAGTCATGGCGTTACCCAAATTGTGCAGCACGCCCCTGGCGAGTTCCGCAAACCCCGCTTGAAATGATTGATCCACGAGTTGCCGCCGTGATTCGGCGACCCGCTCAACCATGCGATCGAACTCGCGAGCCAGCACGGCGACTTCATCTCGACCCGGCAGATCCAGACGGGCAGTGAGATCCGTGTCCGCGCCGAGCGCCACCGCATGTCGAGTAACGCGGCCGAGCGGTGCCAGCACGACCCGATTGAGGACGATCACGAGCAGAACCAGCGCCGCGACTCCGACTCCGATGAGGTACGCGGAGGCGTAATCGACGGCGCTCTGTCCGCGCTCCGTGATTTTGCGTGGAACCTCGACACGCAGCGTCATCAACGGATTCCCGTAGACGTCGGTGAACGACCGAAATACCTCGGTCAGCGTATCGGTCTCGACGAGCCGGTCGCCGCCCGGGGTGCGATCCGGCATCATCGAAAGGTTGGCTTGTGCCTGGGCGCCGATCCGGTGGACTTGCCGTGGTGTCAGGAATTTCCCCATAATCACCATGCCCATCGAGCGGCCGCTGCCGCTGCCGTTGAGTATCGGCGCGCCGGCGACCATCATGATGCCCTGATTGGTCCTAATGAGTCCTTTGGCCGGCGTGCCCTCGGCCAAATTGCGCGGCCACGGGAAATGTTTCGGCCACTCCTTGTTCGCCGTCAGGTCCATGTTCATGGATTCGCCGGAATCCAGATTGCGGGTGCTCGCCAAGACCACGCTGCCGGTCAGATCGACGATCATCAAGGTGTTGACCTGCAGCTGCTTCAGCGCGAGCGCGGTGATGTTCGTGTTCACGAATTCGGGGTTGGGCGCCTGCACGAATTTGTAAACGTCTTCCCAGTTTCCCCAGTCGGCCGCGGTCAATTCAAGATTGTCGAGCGTTATGTTAAGCGCGTAGCCGATGCGCTTCATCGAAGTATTCGCGTCGTCTCGCTCGAGTTCCGCGAAGCTCGGCATCAACACCTGTTTCTGAACGGCGATTTCAAGCACGATCAATGCCGCGAAAAGCAGAGCTAGTAGCGAAATCATTTTCGTACGAATCCTCATAGGTAGCTTCGTACCAGACTTGGAAACGCTAGGCCGTACGCCCGTCTTGTTTCAAGCGGACCTCGTATGCCCAAGTTCGCGGGAACTGAGATCCGTCACGAAACCTTCACGGCGAATGAGAACTCGCTCACATTTGGAATCGCCGCAATCAGACCGCGTGCGGCCGCCCGTGGACTCCCGAAAATGCAGCGACAGGCAGCTCAGGCCGCCTGATTGCGGCCCGATTGCTTCGCGAGCTTCAGATGGCGCTGCGATTTTTCGATCAGTATCGTCGGTTCATCCTTCGCGCCGGGAATCATGGCACTGACGCCGACGCTGACACTCACGTAGCGCAGCACGGCGGACCTCGGATGATGAATGCGCAACTCACGCACTCGCTCAGCCATCGTTTGCCCCATACGCATCGCCTGTTCGGTCGAGAGCCCGGGCGCGAACGCCATGAGGCTGCCGCCGTCGATGCGCGCCGTGACATCGCTCGAGCGGCGTAGACAACCGCTGACGCAATGGGCGACCCGCCGAATGGCCGAGTCGCCTGCGGCACGGCCGAAAGTTGCGTTGTACAAATCCAGGGCGTCGATGTCGATGGCGAACACCGCGATGCTGCGGTCCTCGCGCTGTGAGATGGCCCAGTCGCGCTTCAACAGTTCCTCGAGGTACGGCAACGTGAACAGGCCCGTCAAGCGATCGTCGCGGATGGCGACCGACGTCGGTTGATGGGCGCCGCTCAGAGAATCCCGCGACAGCTTCGGATCGATGCGCAGCCGTTCGCCCGCATCGCGGTGATGCCCGGCGAAGTGAGTGACGCGGCCGTCCGCATCGCGCATCGGCAATATGGTCATCTCGTTCCAAAAAACCGTGCCATCCTTGCGGTAATTGCGCAGCAAAACGCGGCACGGTTCGCCTTTGCCAAGCGCTTCGCGCAGGCGATGACGCGCGTCTTGATCGCGGTCGTCG
>Ga0187880_1004250_pt1 | contig 10629 bp, 5 predicted proteins | sample June2016WEW_19_4_FD_132998 | JGI IMG/M metagenome (GOLD analysis project Ga0187880, IMG submission 132998) | Peatland microbial communities from SPRUCE experiment site at the Marcell Experimental Forest, Minnesota, USA - June2016WEW_19_40 | ecosystem: Environmental > Terrestrial > Soil > Wetlands...
CCGCTGGAAAGCCCGGGAGGGCTGCGACTGCCGGTCATGGTGGGCGAGAAGGGCAGCTGCTGGTGCCGCCTCCGGATCCACGGCGAGGCGGGGCACGCCTCGCAGCCGTTGCGAACCGACAACGCCTTGGTGACCGCGGCTGCCGTCGTCGGCCGCCTGGCCACCTACAGGCCGGCGGCTCAGATCCACGCAGCCTGGCGGCAGTTCATCAAGGGCATGAACTGGGGCGCTGAGATCGAGGCGCTCCTGCTCGATCCGGAGAAGATCGAAGGGCTCCTCGATGTGATGCCCGACCTGGGCATGGCACGGCAGGCCCATGCCTGCACCCACCTCACGATCGCCCCGACGATCGTCCACGGCGGCACGAAGATCAACGTCATCCCCGACACGGTCGACCTCGAGCTCGACATCCGGACCCTGCCGGGTCAGGACGAGGCGGAGGTGCGGGCGCTACTGTCCGAGGCCGTCGGGGACTTGTGGCCGAAGGTCGAGGTCCTGTTCATGTTCGACGACCCCGCCAGCTCCTCACCGGCGGACACGCCGTTGTGGGGAGCGATGGAGAAGGTGTCGGAGGGTTTCCATCCGGGGGCGACGCTCGTGCCGTTCTTCAGCGTGGGGGCTACCGATGCCCGGTTCTTCCGGCGCCTCGGTACGACGGCCTATGGGTACGGGATGTTCTCCGAGAGGCTGAGTTTCGATCAATTCACCACGATGTTCCACGGCGACGACGAGCGCGTGGACGTCGAGTCGCTGCAGATGTCAGTCTCGATGTTCGAGCGCCTGGCTCGGGAGTTCTTGGGGTAGGGCCTTCGGCCGGCGAGCTTCGTCCGATGGCTCGGGTCGTGCTCGGCTGCCGGGGGAGCGACGCTGGCCAGCTCCGGCACGGGCTGCGGCGCCGGTGGGCCCACATAGCGGGAGCTCGGTCGGATGATGCGGTTGTCGGCTGCTTGCTCGAGCAGGTGCGCGCACCAACCCACGGCCCGGCTCACGGCGAAGGTCGGAGTGAACAGCTCCCGCGGGATGCCGCACAGCTCCATGACGACGCCGGCGTAGAACTCGACGTTCGTGTAGAGCCGGCGGCCGGGTTTCATCTCGTCGAGCACGGCGACCACGGTCTGCTCGACCTGCTCGGCGAAGTCCACGAGCGGCCCACCGAGCTCCTCGGCGATCTCTCGCATCATCTCCGACCGCGGGTCGAGCGTCTTGTATACCCGGTGCCCGAAACCCATGATCCGGTCGCCACGCTCGACCGCCTCGCGGATGAACGCGTCGATGCGATCGGGAGTCCCGATCGCATCGAGCGTGTCGAGCGCCCGGCTCGGTGCTCCGCCATGGAGAGGGCCGGAGAGCGCAGCGATCCCGGCGACGACCGCAGCGGCAACGTCGGCGCCGGTGGACGTCACGACCCGCGCCGTGAAGGTGGACGCATTGAGCCCGTGGTCGATGGTCGAGATGAGGTAGCGCTCGATCGCCCGGGCGTGGGCGGCCGACGGCTCCTCACCGAAGAGCATGTTGAGGTAGTTCGCCGAGAAACCCAACCCCTCCCTCGGCTCGACCGCCTCCTCCCCACGTCCCGTGCGCCACAGCGCGGCGACGAGCGTCGGTATGACCGCGCACACGCGCAGCGCATCGCGCCGGATCTCGGATCGCCCGAGGTCACGCGTAGCCTGGAAACCCTCGGCGGTTCCGAGCAGCGAGACGGCGGTGCGGAGCTGGTCCAGCGGCGGCGCTCCTCCGGCGGCCGAGACGAGTTGCGGGAGCAGGCGGGCGACGCCGACGGGCAGTGCCCGGAGCGGAGCTACCTCAGTCGCGAAACCTGCGGCGTCGTCCGGCCCGGCCAGCTCTCCGTCGAAGAGGAGATGCCACACATCTTCGAAACTGCGGCGCTTGGCGAGCTCGATCGCCGAGTACTGCCGGTAGTGGTAGAAGCCCTCCACCCCTCGCACCGACCCGACGGCCGTCTCCGCAGCAACCACCCCTTCGAGGCCGCGGGGCACGTCGGTGAAGACGCCATCAACCGGTCGCAGTTGAGCGACGCGCACGAGGTCACGGATCGAGACCACACCGCGGACCTCGTCGCCCTCGATGACCGGGATGTGCCGGTAGCCATGGGCCACCAGGCTCCTCCAGGCGTCGACTACCTCGACGTCGGGGCCAACCGAGTCAGGATCCGCGGTCATCCAGTCCCCGACCGTCGCGGTGGAGGGATCCGCTCCGGCCGCTCCGGCCCGAACGAGGTCCCGCTCGGTCAAGATGCCCGCGAGCCGCGAGCCCGCGAGCACAAGGACCGAACCGACACCGTGATCGCTCATGCGGCTCGCCGCTGCCGCCAGCGACTCGTCCGACTCGGCACTGACCGGCGGGCTGGTCATGAGATCGGCCACGGTCTTCGGCGAAGGGGGAAGCGGCCGGTGCAGGTTCGGTAGGTCGGTGTGCGCGTGCTCCATGAGCCGATCATCCTCTGCCCGACCTACATTGTCAATGTTGATCGCATCAATATATGATTCCAAGGTGGCAAGAGCCGGAGACCGCGATCGACCCCCCGAGACCGGCTGGCTGCCGACAGCGGAGGCGGCACGCCGCCTCGGGATCAAGCGCGAGACGCTCTATGCCTATGTGTCCCGCGGGATGCTGACGAGGCGGAGAGGGCCGGGAAGCCGAGAGAGTCGCTTCGACCCCGCCGAGGTCGCCCGTCTTGCGGAGCGGACTCGCTCCGGTGGGCGGGCCGGCTCGCTCGAGGTGGTCATCGACTCGAGCCTCACGCTGCTCGACCCTGCCGGGAGGCTCTGGTACCGGGGCAAGGATGCCGAGGCTGCCTGCCTCGAGATGAGTTTCGAGGAGATCGCCGAATGGCTCTGGATCGGTACGCCCACGGCTGACGCCGCCAGCCGCCCGCCGTTTGCCACGGCCGGCGCCGCCAGCCGGCCGGTGTTTGCCGCACCTGCCCCCGTCCTCGCCGTCGCCCGGAGGGCCGCCGCGGCACTCGACCCGGCATCGCCGTTGATCGACCGGTTGCGCGTCGGGCTCGCTGCGGCGGCGACGGCGGACCCACTGCGTTTCGACCGGCGGCCCGATGCCGTTGCCGCTGCAGGCCGGCGCATCATCTCGGTGCTGGTCGACACGCTCCCACGACAACCCCGGTCGACCGGCGGTCCGACCGTCGGGGACGAGAAGGCTCGCATCGCCGATCGACTCTGGGCTCGCCTCTGTCCCAACCCGGGATCCCTCGATCAGATCGCGGTCCTGAATGCCTCCCTCGTACTGCTCGCCGATCACGAGATGGCGAGCTCGACGCTGGCAGCCCGGGTCGCGGCGTCCACGTGGGCCGATCCCTATCTCGTCGTGACCGCCGGCCTTGCCATCCTCGGCGGTCCGCTGCATGGAGGAGTCGGCGATCGGATCGTCCCGATGTTGCACGATGCGGTCGAGCGGGGGGCGGCAGAGGCGATAGCGGCGAGGTGGCGGCTCGGGGAGCAGGTGGCGGGTTTCGGGCATCTCGTCTACACGAGCCGGGATCCCCGGGCAGAGGCGCTCTGGCCATTGCTCCAGGGCGCCTGGCCGGACGATCCGGTGATCAGCGCAACCGGGGACATCGTGGCGGCGGTGACGGCTCATGGGGCCACGTTCCCCAACGTCGACCTCATGCTGGCAGCGCTCGTCGCCTCCGCCGGCATGGTCCAAGGCTCTGCCGAGGTGATCTTCTCGATCGCCCGCACCGCCGGGTGGCTGGCGCACGCGATCGAGGAGTACGAGCACCGGCTGCGTTTCCGCCTGCGCGCCGCCTACTTGGGCCCGGCGCCCGAGCGCTCCTGACTGGCTGACTACTTGACGATCAGGAGCACAACGACGATCACTACCAGAAAGCCCACTCCGATCAGCACGGGAACCAGCCATCCCCGACCAGTGCCAAGCACGCTGCCAGCGGTCGGCCGCGTCCCCGGCTTGCCGAGGAAGCTCTCTCGCCACTCCTCGTCCGACCAGCCTCGAGGTGCTGGCGGGATCACGTTCCGCAGGCCCTCGGGGATTTGAGGATCACGGCTCGGGGGGCGGGGCGGTGGCTCGGTGGCGCGGTCCGCTACCTGGGGCGGGGGACCCGGCAGCTCGTGCGTGCCGGTGGGTTCGGGCGTACGGGCGTTCGGCTCAGCCTCGGCACCCGGTCCCGGTTCGGTCACAAGCGCCATTATCACCCGGTTGTCTCTGCCCTGCCGGGATCCGCCGCCGATGGGAGTGCGGACGTCACCTCGGTCCAGGTAGCGTAACGAGAACACGTTCCAATTTGTGTCTGCGCAGGCGACGCGCCGCGCGGTCGTGGCAGCGCGCTTCGGCGTGGCCGGGAGGGAGAAGCGGTGGAGTTCGGTTTCTGGGCCATGGCAGCTGACCAGCCTGATCAGATCGCCGTCGTCGAGCCCGACGGCACCGAGATCACGGCCGGCGCGATGCTCGCCCGTTGCAACCGCCTGGTTCACGGGTTGCAGGCGCTCGGCCTCGAGCACGGCGATGTCGTTGCCGCAGTCATGCCGAATTGCGCTGAGTTCTACACCGTCTACCTGGCCTGCCTGCAGGCCGGCTGGTACTTCGTACCGATCAACAACCACTCGGTCGGCCCCGAGATCGCGTACATCCTGGAGAACAGCGAGGCAAAGGCGCTCGTGGCGCACGAACGGTTCGCGGACGCCTGCGTAGCCGGTGCGAAGGAGGCCGGACTGGCGGAGGAGCGGTGCTTCGCCGTGGGAGAGGTGGCCGGGTTTCGACCTATCACGGAGCTGATCGACCCTCACCCCGAGACCCTGCCCCCCCGGAGAGCGGCGGGGATGGTGATGAACTACACCTCGGGCACGACCGGGCAGCCGAAGGGCATTCGGCGCTCGCTCTCCGGAGTATCGCCAGAGGACGCCGGCATCGGCTTCGGCGGCATCCTCATGCTGTTCGGCATCAACCCCCGTGATGACAACGTTCACCTGGTCGGCTCGCCGCTCTACCACACCGCCGTGCTGGTCTTCTCGGGAGCAGCGCTCAACTTCGGGCACACCGTCGTCCTCATGGACAAGTGGAGCGGCGAAGGGATGCTCGAGCGCATCGAGAAGTACCGGGTGACGCACAGCCATCTGGTTCCGACGCAGTTTCGCCGGATGTTGGCACTCCCCGAGAAGCAGCGGCTCTCGTACGACCTGTCATCGATGCGCCACATGATCCACGCGGCGGCGCCCTGCCCGGTGGATGTGAAGCGCCGCATGATCGAGTGGTGGGGCCCGGTGGTCGACGAGTACTACGCCGCCAGCGAGGGCGGCGGGACGATCGTCACGTCCGAGGAGTGGCTGCGCAAGCCCGGCACCGTCGGGAAGAAGTGGCCCATTTCCGAAGTGGCGATCTTCGACGACGCGGGCAATCTGCTCGGCCCGAATGAGATCGGCACTGTCTACATGTCGATGGGCGCCCTGAACTTCGAGTATCACAAGGACCCGGCAAAGACGGCCGCCAGCCGGATCGACAACTACTTCACGGTCGGCGATCTGGGCTACCTCGACGAGGACGGGTACCTGTTCCTCTGCGACCGGAAGATCGACATGATCATCTGGGGCGGCACGAATATCTACCCGGCTGAGATCGAAGGCGAGCTGGTCTCGCACCCCAAGGTGATCGACGCCGCCGTCTTCGGCATCCCCGACGAGGAGTGGGGCGAGCAGATTAAAGCAGTCGTCGAGCCCGCCGAGGACGTCGAGCCGGGTCCGGAGCTCGAGGCTGAGCTACTGGCGTTCTGTGCTGAGCGACTGGCGAGGTACAAGGTGCCGAAGTCGATCCAGTTCGTGGCGGAGCTGCCGCGCGACCCCAACGGGAAACTGCTCAAGCGCAAGCTCCGGGACCCGTACTGGGAAGGGCACGAGCGGGTGATCTGAGGATGGCGCCGGCGGGTTGGGCTGGCGGGTGGGGCCGTGGAAGTCGGTTGTTTGCCGAGCTCGGGTGACCACGTTCCGCGAATTGGGCTGCCGCCAGTTGACCAAGGGCTGACGTCGCTGGGCCTGAGTGAAGCGCTCCGCTGAGCCGGCTAGCAGAGGATTTTGGCGGACTCAGCCGGGCGACAGCCGCTGACTGACGGTATTGGCGGGCCGGCCTCCTGGCAGCGTGAGGCACAGTAATGGATGTTCTGGCGTCGAGAACGCCTTGTTGGGCTGCGGATTGATAGGAGCAAATAAGCGGCGTTCGGGGCGGGTCTGCCGGACGGACGACGCTCCGGTTCCCTCATGATCCCTGATTCGTCCCTGAAGTCCTGCTTGAGCAGGTAAACGATCGCTTAGACAGCCACCGGCCGCCGAGCGCGCGTTCGACCCTCTCCCTCACGCGATGCTTCCGACTCATGGCCACGAGCACGGGGGTGGTGATCGTCCCGAGGAACGAGCGGATCGGAACGTCGGTCGAGAGCCACCAGGTGGCCGGTGAACGCCTCATAGTTGACCGGGGAAGCACCAGCACTGCTGATGCTCCCCCGGTCAGTGCGGTTGTCAGTTAGCCGACACCGAGACGCCGGAGCACACGGGGCAGCTCGGCGCTGGAGATCGGGCGAGCGGCAGGCGGGGACGTCGGGGCCGAAGTCGTCGTCGTCGTCGGCGGCGGGGGCGTCCCGATGCTCGCCTTGAACGCGGACAGCAGGATCTTGGCTTCGTCCGGCGGTAGAGGCGATGTGTAGCCCTCAGCTGAATAGTTGTAACCGACGTCGAAGCTGCCGGTGAGCGTGAGGCTGTTGACCCCGGACGCCGCGGGCAGGCCTGCCGAGGCATCCAGCGCCGCCTCAACCGGAATGTTCTTCACACCACCCGGCCCGCAGCCGCTGAGGGCGGGCGCAGAGAATGTGTCGTCGCCGGCCGTGGACTGGGTTGCCAGGACCTGGGTATCCGGGTGCTTGGTCGGGTTCGGGTCGGTTTCAAGTTGCCCGCTGCTGATGCTGAGTGACGGGTTGAGCACGACCGGGTTGCCGATCGTGCCGATGGAGCAGTCGTTGCCCAGCAGTGGGTTGATCAGCTTGAACATCACTGGCTGCGTCCAGCTGAGGAGATTGAAGTTCGTGATCGCGCCAGCGGACTGAGCCAGCGCGTACACGTCGAGGTACTTGCCGCCGAAGGACGTGGCCTGCTGGCACAGGTTCTCGACGACCTTGTTGCTGCTGGGGCAGCCCAGCATCGTGGTCAGGCTCTCCGGGATCAGGTCCGGCTTGGTGACCAGCATCGCCGATTGGCCGGCCAACGGCGGCACGACGTCGGCGTAGTAGGTCTGGTCCTGCCCCGCCCAGAAGCCGAACTGCACATTCACCGGCTGCACAACCGGCGTGATGATGTTGCCGATCGTGATCGAGCCGCTGGTCGTGTTCGCGGCGACGCACGCCGCTACGAACACGGATTCGTGCATAAGCGGGTTATATAGCGGGCAGTTGGTAAATGATGTGTAGATACCTCCTGGCGGCGGGTAGCCCGGCCCGATCTCGCTGGGGCCTGCGTGCGATTTCGGTTGTGCCCCCGCCGACGACGTCACCGCGGTCACGGTCATCGCTGCCGCGATCACTGCCGTCGCGCCAAACAAGAACCTGCGACGGATCCGATGCTTGGATACTTTCATCACTCTTCTCCCTATTCCCTGGTTGGTTTACTCATCGGTTGGTTTACTCATCAATCGGTGTTTGCAAGGCGCCCTAAAAGAACTTGAAGGGCCGCCCAAGGCCACACGTTGACTCCGACCATCCTTGAGAAAAATGTGTGAAGACGCGTACGACCTAGGTCACGACCGGTCTATGCCTGAGAAACCCCCCTCCAATCATTAGACGCCTGTCGTCAGCTTGTTGGCTTCCCTCGGGGCTTCCTGTCGGGCCCAGTTCTTGTCGGCGTGCTCATCGACGCTCTCAGCGTCCGGTCACACTCTCAGCTTGCAACAAGCTACCCGCCGGTAACATAAAAACACAAGTGTACTCATCTGTCAAGAGAATTTCCCTCGGCCACATCCTTCGATGCTGTGATGTCGAGGGCCAAGCAGTCCCGCAGCGCCGGACCAAACAAGAGACGCTCCGCCGTGAACGGGACGCGAGAGGAAAGGCGGAGAGCGGGTATTCGCGAGTCCACGCTGTCATCAAGGAAATGCTGAACTGTGCTGCATAACCTTGACAACGGTCGGGCCCGGCCGGCCGTTGGGCCGGCGCGTCACGCCAAGTTCGAACTGTGCCAAGAAAACCGTGACAGCGGTTGGTCCCGATTGACGCCGGCGCCGACGCCACCTACCGCTCGAAGACGTCGGTCACTCCAGTCGGGTCATAGCCCGCACCGACGCACTCGCTCGCCGCCGGACAGGAAACCGCCATCCAGGCGCCGGTCGACCCCAGCTCCGGGACGCTCGCTTGGGCCACCCACGAACGACCGCTGTTCGTGGTCACGTAGCTCACGGGTCGGCCTGTCGCCTGGGGCGTCTTCCTAGGCCCACTTCCGAGCAGCGTGCACGTGGATCCCGAACACGAAAGGGCCTGCACGTTGACCCGCGGGCCCGACGCCACTACGGACCAGCTCCGTCCAGCATCGGTCGAGGCCAGACTCTCGAGCACTGCCACGCGATCCTTGAAGGCCTCGACGATCGCCGTGCACGTCGTCGGGGTCCCGCAGGAAAGGCCCAACACTGCGACCAATGACGGGATGGCCACCTTTTGCCAGCTCGATCCCCCATCAGTGGTCGTGTAGAAATTCCCATACTGCCCCTCGCCCAGGATGCAAGCCAGTGCGCTGGTGCACGCGAGCTCGGGCCCAGTGCCGTACGGCTCCATCGAGTGAACCGACCACGTCACCCCGCCATCGGTCGAATACTGGAACTGAGCGGGGAGATCACTCGGGAACAGCACATCGCACGCCTGAGCACTCGGGCAGTCGATCTGTGAACTGTACGGATCGATCTCGTCACCGAAGGCGTGGCGATCCGTCCAAGTCACCCCACCGTCACTAGACGCAAGGAAGATCGTTCCCCGAGCCGTTTGGGCGGTAGCAAAACACTGGCCGGCAGACGGACACGAGGGCTTCCCGATCCAATCGATTCCAGGTATGGCGTGGACCGTCCAGGTTCGACCGTTGTCGGTGACATCGGATACAACCGTCCCGCCGGCCGAGGCGCCCGTCATGACGCACTCGGTCGCAGTCGCGCAAGCCAAGCCGGTTGCGCTGCTCCCCGCCGGCTGCGCGGCGATGCGCCAGGTGCTCCCTCCATCCGACGAGCTCCAGGCGAGTCGAAACCCGAGCGTCCCGACCGTGCCGGGGCCGGTGATCTGTGTGGCAGAACCTCCGCCTGCCACGCAGACTTGCGTCGACGGGCAGGTCAGGGCCTGCTGGGAAACACCGCCGGCCGCGCCCGGCAACGTCGCCGTGTGCCAACTGCTGCCCCCGTCGTCACTGACGAGCGCACCCCCTGACTGGTTGATGCCCACCAAGGCCACACAGTGCGAGGCGGATGGGCACGAGAGCGACTCGACCGGCCAGGAACTCGGACTCGGCACGTGGACAACCGCCCAGGCTGCGCCACCGTCACGGGTAACCGACAGATAGGCACGCTGGCTGCCGGCGGACCCGATCGATCCCCCGACGAGGCACTCCGTCGCCGTCGGGCATGTCAGGTCCACCAGCTGCACGTCGGCGGGGAACCTCGACAGCAGCTGCCAGCTGGCGCCACCACTCTCGCTACGGAAGAGCTCGTTAGGCCCGTTGCCCGCAGTGACGTAGCACAACGTCGCCGACACACAAACGGCAGCCTCCGACAGTGGGCTCCCGGGAAGCGTGGTACTGCTCCACGTTTTCCCGCCGTCCGTCGTCACGAGAACCCTCGTCGTGTCATTGGAAGATGTCCCTTGGACGCCGAGCACGAGGCAGTCGAGCGCCGTGCGGCACGAGACGTGCCCCGGGACGAAGCCCGACGGTATTGCGAGGATCGACCACACCTGGCCCGAGTCAGTCGTTTCTGCGAGTTCCGGGAACTCAGGTGTGCCCCCTGAAAGGGCAATCAGGAACGTCGCCGCGTAGCAGGTGCCCGGTACGGGGCATGACAGCTCCTCGAACGAGTCGGGAAGCGACGTTGGGACAAGCGTCCAGGAAACGCCACCATCAGTCGACACCAGAAAACGGGAGTTCGTCGACAGCGGAGTTTGACTGAGCTCATAGCAGTCGGTTGGCGTCGCACAACTGACCGGACCGCCGAGCAGCGCAGGGCCGAGGGTTGCTTCGAGCTTCCATGGCGACTTCGTGTTGCCGACGCCGCCGGGCTGCGGGCCGCCGAGGTGAACGTGGGGAAGGGGAACCGTGAGCAGAGCGATGATGACGGCTGCCACGGCGACGAGCACCAGAAGTTCCTTGCCCCGCCGGCCGCGGAGACCCTTGCGCCGGCGGTCGCCTTCTGTGATGGCGTCCTCGAAGTTGTGCGGCCATGGGGCGCCTTGAGCGACCTCGGCAGCTGAGCGGACCGCGTCGCCGACCATTTGATCCGGGTTCGGCATCTCAGGCACCTCCCACCGCGCTCGAGGGAGTCTCACTGGCAAAGCCAAGATCGGCGGCAAGCTGTGCCCGCGCTTGGGAGATCCACGAGCGCACCGTCCCGGCCGGAGCTTTCATCTCAGCGGCGACC
>Ga0187880_1004252_pt1 | contig 10626 bp, 8 predicted proteins | sample June2016WEW_19_4_FD_132998 | JGI IMG/M metagenome (GOLD analysis project Ga0187880, IMG submission 132998) | Peatland microbial communities from SPRUCE experiment site at the Marcell Experimental Forest, Minnesota, USA - June2016WEW_19_40 | ecosystem: Environmental > Terrestrial > Soil > Wetlands...
GCAACCATCGGCGCCGGGGCGGTCGGGGATTACGAGGGCTACTTTTGCATTGGCACGAGCGCCTGGATGAGCTGTCACGTGCCCTTCAAGAAGACCGACGTCTTCCATCAGATCGCCACCATGCCCGCGGCGCTGCCCGGAAAGTACATGGTCTTTGGCGAGCAGGGCGTGGCCGGAAGGTGTCTCGAGTTCCTCAAGGATCGCATCCTGTTTCCGGACGGGGCCCAGGGCCTGGTTCCGGCGCAGGTCTACGAATTGCTCAATTCCGAGGCGGCGCGGGTAGCGCCGGGCGCTGACGGCCTGATCTTCACGCCCTGGATCAACGGCATTCTCTCGCCAGTCCAGGACATCCACACGCGCAGCGCCTTCTTCAACCAGTCGATGGGCACCACGCGCGGCCACTACGTGCGCGCCGTCATGGAAGGCGTGGCCTTCAATCTGCGCTGGCTGAAGAGGCACGTGGAAGCGTTCATCGGACGGCGCTTCCCGCAACTTGCTTTCATCGGCGGGGGTGCCTTGTCGGAGGTCTGGTGCGGGATTCTGGCCGATGTGCTGGGTTGCCCGGTGCGCCAGGTCGCGAGTCCGCGCAGCGCCACCGCCGTGGGCGCGGCTTTCGCGGCCCTAGCAGCGCTCGGCGAAATCCAGGTTCAGGAGATTTCGAGCCTGGTGAAGGTCGAAGCCACTCATCAGCCGGCGGAATCGCGCCGCTGGCTTTACGACCAGCAGTTCCGCGAGTTTCTCGACTTCTACCGGCGAACGAAGCCCATCTACAAGCGGCTCAATCCCAAGGCTCGCGCGGCTTGAGCGCGCACGGAGGTTCATCGATGTCCATGGAAACGAAGGCCAAGGCTGCTGCGGCTCCCTCAGCAACCCACCCTTATCGCGAACGCTTCGAAACTTACCCGCGTCTGCCCGAGAAGGGCAGGAGCCACGAAGATATCCTGCGCGAGTTGCAATCCATCGGGCAGCAGGAAGACGCGGGCTGGCAGACCGGGCGGGTTTCGGGCACCTTCTATCATGCCGGCAAGGACCACTTCGCCTTTCTCAATCAGGTTCACGCGCTGTTCTCGCACGTGAACCTGTTGCAACGCGACCTCTGCCCCAGCGGAACCAAATTCGAGGCCGAAATTGTTGCCATGACCGCGCACTTGCTGAACGCACCCGCCGCGAAGCAGATGAATCCTGCGGACGAAGTGGTTGGCGCGGTGACTTCGGGGGGCAGCGAGAGCATCATGCTGCCAATACTCGTTTATCGCGAGAGAGCGAAAGCGGAGCGCGGCATCACCGCGCCTGAAATGATCGTGCCCAGCACGGCACATCCTGCTTTCTCCAAGGGCGCCCACTACTTTGGCCTCAAGCTGATCCGCGTGCCGGTGGGCCCGGATTTTCTGGCTGACGTCGAGGCGATGCGCGCCGCGATCACCCCGAACACGGTGGCCATCGCGGGTTCCTCCGCCAATTACCCTCACGGACTCATGGATCCACTCGAGCGCCTCTCCGCTCTAGCACTCGAAGCGGGAGTCGGAATGCACGTTGACGCCTGCTACAGCGGCTTCCTGCTGCCGTGGCTGGAACGCCTCGGCTACGATGTCCCGCCTTTCGACTTCCGCCTGCCGGGCGTCACCTCGATGTCGTGTGACACGCACAAATGGGGTTACGGGCCGAAGGGGGCTTCCGTGGTGCTTTATCGCAACCGCGCCCTGCGCCATTACCAGTACTTCGCCATCACGGACTGGGCCGGCGGCTATTACGCTTCCCCGACGCTGGCCGGCAGCCGTACCGGCGGAATCGCGGCCGCCACCTGGGCTGCGATGGTGGCGCTCGGAGAGGAAGGCTATCTTGAAATCGCCCGTCAGATCATGAAGGCCGCGGAGACGATCTGCGCCGGGGCCGCGTCCATTCCGGAAATCAAGATCGCGGGCCGGCCCACCTTCTGCATGGCTTTCATGTCCGACGTCATTGACATTTACCACGTCAATGACTTCCTCGCTGCCAAAGGATGGCGCATGAACGTGCTCCAGCGTCCCCCCGGCTTTCATTTTTGCGTGACGCGGCCCCAGACTCAGCCCGGCGTCGCCGAAGCTTTCGTAGAGGACCTTCGCCAGGCAGTCGCCTACGCCAAGACTCCTCCGCCCCATCCCTCGAAGACGAGCGCCATTTACGGTGGCGGCGCCGTGGCGCTCGATCCGGCGTTGGTTCGCCCCGACCTGCTCCACTATCTGGACGACGGCTATGAACTCTGAGAAACGAGTCAAGCTTCCATGAGGGCGCCCAACCCGGCGGGCAGGGAAGTGCAGAGCAGGCCGAGCGCGATTCCCACGAACCTGCGGATGATTTTCGCCAGCATGGTTCTGCCCCGCTTTGAGGACTGCGCCAGCAAGAGGGTTCTAAATCACTGATGTAATATTGAAATGCTAAATACCTTCCCAGCTTTGCTCACTGGCCGGTGCGTTTTCAGCTTCTCCTCAAGGGACGCATGCCCAAAACCCCAAACCTCCCTTACGAATGGTACCAGACGCTCAACATTCACCTCACCACTATTCACAACTTCCGCAACTTCTACAGCAAAGCGGGGCTAACTAAGGGTCCTGCGCGAAAACCTGCTCCGAACCTCCACCTCTGGAAAGCACACTGAGGTGAGATTCCTCCCCAACCTGCGATCTGATGCCGCGATTTTCGTCCTCGAAGAGGCCTCGCTGCCAACTGAGTGATCCCGAACGACTGGATGGGACAACTTGTCTACCTGAGGTTGTTGAGTTGTTCAGCGATTTTTAGCGAAGCGTGGGACATTATGCTTGACAGGGCTGACTTGGATTGCTATATTCCCGCCCAGACAGTCGGTGTTCATCGGGGTGCGGGCTTCGTCGCGCGCACCCCTCTGTTCCGTGCATTCAAGCTTTTGCCACTGTGGCACTGTCATTTCTGGCTCTGGGTCTGGGCGATACTCAATCCTAGTGTTGGCCGCAGGACGGAGGGTCGTTCCCCTTGCGGCGCGGCACTTGCTGAAGGGGGCAACCGGAATGCGACACATCATTCGCGTATCCTTGAGCGCGTTGGTGGCGCTGTGTGTCAGTCAGAGTCTTGGCATGCGGGCGCAGCAGGTCCAGGGCAGCTTTACGGGAACAGTTACAGACCAGTCGGGCGCGCTCGTTCCTGGCGTCACAGTAACCGCGATGGAAGTAGATACAGGTGCTAGCCGAAGCACCGTAACCTTGCAGGATGGTTCCTACACCATTCCCCTTTTGCAGCCCGGTCGATACCGGCTGATGGCAGACAAGGCAGGCTTCGAGAAGGCCATTCAAGGCCCCATCAACCTCCTGGTCGACGCGAATCCGCGGGTGGACTTTCAGATGAGAGTAGGCTCCCAGACCACCACCGTCACCGTGGAGTCCAGCGCGCCCGTCCTGGACACGCAGACGGCCACGGTGGGAACCACCGTGGAGCAGGCCAAGATCAGCGAACTTCCTTACAACGGCCGTAGTTTTCTCCAAACCATGCTCTTCACTCCGGGGGTAGTGCCGGGAGTGCAGGGGTCGGAGTTGAACGATAACCGCGGCGGGTCCATCAACGTCAACGGATTGCGCGAGGACATGAACAGCTTTTTGCTGGACGGTATGAGTGACACCTCGATCGCCGTCGGGGCCTACACCGCTGCGCCGCCGCTCGATTCCATTCAAGAATTCAAGATGGAGACTGGCGTCTATGACGCCAGGTTTGGTGTGTCGGGCGGCGCCCAGGTGAACATCGTGACGAAGTCGGGTACCAACCAACTTCACGGCACGCTTTATGAGTACCTGCGTAACGACAAGCTGGATGCGCGGAACTTTTTTGAGCCCGAGGTGCCGCCCTTCCATCGAAACCAATACGGGGCCAGCCTGGGCGGGCCGATTGTCCTTCCCCATATCTATGATGGCCACGACAAGAGCTTCTTCTTCCTGAACTACGAAGGTCTGCGCGATAACGAGTCCTTTTACAGCTACGCGCACGTGCCCACGCTCGCCGAGCAGAGCGGCGATTTTTCTGACATTGCGCCGGGGTCGCCCTGCTCCCACACCACGCTTCTCCTCGATCCCTTGGTGATCTTCAACTCCGCGGCGCCCTTGTATCCTGGCTACCCTGGCCCGCCCACCAACAACCTCAACAGCCTGCTGAGCAACCCGCAAACCGCGCCGTTCTTTCCGTTGGGCACATTCGACCCCGTCGGTCAGGCCATGGTCAACCTTTATCCGTCTCCCAATATCGCCAACGCGCCCTGCGGGGGAGAGAATTATCAGGCGGTTGTGACACAGCTTTATGATTCGAACGCCTTCGTCGGTCGCTTCGACCACCGCTGGGGCATGAAGGACAGCCTTTTCTTTCGCTATAGCCTGACGACCGAATCCTCCTTGACTCCCTCCGGCCTGCCGACCGGCGTGCCCGGCTTTGGTACCCGGCGCGTGGACTGGTTCGACCAGACGGGGCTGGATTGGACCCATACCTTCACCCCCACGCTCCTCAACGAGGCGAAGGTCAGCTACAACCGCTGGCAATACCGGTGGAACAATCAGGACCAAGGAAACGACATTAATCAAACCCTCGGCCTCAAGGGCGCGCCCACCGCCTACCGCGATACGGGAGCGCCCAACCTGAGCTTCGCCGGCTATGACGGTCTGGGGGCGGACACCAGCTACCCCCAATCCGGCGCCGTCAATACCTTCCAGTTCGCGGACACGCTCACCTACATTCACGGCAAGCACTCCTTCGATTTCGGAACGGACATCCGGCCGATCAAGCGTGGGAACTTCTTCGAGGACATTTACGCGCGCGATGACTACAGCTTCGACGGGGCGGTTACGGGCAGCGCGGTCTTGGGGGCTCTGCCCTCGAGCGTTCAGGCGGAGCTTTTGGCCGCGTGTCCCACCACCAGTTGCGGCTTCGGCAACGGCGTCGCCGACGCGCTGTTCGGCCTGCCGACAAGCTGGGTTCGCGGCTCTTCCGGCTACATCTCAGGAACGGGTACGGAGTACGATTTCTTTGCCCAGGACCGCTGGAAAGTTCGGCCAAACCTCACCCTGTCGCTCGGCCTCCGCTATGAATACAACAGCTTGATCACGGACAAGTACAACCATTTCGGTAGCTTCGACTTCAACAAGGGGCTGGTGCTTGCCGCGGGCAGGAGTGCGGCCTCGCTCCTGAGCTTTGTAGGCACGACAGGGGCCTCGGGCCTGCCTATCGGGCAATTCGAGCAGGTCGGGACTGAGAACCTGGGGAGCGTACCGGAAAACCGCGCGCTCCAACTTCCCGACCACACCGACTGGGGGCCTCGCCTGGGCCTCGCCTGGAGGCCCTTCGGAAGTGAGAAGACGGTCATCCGCACCGGCGGGGGCGTCTACTACGACCAGATGGTCGGCGAGCTTTATTTCCAGAAGAGTTTCAACCCGCCTTACTTTCAATTGACCCAAGGAAACCTGCTAGATAATGAACAGGCTGTGTTCTGTTCGCTAGCTCCACTTCCTGGCTGTCCTGCCGGTAGTGGAGCGCTGCCGCCGGCCACCGGCCTCCTTCTCCAGAACCTCTTTGTGGCACCGTCGCTGACGCAGGCGCTCTTCCCGGAACTTAGCCCGGTCAATCTGCACGTCAAGGAGGCGAGGATTTTTGAATGGACGTTCGACGTGCAGCGCCAGTTGGGCTCCTGGCTGGCCGACGTGGGCTACGTCGGCACGCGGGGACTGCGATTGCCCTATTTCTGGGACCCGAACCAGCCCAACAACGCGCTCTATACGGGCGGCGCCTCCTGCATTGCGGGCACGCCAGCTAACACGCCCTGCCCGCGGCCCTACCCCGATTACGAGACCATGACCTACACGGACCTCATCGGCACATCGATCTATCACGCGTTGCAGGTCAAAGTCGAGAGACATTACTCGGGCGGCCTGGCAATAATTGGGGCTTACACTTTTAGCAATTCACTAGACACGAATTCTGCCTACGACGGGACCAGCGCTAGCCCCAATTTTCCGGAGAATTCCTACGACCTCGCGGCGTCGAAGGCCCGCTCGGACTTCGACTACGCGCAACGCGCTTCCCTTGCCTACGTTTACGACTTGCCCTTTGGGGACAGAATCGGGAAGTTGCAGAACTCGAAGGCCAACTACCTCATCAACGGTTGGGAAGTAGCGGGGATCGCCATGCTGCAATCCGGCGCCCCCTACACGCCGACCGTCGACGGCAATCCCAGCAACAATATTGACAACAAGGATCGGCCCAACGTCGTTCCCGGCGTCAGCTTCTATCCCGCCCACAAGAGCGTCGACCATTGGACAAACCCGGCCGCCTTCTCCTACCCGGCCTATTACACCTTCGGAAATGCAGGGCGGAATATTCTGACTGGGCCAGGTCTGGCCGACTGGGACTTCTCGCTGATTCGCAATTTCAAATTGGGGGAATCGAAAACTCTCCAGTTTCGAGCCGAGATGTTCAATCTCCTCAACCGGCCCAACTTCACTCTGCCCAACGCTGACTGGAGTTCCACTTCTTTTGGCGTGATCGGGAATACGGTGCAGCCCATCGCCGGGCAAGCCTCCGGCGGGCCGGGCGACCCACGCGAAATCCAGTTTGCGCTGCGGCTCACGTGGTAGCGGCGCGCGCGAGGTGCCCGCTAGCGGAAGGTCAGTGCGGTCAGCGATCGGATGTCCTGCATGAGCAGAAATACTGAAGCGTCCGCGGACCGAAGGATGGTGACGGCTACTAATCGCGAAAATCTATTACGGTGTTTTCTTGGCTAAGTGTGGAATTTCTACTGTCCGCACATAGAATTGATGCACGAATATTTGCCCCAACTCCACAGGGGCTGAGGAATACGGCGAGTCACACCTTGTGCGGCTCCTCGCGTCGTCACTTGACGGCAGCGCCCGAGCGGATGTTAATTCGCTGCTTGCTGCTGTGGACAGCGTCGTGGATGCTGGCCGATTGGTGGCATTACCTGCCTAGCCCTGCGTTGCTTGTAGACCCCCGTCGCAACAGCCTGGGTCCCGACCTCAACGAATCCTTGCCAGCTTGCGCGCAACTTTTGGCCTTCGGCAAGTTGAGATCGCCGGAGAGCTCTTTGAAGTTGTAGCGCGAGGGTTGCGGCCCAGATGGGGATCAATCGGTCCGGACCGAAAGGCAAGCCGAAGTCCGGATGAGCGGTGACGTGCAAGAAGAACTTGCCACTGTGGCGGGCGTGGATCAATTGTGAATTGGGTGGCCGGCGGAGGGGGAGTCCGCACAACACGAAGGGTCGGGTGTGAAAGGCGAGCTGCTGTTGATGATTCTCACGCTGCTGCCGAACAAGTTCGATCGTATCCAGTTGTTTAAGCCGGCGCTTCGAGATGCTTATGAGAGGAGCAATACCCCCTGGGCGACGCCACCTACAAAGCTGAACGGTGGGCAACGTAGCTCGAAGGCTCGGTGATCTCAAATGTTTTCACCGAGTAGAGGTTTTCTTACGCTAGGATATCCGTACGCTACACTGTAGCCTCTCGCAGGTACAAAATCGGTACAACCTAAGCGTTCCGAACGTGTTTTTCAATGATTTAGTGTTGCCAACCGTGCCGCAAAATCAACGAGATAGACTAACTCAGTTAGACTGTTAACCGAAGGGTTCCAGGTTCGAGTCCTGGCCGAGGAGCCAACCCTTTCAATGAGTTAGCGTCAAAGCGGTTTCCTTATCTGAAATTTGGTTACCATTTTGGTGCACACCTTCCCCAAAATCGGCCCCGTTGAGGTGTTTTACTGCCTCGCGCTGTGCTGCCTGCCCGATATGCCCGTAACGCCGCCACATCCTCACGGTGGTGGACGGACTCCAACCCATGATCGTCGCTACCACGGAAAGCGGCGTGCCGGATTCGAGCATCCGCGTACAGGCAGTGTGCCTCAGATCGTGGAAGCGGCAGGAAACCCCGGCCCGCTTCCGGGCGGCTTCCCATGCTTCCTTCCAATCGCTAATCGGCATTGTTGGGTCGGTTGAATGCACGCAGGGCTTGAACTCATCACCGGCTAGCGCAACGACTTTCCAGTTGGCCATGTGGTTGTCAATGTTCCTTGCGATGTATTGGAATGTGGAAACTACTGCAGTCTTTGCGACGGCTGCGAACTTGCCTCAGCTTCGAGGGGAGGCAACCAGCTCCCGTTCGCCGACAGTTTTGAGAATCTCCTCTTCAACTTGCCGCACCACGTGTCCGGCATAAGGGATAAAGTGGTGCCCTGAGATTAAGATGGTACAGCCCAGCCAAAGCTTCGTGCGATTCATCGAATACCGGCAAATGATTTGCAGTAAGTATTTCCAATACGCTCCCCGATAGGAAGACCTTAACCCCTGATGCCAGATCGAACGGAGCATTATTTTGGCTATGGCGACCAAACCGGGCTGCTGCGCAGGCCGCTGGCAATTCCTGGTCTGCCAGGCTTGGAGAGAGCGCCGCGCTCGCTCGAAGAACTTCGTCGGGTCGTAGATCGAAGCAACCGTCTTTTGAAAACCTTTCAGAAGAACTACAGAAGGCAAGATGGTTTGGAAGTTTGGCGGCGTGCAGTCGCTATTGTGCACGCTCGCTTCGCTCAGGCGCCCCTCTGCTTTCATGCGGTCGTAAAGCGCGGTTCGCGGCACGGCGTGCAAGAAATTTATCATCGCCCAGGGGATCGCGGTGCGCTCAATAAAGAGAATCTGCCGGTCGAAGATGTCTTCGGTGTCGGAGTCAAATCCGACGATGAATCCACCCGTCACCCAGAGCCCGCGCTGCTGCAGAAGTTGTACGGAGTCCAGCGGATCCATTGCCAGGTTCTGGTACTTATGTGCCTCGACCAGGGACTCTTTGGAAGGGCTCTCAATCCCCAGAAAGACGTACAGAAAATTCGCCTCCACCATCGCCTCAATCAGCGCCGGATGCCCGGCGAGGTCCATCGACGCCTCAGTGTAAAACATCAGCGGGAAACCATGGGCCCGCTGCCACTTTCCCAGCTCCAGGGCCAGATCGAGAGCGAGCTTGTGATTACCGATGAAATTGTCATCGACGATGAACACCTGCTTTTTCCATCCCAGACTCTGAAGCGCGTCCAGTTCCGCCAGTATTTGCTCAGGCAGCTTGGTTCGCGGCTTGCGTCCGTAAAGCGCAATGATGTCACAGAACTCGCATTGAAACGGACAGCCACGGGAGAACTGAATAGACATAGAGGCATAAGAGTCAGTTTTCAAAAGGTCGAATCTTGGTACGGGTGTCCTGGTGACGTCGGGCTTCTCTTCGACTTCGTAAAACCTTTTCGCCGTCCCGTCTTCAAGGTCGCTAGCGATGCGGTGAAACACCTCATCCGGTTCGCCAACCACGACGTGGTCGGCCAACTTCAGCACTTCGTCCGGCTCACTACTCGCGTAGGGTCCGCCCACAATCGTTCGCCGGCCCAGGCGACGGGCGCGGGCAAGAACCTCCTCAAACCCCTCTTTCTGGACCCGCATCGCGCTTACCATGACGAGATCTGCCCAGAGCAAGTCCGCGTCGCTGAGATCTTCCACTGCCTGGTCAATCAAACGCACGGTCCATTCCTTGGGACACAAGGCGGCCACTGTGACGAGTCCCAGCGGCGGCATGACAGCCTTTTCGGATAGGACCTGGATCATGCCCGTGAAAGTCCAAAACGAACTGGGGATCGTGGGCCAGACCATCAGGACTTTGATTCGCTTGCCGAGCGGCAGAAAAACAGGAGGAGTTTCAAGATGGAAAGAAGATTCGCGGTTAATGGGTGACCGGTCCGATGGTTGGTCAGAATGGGGCATCTCTTATGGGCGCTGCGGGATGAGGCATCCCCCTCATTCCCAGTTAGACCGGAATTCCCGTGTTGATTTTCCCGCCTACCATTAGCATACAGGCGACCGTCTCTGACTGCAAGTCCAGTCGAGTTTTCAGTGCTGGGCGCCCGCCTCTACGGACACCAGTTGCGCAGCGTGCCTCATCCGGTTGACCCACTAATCCGTTCCTGTACGGTGCCCGAGGCTGGAAACGCTGTTTCTTACGCCGCCGCTCACAATGTCCCGCCGTCGCTACGGAGTTGTGTCGCCACGTGCACGCTGTCGTGTGTCGTGGGTATCCTCCTGCCCGGGCAGAGACGCCGTAAGAATGTCGTCGCCGAGCGCGAGGAAATTCGGCGACAGGAGTTGTTTGGCGATGGCAGCCATGGAGATGTGAGTTGGTGGTGGTTGTGTTGGTGTGTAACCTTCTCGGTCGGCTTTGCGTCCAGGTTGAGGATGTGTGATTCTCCGCGTTAGCACAGCCTCCCTTTTGGAGCAAAATGCCACTTCCTGGCCGAAAACCATAGATTAGAGCCATGTCGATCTACCCCTTCGAAATGGACCAAAGACGCAAACTGGCGAGATCCAAATCGCGTGTGATTTTTGGTCACCCATTCCCACCGGCCCAACTTGGGTTTCGCATTGACCATGGCGACCGAGGTCCGTGGTTCACGTTGTAGGTTTCCGACAACTTGGCTTGCGGGGCGATTCTAGATTCTAACCTGGCAGCGCTTTGTGCCGTTGTCCCCGTTTCTAAACCAGAGCAAAGCCTTCTTCGAGTTCCTGCACCACTCCCTGACATCGGATTCGAACGTCGAGCAATCCGCCAC
>Ga0187880_1004258_pt1 | contig 10613 bp, 6 predicted proteins | sample June2016WEW_19_4_FD_132998 | JGI IMG/M metagenome (GOLD analysis project Ga0187880, IMG submission 132998) | Peatland microbial communities from SPRUCE experiment site at the Marcell Experimental Forest, Minnesota, USA - June2016WEW_19_40 | ecosystem: Environmental > Terrestrial > Soil > Wetlands...
GCTCGTGGCGAGCTCGGAAGCTGAAGCGCTATTCCACTTGTCCTTGATCGTGGGCGCTAGCGCGACGCCAACGCCGACAAGATAGATGATCACCAGCAAAGCGATGAGTAAACGCATCGACCCCTTCTCCGAATGTCCTGCTCCGGGGGCAGAATATCGCTACCGCGGCGACGCGATAGAATCGGAATCTACTCATTCGCCAGCTTAATTGCGACCATGCCGCACGGGCGTTCGTCAACGCGACGGCGGCGGTGCGACGCGAAACGGATCACGGAGCGCCGAAGCGTGCCCCACAAGAGCGGACAGGCCGCCGGGCTACGCGGCGGCTGAATCACAGGCGCGGAGATCGGATGTAATTCGGCGTGGCGTACGAATGCCGATCGGCGCGCTAACCTTCTGACGATATTCAGTTGAATGCCGGTGAACATGTCGAGCCGCTTCACAGTCTTCGTGCCCGCCTTCGCCGCGCGGATGGCGTCGCAACCCCGGCCAGCGCCGCCGCCCGCGCTAGCCGAGAGACCAACCTTGAACTAACATTCGCCTTGCACCAGTCGACGGGGGCTGATCAGTTCGGCCTGCTGCTCTCATTGGGTCTGATGTTCTGATGCAGATCAATGCGACGCAAAAAATATCATCTAGCTTTTATTGAAACTAGCCGCCGATCTTGCACCGAGCCGTGGGAGGTAAATAAAAATTATGGCAAGTCGCAGGGCCATTTACATCGTCCCGACTGACCGCTGGTACATCGAGCCGACCGTATGCCTGATCGCCGGTTTCGTTTTGTTGACCGCGAGGGTGCTGGCCGTGCTGCTGAATCCGCTGATGTTTTGGTTCGCCGCGACCGGCTACTGCATCTTGGCCAAGATATTGTTCTGGATCGGCGCCGAACCGCGGCTGAATCCGGGCGCGTTGGGCGCTGCAAGCCATTACAGCGGTCGCGGCAGCTTGAAATTTTCGGAACGGCCGCCTTTTCACGATCTTGATCCAACAACGTGACAAGGCCATCCGAAGAATCCTTGCATGGCAAGTTCAAGCGAGCCGGCTGGCTTGACGATTATCTCTCGATGTCGCTCGCCCAATTTTGAAATGAGATTGCCCTGGTCCGCCGCCTCGTCGAGCGGCGGCTTTGCGGCTCTGAAAGGGATGAAACAACCGGGAGTCGCTACAAAGCCCCTGAGCTGCCATGAGTAGATTCCGAGTCTGACTACGCGAGATCGAAGCTGGGTATAGCGCCATGGAATGGATTCATGCTTACCTGTGTAATCCGTGACTTTACGGGAAAACCTAGGGACAGATTGGCGAATTATGTCGCCAGTCGCCTGTCTGTGTCGTGACCGCTCGTCGCTGGAGGCTCTAAATTGCGAGGCAACATGCTCCAAGGCATCAAAAGTCCGAGGGATTTGCGGCTCCACGCGTCGGCAGACCTTGAGCAAATCGCAAAAGAACTCAGAGCCGAGACTATAAAAGCTGTTTCCGTCACCGGTGGCCATCTGGGCGCCGGTCTTGGCGTCGTCGAACTGACAATAGCGCTGCACTACATCTTCGACACGCCCAAAGACCGGCTGATCTGGGACGTCGGGCACCAAGCGTATCCCCATAAAATCCTGACCGGTCGCAGAGATCGGATTCGTACGCTGCGGACCGCGGGAGGCCTTTCGGGCTTTACCAAACGATCCGAAAGCGAATACGACCCGTTCGGCGCCGCGCATGCCTCGACCTCGATTTCAGCCGCCCTCGGCATGGCGGTGGCGCGCGACCTGAGAAATGAGAAGCGCAATATCATCGCGGTGATCGGCGACGGCTCGATGTCGGCCGGGATGGCTTACGAGGCCATGAACAACGCCGGGGCGATGAATAGCCGGCTGATCGTGATCCTCAATGACAACGACATGTCGATCGCGCCGCCGGTCGGCGCCATGTCCGGATATTTTTCGCGCCTGATTTCGAGCCAAACCTATCGTTCCCTGCGCGATATCGGCAAGCAACTCGCTCGGCGACTGCCGAAATCCCTGGAAATCAAGGCCGAACGCCTCGACCAATTCGCGCGCGGCTTCTGGACCGGCGGATCGCTGTTCGAAGAACTTGGATTTTCTTATGTGGGGCCGATCGACGGCCACAACTTCGACCATCTCCTGCCTGTGCTGCGAAACGTTCGCGACGCCCGCAACGGCCCGATCCTCGTGCACGTCGTAACGAAGAAGGGCAAAGGCTACCCGCCCGCGGAAGCCTCTCGCGACAAATACCACGCCGTCGCAAAATTTGACGTCGCGACGGGAGAGCAATCGAAAGCCAAGGCAAAGGCGCCGTCTTTCACCAGGGTTTTCGCAGAAAGCCTCGTCAAGGAGGCGACGAAGGACGATCGCATCGTCGCCATAACGGCAGCGATGCCGGCGGGCACGGGGCTCGATATTTTCGGCAAGGCCTTCCCGACGCGAACATTCGACGTAGGTATCGCCGAGCAGCATGCGGTGACGTTCGCGGCGGGCCTTGCCGCGGAAGGCTACAAGCCGTTCTGCGTTATTTATTCGACGTTTCTGCAGCGCGGTTACGATCAAGTTGTGCACGATGTGGCGATTCAATCGTTGCCCGTGCGTTTTGCGATCGACCGGGCTGGGCTCGTTGGCGCCGATGGTCCCACACACGCCGGTTCATTCGACGTCGCCTATCTCGGCTGCCTGCCAGGCTTCGTAATTATGGCTGCGGCGGACGAGGCTGAGCTTACGCATATGATTGCGACCGCCGCCGCGATCGATGATCGCCCCTCCGCGGTTCGTTACCCGCGCGGCGACGGCGTCGGCGTGGCGATCCCGGAAGTCGGCGTTCCGCTCGAAATCGGCAAGGGACGAATTGTTCGCCAAGGCGACAAAGTCGCACTGCTCTCGTTTGGCGCGCGCCTTGCGGAATGTTCGAAGGCTGCGGTCGAACTCGCTAAGCTTGGTCTTTCCACCACGGTCGCGGACGCTCGCTTCGCCAAGCCGCTCGATGTCGACCTTGTTCTGAAGCTCGCTCGCGAGCACGAAATCCTCATCACGATCGAAGAAGGATCAATCGGCGGCTTCGGCTCTTACGTTCTGCACACGTTGGCCGAGCACGGGCAGCTCGACCGCGGCGTCAAAGTCCGCTCCATGGTTCTACCCGACGTGTTCTTGGCGCACGACAGCCCGGAGGCGATGTACGCCAAGGCGGGGCTCGACGCCGAGGGGATCGTCGCAAAAGTGCTCGAGGTTCTCGGCGGCAGCCCGAGTGAAATCCGCCCGGTTGACGCCTGCGTAAAGGCGATCGCGTCTGTCGCAGCGCCGCAACGTCGCGCCCCCATGCGAGTTATTCTCGCTCAGCCGCGTGGCTTCTGCGCCGGCGTCGTGCGCGCGATTGAAATTGTCGAACGCTCGCTGGAAAAATACGATCAGCCGGTCTATGTCCGTCATGAGATCGTTCATAACAAGCACGTCGTCGACGGTCTAAAGGCCAAAGGCGCCCGCTTCGTCGAGGAGCTGTCCGAAATCCCGGACAACGCCATCACAATATTCAGCGCGCACGGCGTGCCGAAGAAGGTGGAGCAGGAGGCGGCGGCGCGTCAGCTCATCGTCCATAACGCCACGTGCCCCCTGGTCACCAAGGTTCATATCCAGGCCAAGCGTTACGTGATGCAGGGACGAACGCTTATCCTCATTGGTCACGCGGGCCACGCGGAAGTGGAGGGCACGCTGGGGCAGGTTTCCGCTCCGGTCGTGCTCGTTCAGACCGAGAGCGATGTCGCAAGCCTCACGATTCCCGCCGACACACCGGTCGGTTATGTGACGCAGACGACGTTGAGCGTGGACGACACCAAAGGAATCATCGCCGCTTTGCATCGGCGGTTCAGCGACCTCGTCGGTCCTGACACGCGAGACATTTGCTATGCGACGCAAAACCGTCAAACGGCGGTTCGCGACTTGTGCAAGGAAGTGGACGTGATCATAGTCGTCGGCGCAAAAAATAGTTCTAATTCAAATCGGTTGTGCGAGATAGGTACGGAAATGGGAGTGCCGAGTTATCTGATCGCCGACAGCGCCGATCTTCGTCGCGAGTGGGTGGAGAACGCCCGCGCCGTCGGCGTCACCGCCGGCGCTTCCGCGCCCGAGCAACTCGTGCAAGGCGTCGTTCAATGGCTCGGCCGCTTCGGCCCTGTCGAAATTTCGACCCTGGATGGTCCCAATGAATCCATAGAGTTTCGGTTGCCTGTGCATCTGGCGCGAGCGTAATCGGCTCTCGCTTCCAAAAACCCGCGGCGCGACCAGTCACCGAAAGACAAGCTATGGCGATCCCTTTTTTCAAGGAAGCGAAAATTGGCGCTTATCTGCTCAAGCAGAGGCTGGCGGGCCGAAAGCGCTATCCGCTCGTGCTCATGCTGGAACCCTTGTTCCGCTGCAACCTCGCCTGCGTGGGTTGTGGCAAGATCGATTATCCAGATGCAATTCTCAATCAGCGATTATCCGTTCAAGAGTGCCTGGACGCGGTCGATGAATGCGGCGCGCCCATGGTTGCGATTCCCGGCGGCGAGCCGCTGATCCACCGCGATATCGGCGAGATCGTGAAAGGCATCGTGGCGCGCAAGAAATTTGTCTCGCTGTGCACAAACGCGCTTCTGCTCGAGAAGAAGCTTCACCTGTTTGAACCATCGCCTTATCTTTTCTTCTCCGTGCATCTGGATGGATTGAAGGAGCACCACGACAAGTCGGTGTCGCTGAGCGGCGTTTTCGACATTGCGATCTCGGCGATCAAGAAGGCGAAGGCCAAGGGATTCGCCGTCAACGTCAACGCGACGATCTTCGATGGCCATGCGGCGCAAGATATTGCAGCCTTCCTCGATCTGGCGAAAGAATTGGAAGTCGGCGTCTCGATTTCGCCCGGCTACGCCTACGAGCGTGCGCCCGACCAGGAGCATTTCCTCAATCGCCGTAAGACTAAGGAGCTGTTTCGCCGCGTCTTCTCGCTGGGCAAAGGCAAGAAGTGGCAGTTGATGCATTCCAGTCTCTTCCTGGACTTTCTCGCCGGCAATCGTGAATTCCACTGTACGCCGTGGGGCATGCCCACGCGCAACGTCTTCGGCTGGCAGAAACCCTGCTATCTCCTGGGCGAGGGATACGTCGGTTCGTTCAAAGAGCTGATGGAGACGACGGACTGGGACAGTTACGGAACCGGCCGATATGAAAAGTGCGCCAACTGCATGGCGCATTGCGGTTATGAACCGACGGCGGCGAATGCGACGATGAGCCGTCCCCTGTCAGCAATGTGGACGGCGATTCGCGGCGTGCGCACGGACGGCCCGATGGCGCCGGAGATCCCGCTCGATCGGCAGAGGCCCGCGGACTTCGTTTATTCGCGTCATGTCGAAACGATGCTGGCTAAGGTTCAACGGAAAAACGATCCGGTCAAAGCCTTAGAAGTGAAACCTTCAACTCTGGCGCACTAATCGACGACGCTCCTTCCTCCGACGGTCAGCTTCGCAATCAGGAATGTTTCTGTTCGCTGCGAAGCGGCCGCAAACTAAGGTGTTGGTTGTAAGCCATGCTCACGTCCATCATCGTTCGGATCGTCGGGTTTTGCATACGTCACGCCTGGACGGTGGTTGGCGTCGGCTTGCTGATCGCGGCCGGATCGAGCGTCTACACGGCAAGCCATTTCCGCCTGAATTCGGACATCAACGCCCTGCTCTCGGACAAACTCGACTGGCGTAAACGCGACATCGCCTTCGAAAGCGCCTTTGGCCGTTTCGGAATAATCGATGTCGTCGTCGAGGCGCCGACGCCTGAGTTAACCGGAGCGGCCACCGTCGAATTGACGCAGGCGCTCGCCAAGGAGAAGGCGCAGTTTCCCGACGTCTCGAACATCGGCGCGACGGAGTTTTTCGCCCAACACGGGCTTCTGTTCTTGCCCAAGCCGGCGTTGGAGAAAGCTCTCGGAGGTCTGATTCAAGGCGAAGCGCTAATTGAGGATCTCGCCTCCGACCGAAGCCTGCGCGGGTTGATCGCGGGCCTCGAGGACGTGCTTCTCGGCCTTCAGTCCAATCGCGTGAAGCTCGACGATCTCGGCCGCCCTCTGAACCAGGCGTCCGATACGCTGGACAATGTGCTCGCGGGGCGGCCGGCGAGTTTTTCGTGGCGCGTTTTGGTGCAAGGCAAGCCCGCGGCCCCGAACGATCTTCGCGGCTTTATCGAGGTCCATCCGGCGCTCGACTTCAGCGCCCTGCAGCCGGGACTTCGAGCGAGCGAGACCATTCGCCGGATCGCGGCGGATGTCTTGCCAAAATATCAGGCGAGCATGCGTCTCACCGGTGTGGTGACGATGAACGACGAACAGTTCGGGACAATTAAGGAAAATGCGGTTCGCAACGCTCTTATCACTTTAGCGATCGTCGCGTTCATTCTCTGGCTCGCCTTACGCTCGGGGCGGCTCATGGCCGCGATAGCCGTCAATCTCTTCGTCGGCCTCGCAGTGACGGCGGCTCTGGGCCTGCTCATGGTCGGCGCGTATAATCTTATCTCTGTCTATTTTTCGGTCCTTTTCGTCGGCATCGGCGTCGATTTCGGCATCCAATTCAGCGTTCGCTATCGCTCCGAACGGCACGATATCGGCGATCTTGTGAAAGCGATTCAAAGCGCCGGCTTTCGCATCGGCGCGCCGCTGACTCTCGCGGCGTTCGCGACCGCCGCGGGGTTCCTGTCGTTTCTGCCCACGGACTACAAGGGCGTGTCTGAATTGGGCCAGATCGCAGGCTGCGGCATGCTGGTCGCTTTCGCCACCACCATCACGCTTCTGCCGGCGCTGATCCTCCTGCTGAACCCGCCCGGAGAACCGGAGCCGCTCGGCTATTCGTCGCTCGCGCCGGTCGACGACTATATGAATCGGCACCGGATAGGAATCATCGCCGGCACGGCGATCGTCGTGATCGGTGGCTTGCCGCTGCTCCATTGGCTCAGCTTCGACTTCAATCCGATCAATCTGCAGAGTCCCAAAACAGAGTCGATCGCGACTTATCTCGAGCTCAGTCGCGATGCCAGCACCGACGCCAACGCCATCCAGGTGCTGGCGCCGTCGCTCGAACAGGGGAATGCGATCGGCGCGCGACTCTCGAAGCTCCCGGAGGTGTCGCATGTCGTGACGCTCTCGAGCTTCATTCCGGAGGATCAGGCGGAAAAGCTCCCCATCATTCAAAACGCCGCGGATAAGCTTGCCGCCGCCTTCGACCCTAAGAACGTTCAGGCCGCCCCGACCGATGCCGAAAATGTCAATGCGTTGAACGAGGGCGCGCAGCGGCTGACGGAGGCGGCGGGCGATCAGAAGGGATCTGGGGCCGACGCCGCGCGGCGACTTTCTCTCGACCTGTCCAACTTGGCGCATGCGACTCGGACCGCTCGCGATAAGGCGACGGACAGTTTCGTTTGGTCGCTGGGACAGGTTTTGGGCTCGTTGCAAGCTTCGCTTCAGACGCAGCTCGTCACGCAGCAGTCGCTGCCGCCGGACCTGACGCGGGATTGGGCGACGTCGGACGGCCACGTTCGTGTTTCGATCGCGCCCAAGGACGATCCCGGCGACAACGACGCCATGCGTCGCTTCGCCCGCGCGGTGCTGGCCGTCGAGCCCGACGCCAGCGAAGGGCCGATCTCCATTCTGGAGGCCGGCGACTTGGTTGTGCACGCCTTTATCGAAGCCGGCATACTGGCGCTGCTGTCGATAGCGATCCTGTTGTGGCTCGTGCTCAAACGCATCGGCGACGTTCTGTTGACCCTCGTTCCTCTCGTGCTCGCCGGCGTGGTGACGTTGGAACTCACCGTGTTGGTGGGCCTGCCGCTCAACTTCGCCAATATCATCGCCCTGCCCCTGCTGCTGGGCGTCGGCGTGGCGTTCAAGATCTATTACATTATGGCCTGGCGCGAAGGGCAAACCCACCTTTTGCAGACCAGTCTCACCCGCGCGGTCATCTACAGCGCGCTCACGACGGCCACGGCATTCGGCAGTCTCATTTTCTCCAGTCATCCCGGCACATCGAGCATGGGCAAGCTGCTGGCTCTTTCGCTCGTATGCACGCTGGCGGCGGCAGTGCTGTTTCAACCAATCCTGATGGGCAAGCCACGAAACGCGCCATCCGGACGCTGACCATCCCTGATTACGCAAAGAGAGAACTCAATGATGATCTCCAGGCTTTTACTCTCGGCGGCATTTGTCGCCGTCTCGTCCTTGGCGCTCGCGGAATCCGGCACGCCTAACGAACAAAGCGCGTGCCGTCCCGATGTTCGCCGGTTCTGCAATGCGATCAAGGAGCAAGAAGGCAATGGAGCCTTTCTTGGATGCCTCGAGCTTCATCGCGACGACCTGTCCGAGGCGTGCAGAAACGTGTTGAAAGACCATGGCAAGTGACTGTCGCTGGGGGGCCGATCAGGCGAACCCGCCTCGACGTTCCAGCGACGGGATTTCTCCATCAGTCGGCCGCATCGGCGAACGATACAAGACGGTACGCCCCTGTCGCCACGACAGGCGCGTTTCCGTCGCCGCCTCGGGAAATGGAAGATGAGGACCAAGCTTAGGTTCGCCGTCGCGATAGCGAGCGCGATGTTGGCAACGGGCTACGCGCATTCGGCGTCAAATCAAGACGATATCCCGGTTCCGCCACCGAACCCATTCAGAACCGCGGCTCCGGCGCCGAGCCTATCCAATACCGAGGTTCCCGTGCCGAACCCATCCAAAGCCGCCGCTCCGACGCCGAACCCATCCAAAGCCGCCGCTCCGACGCCGAGCCCATCCAAGACCGCCGCCCCGGCGTCGTACGATCACACGACCGCGGCCGGCTTATGGCAGGAGACCGACGATCAAGGCCGTCCAGGAGCTTGGTTTCTGTTCGTCGAGAAGGACGGGCTTTATCGAGGGCGGCTCGTCAAGGGGTTCAAACAGCCGGGAGAACAAAAGCTGATGCTGACATGCGAGAAATGCACGGGGGATCAAAAGGATGCGCCGATGTCGGGCCTGACGATCGTGAAGGATATGAAACGTAAGGGCAACAAATACGTTGACGGCAACATCCTCGATCCCCGCGACGGCACGGTCTATCACGCTCAGATGGAGCTAAGTGCGGACGGCGAGCAACTCGCGGTGCGAGGCTACCTCGGCATTCCGCTTCTTGGCCAGACACAAATCTGGACCCGGCTGCCGGACGATGCAATCGCGCCGGCCGACATTCCCGAGGAATCCGTCGGGCCCGCAGCGACGCAGGAGTGAAGCCGCATCGCTGTCGCCTCGAACGCGCTGCCCGGTGCGATATCACAAGGCGTTCGATCAGCCGCCTGCGTCACATTCCAAATTTGGCGGTCTGACCGGACATCGAGTTCTTGTATCGGGCAATCGCCCAAAGCGGAAAAAAATTCGAGTAGCCGTGGTAGCGCAAATAGAAGACACGGGGAAAACCGGTCGCGGTGTACCGTTCCTCGTCCCAAAATCCATGCGTTCCTTGGGCGTCAAGGAGGAACTTTACGCCACGCGCTACGCTCGGATCACGGGTTCGTCCCGCGGCCATAAGACCAAGGAGCGCCCAAGCCGTCTGGGAGGCTGTGCTCGGCGCGGGTTCGTGGCCGCGATAGTCGAGCTTATAGCTCGCGCCATCCTCGCCCCAGCCGCCGTCTTCGTTTTGAATGGCCGCGAGCCAATCGGCGGCTCGCGCCATTTCCGGCGTCGTCCGATCTACCCCTGCCATGTTCAGCGCGCAAAGCGCAGACCAAGTGCCGTAGATGTAGTTCATTCCCCAGCGGCCGAACCAGCTTCCGTCCGCTAACTGCGTTTGGCGAAGATAACGCAAAGCCTCGCGCAGGGCGGAGTTCGTTTCGGGTCGTTCGCCGAGCTGCGCGAGCATCGACACGCAGCGGCCCGTCACGTCCTCGGTGGGCGGGTCGAGCAAGGCGCCGTGATCGGCAAACGGGATGTTGTTGAGGTAAAGGAAGTTGTTGTCGGCGTCGAACGCCCCCCAGCCGCCGTTGTGGCTTTGCAGGCCGCAAATCCATTCCCGCGCGCGCTCGATCGCAAGATGAAACGATTGATGGCCGCGCGCTCTTTGCAGCCGGTCCATAGCCATCACGACGACAGCGGTGTCGTCGAGATCCGGGTAATGCGGATTGGCGAATTGAAACGCCCAGCCGCCCGGCCGCACGGTCGGCCGGCGCGCGCTCCAATCGCCAACGACATCCAGCTCTTGGCGGGGCTGCAACCATTTCAGGCCGGCGGCGGCTGCGTCCATCGCCCGCTCATCGCCGACCTCCAGCAACGTTTGGCACGCCAGCGCCGTGTCCCACACTGGCGAGACGCAGGGCTGACAATAAGCTTCGTCGGACCTGACGACGAGAAGCTTGTCGATCGAGTGGCGCGCCGCGAGGTAGTTCGGATGCTGACGATCGTAGCCCAGCGCGTCGTACATCATCGCCGAATTGGCCATGGCGGGAAAAATCGCCCCGAGACCGTCTTCGCCGTTGAGACGTTCCTTCACGAACGCCACGGCCGCGTCGATCGCGCGCCGGTGCAATCGTTTGGGAAAATGCGGCTCGACAACGCGCAAAATGGCGTCGACGACGCTGAAAAAGGTCGACCAGGCC